>Ga0070728_10006389_pt1 | contig 11196 bp, 9 predicted proteins | sample tdDd471_FD_66723 | JGI IMG/M metagenome (GOLD analysis project Ga0070728, IMG submission 66723) | Marine sediment microbial communities from the Atlantic coast under amendment with organic carbon and nitrate - tdDd47.1 | ecosystem: Environmental > Aquatic > Marine > Coastal > Sediment | place...
GTAGTCAGGCCACTGGGAAAGGGTGCGGCCGAGATAGACGATATCCTGTTCCGCGTCGTAGATCAGATCTCCCCAGCCGTTGCCGCCGTAGTTCTTGGTATAGGCAAGCGAGGGGCTGTCCGGGGTGCTGACGTCCAGTACGCGGTAGCCGAAGGTGTACTGGGACAGGTAGAGATAGTCGCCGACGAATTCCAGTTCCCCGGATCCGCCGTTGGGATCGAACACGATCTCATCGACCAGAGCCGGGAGATGGGGGCTGGCCAGACTGTAAGTGCGCAGCCGATCGTAGCCGGCAACGTACAGGTAGCCGTCCTTGGCGACCGCATCGACCATGCTGCCGCCTACCGAGACGTCGGATTTGTGGTTGACGTTGTGGGGATTGCTCACATCGAAGATCCGGATCGTATTGTAGTCGGTGACACCGTAAACCGTGTTCCCGTGCTTGGCGGTTGCTGCGGTGCTCTTGTAGGAAAACGTATTGGTGCTCAGCACGTTGGGCTGGTCCGGATTCAACAGGTCGACGCAGCTGAAAGATGTGCCGCCGAAGACATAGGCGAGACGGCCGTCCGCCTCGATGTACTGACCATGGAGGCCGGGCAGGACTCCGGCGAACGGTTCGAAGTGGGTCGGTGCCTTGGCGATCCGGCGCAGCGAGTATTGCTTCAAGGCGAAGAGGTGGTTTCCTTCGACCTGGACCACGTGAACTTCGCCGGAGCCGAAATTGTAGATCTCGGTTACCTGGCGGGAATCGACGTTGTTGAGCTGAACGTACATGACTCGGCCGTTGTCCAGACCGGCGTAGAGTACATCGTCTTCGGCGTCTATTGATGTGCAATACGCTCCATCCAGGACAACATGACTGTTGGCCATGGTGTCGAAACCGAGGTCCGAGCTGCTGGTCGCGCCACCGAATCGTACGCCCGGCTGATTGCCGCCATAGGCCGCGAGGCCGTAGTGAGAGCTGCCCACCTTGAATACGGAGGCGTGGTGGGAGTGGCCGTAATTCGGCACCGTCGTGCCGATGAATACCGTATTCGACGGGAACTCGCTGTTGTTGTACACGCTGATATCGGCGTTCCCGTGCGTGATGGCGAATCGCTTGCCGTCTTCCGAGACAGATACGTTTCGGGAGTCGTCGTACTCGAAGCCCTGGACCCAGTGCCACGCATTGATGTTCACCACATCATACAGCTGTTGGATATTGGTGTAGCCCACTGCGATGCCGCGCAACGAGACCAGGATACCCGGCCAGCCGCCTCGCGAGAACACGGCGAAATCCTGCACCCTGTAGTTGCCTCCGGACGACCAACTGCGAACGTGGGTCAGTATACCAGCGCTACTCAATTCATAGACTTCGATCGTGCTGGAATTGACGTCCGGGCTCTTGTGCATGAAGACGTAGTCGCCGACTGCCTGGATCTTGGAGATCGGCGCATTGTGAGGGATCGATTGGGTTTGCTGGCCGTCGGAGATGCGAATCACTCGGATCCACTGGCTGCCGAATCCGACCGCGTAGTCTCCGGACACGGTCATGCAGTCATCGAAGGACGACGTGACGTTCAATGTATCGAAATCCGGGGAATCGGTATAATCCTGGCAGTCGCCGGTCGCGAGGGCTGCTTGAGCGATAAGCAGCATCAGAACGACAACAAGTGCGAATGGACGCGTATTCATTGGGTACTCCTTGGGTCGTATAGATGGTTCTATGGCTTGAGATTGAGTTGTCGAACGAGCGTCTGCTCTGCCTCCTTTCGGCCGGGCAGCTCGGGGCGAGGTGCGCCAGACATGAAAACTCTGTGTATCCGAAATAGTTGGTTTGTGTAGGCCGCGTGGGGCCAACTGGAGAACAGGCACACCGGCCCGCTTTAAAGAAACTGTCGGCTATGAATGAGAAAGCGGGCCATGTCCTCGACATGGCCCGCTCTTGCAATCGGCTCGCTATCCAGCGTTGAATTCTACCGATACAGACTCTTCAACCCACCCCAGCTGGTGGCTTCGGTCCCGACCACCGCCTCGATGCCCGTGATCTCCAGATGGTAGAGATCCGAAGCGGGGGCGCAGCCCTCCCGATATGGGAACATGGGCCGGATCCGCAGGTGCACGACCTGTCCTGGTGTGGTCGGGATGTCGATCTCGCCCTGATCGCAGATACCTATGTCAACCGGCAGGGTCGAGATATTCTGACAGTCCTGCATGAAGAGAACATCGCAGTCTATGGGTTGGAAGTGGCTGGACATGCCCGCGACATGGATCAGATCGCCGGCAGCGACCAGCTGCAGCCAGTCGGTATCGCGGTACTCCTGCTCATCGCGCCAGTACCAGCCCGTGTTGCCGCAGAAGTCCAGCTGGTCCTGACCCGGAGGCAGATGCAGTTCCTGAAAAACGACGTTCTCGGAGTCGCAGCCGCCGTTGAACTGGTCGATGTAACCGATCACCAGGGGCGGTTCTCCTTCCTGTTGCGCGGTATCGGGGCACTGGGCATCCAGGCACGGAGGGGGAATGCAGTCGTAGCCGATACCGATGTAGTATTCGCCGCAATCCCCGCCGTAGCCGTCGACGACCACGTAGTAGGTCTGTCCTTCCCATACCTCGACCTGCGCGAGATAGGACACGTAGGTGCCGCACGGCGGGCCGGTGTAGTAATCGTCGTCGCAGCCGATCACGTTCAGGTCGGCGTCGAACATGAATACCTTGGTGTCGTACTGCGAACCGCACATGTCCACGCTCACGTGGCCGTCCTCCGGAGCCACGAAGGCGTAGACCACATCGGGCGAGGTGGAGCCGGGGTAGGGACAGATGGCATCGTAGTCGTCGAGGTTGTCACAAGTGGCGCCCGTGTCGCTGTACGGAAGTTCGACGAACACGGCGGTTTCGACGGTTTCACCGCCTTGGCGGCCGTCGGCGGCCGGGTTGGCCAGAATGTGGCCGGTGGGTTTACCGTTGGCGTCCAGATCGCCGGCGAATCCGGCGGTGGTGATCACCAGCAGACAGCAGGCCAGCAGAAGCGTGATCCAGGTTCGCATGATCATCCTCCCTCTTTCTCGCCGATGGTGGCGAGACTCTCCCCATGCAGGATTTCAAACTAGGATTCTACTGCTAGCATTTTACCATATTTTGAAAAGGAAATCTCGGCTGCCGCTTCCCTCGGCCTATGTTATTGCCGTGTATTGGATTGTGCCGGTTCTGAGATAGTGAGCTAGCAGCCTCGATCATTTACCCTTACCATAAAGTCTGAGTGTGGGGTCGGGGGATACTCACGAGCGCGCTGCCAGCCGTTAGCCACGGCCTTCCTACATATCGACACCGGATCCGTATCACCCACCCACACTCGAAGCCAAGCTCCGCAATGGAGCTGGAATCGCCCAACCGATACTTTTGACCGCAGGTATGGACCACACTGTCGGGGAGTAATCTATGAAAGCCCAGTCTCAGCCGAATTCCCGTCTTGGTCGTTCGGTGCCCGAGTTCAAGAGGGCGCTGGAGGACAATCTGAATTTCACACGGGGCCAAGCGGTGTACACCGCCAGCCACAACGATATCTACAATACTATCGCGTACACGGTGCGGGATCATCTGATGGATCGCTGGCGGCGCACGGTTCGGGCCTACTACGAGGCCAATCCCAAGTTCGTCTACTACTTCTCCGCCGAGTATCTGATGGGCCGGCAACTGCCCCAGAATTTGCTCTATACCGACACCGAGGCCCTGACCCGCGATGCCTTGGCCGAGTACAAGCTGAACCTCGATCGCTACCTGGACGAGGATGCAGAGCCGGGCCTGGGTAACGGCGGTCTGGGGCGGCTGGCTGCCTGTTTCCTGGACTCGCTGGCTACTCTGGGTGTGCCCTGCGTGGGCTACGGACTGCGCTACGAGTTCGGCATTTTCGAGCAGACCATTCGTGACGGCTGGCAGGTCGAGCGACCGGACGAGTGGCTGAAGTTCGGCAACCCCTGGGAGTTTGCCCAGCCAGATGAGATGGTCGACGTGGGCTTCGGCGGCCACACCGAGTGGGTCAACGACGAGAACGGTAAATTCCACGTGCACTGGCGTCCGGCCGAAACCGTCTACGGTGAACCCTTCCACACCATGGTGCCCGGTTACGAGACCCAGAACGTCAACGTTCTGCGCCTGTGGCGGGCCCGGGCCAGCGAGGAGTTCGACTTCCAGCTCTTCGACGTGGGCGACTACGTGCGGGCCGTGGAAGAGAAGATCCACTCCGAGAACATCTCGAAGGTGCTGTATCCCAATGACAATACGCCACAAGGTCAGGAACTGCGTCTGCGGCAGCAGTACTTCTTCATCGCCTGCTCGTTGCGGGACATTCTGCGCCGTTACCGCGTCTGCAATGGGGACGATCTGGCGAATCTGCCGGACAAGGCGGCCATCCAGCTGAACGACACCCATCCGGTGATCGCCATCCCGGAACTCATGCGGCTGCTGATGGATCGGCACGGCCTGGAGTGGGACACGGCCTGGGATCTCTGTCGCCGGACCTTCGCATCCACCCAGCACACACTGCTGCCCGAGGCTCTGGAAGAGTGGCCGGTGGGTTTGGTCCAGCGGCTGCTGCCGCGGCACATGGAGATCATTCGGGAGATCGACCGTCGTTTCGCCGACGAGGTGCGGGCGCGATTCCCTGGTGACGAGGATCGTGTCCGGCGTACCGCCATCATCACCGGTGGCGACGACCCGCGGGTGCGCATGGCGTATCTGGCTTGTGTGGGCAGTCATTCGGTCAACGGAGTGGCCGAGCTGCAATCGCAACTACTGGTCGAGCGTGTCTTGCCTGATCTGGCCGAGATGTGGCCCGACCGCTTCAACAACAAGACCAACGGTGTTTCGCCCCGCCGGTTCATGCGCCTGGCCAATCCGGCATTGTGCCAGTTGATCGACAAGACAGTCGGGCCTGGTTGGCTGAACCGGCTGGATGACCTGACCAAGCTCGAGAAGCACGCCGACGAACCCGAGCTCCAGCAGCGCTGGCGCGACGTCAAACGTGCCAATAAGTGCGCCCTGGCCAAAGTGATCGCCGACCGGGGTGGCCCCGACGTGGATCCCGATTCCATCTTCGACGTGATGGTCAAGCGATTGCACGAGTACAAGCGCCAGCTCTTGAAGGTGCTGCACATCATCACTCTCTACAACCGCTTGAAAGCCGATCCCACTCTGGAGATCGAGCCGCGCACCTTCATCTTCGGAGCCAAAGCGGCGCCGGGCTACGACATGGCCAAGCTCATCATCAAGCTCATCAACTCGGTGGGCGAAACCCTGGAGAACGACCGCCAGGTGGCTGACCGCCTGAGGGTCGTATTCATGGAGAACTTCAACGTGAGCCTGGGCGAGGCCATCTATCCCGCTGCCGATATCTCGGAGCAGATCTCCCTGGCGGGCAAGGAAGCTTCGGGCACCGGCAACATGAAGTTCGCCCTCAACGGTGCATTGACCACCGGCACCCTCGACGGTGCGAACATCGAGATCCGTGAGCACGTCGGCGACGACAACTTCTTCCTGTTCGGTCTGACCACCGAAGAGGTCTATGCCCGCAAGGAGGCCGGCTACCGTCCGCGGGACCACTACGAAACCGACGACGAGTTGCGCCAGGCCATCGACAGCCTGACCGACGGCACCTTCAGCGGCGGCGACCGGGAGCTGTTCCAACCCCTGGTCGATTCGCTGCTGAACCACGACGAGTATCTGCTGCTGGCGGACTACCGGTCGTACGTCGACATACAGGATCAGGCCGCAGAGGCCTACCGCGATCGCAATCGCTGGACCCGCATGTCCATTCTGAACACTGCACGCTGCGGTTTCTTCTCATCGGATCGTTCGATGCGGCAGTATTGCAGCGATATCTGGGAAGCGCACCCGGTGGAGGTACCGGAGAAGGACACACCGTAGTCGGCCGACGCGGGACCCCAGCACCCCGCCCGACCCGACACATTCCGGACTCCACCGCCAGCGGGGCGCTTGCAGGGCGCCCCGCTTTTCTGTTGATGGAGTCCTCCGGTTCTCTAGCGGCCTGTGCGGCCGGCGGCCAGCGCTTCGGCGATGCTGCCGTACTCGGCGCCGGCGAGCAGGTCGTCATAGTACTGCTGCCAGGCGGCTTCCTGCACCGGGGTCTCGATTCGGCAGGCGCTCTCGGCCAGGGCGATGATGCGGTATGATTCGGAGGTGCGCCGTACCGCCAGGTCGAGCACCTCATCGAGCCGCGGGCACTCGGATTCGGCCGCGGCTGCTGCCCGGGCGATATCCATGAACACCTTGGTGCCCGAGCCCATGGTTGCGGCATAGTGGGCCGTCCGCTCGATGACCGCGTGATTGTGCTCGGCTCGCAGGGCCAGGTTGCCGCACTGGATGATCGGCACGAGGTGCTTGTCGCTGCCGACGGCTTCTTTCCAGATGGATCCCATGGCTCCGACCCGCTGGGCCAGCTGCGGCGTGGTGGCCACAACGACGACCAGCAGCAGGACGCCGCCGATCGACCAGAACCATGGTTTTCGCCACATGAACTTGCTCCCCACGTTGCTGGCCACGGTGTCGGTGTGCTAGGTTCCCCTGACGCAAACGACGCGACCGATCCCTGGAACACCGGAGGGCCCCATGGCCGACCCCCTGTCCGGCTCGCGCAGCCGCATCGACGCCATCGACCGCCAACTGCTCGACCTGCTGGCCGAACGCGGCATCCTGGTGGATGAAGTACTGGCCACGAAGCAACGCGAAGGATTATCCATCTTCGACCCGGCTCGCGAACAGCAGAAAGTGGACGCCTTCCGCGTCGCGGCCGCCGACCGCGGCCTGGATCAGGACTGGTCCGAGGATTTCCTGCGCATGGTCATGAGCGCGTCGCGGGCCATGCAGTCGGTGGGCCCCCAGCCCAGCGCGACGGCCGAGCCACGCTGCGTACTGCTGGTCGGAGGGGCCGGCAAGATGGGAACCCTCTACGCCCGACTGCTGACCCGCAGCGGCCACGAGGTGCGGATCCTGGACCGGGGCGATTGGCCCCGGGCTGGCGAACTGACTGCCGGCCTCGACGCGGCCATCGTGATGGTGCCGATCCGCGACACCGAGCAAGTCATCGGCGAACTGGCCCCGCATCTGGCTGCCGAGACGGTGCTCTGTGACTTCACGAGCCAGAAGACCGGCCCGCTGGAAGCCATGCTGGCCGCTCATCCGGGCCCTGTCCTGGGCCTGCATCCCATGCACGGTCCGGACGTCCAGAACCTCACGAAGCAGCTACTGATCGTCTGTCCCGGTCGGGATGCCGACCAGGGCGCCTGGTTGCTGGAACAGGCGCGGCTCTGGGGCATGCGTCTGAGCGAGATCCCGGCCCCGCAGCACGACCGGACCATGAATCTGATCCAGGGCCTGCGCCATTTCCTGGCCCTGCTCCACGGCTCGTTCCTGGCCGAGTGCCAATTGCCGCCCGGGGAGATCCTGCGGATGTCCAGCCCCATCTACCGGGCCGAACTGATGATGACCGGCCGCATCTTCGCCCAGAACGCCGAGCTCTACGCCGACATCGTCTTCGCGGACGATGACCGCCGCCAGCTGCTGCTGGACTTCCTGGACCACCACACCCAGCTGGCCGAGCTGGTGCGCACCGACAACAAGGACGGCTTCATCGCCGTATTCGCAGAGGTCCGCGATTTCTTCGGCGACTTCGCCGACCAGGCGTTGACCGAGAGCAGCTACCTGATCCACCGGTTGGCGGACCGGTTCGCGTAGGTTCGACGTCGCGACGGATTCGCGCGAAAAGTACGCCACGCGGTGCGCTCCTTGCTACCGGGGCCTCCACACGAGGAGGACCCATGGCCGAACGGCGTCTGATCATCCGCATCCGCGAGACCATGCGCGTGAAGCACTACAGCCCGCGCACCGAGAAGGCGTACCTCGGCTGGATCCGCAAGTACATCCGCTTCCACGGCACGCGCCACCCCTCGCTCATGGGCGCCGACGAGGTGACCGCCTTCCCGACTCACCTGGCGGTGTCGGCGAAAGTCAGTCCGTCGACCCAGAACCAGGCTCTGGCCGCTCTGCTCTTCCTGTACCGGGACGTACTGAAGATCGAGACGACAAGACTGGACGAGGTCGTTCGAGCCAAGCCCCGTCGCCATCTGCCGGTGGTGCTGTCACGCGAGGAGGTACGCTCGCTGCTGGCGGAACTGGACGGAGTGCAGTGGTTGATGGCGTCCCTGTTCTACGGATCCGGGCTGCGACTGCTGGAGTGCTGTCGATTGCGGGTCAAGGACCTGGATTTCGACCGTCACCAGGTCACGGTGCGACGCGGCAAAGGCGGCAAGGATCGCACCACCCTGTTCCCGGAGGGATTGAAGGACCGCCTGCGGCGCCAGGTCGAACACGTGAAGCGCAACCACACCGTAGACCGGGGCCGCGGAGCCGGCTGGGTCATCCTGGAGGAGGCGTTGCGCCGCAAGTTCCCGACCGCTGGCTCGGAGCTGGCCTGGCAGTGGGTCTTCCCGGCAACCCGGGTCCACATCGAACCGGAAACCGGCTACGGTTGGCGACACCACCTGCACGAGAGCGTCCTGCAGAAGGCGGTGAAAGAAGCCACACGCCGCGCCCAGATCCCGAAGCGGGTCACCTGCCACGTGCTACGCCACTCGTTCGCAACCCACCTGCTCGAGGACGGCATCGACATCCGCACGATCCAGCAACTGCTCGGGCACCAGGATGTCCGCACCACGATGAAGTACACCCACGTCCTGGATCGTGGACCCCTGGGTATGAAAAGTCCGTTGGATCGACTGTAGCTCCGCCCCGAACAACACGAGATCGACACACAGATCCCGGTAGGATTACGACTCGTGCAGCACCAAACCACACTCCGACTCCATCAGTCTCTCTAAACCCAATTGAAGCAATGTGTTCGACATGGTACTCTCATTCCTTGCCAAGATGAGCCGGATCCGTACTCGACGTAATACCCCCAATCCAAAACTTTTACGGCCTCTTACAGGAACTAGATAAATTGATCGTTATGCAGATAGGAGGTGCAAGGTAATGAGGGCGGTTTTTGTAACCACACTAGTTTTCCTGTTAATGTCGTCGAGCGCAATCGCCGGGCTAGGGTCGGGGTCCGGCTATTACCCCATATCGGGATCTAATAGCGTGGTAGCCCCTGTTTGGGTTGAGGGGGAGGGTTTATTCAATCTCGTGGTCTCTTTGGACTTTCTTAGTAGGCCGGAGGACACAAAGCTATATAGGTCGGATTCCTACACCCAGCTAATTGGTCATCTTTCTGTGAAGTGGCGGTCAATCGCATTGGATAAGATCCTGGCTCTCGGCACGATCGAGAAGGGGGGATTGGCTGACCTGAAGAAGGAGATCGAGTCGGCGATCGACATATTGGTAAAGGACGAATCCGCCCGGTTATTGGATGACCAGAAAGTCGCGGTGGTCTACTCCTTAACGCACTTCATGCTACTTGAACCTCGGAATTAGTTGCGGTCGTTAGGCTTCTTGGCTGCGGACGGTCTTTCGAATTCCGTAGGAAAGAGCCAAGAGTGATTGTGTAAACTGCATAACTAAAGCTTGCAGCAGACAGTCGCACCAGTCACGCGGCTTGCTTTCGCAACCCGCGCGCCTTGCCGGCTCCGCCGGCTGCGCCTGCAGCTGAAGAAAACGTTATGCAATTAGGAGGGAAATATGTCGGGGGCAGTGAATCTCGATAGATGTTTCGAGCGATTCAACGATACGTTTTCACCTAAGATCGTAGGCGAACTGAATGGGCAGTATATTTTGGTTGTCCGCGTGGAGGGTGAAAAAGTGCCATGGCATACTCATGCCAACGAGGACGAAATGTTTCTCGTGTTGGATGGCGAATTGGAGGTTCTTGAGAGGGACAGGACAACGGTACTGCGCGAAGGGGAGTTTTACATCGTCCCTAAAGGTGTTGAACATAGAGTGGTTTCTCAGGGGCATGTCAGGCTAATGCTTTTTGAGCCTGTGGGAATTGCTCACACAGGAAAGGTGAATTCGGAAATAACGAAAAAGGAATTTGATCGGCTAGAATTTTAGGGAAATGCATAACAGAAGTTTTTACCTGACAAAACCGTTCGTCATGCGCCGTGCAGAGCACGGCCCGCGCCAAACAGCTTTTCAGGTGAAGCAAACGTTATACATACAGGGAATAGGTAGCTATGACCGATAATGAACTCAATATTTCCGACCTTCCAGGTGAGGATGCTTCGTCCGACGAGTTGCGGGCTTTTGCAGGCGACTTTGACGGTTACGGCGCGGCCGGTGGACTACATGAGGCCGCTGGAATTGCAAGAGCACCAAGCATGGACTCAATTACCGAAATGCGAATAGCAATGTATTTCGCGGTTCGCGCCATGCGGCATTGCGATGACGATTTCGGGCCCGATGAGCCGGCCCAGTTTAGAGAGTATGTAGCAAGAATCCGAGAAATTCTGCTGGAACGAGAGCGTACCTCCTCTAGCAGCCCTCGCGGTAAATCAGCCACAAAGGATAATCTAGGAGAAGTATAACGAGCGCTTGCACCCGACAACCTGCCCTGTCACGACCCGTGCTTGCGCACGGCCCGCGCCAGGCCCGCTTGAGGGTGAAACCAACGTTACACTGATCATAACGAGTTCGATTGGTCAAGACCACCGTCGGACGTCCGCGGGTGTTTAGAGTTGGTCTTGGATAAGGCAGCAGATTTCAAGCCCGACGCTGACTATCGCTATTCCAATACAAACTATCTGTTGATTGGCAGTATTCTCGACCGAGCATTGGGGTATGGCCATCAGCGATATATCAATGAGGATATCCTGACCCCTCTGGGATTCACCGACACGTATGGGTTGCTCAACCAGGTGGATTTGGGAGAGGTCGTCAGTGGATACCACCATCCCTATGAGATAGATTTCAAGGAAATCGAGTATGTGGCACCAGGTGGGGCAATGGTCGCGACGGCCCAGGATGTCGGCGTATTCTTGAGAGCATTGAATGACGGCTCATTGCTGAAAGGCGATGAGCAGGCCACCTATTCCTCTATTTATGAGTACGGGCACAAGGTTGGTTGTTGGGATACCAAAGTATCGCCCGCTATCACGAGGATTTGGATGCAGTGGTCATTCAGTTTGTAAATGCAACTGGTGGAGATTCGGAGTTGGTGGCGCTGGTCGTATACAATCGAGTTGTCAGAATTCTGCGCAGGCAGTAGGACGG
>Ga0070728_10006393_pt1 | contig 11190 bp, 8 predicted proteins | sample tdDd471_FD_66723 | JGI IMG/M metagenome (GOLD analysis project Ga0070728, IMG submission 66723) | Marine sediment microbial communities from the Atlantic coast under amendment with organic carbon and nitrate - tdDd47.1 | ecosystem: Environmental > Aquatic > Marine > Coastal > Sediment | place...
ATGTATGATACATTAATGGGGCTTGGTGAGTATGACATTGTGTCTTGCTGGAATATGTTATGGACACGCTGGACAGATAGTGAATTATTCCATGTGTCGGCGTCGTTACTCGATGGTGATCTCACTGAATTGACCAAAACAGATACTTGCGGACCGGGCATTAGCATGTTTAATAAACAACTGCTATTTGATGCGCGTGCTCAAAAACATGTGATTACATGGAATATTCCTGATGCCGGTGATTATGCATTGGGCTTACTCTCACAGATGGTATGGGGTGGGACAACTTATGCTATCCCTGCCTTTAAGCGCGTCGCATTTAGTGAGGAATTTCAGAAAAATGCCCTACATATCAAAGAACCGAATTTTGTATCTGATCGGATGCGATTGTTTAAAGAGATGCTGAATAACGGGTATACACCGGTTATTCAACGTGAATCATTCGATGAAAATTCGCCTGAAATGAAATTGATCCAGCGTATGGAGGAGCGTTCAAAAAACTGGTAATTAATGTGAGATGTCACTCGTATGAAAATTGTTACAAGCTAAACGATTTGTGATATGTTATCCTTAATAAAGTGTTTGCAACGCCTATATTTTGGTTAAGTTGGTGTTGAAAGCGCATAAAAAAATTATTTTTAATAAGGGGATACCATCATGAAACGATTTTGGAAATACAGTTTACATATTTGTGTTTTTGCAATACTCGCTACACTTTTTATCGCTCCAACGGTTGCTCAAGATGATACATTTGTATATTGGGGAGGATTGATTTTCTCTGAAACTGCTAACGACGCCTTTGTTGCCCGCGTTGAAGAATGGGGTGAGTTGCGCGGTGTTGATGTCGAAGTTGTCATGATTAACCAGAATGAGACTGTTCAACGGGTGTCTGCGGCGATTGAAGCAGGGACGATGCCTGATGCACTTGACCTTGGTCGTGATTTTATGTTACTGCTTAGCCAGAATGAGCAACTTGAACCACTTACTGACCTCTACGCTGAAATAGGTGAAGAACATGGTGGTTGGTTAGAGTCTATCAATTCTGTAGTAACATCCGACGATTTTGGTGGCGAAATTTATGGTATTCCATATGCAGCAAGTGGTGCAAATATCCTGTATCGTCGTAATGATGTTTTAGAACCTGCGGGTTTTCCTGATGCACCTGAAACATGGGAAGAATTATCTGAAATGGCAGCAGCACACAATCCACCAGAAAATTATGGTATGGGGTTTGCGCTGTCTAACGTCGGTGATGCAAATATAACAACCACAATGTTACAATCTTATGGTGGACGTATCGCAGACGACGAAGGTCGCAATTGTACAATTGATAGTGAAGAAACCCGTGAATTCTTGACATGGATTACAGGCGCGTTTGAAGCAGGCTTATTCCCACCAGGTGCTACTACATGGGACGGTGCAGGCGATAATACAGCTTATCAATCTGGTAATGCAGTCTTTATCGCTAATCCGGGTAGTGTTTATTTGAACATTCTTGAAAACGACCCTGAACTTGCAGATTGGACCCGTTACTCAGCACTCCCCGGTGGTCCTGTCATGCGCGTTAATCCAGTATCGACAGTAGTTCGTGCTGTTCCAGTTGCGACCAGTGATGCCAAGAAAGAACTTGCAAATGACCTCTTTAAATTCCTCTCAGAAGACGAATTTGCAGAAGAATATATGAGTGCTGCTATCTATGGGCCTGCTCTTCAAAGCCAGGTAGATTTTGCAGTCTTCTCGGAAAGTCCCGTTCATGTTGGATTACTTGGTGCTGCAATAAATGGTACACCTGGCTCGTTCCCTGACGTAGATAATGCATCCTACGCCGAATATCAAACCAATTTCTTAACTCCGAATATGGTTCAACGCATTGTGGTTGATAATGTAAGCATTGATGACGCAATTGCAGAGACACAAGCATCATGTCAAGCAATCTACGACAAAAATAACGAATAATCCAAGCGGTATCTAAATAGATATTTATGGTAACAGGGGCTATTTGCCTCTGTTATCTTTACCCCTTTAATGGAAGATTATTATGACTCAGCGTGCCTCTCAGGATATACATACACAGATAAAAGGCGAGTCTCGCTTAACCTTACGGCAAATGGAAAGCCTGATGGGATATGTTTTAGTTGCACCGCTTTTGGTGTGTATTCTCGTCTTGGTGGTTTATCCTTTTTTCTTCGCAATTGCGATAAGTTTTACCGACCGTAGTATTGGTGCAGGTGGGGCTTTTGTTGGTCTTGCTAACTTTGAGTATTTATTTAATCAAGCAGCATTTTTGGAAACTGTACGCAATACGATCGTGTTGGTGAGTGTTGTTCAGATTTCTAAATTGTTTCTCGGTCTTGGTATTGCGGTACTCCTCAATTTACCGATTCGCGGACGGCAATTTTGGCGAGGTCTCATACTCATACCGTGGGCGATGCCTGCCTTCGTGGCGTTTATCACATGGAAATTGATGTTTGTCCCTCAAGGGGGTGCACTCAATTATATGTTGATAGAGTCAGGTCTGGTAACGACCCATGTTGATTTCTTGGGTACCCGTGAACTTGCTATGCCAAGTGTTATTGTAGCGTTGGTTTGGAGGGGATTTCCATTCTGGGTGATTACCTTCTTAGCAGGCTTACAATCTGTGCCAGAGGAGTTATACGAAGCAGCAGCACTTGATGGTGCGAATGCGTGGCAACGGTTTCTCAATGTCTCGTTACCGGGAATTCGTCATATTGTGCTGATTGTTATTCTGGTTTCAACGATTGGAACAACCAACAATTTTGAAGGTATTTTCTTGCTCACAGGTGGTGGACCTTCCAATTCAACAATGACATTCCCTGTATTTGCATATTATAGTTTGCAGAATTTGAATATTGGTGAGGCAGCGGCCGTGGGTGTAGCGATGTTACCGATTTTTGCTATGTTGGCGTTTGTAGTTGCAATCTTATTACAACGGGACGAATCATAATGTTTGGTAAAATGACGCGCACTCAAAAAATAATCGTTTATGGCTTGTTAATCATATTGGCGATCATCATTATTTTTCCGATTTATTATATGGTGATTATCTCGCTCAAACTGCCAAAAGATATTTACCGAACCCCATCACTTTTACCTGTTAATGCGACATTGGCTAATTACGAAGATTTGTTCTTTAAAGAAGACTTCTTCAAGAATATCAAAAACAGTTTCATCGTTGCTAGTTTATCGACCATTATTTCGGTCTCTCTTAGTTGTATGGCGGCATATAGCTTGGTGCGTTTACGGTATCGTTTACGGACATGGATTGGTCGTCTAATCTTATTTACATATCTAACACCGACTGCGCTTCTGTTTATTCCATTATCGGTTATCGTAGCACGGCTTCAACTCGGTAATACAGCACATGGTCTGATATTTGTGTATTTGACGTTTGCCGCGCCACTCAGTACATGGTTGTTGATGGGGTATTTTCGCGGTATCCCGATTGACTTAGAAGAACAAGCAATGGTTGATGGTGCAACGCGACTCCAAGCATTTTATCGTATCACGATTCCACTAGCTGTACCGGGTTTAATTGCGGTCAGTGTCTTTACCTTTACGGCGGCATGGAATGAATTATTGCTCGCCTTAATCTTTATCACCTCACCTGATTTGCAGACTGTCCCCGTATCGATCAGCTATTTGATAACGGGTGATGTCTTTCGGTTTGGTTTGATTATGGCAGGGTCAGTTTCCGCGGCACTACCTGTCATCATTTTATATTATCTCGCTCAGCGTTTTGTCGTACAAGGACTGACAGCTGGTGCGGTAAAAGGTTAATTGAACGTTATTAAAAGAGAGGATTATCATGCGTGTTGCTTTAGGACAATTTAATGAAATGACTCATGAAAGGCTGACCTTTGCTAAACAACTAGGGGTCAGTGGCGTACAGATGAATAACCCGTTATTGCCGATGGAAACAGGATATTGGCAATACGAAGATTTAAAACGTATCAAAGATCAAGTGGACGAATATGGCTTGATATTAGAAGCTCTCGAAAATGTCCCACGTACCTTCTATGACAAAGTTATGCTAGGTTTACCGGGACGTGATGAACAAATCGAAAATTATCAGATGACGATCCGTAACATGGCGAGAGCAGGTATTCCTGTCTTGGGATACAACTGGATGCCGAATGGGGTCTGGCGGACACCTAATGCGGTTGGACGTGGTGGTGCAATTGTCACGTCTTATGATTCGACACAGATTGATACATTTCCTTTGATTGCTGGGTTACGGCAAGTCGATGAATTAGAAGGTAGAACAGTCTCTCATGATGAAATGTGGGATAACTATAAGTATTTTGTCAATGCAGTTATACCTGTTGTTGAAGAAGTTGGTATGAAATTGGCGTTACATCCTGACGATCCTCCAGTTCCTGAATTGGGTGGAATTGCTCGCTTATTTGATAGTTCCGAGGGATACAAGAAAGCCTTTGAGATTGCCCCTAGTGCAAGTCATGGCATGGAATTTTGTATGGGGTGTTTCAGTGAGATGGGTGAAGATGTGATCGAGGCGTTACGATATTTTGGGAATGATGGTCGTCTGTTTTATATTCATTTCCGCGATGTACAGGGTTGTGTGCCGAATTTTCAAGAATGTTTTCTTGGGGAAGGCAATGTCGATGTGGTAGATGCCATGCGCGTCTTAAAAGAGGTCAACTTTGATGGATTTATCATTGATGACCACGTCCCTCGTATGATTGATGATAGTGATTGGCGACATCGCGGACATGCCCATGCAACAGGGTATATCCTTGCGCTGGTTGATGCTGTCAATAAATTCTGTTAGTCAGCAACACTCGATTCAATATGCTGTGCCCATGCGAGTAAGGCTTCATCGTTACCAAATTGGGCACACAATTGTAATCCTAATGGCAAGTCTTTGTTCCCTTTTCCTGCGGGAATGGTCAAGCAGGGTAAACCCGAATGTGTCCATAACAAGTTCATGATAGAATTGCCTGTGCTGTGAATCCCTTCAGGAGCGACATTGGGAGCAGATGGACAAATCCATAGATCAATTTGATTGTCGTGCATCAGGCGATGCAGACGGTCACGCAATATCAAGCAATTATCACGCCCCGCATTTCGACGCTCTTCCGAAATTGATTGTCCGTACTCTATTAACCAGGCGGTACGTGGACGATATTTTTCACGATGTTCCGTGAACCGATCCGCATGTTGTTGTGCAAATTCGTAGGCAATCAAATCCTCATGGAAATGACTAATATTGTCCATGTCATCTATAAATGGAATTCGCTTGATGGTGTAGCCCGCATTCTCCAATTTTGTGACTTGGATTTCAAACGCATCAAGGGCTGTTGATTGTTGTAAATATGTACCCTCAGGAACAGCTAAAATGGGGAGTTGTGTTGACTTGATGGTGTTGTCCCAATCGTTAACCACTAAAGATGCCACCTGTTGCATCCCTGTGACATCTTGTGTGAATAACCCCACATGGTCAACGGATGGAGAAAAGTAAACGATTCCAGTTGTATCAATACGATCATATGAGGGCTTATAACCAACGATGCCACAAAAGGCGGCAGGGCGAATGACTGAACCAACAGTTTGTGTACCTGTTGCTAGGTGAACGAGTCCACTTGCGACAGATGCGGCTGATCCACTGCTACTCCCACCGGGGGTATGTTCAATGTTATGGGGATTACGGGTTGGACCTGGTTCATAATATGCAAATTCTGCGGTGATTGTTTTCCCGACAATTAGTGCCCCAGCTTGTTTCAGTTGGCTGACAATCGTTGCTTCTTCCCCTGCGAATAATGCCGACGGGACTTGTGTTCCTGCACGGGTTTCAAATCCTTCAACATGAAAAATATCTTTGATGCCGACCAATACACCGTATAAAGGTGGACGTGATGTAAGGTCAGGATATAGTTGCTCTAGTTGGTGTGCATCTTGGCGTAATCGAACAAAACGATTGTCCTCTGGTACGAAGGACTGAATATGAGGTTCTATCGCAGAAAACCGTGCTTCATAAGTATCTAACATATCGGATAAGGATAGGCTACCGTCACGCATAGACTGGATGTGTTCTAAGAGTAGGGCAGGTTGTACATATGGGTTATCTATCACAATATTATCTTTCATCCTCAACATAATCAACGATCCAAAGTGTACCCATATTCGGTCATATCTGCCATGTGATGATGTGGCATAAAATCTAAATTCTAGACGCTTCAAAATTATGGTAACTTATTATAAGCAATATACCCTCAAAAATGATTCCAAATGATGAGGACGTGATATGTCAGAACAAAAACCATCTTTAAAACAACAATTTCATCAAGCACATGAATTGATAACAGCGCAACGTTATGCTGATGCCCGTAAGTTACTCCAAGAAATTGATGATCCACAAGCAGAAGTTTGGCTTAAGCAACTCGAGGATAAACAGAAACAATCAATACCGTCTACTTTATTCAGTCCGATGATGCTCCTGTTTGGGATCAGTGCAATCATCATAGGATTAGGTCTGGTACTGGCATTTATGTATGTTCCACCTTTGATTGAAGCCGTCCAACCTAATGAGACAGATCAATATATTGATGAAATGTCGGTTAGTGATGATGAAATCATCTATTCCCATATTGCAGGATATTGCTATCACATCACGGGATATGGTGGTGAATTGTGCCTAGATTGGGCTGATCTTGTGATGGGTGACTATAATGCAACCGCCGTATCATGCGTAACTCCGTATATCGATACAGGTTTGCTAGATGATTTAGATTACAGCGAGATTGGACTGTGTTTGACTGGCGCATCTGTCCCTGATCCACTTTAAGTATTTAGGGTCGTCATGCGACCACCCTTATCCGCTGTAGATTGTTTATTGTGGTTTTCCAAAGTAGATATAGGCTTGTCCTTGTGTGTTTTCACCACCGACAGGTGCGCCACCAATAATATCGCTGTATCCATCACTGTTGATGTCACCGACTAAAGCAACATAAAAACCGAGTCCGCGTCCAAGTTGATCTGCCATGCCGATAAATAGGGGTTCATTACTGATGCCGTTGGCACTTCCTGCATAAACATACAAGGCGCCTCCACTTTGCCCGACTGCACCAACCATCACATCATCATAGCCATCGCCATTTATATCACCAGCTGATGACACTGCCCGCCCATATTCTGTGTGATCATTGCCGATAAGTATCATTGGAGTTGGATTCAAACCCATACTACTCCCTAGATAAACGTATGCTTTGTTGGTATCGCGTGCGCCAATAATCACATCGCTATAACCATCGCCATTAACGTCCCCTGCGCTCGACACAGATTCGCCATATTTATCGCCGATGCTGTCACCTGTAATAATGGTTGGCGATGCCACATCTAAGCCGTCTGTACTTCCGTAAAAGACATATGCTATCCCGATACTGTTGCTGGATTCACCACCTTTGGTTAGTCCCGGTGCGCCAATAATCACGTCGTCAAAGCCATCACCATTGATGTCACCTGCACCAAATACAGACCGTCCCAATTCACCATTTTCAGCAGAACCGATATAAGTCACACTTGGAGTCGCATTTAAACCTGTACTACTGCCAAGATAGAGATAAAATTTTCCTTGAACTGCCATCGTCTCGGTATACCCTGATGCCCCGACCAACACATCATCGAATCCATCGGCGTTGATATCCCCAGCATAATAGAGAGAGCGACCAAATTCATCGCCTATATTTTCACCGGATATGACTAATGCTGGTTCAGTGATTAACCCATTGCTACTACCGAGATATAGGTACACTTTACCTTGATGCTCGTTATACGCATGTGCTCCGACGAGGACATCATCGAATCCATCGCCATTGACATCTCCTGCATAACCTACGGAGCGACCAAACTCTGTTGTTGGATTTTCCCCTGTTAAGGTAAATACTGGACTTGATACAATGCCGTCTGCACTTCCTAGATACACATAAGCATGACCATTACTGGTACTACCTGCCTGTGAATCTCCTCGCGCGCCAACTATAAAATCATCAAACCCATCGCCATTGACATCTCCTGCTGAAGAAACCGCTTCACCATAGGCATCAGCTTGATTGAAACCTGTTTGTATGACAAAATTTTCACTGGTTACCATTGTCCCTGATAAGGTTTGCCCATCGGACGGGTTGTTATTATCCCCATTCGGTGGGGGTGGAAAGACAGCTCGTAGCGCGTCTTCTGATACACCGAGTGCCTCGGATGCTGTTTTGAAGTTGGGTGGGGCAGACGAAAATGCGGCTTCTAATGCCTCAACCGTGACACCTAATTGTTCGGCGGTGGCATCAATGTCCCAATCTGGGGGAAGTTGAGCGTATATTGGCACTAACCTAAAACCAAAGATAATGCTGATGCAAAATAAGATTATAAGCTGATGGGAAGATTTCATAAGGACCCCACTACATTTCAATTGGATAGTGTTGTGTATACTCAAACAGTGTATCGTAAATCACCATCGGGAATGTTATTGTGAGGTAAATTGTGTGCTTCAAATGTAAAATCCTCCCTCAGTCAGATGCGAGTTAATCTGATAACCGATGTTAACCTTATGCGTTACGATTATTTTTGTAGCGAATATGTTGTAACAACGTTATAATTACAATGAAGATTATGGGTTTGACAATGGGATTCGTGTTCATGAGATTTATTGAGAGTTGTAAATGGTGATTGAGAACAAGTCTATTTATAGCACCGTTTCACGTGCATATCCGTATCCCAATTTTAGTTGTCCCCGACAATTACATGTTACAATTACACGATAATGATAGAATATGAATAGCTTATTGTCATTAACTTTCGTTTATATAATCTAGTGTTTGATTATGAAGGAGGAAGATTGTTGCATTTAATGGAATTGCTTAACTAATATTTAGATTCATACACGGAGGATTTTATGAAAATATCAGTTACAGTAAACGGTGTTAATCATGAGCGGGATGTTGACGCTCGTACATTATTGGTTCACTTCCTGCGCGAAGAACTCGACTTAACTGGAACGAAAATTGGTTGTGATACGAGCCAATGTGGTGCGTGTACAATTCACTTCAATGGCAAAGCTCTCAAGTCATGCACCATGTTAGCTGTTCAAGCTGATGGCGCAGACATCAAAACAATTGAAGGCATGGCAATTAATGGTGAACATCATCCGATGCAATCATCATTCTGGGAAAACCATGGTCTGCAATGTGGATTCTGTACACCCGGTATGATTATGGCAACCGCTGCATTTGCAGAAGGTCACTCTGGTGCATCCGAAGCTGACATCCGTCACAATTTAGAAGGTAACATCTGCCGTTGCACAGGGTATCATAATATTGTCAAAGCTGTTAAACAAGTGGTTGAAGCCTCAGGGGGTGACTAGATGAGCACCCGTATATTTGGTTCTGGTATTAAACGTCGGGAAGACCCGCGATTAATTACGGGTAAAGCAAAATATACTGATGACATCAAACTCCCCGGATTACTCCACATGGCTGTGGTGCGTAGTCCTCATGCTCATGCCAATATCGTAAGTATAGATACATCCGTCGCCGAAGCTATGGAAGGTGTAGTTGCGGTTTATGTTGGAGAAGACATAACACTGGCACCACTGCCAACAGCTTGGCTTATTCCCGATAGTAACCTCAAAACTCCTGATCATCCTGCGTTGGCAAAAGGTAAAGTTCGTCATGTTGGTGATGGTGTTGCAATTGTTCTAGCAAATGATCGTTATTTAGCGCAAGATGCGGCAGAGGCTGTTAAAGTTCAATATGAGGTATTGCCAGCTGTCGTTGATCCCGAAAAAGCCGCTCAAGATGGTGCACCTCAATTGTTTAACGATGTAGAAAACAATATCGCATTTCGTTGGATTATGGGTGATAAAGCCGCTAGCGATGCTGTGTTTGATAGTGCCGATATTGTTGTGTCGGATACGATTATCCAGCAACGGTTACTCCCAACAGCAATGGAACCCCGTGCGTCTATCGCACAATATAACTCGGCAACCAACGAATTAACGTTGTGGGTTACATCACAGAATCCACATATTCATCGTTTTATCATCAGCGGAATCACAGGTCTGCCCGAAAATAAGGTACGTGTGATTGCTCCAGAAGTTGGTGGTGGGTTTGGTAGCAAAATTCCCGTCTATGCTGACGAAGCATTGGTATCATGGGCATCGATGAAACTTAATCGTCCCGTAAAGTGGACAGAAACCCGTAGTGAGAATTATCAAGTCACTATTCACGGGCGAGATCATGTTGAATATGTCGAAATGGCAGCAAACAAAGATGGAAAAGTTCTCGGAATCCGCGCAACTGTTTATGCGGGTCTCGGTGGTTATATTTCCACAGCTGCACCCGGTATCCCAACTTTCTTGCATGGCTTAATGTATTGTGGTCCTTATACCATCGATAATGCCTACTGCGAATCGATTGGGGTGATGACCAATACTGCTCCAACTGATGCTTATCGCGGGGCGGGTCGTCCAGAAGCAACATTCCTGATCGAACGCTTAATGGATATGCTCGCTAAGAAACTAGAGCTAGATCCTGTAGAATTCCGTCGCAAAAATTTAATTCCAAAGTTTGAAAATCACACCGTTGCGACAGGCGTTATGTACGACAGTGGTGATTATATCCCTGCACTCGATAAAGCTCTGGCGATGGCAGGTTATGACGACTTCCGTAAAGAACAAGCTGAAGCCCGTGCTAATGGTAAATATCTGGGAATCGGTGTGACGACATATACCGAAATGTGTGGTCTTGGTCCGAGTCAGGTCGCAGGTGCGATTGGCTTCCAAGGTGGTTTATGGGAAAGCGCAATTATTCGTGTTACTCCGACCGGCAAAGTTCAAGCGATGATCGGTTCTTCGCCACATGGTCAAGGGTCAGAAACTACACTTGCACAGATTATTGGTGATGAGCTTGGCTTCCCCGTAGATGACATCGAAATTGTCCACGGTGATACCAATGAAACACCAATGGGCTGGGGGACATATGGGAGTCGTACAACACCAGTTACGGGTGCGGCACTCGCCAAAGCGTCTCGTAAATTGAAAGAAAAAGCACGGACACTTGCGGCACATCTACTCGAAGCTGCTGTTGAAGACATTGAATACGATGATGGTAAGTTCTCGGTCAAAGGATCGCCTGATAAATTCCAGACGATTCAAGATGTCAC
>Ga0070728_10006396_pt1 | contig 11184 bp, 8 predicted proteins | sample tdDd471_FD_66723 | JGI IMG/M metagenome (GOLD analysis project Ga0070728, IMG submission 66723) | Marine sediment microbial communities from the Atlantic coast under amendment with organic carbon and nitrate - tdDd47.1 | ecosystem: Environmental > Aquatic > Marine > Coastal > Sediment | place...
CACCCTTGGATTTGAACCTTTGGGAGAAGGAGAATACAGGCAATATTTCGGTAAAAAGCCAAAAAATGAAATATTTGAAGCCCTTTTTGGGAACAAAAAAGATGATGCACTAAGGCTCTACACCCAATATTCCCTAGAGAATAATCATAAGATCCAGCCTTTTGAAGGCATTCATGATACTCTTAAACTCTTGCAAGACAAAGGCGTGCTCATGGGAATCGTAACAATTAAGAAAAAAGAACTAGTAATGAAAGAGCTCGATCATACTGGACTTTCATCTTTTTTCCCTATTGTTATTGGTGCAGGAGATGCTGTAGAAGAAAAGCCTTCAGCTGCCCCCTTAAAGCTCGCGACAAAAAAAGCAAAGTTAGATGTCAACAAACAAAATATCTGGTACGTTGGTGATACTGAAAACGATATTCTTTGCGCTCAAAATGCAGGGTTTCCGTTCCTTTTCCTAAAGGGGCATATAGATACTCCAGCCTTATTGGAAAAATATAATCCTTTTATTAGTTTTGAGCGTTACGACAATTTGAGAACCTTTTTTGAACAAATAACCGACCTAAAATCGGAAGGGCGCTATGAATTATCCTGAAATAAATAAACTTCCTGACGCAATCTTTTGGGACTGGGATGGAACAATCGTCGATAGCTATCAACTTCTGAATGATACGCATAACTATACCTTACACAAGCTTGGCATGCCTGATCTAAAAGAAGGGGAGTTTAGAAACCATTTTGGAAAAGAAAGACTGCAGATTTTCTCCAGTATCTACAAAGACAAAAAAAAGGAAGCTATTGAGATATTCCAGAATAGTATCATGGAAAACAACCATATGATTAAGCCTATAGATGGCATAATAGAGGTTATGACCTTTTTACATGAAAACAATGTGACGCTGGGAGTTGTTACAAATAAGAGGCGCTGCTATGTAGAAAAAGAGCTTGCTCACACAGGTCTGGACAAATTCCTACCCATCGTTGTTTGTTCCACAGAGGCTCCGCAAGACAAACCTTATGCAGATCCACTAATAATGGCTATAGAAAAAGCCGGGCTTTACATTCAAAAACATGAGATATGGTATGCCGGAGATACTGAAACAGATCTTGCATGCGCCAAAAACGCAGGGTGCAAAAGCGTCTTTTTAAAGGGGCACAAAGATACCCAAAAGTTGCTTATGGAATATTCACCCTACATCAGTTTCGATAATTATTCTTCTTTTAAAGACTTTTTAGTTGCAATCTAGCGCAGTTTCTTTAAAAACTGTTGGTATGTTTTCACTTATTTGCGCTGAATGGTTTAGCCATTTTGTGAAAAACACCAAGGTTAGACGACTATAAAAAAATTAGGAAACTCAAATGTCCGATAAAGTACAAAATGTCCAAGACGTTTTCCTCAATAAAATTCGTAAAGAAAAAATGTCCGTGACAGTGTTTCTGGTAAACGGAGTTAAGTTGCAGGGAATTGTAACCTGGTTTGATAATTTTTGCCTGTTACTCCGTAGGGACTCACATGTGCAATTAATTTACAAACACGCTATTTCAACCATTATGCCAGGTGGTCCATTAAATCTGAATGATGATGGCAAAAACGATTCTTCGGAATAAATTAAGTATTAGGTTCGCAAGAAAGAACCAAGGCCTTGAAAAGCAAGAATAAAATGCATTTAGGCGTTCAATATAAAGAACGCGACACAGCGTATCTAATTCAGCCTGTTGATAAAGCTAAGTCATTGCGCCGCGCCCTTCAAGACATTATTGAAGAGGCCGAGGGTTTGGCGCGCGCCATTGATTTAAATGTCTTAAAAACCAATAACGCTAATTGCTCCAAAATTCAGGCCGGGAGCTATTTCGGGAAAGGCATTCGCGAGCAAATTGCTCAAGATATAAACTTACTCGAGCCTGACGTTATAATCGTTAATACTACACTTTCACCAATTCAACAGCGCAATCTGGAAAAAGAGTGGAATACCAAGATTATTGATAGGACGGGCCTAATCCTTGAAATTTTTGGAGAACGAGCACAGACCAAAGAGGGACGCCTGCAAGTTGATCTAGCGGCGCTGGAGTATCAAAAGTCACGGCTTGTACGCTCATGGACACACCTAGAACGCCAACGAGGTGGAGCAGGCTTTATGGGCGGCCCCGGTGAACGTCAGATTGAAATTGACCGCCGTCAGCTTTCCCAACGCATTACACGTCTCAAAAAAGAGCTAACTGAAGTACGTAGAACACGAGATCTAGGACGCAAAAGCAGGGAGCGTGTTCCTTTTCCTATAGTTTCACTTGTGGGTTATACTAATGCCGGGAAGTCAACGCTATTCAACGATATTACACACGCCGACGTTTATGCCGAAGATTTGCCATTTGCCACGCTTGACCCGACTATGCGTAAAATAATTCTTCATGGAGGCAAAGAGGCAATACTATCAGACACAGTTGGTTTTATCTCCGATCTGCCTACTCACCTAGTTGAATCTTTCCGAGCAACGCTGGAACAAATTACTTACGCAGATGTTATCATTCATATCATTGACAGCTCACGTGAAGATTATGCTGCCCAGCGCGAGGATGTAATCAATATTCTTCACGATTTAGGAATTGATTACGATAAAGATGAGCGCATTATTGAAGTTTATAACAAATGCGACCTCCTTGATGAAGAGCGGCTCCAAGACTTCCAACGATTGCAAAAAACATCACCGGTACCGTGTTGTTTAATCTCTGCATATCACAGTAAGGGCATTAAAGCCCTTCTGAAAGAAACTTCCTCAATAGCTATGCGCGATAGCTCTGTATACACATACAAGGTTGATGTAGAGGATGGTAAAGCCATTGCCTGGCTATATGCACATGGAGAAGTACTAGAGCGTAAAGACAAGAATACTAATCTTGCCATTACCACGCTCCTCGAACCTTCATTGGCCAAGAAGTTCACCAAAGTTTTTGGATATGCTCCAGCTAAAAAAGCCTAAGCGCATTTCCTTTCTTTGGCTTTCTGGTTATTCCAAGCTTCTATCTTTTGTTCCAAGCTTGTGTCTTTCAATACCATGCCTTGTTCCTTGATTTCTTTTTCCAAACCACGAAAACGGCGTTCAAATTTCACGTTGCATTTGCGCACAGCTTCTTCAGCATGAATATCCAACATACGTGCGTAGTTCGTTAGTAAAAAAATAATATCACCGAGCTCCTCTTCCTGATTTTCTTTATCCTCATTGGCAATTGCCTCACGCATTTCAGCTATTTCTTCCTCCAACTTATCAAGCACATCAACAGGGCTGTTCCATTCAAAACTAACCTTAGCCGCTTTTGCCTGCAGTTTTTGCGCTTTCAATAGCGCAGGAAGGGCACGTGTTACCCCATCAAGTGCACTTACTTCCATGTTGTCCTTTGTTTTTTCCTTACTCTTTTGAACGTCCCATATAGCATTTACATCCTGAGCGCTATTTGCAGTTTTATCCCCGAATACATGCGGATGACGAGAGATCATTTTACGAGTTACATCGTGTATAACGTCACGCAAGGTGAAATGTCCTCCCTCACTGGCCATTTGCGCATGGTAAACTGGTTGCAAAAGCAAATCACCGAGTTCTTCTCGCAAATCTTCCATAGAGCCGCGATCTATCGCGTCTGCCACCTCGTAGGCTTCCTCTAAGGTATAAGGCAAAATCGTTTCAAACGTTTGCTCCAGATCCCATGGGCAACCCGTTATAGGCGTACGCAAGGCCTCCATAACACCTATCAAATCATCCATTGTGTAGCGCTTTTTTGCATTCATAGATCCCTCACAAATTTTTCATTAATTGTAAGATTAGAGTAGATATGATTTTTCTAAATCACAAGATAAGATAGTGTGTTATGATACTTATCCGACGTTAACCCTTTTCCTCTATTTAAACCTACAAAATTATGTCCAATCAGAGCGCAGAACAACTCAAAAAACAACGGGAACGTTTTTTGTCTTTTGCTTTTGCAGCTTCTGACCTGCTCTTGGAAATAGATGATGCGGGAAATATCTCGTATGCGCTGGGAACCATCAAAAATTTTACCGGTAAAGAGAACTCAAAAGAGCTTATGGGGCAAAATTGGCTTGAGCTATTTATACAAAAAGACAGAATGACGCTCAAACATATGATTGCAACAGCCACCTCAGGACACCGCGCAGGCCCCATTTTAACAAAACTAGAATATCATGCAGAAAAGAATAAAGGAGATAACACAAACAATAACGTAGTAATTAGTGCTATTAAGATGCCTAACAAAACACAAACGTATATTGGTGTTGCAACAAGCAACGCGCTTATGAACCAACTTGGAGAAACCGGGCGCCAGTCGCAAGAAAGAAAAGTTCTTGATAAAGAAAGCTTTATTGATGCTGCACAGGAAACCTTACGCATGGCTTCTGATCTTGAACAAAACGTCGATTTGACAATGATTCATTTACCCGGCTCTGAAAAAGCGCAAAACCGCTATGGAAAAGACGGATGGGGACAGTTATCAGAAGATATAGACAACCTATTACGCGATCATTCTATCGACGGTAACTCTGCAGCAGATTTAGGCGGCGGACGCTTTAGCGTACTACATACACCCGATGTAAATATCGATACTCTGACAGGGGAAATCGCTGACATCTCCAAGACACATGACCCATTTGGTGAAGGGCTGGATATCAAAACAAAAAGCATATCTGCCAATATGGACGACATGGATGAAAAAGACATTACACGCGCCTTGTTCTATACATTGAACGAGTTTGAGCGCAAAGGTGCCGATATGAGCGTCGAAACGCTCAGCTCCAGTTTTAAAATTTTTGTTGCAACAAATACGCAAAAAATAAAAGCGTTCAAGAATATCATTCAAGACCTTGATTTTTCTATGCATTTCCAACCAATTGTGCAGCTCAATACGCGTAAATGCAGCCATTATGAGATGTTGTGTCGGTTTAAAGAAGGCAATACTTTCGAATGGATTATGTTTGGAGAAGGCATCGGCATGGCTGCAGAATTTGACTTTGCCGTTTGGCGGCGAGCGCTGAATTATATTGATACAAAGCGATATAACACCAAAGAGAATTTTTCAATTAATGTCTCCGGACAGTCTATATCTGACAGTGCGTTTTTAATTAAGCTCAACAAAGCTATTGATTTACATGAACATATCAAACATCGACTAATTCTTGAAATCACAGAAAGCACACAAATAAAAGACCTTGATCAAGTCGGGGAAGTCGTCGGAGAACTACAGAAAAAAGGAGTTAAGATCGCGCTTGATGACTTTGGGGCTGGTGCAGCATCATTCCAATATTTAAGCAGCATGCCAGTTGACTTTGTAAAGATCGACGGGAAGTATATTAAAAACATCCTGAATGACACGCGTGATATGGTTATGGTTAAAAATCTAACCCAAATGTGCAAAGATCTTGGTATAAAAGTCGTCGGAGAATTCGTGGAAAATCAAGAGATCGCAGACCTCTTGCTTGAACTTGGCATTGACTACGGGCAGGGATACTATTTCGGCAAACCAAGACCAAGCCCAGATTACCAAAAACCTTCAAGATAATGAAAAGATTTTTCGAAGACTGATTGGTGTTTTTTGCCGCAGCATTTTTTGGTGTTTAACAGCTAGATGCTAAACCCGTTTGTTTTTACAGCAAAGATATTATCCGCTTGAACATGTGCTTGGCACAATTCACCTTCTGCAGGTAGGAAACGAACTTCGCATTTAAGATCAAATCCACTTTTTTCCATGATGGCAACGCGGCACTGATGGATAAGATTAAGAACATCCCAAGCTTTAGCTCCGCCAATATTCACAATAAAATTAGCATGCATTGGAGATATCTGTGCACCACCTTGTGTTTTGCCTTTAAACCCAAGATCTTCGATAGCTTTTCCTGGAGGGCCAATAATACTATACATGTCAGGATAGCTCAGAAACACAGAACCACAGCTTGGTAGTTTTCGCGGAAATTTCTTACCTCTTTCAACCAGAAGATCCAACGCCTGCTTACGTAATTCCTTTCTGTCTCCATGCTTGTAACGAAATGTTGCACCAATAACTATGCACTCTTCTTTTTGCAAAACAGAGGAGCGGTATCCAAATGCGCACTCTTTTTGATCTAGCGTTTTTATATCGCCGTTTTTATCGATTATAGTTACCTCAACAAGTTGCTCGCCAATACCTTTACGCAAGCTTCCGCCATTCATAATAATCAATCCGCCCAGTGCCCCGGGAATTCCGATTGCATGAACGCACCCGTCGAGACCATGTTTGATTACACTACGAACGTAACTAGGTACCCATAAGCCAGCACCTGCATGTACTATGCCACCATCTTCAAAGCTTAACTCATTGAAATTATTCTCTGCGATCCTCACTAAAACACCGCGATAACCAGCATCATCAAACAATATATTCGAGGCAGAACCAATAACCGTGTATAGAGCGTTATGATCCTTAAGGCAGCGCATGACAGCCGCTGCACTACGAGCGCTATCAGGTTCTACAACAACATCAGCATTACCGCCAATTTTGTACCAGGAAATATTACATAGCGGTATATTGCGCTTAATGCACCCCGGCGCTGCATCTTCAAGCGATTGAATTAAATCTTCATTTACCTGCATATTTGTTATTGCCTTAATCATTTATAAATAAGATAACTTATAGAGCGCACATAAAACCGTTACAGCAAATTTGAAAGTATCTTTTGCACAAATTTATTACAAGCTTGTTGAAAACTATCATTTACCAACACATCCTTATGAACCCTCTTGTTTTTTTGTTGTAGTTTATTATTTGGAATGCCGCAACAATGGTTATTATTTAATGGAAATAGATCTATACAGCCTGTTACAGGGAAACGATGTACTCGTTATTTTTACCGTTATTGCTTTTGGATACCTTCTTGGAAAAATTAGCTATAAAGGAATAGCGCTTGGTAACGTTACCGGCGTTCTTGTCGTCGGACTTATCTTTGGCGCATGCGGGTTCTCTGGCGTTCCTCAAATTGCCACATTTGGTTTTACTATTTTTATATTTTGTGTTGGGCTACAAGCTGGCCCTAGTTTCTTTAGCGCTTTTGCCGCAGATGGAGCCCGGTATTTCGCACTTTGTGTGCTAGTAGCCGTAGTCGCTTTTTTAATGTGCTTTTTTTATGCGCACACATTTTCTTTGGAAATGGGTTTTGAAGCGGGAATGATGGCCGGCGCATTAACCAGCACACCGACACTTGTCGGCGCACAAGATTCTGTATCCAGCGGATTAGCCATGATTCCGCACGGCCTTACCACGGAAGATGTTGTTAAAAATATCAGCGTTGCTTATTCTCTGACCTATCTTTTTGGAGTAGGGGGGTTAATGCTCATTATCAAATATATCCCTGTAATCTTTAAAATAGATCTAGTGGAAGAAGCAAAAAGAATAACGCGCACACCTGCGTATGAAAAAACCATGAATGAGAACAATTTGCCAATGGTTCGCACTTATCTTATGCGAAACGGCAAAATGACAGGAAAAGCCATTAAGGAGATTCAAGAAGCCACCAAGCAATATTTTACTGTTCTGGGTATTCGCAGAGAGGGAAACCTTATTGAAGTTAGCGAAGACACTGTTATTGAAGAAAACGATGTTATGTCCGTTATCGCCTCTGTTGCCCAACATAACTATGCCAAGACTCAAGGTATTCCAGAGGTTTTCGATAAAGAGCTTTTGAATTACCGCGTTTGCACTAAAGAAATCACAATTACTAATTCGGATTGTGTTGGAAAGAAAGTTTGGGATTTACGGCTTCCTGCCAGACATGGTTGTTTCGTGATAGGCATGCTCAGATCAGGAATAGAGCTCCCGGTTGGCACCAGCACTATTCTACAAAAAGGAGACCGACTTGAGGTCATTGGTGAAGAAAACCGCATAGAGCAGGTCAGCAAAACGCTGGGCAGTATTGATGAAGACATTGAGAAAACGGATTTGTTAACTCTATGTCTGGGCGTTGCTCTTGGTTTACTTGTCGGAACAATTGTAATTCGCTTGGGGCATATATCCCTTAGCTTGGGGAGCGCCGGAGGTCTTTTAATTATTGGAGTACTAATCGGATTCCTACGCTCAATTTATCCAACCTTTGGCTCTTTCCCAAGACCTGCTCGTAATATTATGATGGATTTGGGAATCGTGCTGTTTATGTCCTCTATAGGTCTTAATGCTGGCGAAAAAGTACTTGGTGCTCTTACATCTATCGGCCCTTTACTGATGGTCTGCGGTGTATCAATAACTATAGTACCAGCCATTGTAGCATTTGCCTTTGGACGCTACGTTTTAAAGATGAATGCTGCGCTTTTGCTCGGGGCAATAACTGGCGCAATGACCAGTACGCCATCACTTAATATGGTTACTGAAACAGCTAAAAGCCAAATACCGGCGCTTGGATATGCGGGTAGTTATGCCTTTGCAAACGTATTGCTAACTTTTGTCGGAGCACTATTGATTTTACTGTAAAAATGTAAATACAAAAACACCTAATCTTTATATAAAAACTGCAGTTTTTATATTCTTTACTTTTTTATATTGCTGAAATCTGATATAATTTTGCCGAATTCCCCCGCCGTCGCCCGTTCTCTGGAGCAGACGAACAATTTCTATTTTTTCACAGACACATTTCAAATAACAAGAAAGCCTTTTCACATGAAAAAACAAAGAATGCATAACATTACGTTTGATGAAATGCAGGTTGGACAATCTGCAAGTCTTACGCGAACTTTAACAAAGAAAGACATCGAACTTTTCGCCTTGGTTTCTGGAGATGTTAACCCTGCGCACCTTGATAAAGAATATGCTGATGATAGTCTATTTCGCGGTGTCATAGGTCATGGAATGTGGTCTGGCGGACTTATATCAACGGTTCTAGGAACAGTAATGCCGGGGCCAGGCACCATTTATATGGGACAAGAAATGAACTTTCTTGCTCCAGTACGTATTGATGATGAAATCACTGTAACATTGACCGTTCAAAGCAAGCATGAAAGCAAGCCTATTGTTATTTTTGAGTGTATTTGTCAAAACACAAAAGGTGAGGTCGTAGTTAGAGGTACTGCAAAAGTTTTGGCTCCAACAAAAAAGATTAATGTTGATCGACCACAGCTTCCATCTGTTGAAATTTACGATCGCGATCACTACAAAAAAGTACTTGATAGCTGTGAAGGATTGGACAGACTTAAAGCGGCTGTTGTTTTTCCTATTAGGAAATCATCTATTCAAGCAGTTCATGAGGCGTTTGACCAAGGACTTATTCTTCCTGTTTTGATTGGCCCTAAGCAACTAATAAAAAATGCTGCTAAAGATGCAGGATTTAAGATCCCAGCAAAATGGGAAATAGTGAGTGCTCCTAATAGTTATGACGCTTGTGCAAAAGCAGTTAACATGGCTGCAAAAGGGGAAGTCGATGCCATTATGCGCGGACATGTCACTATCAAAGAGCTTATTAAAGCTGTGATAGCTCCCAAATCTAATTTATTAACAAATCGTCGTATATCATATGCACATGTTACATACATTCCTGCATATCACAAACCTATGATTATTACGGATACGATGATCAATATTGCACCTAGGATTAAGGATAAAATTGACATCTGCCAAAATGCCATCGATCTTTGGAAAATGTTATTTGCTGATGCATATGGCGAGAAAGCAAAAGTAGCACTCTTGGCTGCAATTGAATCGGTGGACACAGACATGCCTGCAACGACAGACGCTGCTTGTCTAGCTAAAATGGGCGATCGCGGTCAAATTGAAGGTGGTATACTGGACGGCCCACTCGCATTTGAAAACGTTATTACAAAACCTTCCCTTGAAAAAGAACTAACATCTTCAGTCGCTGGTGATGCCGACATTCTTGTTGTGCCCAACATTGAATCAGGAAATGCTATAGCCAAGCAACTATCCCTTCTAGGGCATGCCGATTCTTCGGGTATTGTTCTTGGTGCAAAAGTTCCAATCATTCTATCAAACAGTAAGGATGATAGCTTGCGCACACGCTTATTATCCTATGCATTAGCTGTTCTTGTGGCTAATCAGCAAAAACTTAAAGAACTATAAAACATATAAGTAAAATAAACTTTTTTTTTGCAGCACTTGGTCATTCAAGTGCTGTTTTTTTGCGCACAACAAACAGAAAAACTCCCCCCTAATAATCAGGGAGGAGTAATTAGTTACACTCTGTTGTCTTTATTTCTCGTGAACGATGTAAGGAACCGGAGGGACCGGGTTATTAATTGGTGCATTTTGCTGCATTGCTGCAGAGGATTTTGCAAGACGAACTAGGTTAACAAACTCAGTCCTGTAACCAAACGGGTCGTCACCTCTCGCGCCTTGAGCAAGATCCACAACATCACCATAGCTATAGGCGTCTGTATATTTCCCGCCTTTTAAGAGCTGCCCAAATGCTGCAACAGAAGTTGCAAAACGAGTGTCATTATTTGCTTTGTCTATTGAAGACACCTCATTAGACGTTGTGATCGGTGTTGTGATCAGCTTGCTTGTATCAGCATCAGGGTTTTTATAGCGAATTTTGAGGAATGCATACTCACCAGAAAAATTGCTGCTAGCTTTATGCTGTTCAACCTTTGCATAACGACTGTCGTCAATTGTGCGCGGGCCACCTTTTGGCGTAATCTCATAGATGGCCGTCATTGTGTGACCAGCGCCTATATCGCCAGCATCAACTGCGTCATTGTTAAAGTCTTCGCGGTTAAGAGCGCGTGTTTCATATCCAATCAAGCGATATTCAGCAACGCTTTCAGGATTAAACTCGACCTGAATTTTTACATCTTTAGCAATCGGGAAGAGAGTGGAGCTTGCTTCTTCAACCAAGACCTTGCGGGCTTCACTGAGTGTATCTATATATGCTGCAACACCGTTACCGTTTTGCGCTAATGTCTGCATCATATGATCATTCAAATTGCCCTGACCAAAGCCAAAAACAGAAAGGAAAACTCCCGTTTTACGTTTGCGCTCAACAAAATCTTTCAGCTCTTCTCGGTTAGAGATACCAACGTTGAAGTCTCCATCAGTAGCTAGAATGATTCTGTTCACGCCATCTTTATCAAAGTTCTCTTCAGCCATACGGTAAGCTTGGCGAATACCTTCAGCGCCAGCTGTTGATCCTCCGGCAGAAAGATTTTCAAG
>Ga0070728_10006401_pt1 | contig 11180 bp, 9 predicted proteins | sample tdDd471_FD_66723 | JGI IMG/M metagenome (GOLD analysis project Ga0070728, IMG submission 66723) | Marine sediment microbial communities from the Atlantic coast under amendment with organic carbon and nitrate - tdDd47.1 | ecosystem: Environmental > Aquatic > Marine > Coastal > Sediment | place...
CGACCTGATAGCCGTATAAGAAAAGAAGATAGCAAGCTGGAGTCGTATTGGATTCTCTAAGGGCCTTGATTTGCCTCTTAAATTGCTTTTTAAAATGGAAATAGTTATTACTGTTCCTCACTTGCAGCTGGCCATAAGAAGTAACCTCTGCGATTATCGCCGAGTCCTTATTCTGTCGATTGGGATATAGTATAAGATCAATATCATATTTCCCTACTTTTACATTGTGCTGCACCCAGTAATAAGTTGTTCCTTGCCACTTTAGCGGTTCATTGATTAAATACTCGTAAAAGAGAAATTCGATAGCTAAACCGAAAGTATTGGTAGCAGCCGGATAAACCGCTTCAATATGTTGCTGCATGAGGCGTCCTAAAAAAGTAATAGCAAAGTCCTCACTATCCGGCAATTTCCTCATTAAGGCATTTTCCAAAAACAACTCCTTGAAATCTTCGAAATCTTCATCTGAATCGAAATGAGTGGCACGATATATACGCTCTCTTTGTTTCTTTCTTCCAATCTTACTGTCAAGTGTTTGGGTTTCTAGTTTAGAAAAATAATACCTATACACCTCCATACAAGTCCAATCAAATGAAAGTGGTAAAGCGGGGATGACAATAAGATTGTTATTGCCTTCATACAGGTAAACAATCGGCATATCTAATAATTGGCCTGCGATAGTTAGGATAGGGACTACCCCTTTATAACCACCGGTTACATTGATAATAGCTGGGAGTTGTAGATGCTCCCCATCAATTAGCACTGATGTGGTTTTAAGTTTCTCGATATGTCCAATTAATTCTTGAAACCCAGAATCTTGAAACTCGTTTTGGTTATTGATTTGTAGACCGGCAATTACTTTATGATCTATCGTATCTATTCTTGGCTCGTCTTCGAAGTAGTATTCTAATACTTGAGCAGCCATTCTTGACAGCTTCGTATCCGTCGAAATAAGATGTACAAGTAGTTGTTCTTTTTGCCATTGTGCTGCCGATAATATTTGATGGATACTTTGCGTTTCGGCACTAGCATCATAATTCTTCTCAAAATTTAAATGCTGAGAATTCCTTATTGCAGTTCTGGTACCCATTTTAGGTAAAACCACTCCTCCGTGCTGATAAACATCATCTTGCTCAGTATACTTGAAGAACTCATCTTTTACTACATCCACTAATAGTTTTGCTTCCTTCGTTACCACCTTTTCCTTTAACAACTTGCGCCAAGCTGATTGTAAACCTTCTAGATCAGGGTGCTTAATCTCAGCAGCCCACCTCAACATATTTGAGAAAACTGAAATACCTACCGTTACAAATAGATGGGTCATTCTATTTCTAGTTTAAGGATTAAGAATACCTAATATTTCATGGCACTAAACCGATGTGTAGCTTCTCTTTTGTAGAAATATATCCTTCTGTGGCAATTGTTGTGGACAAGCTAAACTGGAAAACGAATAAAAAGCACTTAAAAAAACTGTGTTATCTAATTGAGCTCAGCTCTAAATCGCAAAAATCATCAGCAAATTATATGCATAAGGAGATATATGTATATGAATTTCCTTCAATATAAATATCTATTTCGATAAATCCGATTAAAACGCTAGACAAAATCAAAAATAAATACTATTTTAATTACTTAAAACCATCAAATGATGTGAACATAAAAAACTACAGGTCAAATATTTAACACCAAAAACGAGGCAGTAAACTATAATAAAAAATGAATAAATTTACGGATAGTAAATTAGTTAAACTTTTACGTTTATTAGATGCGGATGAATTCAAAGAGTTAGGGAAATGGTTAGCTTCACCTTGGTGCAATAGTAATAAAAAGCTGTATGTTTTTTACCAAGTAATTAAACCCTATACACCAGAATATATTTCTCCAAAACTGAAAAAAGATATCATTTTCAAAAAGTTATACCCAGGAAAGCCCTTTGAGTCAGGGCCATTCAATAATCTGATGAGAGAATTTGTAAAATCTTTAGAAAAATTCTTAATCCATCGCCGCCTAAACAAAATGCCTTTTCAACGACAATTGCTCTTGAAGGATGAGTACTTAGAAAGAAAACAAACGGAACTTTTTTATTCGTATAGTGGTAGGCAGCTTTCCGGTTTAAATTCAAAAGAGATCAAGACAGGAGAGGATTACCTCTATTTACATTTATTAAGCGAACAATTATATTTCCACCCTGACAAGGAATTCCAATACAGTACCGAAACAGAAAGCTTGAGGCAGGCCAATAGTAACCTGGATCTTTATTATGCCATCACAAAATATAGATACCTCCATGAAATAAAATCAAGGAAACCTATCTTAGAGAATAGTGAGTCTGACCTTACAGATGGGGCCATTTCAACTTTCCTCTTCCCCTCAGTTGAGCATCCTATTATTGATCTATATCAAATTAGATTAAATCGCAGCGAAGATTGGGGTTTAGAAGATTTCCAGTATTTCTTTAGTGAGTTAAGTAAGAAATTAGAGATTCTCCCAAAAAGAGAACAACAGATTTTTCTTTTTTCTGGTATAAATGATACGGTAGAATTGAATAGTCAAGGAGAAAGTCGAGCCCTACCAAGAATGCTAGATTTGTATAAATTAGGGCTAAAGAATAAATTATTACTGATTGATGGTCATCTAAGCAAAGCCACTTATAATAATATAGTTTTAGTCGCTAGCATCTTACGAGATATCCCTTTGCTAGAAAACTTCATTAATGAGTATACTAATTTCCTCCCAGTTTCTATCCAGCATCAAGCGTCAACTTGGGCTGAAAGCCAGCAACTATATAGCAAAGGAGCCTACCAAGAATGCCTAGATCATTTATTCAACTATAATTTTAAAGATCCGATCTATATCATTCAAGCTAAAGTTACCTTACTTAAAGCCTTCTATGATCAATTCTTACAAGATCAATCCTATTACAAGCCATTGAAAAGCTATTGTGATGCATTCAAAAAATACATTTATCGCAATGAATTATATAGCAAAGAAAAGAGAGGAACCTATAAGAGCTTTATAAAGTACACCCTAAAAATCGCAACAGCTGTATTTAAAAAGAAGAACGGGAAACAAAAACTTGAAGCAGTAATGGAGAAAATAGAAAAAGATAAAAACTTATTTGGCCGGAGATGGCTAAAACAAAAGATTGAGGAACAAATATGATGACCGCTGCCCTTGCGAACAGCGGTCTTTGGATTTATCCTCCTAATATGTCTTCTATGACAACCATGAGGAGTTCTACAAAATCAATCATAGTTATGTATCAATTTGTATCCGGTTGGCCTGCAATCCGTCCGAAGCGTGAAAAATTTTCATCACTACTTCGAATTGCCGAATTATTGATACGATAACTTTCTTTTTCTTTTCTTAAACCTCATGTCTTGTCAAAATGGAAATACGATTAAAGTACTTCCGTAAAAGAGTACATTCACTCTTCAATAATAACAACCCGTGTACTAAATAAAAGTTCAATTACATACATAAAAATTAATTCGCCTTTGAAATCAAATCCGGCAAGGCCGCCATATCCTCAAAAACGGGCACTTGAGTGGCGGCGATACGAGCTTCCAATTCCTCGGCTGTATATACCCAGACATCAATCCCGGCTTGCCTAGCCGATTGGAGTCCTGCGTAGCTATCTTCGATCACTAAGCACTTTTCCTTTGTATATCCCAAGCTTTGGGCGACGCTGAGGTAAAAGGCGGGGTCGGGCTTCCATATCTCCAATTCGTAGGCAGAAAATATGCGGTCTTCAAAATGTGGGAGGAGGGCCGTGATCCCCAGGTTCAACTCTATCTTTGCGCGAGGGCCATTGGAGGCGACGCAAAAGGGCAGCGAAAGCTTTTCTAGCGCCTGCTTGATACCAGGAATAGGTTGTAGTCTTTCTTGGAAAACTTCAAAGGTGCGGCGGCGCAGCAAAGGCTCGAAGTCGCCCGGTAAAGGCTGACTAATGTTGGCTTGGATTTCTGCTATAGCATCAGCGAATTTCCCACCTTTGAACCGCCTGCCTACCTCGGCGGACGAGATATTCCACCCCAATTTGTTAATTTCTTCGGCGAATACTTCATTGCTAAGGCCTTCGCTGTCGACCAAGACGCCGTCGCAGTCGAATATGATGAGTTCGTACTTCATTCTTTTATGCTTCTTGTTTATAGGACGTAGATACCTACAGCCCCGTATGCGCTCGAATAAACTGTCGCGCTTTCATCGCATACTCCAAAGGATTAGCCTTTGCCGGATCTTGCTCCGCTTCTACCACCAACCAACCTTCATAATTAGCCGCTTCAAGCGTTTGAAAAATGGGCGCAAAATCGATACAGCCCTCCTCATCCCCAGGCACCGTAAAGACGCCCGCTTTCACGGCATGCAGGAAAGATTGACGTTCCTCTTTCACCCACTTCAAAACATTGGGTCGGATATCCTTCAAGTGTACATGGGCTACTCGACTAATCGTCTGTTGGAGGGCAATAGCCGGGTCTTCTCCAGCAAAGTAGAAGTGGCCGCAATCATAATTGAGGTGCACAAAGGTAGGGTCAGTTTCATTGAGCAGGCGAAGGGTTTCTTCTAGGGTTTGAACCACAGTACCCATGTGATGGTGAAAGGCCAATTTGAAGCCCCTATCATGCGCTACCTTTCCCAATTCATTGAGCATAAAGGTAAACAAGCGCCAGTCAGCTGCGGTCTCTAGCATCCCTTTACCTTCAAAAACGGGTATGTCAAGCTTTCCCTGACAGCTATTGCCTACTTCTCCACCTCCGATAACGGAAGCCCCCATCTCTTCCAAAAAGTCCAGTAAAACTTCAAAGCCCTGGCGGTTTTCGGCCAGTGATTTAGTGGTTAATTCATAACTGAACCATTGATTGCATATCTGCAGGTTCCTGAGCGCCAACTGTTTTTTCAGTAAGATCGTATCTCTTGGGTATTTATTCCCTACTTCGCAACCTGTAAAACCGGCCAGCGCCATTTCAGAAACACATTGTTCAAAGGGAATGTCGCCGCCGAGTTCCGGTAAATCATCATTCGTCCAGCCAATTGGAGCTATGGCTAATTGTACTTTATCTGCTTGCATTTTTGTTCAATTTCGGTCTAAATCTGTATTCTAATCTTCCCAATCAGCAGCTGTTATCGGTGGTTTGAGATAATGTCGTTGTGCTTTTTTCTCCTGCTCATATTCTTGGTAAGCCGCCTGTACACTTTCTTTGGTCGATACTTCCGAAACGGGTACTTCCCACCAAGAATAGCCTTCGATACCTTGGTAACGATCGGTTTCAACATACACTACTGTTGTTCTGTCCGTCGTTTGTGCTTCTTTAATTTTTGCTTCTAGTGAGGCTTTGTCCGTCGCACGCAATACGATCGCACCGAGGCTTTCTGCATTGGCAGCCAGGTCAACGGGCAGGTAGCGTTGAGCAGCTACTTCCTTTGGAATCTCATCGCCATTGAGGTAGTTCTTTTCTTCATCTCGATACAAATATCGGGTGCCAAAACCCTCGGTTCCCAACGAGCGAGAAAGGCCGCCTATACTAGCGAAACCATGATTATTAATCAAAATGATAATCAGCTTCACCCGTTCTTGCAATGAAGTGATTATTTCTTGGGCCAACATCAAGTAACTGCCATCTCCCACCATCACATAGACATCTTGCTCGGGCGCGGCCATTTTTATCCCCAATCCACCAGCAATCTCATACCCCATGCAAGAATAACCATATTCCAAATGAAAGCCCTTGCTATGGCGGGTACGCCACACCTTATGCAAATCGCCAGGCATACTCCCCGCCGCACAAACCATAATATCATTGGGGTCAGATAGCTCATTCACAGCCCCAATCACTTCACCTTGGCTCAATGGCGTATGATCCAAATTATATATTTCATCTACTTTGCGGTCCCAGGCTTGGTTATAAGCCAGTACTTTTTGGCGGTAGTCAGTCGCTACTGTGTAATCTTTTAGCAAGTAACTTAACTCTTCCAGACTCGCCTTAGCATCGGCAATGACGGGCAGCGCAGCATGCTTTTGGGCATCAAATTCGGCAATATTAATATTGATAAACCGAACAGCTGGGTGTTGAAACGAAGTCTTTGAAGCGGTGGTAAAATCACTATATCTCGTACCAATTCCAATAATCAAATCGGCCTCCTTTGCCATGGCAATGGCGCCTGGTGTCCCTGTCACGCCACAAGCGCCCAGATTTTCTGGCTCATCATAACGCAATGATCCTTTGCCCGCAAAAGTTTCTGCCACGGGAATCCCCGTTCTATTGACCAGTTCTTTCAGTATATCGGTAGCCTCACTATAGATCACCCCACCACCTGCAATAATCAATGGCCGCTTAGCCTGGCGAATCCAGGTGGCTGCTTTTTGAATAATGCTGATATCCGGGCGCGGGCGACTGATATGCCAAGTCCTTTTTTCAAAGAGTTCGCTAGGAAAATCGAAAGCTTCTGCCTGCACATCTTGCGGCATAGCCAAGGTCACAGCCCCGGTTTCTGCCTGTGAGGTCAGTACCCGCATGGCTTCGGGCAAACTGGTAATCAACTGCTCTGGTCGATTGATTCGATCCCAGTATTTAGAGACCGGTTTAAAACAATCATTGACCGACATATCTTGCGAAAAAGCTGATTCTAATTGTTGTAAAACGGGCGCTACATTACGGCGCGAAAAGATATCACCAGGTAGTAGCAATACCGGCAGTCGATTGATCGTAGCCAAGGCCGCACCCGTGACCATATTAGTAGCGCCGGGGCCAATAGAAGAGGTGCAGGCGAAGGTAGATAGGCGGTTTTTCACCTTGGCATAAGCCGCTGCCGTATGTACCATCGATTGCTCATTTCGCGACTGGTAATAGGGAAAGTCGGCATACTGCTGTAGAGCCTGTCCTAGTCCGGCCACATTGCCATGTCCAAAGATTCCAAAGCAGCCCGCAAAAAAAGGCTGCGCATGGCCATCTCTTTCGACCTGTTGTTGTTGTAAAAAAGCGATTGTGGCTTGTGCTACTGTCAGTTTTTTTGTTGTCATTTCTTGAGGGTGTTAGCCATACCTGTGGCATTGAGTAAATCAAATTTATGTAGCATTGTTTTTTCGTATTCGTCCATATATATTTTGCCGGGAATCATGGGCGCAAATTGCTCGGGCTGCTCTCTGAAAAATTCGCGATTTACGCGCGTCCACAATAGCCGGAAGTCGGTCGCTAAATTGACCTTACAAATTCCATAGGAAATCGCTTTCTTGACTTCTTCCGGATCTACGCCTTTCGCCGAAGCTTCCAATTGTCCCCCTGCCGCATTAATACGGTTAATTTCTTCATAATTCACTGCTGAACCACCGTGTAGCACCAAGGGGAAACGAGGTAAGCGCTCTTGTATTTCCGCCAAAATCGAAAACTGTAGACCCTGTCCTCCCGAAAACTTATAGGCCCCATGGCTAGTGCCCACCGCAATCGCTAAACTATCGCAAGCTGTGGCTTTTACAAATACTTCCACTTCATCGGGGTTGGTATAAAAAGCGTGGGCTTCATCCACACTCAAGTCATCCTCAACTCCCGCTAACACGCCCAATTCTGCTTCTACATTCACGCCCTTTGGGTGGGCTTGCGCGACTACTGCCCTCGTTCGTTCTACATTTTTTTCAAACTCATCATGCGAAGCATCAATCATAACAGATGTATAGTCGCCTTTTTGCAAGGCATCTTCGATATGCGGTTCATTGCCGTGATCCATATGCAGTGCAAATATCGCTTTGGGGTGAAGTCGCGCCGCTGCTTTGATGATACTTACCAGCATATCTGCTTGGGCGTAGTCTCGAGAGGCGGGCGTCGTTTGTACAATAAAGGGCGCATTCGCCTTTTCAGCTGCCGAAAACAGGGCGAGTGTTTGCTCCATAAAGGAAACATTCACTGCGGGGATCGCATATTTACCATAGCAATGGTCAAAGAGGTATTTTGTTGTCACTAACATATTATTGCAGCATGGATTACACATTACCCAGTAAAATATAAATGACTAAGGTGATCGCCACTAAGAAGATGCTAAGTCCTTTGGCATATTTCCACTGCTCCATTTCGAGGATTCCAACATCCTTGATTACAAATGGATTGGTTCTAGGATAAAACATCGACACCAAGTGCATAACCGCCACATTCAGGACAAATTCAATCCCCCAAATATGTACAAAGTGTAATTCTACTTGGAGTACATGATCCATGATGATATAAAAGGCCAGGCCAAATAACAGGCCCGCCTTGGCACCAATCGCAGAAACTTTGGGAAAGAAAAAACCAGCTAAAATCACGGTGGCCATGGGAATAAAGAAAATGCCATTAAGTTGCTGCAAAAGCTGGTACAAACCTGCCGGGGCATTGGCCACATAAGGAGCTACACCAATAGCAAAAATAGCTAGCACCGTTGACACTAACTTACCCATTCGCACCAAAACCGACTCCTCAGCGTCCTGATTGATATAACGTTTGTAAATCCCCAAACTAAAAATAGTCGCTGCACTATTCAAGGCACTATTAAAAGTACTGAGTACCGCTCCCATTACTACCGCCACGAAAAAGCCGGTCAACCAGAGTGGTAGCACTTTTTTCAATAGCAAGGGATAAACACTATCCTGATCATCATAATAGGTATCACCGAAATAATAAAAAGCAATGATTCCAGGCAAAACAATCACCAAGGGAATCAGTATTTTCAATACGCCAGTAAATAACAATCCTTTCTGCGCTTCCTTCAAGCTCACCGCTCCTAATGCCCTTTGGATGATCGACTGGTGCATCGTCCAAAAGTAAAGCTGATTAATGATCAGTCCGGTGAACAACACACCAAAGGGTAATATGGCTTCGCGTGCGCCAGGCCCTACTGAGGGTTCATCGCTAATCACATCAAATTTGCCTGGGCTATTTTGAAAAACCTTCGTCAAACCTTCAAAAATATTTCCATCTCCGATATCCAACAAGGCCAACAAGGGAACCAAAAGCCCCGCAACTAACAGCCCAAATCCATTGATCGTATCGGTATAGGCGACCATCTTCAAGCCTCCAAAAATAGCATAGATCCCACCTAATGTTCCCACGACCAGCACCGTGATCCACAAGCCTTGGCTTTTAGATACATGGAGCAAATTCGAAATTTCAAAAATACTCTCGATATTGATGGCTCCCGTATATAGTACGATGGGAAGTAGGGTGGTTACAAAGGATATAATCAACAATAATGCGATCAGGGTTCGGGTCAAGCCATCGAAGCGCTTTTCCAAAAACTCCGGAATTGTCGTCAGGCCCATTTTGAGGTAACGTGGTACAAAATACATGGCCGCGGCCACCAAAGCCAGCGCTGAAGTCACCTCCCAAGCGATGATGATGGCCCCATTTTTATAAGAAGAGCCATTCATCCCAATCAGGTGCTCCGTGGAGATATTAGTCAGTAGCATCGAGCCAGCAATAACAATGCCGGTCAAACTCCTTCCCCCCAAAAAGTAACCATCTTGGGTATTGAGTTTATCTTTTCGGAGCTGCCAGGTAGCGTAGAAGGCCACAAACCCAGTGAAGGCTAGAAAACTTAGAAACTGTAGCATATTGTTGGCTTTTCGTTAATGTCGAATTCATCCTGTAACAGCTCTAGTGCATGAGCCTATCTATCTTCTCATAGAGAAGTGTTGCTGTCAACACACAACATTGACGGGTGCTTTAGGAGGCCCTTATTTCCGCCAAACTTACGGGCCGGTTTTCCTTAACAGATCGCCAGGCCGCTAGACCAATCATCGTCGCCATCAACGCATCCTTCCCATCGACGGGCACGGCCCTCCCCTCCTTAATAGCGCTAATAAATGCCTCCATTTCGCGCTGATAGGCATCCCTATAGCGTTCGAGAAAGAAATCGAGTAAAGGCGGTTGATGCGCGCCATCGCCATTGTATAAAATATGCGAATCTGGTTTTTGATTTTCGATATGTGCCATACCCTCAGACCCAAAGATTTCCAGGCGTTGATCATAGCCATAATTGGCTTTTCGGCTATTATCTATAGTAGCGATGGTTCCGTCCTCGAAAGTAAGATTGACGATCGCCGTATCCACATCACCAGCCTCTCCGATCGCCGGGTCTACTCTTACCTTTCCGATGGCATATACCTCCTTCACCTCACTTCCCACAATAAATCGAGCCATATCAAAATCGTGGATAGTCATATCCAAAAATAGACCTCCTGATCGCTCAATATACGAAATGGGTGGGGGCCCCGGATCCCGGCTGGTAATCTTCAAGATATGAGTTTCTCCCACTTTTCCCGCCGCTACTAGGTCCCTGATTTTAGCAAAATGGACATCAAATCTCCGATTGAATCCTACTTGTAATTTGACGCCCGCTTTTTCTACGATAGACTGTATTTTTTGGATCGCTTCTACAGTCATATCCAGCGGTTTTTCGCAAAAAATATGCTTGCCTGCTGCGGCTGCTTTTTCTATACAATCGAAATGCGTATCGGTAGGCGAACAAATGATGACTGCATCAATTGTTGGATCATCAAAAATTTGTTGATAGGCGGGGCCTACATTTGGCACGCCCAAATCTCTGGCAAATTGTTGCGCGCTAGGATCAGGATCGGTCGCCATTTGCACCGATACCCCTTCTAATTGGACTAGATTTTTGATGTGGATTTTGCCGATCCGCCCCAATCCGATCACGCCGACATTAATCTTGTTCATTATAGCTGGTTTTCTTTTGTTGTTAAAACTTGCGTTCCCAAGTCTTGAGCCAACGCTCTACGACTACTTTGGTCTGGGTGAAAAACTCGACCGCATGTCTTCCCTGGCCGTGCAAATCACCAAAAAAGCTATCCTTCCAGCCGGAGAAGGGGAACTCTGCCATTGGCGCAGCTACCCCGATATTGATACCAATATTGCCGGCCCAGGCATCGTGACGGAATTGGCGTGCAATGGCGCCACTACTCGTGAAGAGACAGGCCATATTGCCATAATTACCGCCATTCACTAATTCGATGGCTTGATCAATCGTATCTAGGTGGATGAGACTCATGACGGGGCCAAAAATTTCAGTCGTCGCTATTTTCCCACCCAAGGGTACGTCTTCCAAGATCGTTGGCGCAATAAAGTGGCCATTTTCATAGCCCGACACTTTCACATTCCGACCATCGAGCAATAGCTTGGCTCCTTCGGCCACGCCTTCTC
>Ga0070728_10006402_pt1 | contig 11179 bp, 11 predicted proteins | sample tdDd471_FD_66723 | JGI IMG/M metagenome (GOLD analysis project Ga0070728, IMG submission 66723) | Marine sediment microbial communities from the Atlantic coast under amendment with organic carbon and nitrate - tdDd47.1 | ecosystem: Environmental > Aquatic > Marine > Coastal > Sediment | place...
GCGGCCTCGATCGGCTCGCAGGCGAGCACCCGCTGCAGTGCGTCGAGCTTGAAGCGGTCGGGGACGAGCAGAGCCTTCTGCGCGATGTGATCGACCGACAGCGCCGCGCCCTCGACCTGGATCTCGATCGGGTCGGGGAGGCGCGACTCGGCGATGCGCCGGATCGGGTCGGGCATCGTGGCGCTGAAGAGCGCGACCTGCCGGTCGTCCGGCGCCGCCGCGAGGACCTTCTCGACGTCCTCGAAGAAGCCCATCCGGAGCATCTCGTCGGCCTCGTCGAGCACGAGCAGCTCGAGCGACGACAGGTCGAGCGAGCCGCGCTCCATGTGATCGAGGACGCGCCCGGGCGTGCCCACCACGATGGGGACGCCGCGCCGGAGCGCCGCGAGCTGCGGCCCGTACGCGGCGCCGCCGTAGATGGTCACCACCCGGACCGGGAGCTGCTTGGCGAAGCTGCGCAGCGCCTCGGTCACCTGCAGCGCGAGCTCGCGGGTGGGCGTCAGCACGAGGGCGCGCACCCCCGCGTCGCCGCTGTCCTTGACGCGCTCGAGGAGCGGCAGGCCGAACGCGGCGGTCTTCCCGGAGCCGGTGCGGGCGCGACCGATCACGTCGCGCCCCTTCAGGAGCGGGGGCATCGCCTCGGCCTGGATCGGCGTCGGCTCATCGAAGCCGAGCGCGGCGAGGGCCTGTTGGATGCGGGGGTCGAAGCCGAACGAGGCGAAGTCGCCCTTCGCGGTGGGCTCCGCGATATCTGGTGGATGCTGCATGGGCTGGACCCGCGGTCATGAGCGGTCGGGCGGGCTCGCGCAAGCCGAGACGCGGTCGGGGCGGCCCCAGTCCTCGCGCAGCAGGTCGCGCACGTGCGCCGGACGGAGCGGGCCGAAATGCCCCACGAAGAGGCGGCGCGCGCGGGGCGCGACGACGTCGAGCAGCCGGCCCAGATCGGCCCGGTTGTCGGCGAGATCGCAGTTGTAGAAGTGGACGTCGGCGCCGTCGCTCAGGATCTCGCCGCGCACGAGGTCTCCGACGAACGCGGCCCCGCCGATCGTCACCACGAGCGACCCGGGCGTGTGGCCCGGCAGCGGCACGAGGCGACCGTCCACCCCGACGAGCGGGGCCAGGTCCGTCGGGGCGTCGATCCAGTGGTCGGCGACGACGGGCTCGAAGGTCGCCGCCTGGTCGACCGCGTGCCGGTCGCGAGCGCCGGAGTCGGTCGGACACAAGGCGTCGTTCACCCCGCGCGCGAGGGCCTCGCGATCTCCGGCCCCCGCGATCACCGGCACGCCCAGCGCCGCGAGGTGCGCGGCGCCGCCGGCGTGGTCCGCGTGGCCGTGGGTGAGGATCACGGCGCGTAGATCGGCGGGATCGACCCCGGCCGCGCGCAGCTCGGCGTCGAGCCGCTCGACCGTCTCCGACGCGCCGCTGTCGACGAGGAGCGCGGCGTCACCCCAGCGGACGAGGTGCGCGTTGCTGTACTCGAGGCGGAGGGTGTCGACGCGGACGGCGTCGACGCGGTGGACGGTGCGCTCGTTGGCCGGGACGCAGCCGGCGGCGAGGATCAGGGCGAGGGCGGTGCGGATCATGACGTGGCCTCCTTTGTTGACACCGTACACATTGACCTCATGTGTTCACGCTGTCAACATGACCTCGTCATGTCCAAGCGCGGTTATCACCACGGGGACCTACGCAACGCGCTCATCGAGGCGGCGACCCGCCAGGTGCGCGACGGCGGAGTGGACGGCTTCAGCCTGCGCGAGGCGGCGCGGGCGGTCGGCGTCTCGCCCAACGCCGCCTACCGACACTTCTCGGACAAGTCCGCGCTGCTCGCCGCGGTCGCGACGGCCGGGTTCGCCGAGCTGTCGCGCAGCATGCGCCGAGCGCAGTCACGCGCGGACGGGCCCGTCGCGCAGCTCGAGGCCACCGGGCGCGCCTACGCGCGCTTCGCGTTCCGCGAGCCAGAGCGCTTCCGCCTGATGTTCGGCGCCGAGCGCCCACGCGAGGTCGCGACCGAGACGTCGTACGGGCCGACGCCCTACGAGCTGCTCGGCGAGGCCCTCGACGCGCTCGTCGAGGCGGGCGAGGTCGGCGCGACCGGGCGCGACGGCGCCGAGCTCGTCGCGTGGTCCATGGTGCACGGCTTCGCCGACCTCGTGCTCGCGGGCGCGCTGACGTTCCCGTCGACCCGCGCGCGCGACGCGGCGCTCGAGGACGTGCTGGCCCGGTCCGTGGCCGCGCTCACGGGCTGAGCGCTCGGGCGGGGATCACGGCGTGGTCGCGGCGCTCTTGCCCGACCGCGCCGCGCGCTTCGTCGTCGCCTCGCCGCCCTCGACCTCGAAGGTCATCGAGGCGTCGCGGAGCCGCTCGAGCAAGCGATCGCCCATCGCGGTCGACGGGGTGAGCACGCCGCCCGGGCCGTCGAGGTCGTCGGTCGCGAGCGTCATCGCGGACTCGCCGAGCATGATGGCGGTGCCCCCGTAACCCGGATCCTTGTCGCCGCGCACCTTCACGCGCACGGTGAACGGCTGACCGTCCGCGTCCTCGCCGAGGCCGACGAGCCGCACAACGAAGAACCCGCGCTCGCGCGCCTCCTCGCTCGGCCCTTCGCCCGGCTGCGGCAAGTACCTCTGCAAGAGGCGGCGGGTCGGCTTCACGGCCGCGAGCCCGACGAACGCGCCGACGCCCGCGGTGATCCCGGCCGCGCGGAGGACGCCGCCGGCGCCCTCGCCGGTGCTCATCACCTCGGAGTAGCGGAAGTCGCGCCCCCACGGGAAGCCCTGCAGGGCGTGGCTGCGTCGCACCACGCGCGTGTTGATCGCGGCCATGACGAACGGCGCGGTCCACATCCCGAGGTCCTCGTCGTAGCGCATCCCTTTCTGGTCGCCGCCGTCGGGCAGGCCGGAGCGCTCGCCCTCGGGGTTGAGGCCGTACGGGTGACCGAGGACCTTCAGTACGGAGCGATCGCGCGACACCTCCTCCATGAGGTTGAACATCGACGCGAGGGTCCCGCCGCTGGCGGCGCCGGAGGACTCGCCCGCGGCGAGCTTCACCTCGCGCGCCGGCGCGCCGTGCCGCTCGAGGGCCGTCTGTTGCACGAGCATCGTCCCGAGGTCGGACGGGATGGAGTCGAAGCCGCAGCAGTGGACGATCCGCGCCCCGGTCTCGATCGCGCGCTCGTGGTGCGCGTCGATCATCCGCCGGATGAACTGCGTCTCGCCGGTGAGGTCGCTGTAGTCGGTGCCCGCCTCGACGCAGGCCGCGACCACCTCGGCGCCGTACTTCGCGTACGGGCCGACCGTGGTGCACAGCGCCTTGGTCTCCTTCGCGATGGCGTCGAGCGCCACGCGGTCTCTGCTGTCGGCCACGAGCAGCGGCAGGTCGGCCGCCCGTGGGTGCGCCGCCGTCAGCTCGCGGCGGACGCGCTCGAGCTTGGACTCGTTGCGCCCGGCGAGCGCGAGCCGCAGGTCGGTGTCGCCGTAGGTCTTCAGGAGGTACTCGGCGACGAGCTGGCCGGTGAAGCCGGTGGCGCCGTAGAGGACGAGGTCGTGCGTGCGGGTGTCTTCGGTCACGGGGCTCATGTGTTCGGCACCCGGGGCGCGGCGTCAACCTGTCACGGAGCGGGGACCTCCTCGAGGGCCTGCCCGGTCCAGCGCAGCCGGTGGGTGCTGGCGCCGCCCTCGCCGTTCGCCTGGAACGTGATCGGGAACCACTGACCGTCCGCCTCCTCGCCGAGCCTCACCGTCTGCTCGTTGGCCGCCGCGACCTCCTGGTTCCAGATCGGCGCGCGGCGACCGAGCCGGTACGCCACGTAGCGCGCGCCGTCCCGCCGGGGCGCGCCGATGACGACGAGCGTCTCGCCCCCGGAGGCCGCGGTCCGGGTGATCCGCAGGTCGGCGACGTGCCCGGGCAGCTCCGCCGCGAGCAGCTCGTCCCCGAGCGCGCAGTCGTCCCCGAGCACCCGCAACGCCACGTGCGTCCCGCGGCCCTCGCGCCGGACGAAGGCCGCCGCGGAGACGCGCCGTCGCCGGCGCAGGACGTCGAAGCGCGCAGCCAGCGCGCCGACGCCGAACCCCTCGGGCCGCTCGGGGACGCACCCCTCGATGGGCGCGAGGTAGCGCGCGGCGACCCAGCCTCGCCCGAGCGCCGTCACCGTCCGAGCCCACGAACCGCGCTGCCCCGGCTCGCCGCCGAGCGCGACGAGGATCGCCCCGCGCGGCAAGGTCCCGCGCGCCCGGGTGTACGTCGCGGCGGAGCTCGCGCGAAGGTTGAGGTCGCTGGTGGTGCGGACCCAGCGCAGGGGGACCAGCTGCTCGTCGTCGTCGAGCGCGATCGCCTGGGGCGACACGCCGAGGCGGTCGGCGAGAGCCTCGGTCGGGCGAGCTCGCGACACGAGCCGCCCGAGCCCACCGCGCCACGTCTTCAGCTGCAGCGCGGACGCCTCGTCCGCGCTCAGCGCGGCCCACCGCTGCACGAGCTCGGACTCCGGCGCGTAGGCGGACACGGCCCACGCGTCCGCGTCGGCCTCGGCGACCGCCGCAGCCGGCGGCGCGGTCCCGCCGAGGACCCGCGCCAGGGGGCCGCGGATCCGCTCGCGCAGCTCCTCGTACGGAAAGTCGAAATGCAGCGTCGCGTCGGGACGCGCCATCCCCGGGTAGTAATACGGCTTGCGATAGTACACTCGCAGCCCCGTCGGTGTGAGGACGGGCGTAGCCCCGCTCGGCGAGCACGCCTCCTCGTACGGCTCCCAGCTGTACACGGCGTCCGCGCGCGAGTCGCGGCGGCGCGCCTCGGCGTCACACCGCGGGGTGAGCGCGTCGATCATCTCCTCGAGGCCGTCGATTACCTCGACCGGATCGAGCGGGCGGACCTCCCCTTCCTCGATCGCGGCGTGGGCCGCGAGCGCCTCGCCCTCGATCCCGCCCCGGACCTCGACGTAGTAGGGGCACCAGACCGAGACGAGCCCTGGATCGGACAACGGCACGCGACAGCGGCCGTAGCCGCGAGTGGCCATCTCCCCGGCGAGCGACTCGATCACGGCGTTCAGGCGGCGACGGACGTCCGGGTCCGGGTGCTGCACGAGCTCGTACCGCCACGTCTGGTCCCAGTCGCTCTCGATCTCGCGCGTGACGAGCGGGAGCGAGCCCGGCTCCGCGAGGCGGTCGGGCAGCGAGACGACGATCCGCTCTGGTTCGGGCGGCGCCTCGTCCGCCGACCCCTGCTCGGTTCGCGACTCGCCTCCCCCCGAGCTCTGCTCGTCCGTGGGCTCGGCCGAGACCGGGTCGTCGGCGCACGCGAGCAGGGCCAGCGCGAGCCACGGAGCGAGGGATCGCCGCATGTTCCCGAGTACCACACACCCACCTCGCCTACCGCCTCAGAACGCGAGCGGCCGCGTCGCGACGGGATGCTCGGCCTGCTCGAACGCGGCCTTCACGCCCGGGCGCTGCAGCACGAGGATCGAGAGGATCCCGAGCACCGCGCCGAACGGCTGGAAGAACACGGCCTGGATGATCGCGACGACGAAGCACAGGGTGCGCTTGCGGCGCTCGGCGAGGCACTTGCCCGCGTAGGCGGTGACCCCGGCCACGCTCCAAAAGAAGCCGATCAGGGCGGTCGCGATGGTGATGAAGAACACGCCCATGCCGGCGGGCGCGTCGCCCATCTGGCCGCTGAGCATGCCGACGCCGACGAAGAAGTGGATCAGCGGGAAGCAGCCGATCAGCGCGGTCAACGCGGCGACGGCGTAGTGACCCCACGACAACCAGGTGAGGTGCTTGGCGTCCTCGGAGGTGAGCGCGGGGGCGGGGACGTGGGCGTGCTCGTTCATCGGACGTTCAACCGCGATCGGGCCCACCGCATTCGAACAATCGGTCCGAATTCGACGTCGGTCGAGCCGGGTGCTGCTAGAAGCCCCGCGTGCCCGCCACGCCGATGAAGCGAACGATGGTCGTCGCCGCGACGATCCCGCTGATGCTCGCCTCGCTCGCGTGCGGCGCGAGCCCGTGGACCAACCCCGCCGAGAGCGCGGGACCCGTCGCGCCGGCCGAGCTCGAGCCCGGCGTGACGTTCGAGCAAGCCGTGCTCAGCCGCGAGGGCGTGATGATGCGCGTCTGGTTCTACACCCCGACCGACGCGGAGGGCTCGCTCCCGCTGGTCGTCGTGGGCCCCGCGGGCAGCGACATGCGGACCGGCATGGCGCTCACCGACGGCGACCGACCCGAGCACCTGCCGTATGTCCGACAGGGCTTCGCGGTGGTGTCGTTCGACATCGACGGCTACCCCGCGAGCCCGCTCGAGCACGGCTCGGCGGTGGACGCGTACGAGGCGGCCGACAACGGCGTCGCGAACGCCCGCGCCGCGCTCCGCTGGGCGCTGCAGCACGAGCCGCGCATCGACCGCGACCGCGTCTACGCCGCCGGGCACAGCTCGGCGGCGACCGTCGCCCTGGACTTCGCCGCGCACGAGCCGCAGATCCGCGCCGTCGCCGCGTTCGCGCCGGTGCCGGACCTGCCCTCCTACTTCGAGACCAACGGCGCCCCGATGGGACCGGCCGCGCGGACCCACGCCGAGGCGCACTCGCCGGTCCACCTCGCCGACCGGATCGAGGTCCCCGTGTTCCTGTTCCAGTCGAGCGCCGACGCCGGCCTCGACGCCGCCGGCATGGACCGGCTATGGGCCGCGCTGCCGGACAACGCCTCGTCGCGCCGGGTGCGCGTCGACCAGGGCGGGCACTACGAGTCGATGATCGAGGCCGGCGTCCCCGCGGCCATCGAGTGGATGCAGGGGCTCGCGCGATGAGCGTCGCTACATCACTGGGCGTCCGCGAACGTCTCGCGCAGCCACTGCACGAACGCCGGCTCGATCGGACGCAGCGTGTGCCCGCCGTCGAACGGGACGAAGAGCACGTCGGCGCGGTCGGCGTAGGAGCGCGCCCTCCGCTCCGCGACGCCGAACGTGAGCACGGCGTCGCTGCGGCCATGTGAGACGAAGATCCGCCCGGTCAGCGGCTCGCGGGTCGAGTGGTCGCCGGACAGCAGCGCGACGCCGCGCAGATTCCCCATCGCCGCCGCGACGTCCGCCGCGGCCGCCGCGCCCTGCGAGAAGCCGCCGATGACGATCTGCGACCGCGGCGTGCCGTCCTCGACGACCGACTCGACGAAGCGGACGAGGCGCTGGCGCGTGGTGCGCCGCGTCTGCGGCCCTCCGAACCACGCGTGGCCGCCGAGGCCGACGTCGTGCGGGCCCTCGACGCACAGCACCCGGACGCCGTCCACGCCGTCGACGATCCCCTCGCCGAAGCGGACCAGGTCGTCGCCGGGCGCGCCGTAGCCGTGGAGCAGGATCACCGTCGGCGCTCCGTCGCCCTCGCCGAGCGAGTGGTACTGCAAGCCCTCCCGGGTCGGCGTGCGGAGCCAGAGCCAGGCGCCGAGCGCCCCGACCGCGACCACGATGGCGAGCACCGCGCGCCAACCGTAGCGGACTTGGATCCGCGCCCCCGAGTCCATGCCGACGTCTACGGCCCGGGGTGCCGCCGTCGCGCGTAGGCGCCGACGATCGGCAGCTGGTACCACTCACCGTCGTACGCCTTGAGCGCCGCGATCGCTTCGAAGATCAGGTACGGCCAGACCAGCAGGAACGCGCCGAGGCCGCAGGTCACGACCGTGACGATCAGCATCGCGAGGCCGAAGTACAGCGACTGCAGAGCGTGGAACGCGACGAACTCGCTCTCGTCCTTCTTGAGCAGGTAGACCGCGAGCGGGCCGATCAGGCCGCCCTCGACGAAGCTCAGCCCGTGCGCGGCGGCGGCGAGCATGCCTTCGTCCTTGCTCGGCTCACCGACGGGGCGCGCGAACGGGGCGGCGGTGGAGCCCGGGGTCGGCTGCGGGGCGGCGCTCACGTCAGCTCACCGCCGATCCCACGCCGAACCCGATCAGGACCAGCACGTAAAACACGAACACGAAGCACACGTAGCCCAACGCCAACAGCGTCGGCATCACGTAGATCAGGAACACGGCGCCGCCGACGAGCATGAGCACGTGCTTCTCGTCCTCGCGCTTCTTCGTGACGCGCGCGCGCTCCTGCGCGGTCGGGATCGCGTACGCCTTGCCGCAGCTGCCGCAGTACAGCACCCCCGGCGGGTCCGGCGGGAGCTGCGCCTTGCAGTGCGGGCAAGCGAGCGGCGTGGTCACCACCCGGGGAACATCGCCCGAGCGCGCCCATTTCGCCAGCCGTACGGTCGTGTGTTTTTCGCGGTCCGTCCCGAACCACGGATAGGGTTGGGTGGTGCGCGAGTCCCCTCCCTGGACGCTCGCCGCGGTCGCGCTCGCGGTCGCGACGACGCTGTTGGCGGTCGGCGGTTCCTCCGACGGCGTCGCCCAGCCGACGCCCCAGAGCGAGCGGACCCAGTTCGTGCTCGTGGGCTTCGACATCAACCCGAGCTCCACCGAGCACCTCGAGGGCACCGACTACATGGCGTACTACTACGCCGTCAATCGGGGCCGTCGCCGGACCGGGCGCCAGGGCGGGTACACCATGTTCTTGCTCTCGGGCGGGCTGCAGCTCGACCCCGCCACGCCGAACCCGCCCGCGGACGTCGCGCCGCTCGTGGGCCGGCCGCCGCGGCGGATGGGGCTGCACTACGCCGACGACGCGGCGAGCCTGCGGCAGAAGATCGCGAACATCCGCCGGCTCGCCGAGCTGGGCGTGGAGATGGCGTCGCACGGGGTCCGCCATCGGCACGGCGGCGAGATGAGCGAGGCGCAGTGGCGCGCCGAGCTCGAGGACGTGCTGCGGATCGCCGAGCTGCACGACATCCCGCGCCCCGTGGGCTTCCGCGCGCCGTTCCTGGAGACGAACGAGCACTTCTTCACGGCGCTGGGCGCGCACGGCTTCGCGTACGACGTGTCGCAGGTCGGCGGGCTCTCGTGGCCCACGCGGCACCCTCGCACCGGGGTGTGGCAGTTCACCGTGCCGAGCGTCTCCATCCCCGGGCGGAGCGGCGCGGTGCTGTTCTACGACGAGAACACGCTGAACGTGCTGCGGGCCGAGGCGCGCTCGCGCGGGCTGTCGGGCGCCGACGCGCGCCGGTACGTGAACGACACGTTCTACGAGGCCGGCATGCGCGGCTTTCGCCAGCGCTACCACGGCGCGCGCGCGCCGTTCGTGATCGGCGGCCACAACCGGATGCGCGCGGCGACGATCCGCCTGCTGCGCGAGGTGTGCGGTCGCCCGCACGTGCACTGCGCCACGTTCTCCGAGGCGGTCCGCTACCTCGAAGCGCACCCCGAGCTCGAGGGCGTCGGGCCCCGGCCCCGCCCGTCGCGCCGCCGACGCCGTCGCTAAGGACAGATCGCGGCGACGCCCTCGGTCGGCGACGGATGCCGCTCGAACACGAGCGGGTCGTGCCCGGGGATGACGTTCGCCCGCCCCACCCGCTCGACCGCGCGCGCGACGTCACGCACGTTGAGCGCCTCGCTCGCGGTCTCGGTCACCGCGACGCCGCGCTCGACGTTCCGGTACAGGTACGCCGCGTCGCTCGCGATCACCACCGTGTGACCCGCGCACTCGACGTCGACCATGAGCTGGTGGCTCGTGTGCCGCCCCGCGACGGTCGCGATCATCCCGTCGTGAACGCGCCGACGCCGCGTCGTGAACGGCCTCACCCGCTCGCGCTCGTCGAACGGCGCGCGCACCCACTCGACCACGCGAGCCCACTCGCGCTCGTGCACGTGGACCCGCGCGCGCGGGAAGTGAACGAGCCCCTCGACGTGATCCCAGTGGTGGTGCGTGAGCACGACGTCGGTCACGTCCCGAGGGCGCAGCCGTAGCCGCGCCAGCGCGGGCACGACGCGCGTCCCCCGCGTGACCGACCACGCCGCGCGCCGCGCCTCGTCGCCCCCGTCCGCGAGCGCGTCGGCCGCGCAGTCGACGAGCACCACGCGGTCGTGACCGACGGCGACGAAGAAGTACCAGCTCATGTCGACCCGCTCGTCCTCGGCCGCGCCGGACACCAGCCGCGACGCGAGGACGCCCTCGGAGCGCGCGACCTCGACGGCGAACAGGTGCCACGCGTCGTCGGACACGAGCGGCCGCGCGTCGTGTGCACGGGCGCACGGCGCGATCGAGAGCGCCGCGACCAGCACGAATGGAGCGATGGGCCGGGTCGCCGCCATGACGCCCCGAAGCATAGCCGCGCCCCGGTCGGACGCGCCCTCGGCGACTTTCTCGATCGGTTCCGTCAGTCGCTCGGCGTCCGCGCGTCTCGCGGGGTCATGTCACAGCCCACCCTCGGCGCCCACGCATCCACCTCGCGCCGCGAGGCGGAGCGAGTGCTCCGCGGCCGGCTCGCTGCTCGAGCGGGCGCGATCGGAGCGGACGTGCTCGCTTCGCATCTGGTCGCGCTCGATCCCCGCTGGAGGTGGCCGGTGCTGGAGGCGGCGGGGGACGCGGTGCTGCGGCGGCTCGCCGCCGCCCGCCGCGAGCAGCTTCGAGTGTCGACGCGGCCGAGCGGAGCGCCGTACGGGGCGTACGAGATCCGGCCCAAGGGCGAGCCCGTCCGGCCCTACCGCACGGTGCTCCACTCGGTGTCTCCGCTGGCCGGCAGCTGCGACTGCGCCGACTACGTGAAGGGCTCGCTCGCCCTCTGCAAGCATCTGCTCGTCGCCTTCGATGACCTGTTCGCCCACCCGCGCCGACTCGCGTGGGCCCGGTCCGAGCGCGATGGGCGACCCGCGCGCGGCTCCTGGCTGGGGTGGGATCCCGTCTGCCCGCTCGATGGGTCGAGCGACTGGCTCGAGCGCGTCACCCTCCGCGTCACCGGCCGAGCACCGCGGATCGATCGCTGGTTCGGGTCCGGTCGCCTGCGCTCGGCCTTCGCGGACCGGCCGGCCCACCGCGCCGAGCTCGTCGACTCGCTGCGCTGCTGGCTCCGCGGCCATCCGCGCAACGCGGAGCGCGAGCCCGCGCTGCGCAGGCTCCTCGACGAGGAGGCGGCCGAGCTCGAGCGGAGGCTCGAGGCGCCAGCGAGCACCGAGCCGGGCTCGATGGCCGCGCTCTACGAATATCAGCGCGAGGCGGTGGAGCGGTTCCTCGACCGAGGCCGCCTGCTGCTGGGAGACGACATGGGCCTTGGCAAGACCGCGCAGGCGATCGTGGCCGGCCACACCCTGTTCACGACGGGCCGGAT
>Ga0070728_10006404_pt1 | contig 11176 bp, 7 predicted proteins | sample tdDd471_FD_66723 | JGI IMG/M metagenome (GOLD analysis project Ga0070728, IMG submission 66723) | Marine sediment microbial communities from the Atlantic coast under amendment with organic carbon and nitrate - tdDd47.1 | ecosystem: Environmental > Aquatic > Marine > Coastal > Sediment | place...
CGCCGGGCTGTTCCGCCACTGGCTGCCGTACGTCCAGAGCGACGTGGTGCGGGGGATCACGCCGACCGCGGTCCTCGTGCTGTTCGTCGCGGTGTTCATCCCGGTGCCGCCCCGTCGGATGGCGATCACCGCGACGCTCTGCGGGCTGTGCGACGCGGCCGCGCTCGCGATCACCGTGTGGGGGGTCGGCAACCCGGCGCCGCCGTGGAACCTGTGGCTCTGGCTGCTGCTGCCCAACGGCGTGATGATCGCCGTGGCGTACTTCGCGTCCCGGTTCGTCTATCAGCTGGGCGAGAGCGTGCGAAAGGCCAAGGCGATGGGCGCCTACCACCTCGTCGACAAGCTCGGCCAGGGCGGGATGGGCGAGGTCTGGCGCGCCGAGCACCGGAGCCTGGCGCGCCCGGCCGCGATCAAGCTGGTGCGGCCGTCGCTGCTCGGGAACCTCGAGAGCGCCGAGCGCGTGCTCGGCCGGTTCGAACGCGAGGCGCGGGCCACCGCGGCGCTGACGTCACCGCACACCATCGCGGTCTTCGACTACGGGCGCGCGGAGGACGGCGCCTTCTACTACGTGATGGAGCTGCTCGAGGGGATGGATCTGCAGACGATGGTCAACGACCACGGGCCGCTGCCGGCCGCGCGGGTCGTGCACTTGCTGCTGCAGGCGTGCCACTCGCTCGACGAGGCGCACGGCGCCGGGCTGGTCCACCGCGACATCAAGCCAGCCAACCTGTACGTGGGGCGCGTGGGGACCGAGCGCGATTTCCTCAAGGTGCTCGACTTCGGCCTGGTGAAGCTCGAGGGCACGCTCGAGGCCCCGACCGACGACGAGGACGCCGCGGCGCTCACCGCCGACGGCGCGCTCATCGGGACGCCCGGCTACATCGCGCCCGAGCTGGGGCTCGGCGGGCGGGCGAGCCCCGCCGCGGACCTGTACTCGCTCGGCTGCGTCGCCTACTTCCTGCTCACCGGGCGGCTCGTCTTCGGGAACCTGGCGCTCGTGCAGCAGATCTACGCCCACGGCTACGAGACGCCGGAGCCGCCCTCGACGCACGCGGAGGTCGATCCCGCGCTCGACGCGCTCGTGATGCGCTGCCTCGCCAAGGCGCCCGAGGATCGACCGGCGTCGGCCGCGGCGCTCGCGGCGGCGCTCCGCGAGACCGGGCTCGCCCCGGGCTGGACGCAGGACCACGCGGCCGCGTGGTGGGCCGAGGTGGAGCCGGTCGGGAGCGCCGAGTCGCTGGGCTTCGACAAGACGGTCGAGCTCACCGAGCCCGCGACCTGAAGCGCGCCGCGACCCAGGCCAGCGCGAGCAGCCCGAGCCAGGCCGGCGCCGACCGCGGGGCGACCTCGCACCCGCCGCCGCCGCCGCCGTCGCCGGGGCCCGCGTCGTTGCAGCGCGTGGTGATCTGGTTGACGCACACGCCGTCGTCGCAGAGGTCGATGGTGCACGGGACGCCGTCGCCGCAGTCGGAGGCCACGGTGCACCCGCACGCGCCCATCGCCGGGTCGCCGTCGTCGCAGTCCGGGCCGCAGGCGACGCCGTCGCCGTCGCCGTCGAGCGGCGGCGCCGAGGCCGGATCGCCCGGGTCGGTGGCGCAGTGGCACTCGCCCATCCCGCCGATCACCGCGCCCTCGGGATCGCCGAGCTCCTCGCCGTTGGTGACGCCGTCCCCGTCGCTGTCGAGGCCCGCGATCTCGGCCCACGTCGAGCCCTGCAGCGCCGAGCCGAAGGGATCGAGGCACGGCGGAGCGCCGCAGCCGGTCCCGCCGTCGGCGTTGTCGTGGCAGAGCACGCACGTCTCGCCCGTCGGATCGCAGGGCACGTCCCGGCTCGAAGCCGGGAACGCGCGCGCGCGTCCGGGAGCGAGCGCCGCGACGGCTGCGACGAGCACGGCGACCGCGGCGCTGCGAGTCATCTCGACAGCATGACACACCCCGTCGACGCGACCGAAGGTCTCGCGAGTCTCTCAGCCCGCCTGCGTCAGGACCGGCAGGCGGCGGGGACGGCCTGGTTCGGCATCGACTCGATCGCCTGACGCCAGCCGTCGATGAGCTGCTGGCAGACCTGGTCGGCGTTCGGCGACTCCGCGACCTGCTCGACCCCCTGGCAAGCCTCCCGCGGCGAGATGGTCGAGGCGCCCGCGACCTCGCGGATGTAGGCGTGGCAGCACGCGAGCGCCTGCGCGCACAGCCCCCCGCACACCGAGCGCTCCTCGAGGTCGGCGAGCAGCGGCCGCATGTACGCGGGCGTCATCGAGGAGTCGGGCCCCTGACACATCAGCCCGGCGACCTCGCGGGCCTCCTCGCGCCGCTCGGTGCGGGCGAGCACCTCGGCCAGCCGCGCGCGCAGCCGCCAGGACAGCTCGCTGTCCGCCTCGACCATCGCTTGGCCCGCGCGCAGGTGCCGCTCGGCGCCCTCGAGATCGCCCTGCGAGAGCGCGAGCCGACCGGCGCGATAGCGCGCGCGCGGATCGGCCGGGTAGTCCTCCGCGAGCTGCGCCGCGTCCGCGACGTCGCCCTCGAGCCACGCGGCTTCGTCCTCGGGCACGTCGGCGTCGGGGATCCGCGCCGCACGCGGCGCCTCGTCGCCCGCGCTCGCCGTCGGCGTCTCGGCGGGTTCCGTCACCGCGGGCTCGCCGCCGCAGGCGGCGAGCAGGAGCGCGATCGAGAGGGGTGCCCAGAAATCCATGCCCCGAGCATACGCCTGGCGAAGGCCCGCGCTTCCGCCCTGCGCGTTCTGGCGATCGCCGGCGAGGCGGCGACGGGTTCGCCGATCCGCGCGTCCAACCCTGCGGGATCATTGGCCCCGATCTCCGGCACGCCCCGTGAGTTCTGTCCGGGCGTGACCGACGACAGCTCACCCACGAGTCCGCACGACCGGCTCGTTCGCCACACGCTCGCCCTTCCCGACAACGCCCGCGGCGAGCTTCGCGCCGCGCTGCCCGAGGCGATCGTCGAGCGCATCGACTGGGACACGCTGCGGCTCGAGAACGGCGTCTTCGCCGACCAGCGGGGCGAATCGCGAACCGACCTGCTGTTCTCCGCGCGCCTCGATGGCCGGGCCGCGTACCTCTACGTCCTGTTCGAGCACCAGAGCTCAGCGCAGCCGGACATGGCGCTGCGAATGCTCGTGTACATGGCGCGCATCTGGGAGTGGGCGCGGGGCCAGCGCGGCTCACGAGCGAAGCTTCCCGTGATCCTGCCCGTCGTGCTCAGTCACGACGCGCGCGGATGGACCGCCGCGCGCAGCCTCGGCGAGCTGCTCGACTGGGACGACGACCTGCGCACCGTTCTCCGGGCGCACGTGCCCGACTACCAGATGGTCATCGACGACCTCGTCGCCGCGCCGGAGGTCGAGCTGCTGCGCCGCGACGCCACCCCGCTGGCGCGCCTGGTCGTCTGGGTCCTGCGCGCCAGCCGCGTCGGGGCGGACGACGACCTCATCGATCGGTGGGCCGCACAGCTCAACGAGGCGCACGCCAGCGCGTCGAGAGAGGCGCTCGCGCACGTGCTGGATTATCTTACCGGCACGGACGAGGGCGCGAAGATCCTGGAGGCGCTGCAGCGAGCGCGCCTGTCCAAAGGAGTCGGACAGATGGTCATGGGACTACAGAAGCGGTGGAAGCACGAGGGCCGAGCCGAAGGCCGGGTCGAGGGCCGAGCCGAAGGCCGGGTCGAGGGCCGAGCCGAAGGCCGGGTCGAGGGCCGAGCCGAGCTGTTCATCGAGCTCCTCGAGAAGCGGTTCGGCTCGCTCTCGACCGACACGACCGACCGGGTGCGCCGCGCGTCCATCGACGAGCTCGACCGGTGGGCCGACCGCCTGTTCGACGCCGAGGCGCTCGAAGACGTCTGGGGCTGACCGGCGGCCTCGAGCGGCCGCCGGTGCTCGGATCCTTTGCGCCCGGGGGCCTCCCGCTCTACATCCGCAGCCTGGTGAGCGAGTCGCACGCGGTGGAGGCTGCCCTCGAGCGAGGGAGCGCCCGGTTCGAGGACGCGCTCGACGCGCTCGCGACGCGGCGGCGGGTGGACCTGAGCGGCCTCGCGCCGAGCGCGGCCGCGTACCTGCTCTCGCGCTTGCCGGCCGATCGCAAGGTGCTCGTGCTCGCCAAGGACGACGACGCGGCCCGCGCGCTCGCCAGCGATCTGCGCCTGTTCACCGGCCAGCGGCGGCGTACGCTCTTCTACCCGTCGCACGAGGTCTCGCCGTTCGTCGAGGTCGCCCCCGACCGCCGCGCCGCGATGACGCGGCTGGGCACGTTGTTCCACCTCGCGCAGGATCTGCCGTGGCGCTTCCTCTGCGCGCCGATGGGCGCGCTCGCGCGCAAGGTCCCGCCGAAGGCCGCGCTGCTCGCGCGCTCGATGGTGGTGCAGACCGAGGAGGAGCTCGATCGCGACGAGCTCGTGTCGGTGCTCGTCGAGGGGGGCTACGTGCGCGTCCCGGTCGTCGAGGACCCGGGCACGTTCGCGGTCCGCGGCGGGCTGATCGATCTGTACCCGCCGCACGCCGAGCAGCCGGTGCGCATCGAGCTCGACGACTGGCTCGTGCTGTCGATCAAGCGCTTCGATCCCGACGACCAGCGCACCCTCGACCCCGTCCGGTCGGTGCACGTGCACCCGGTCCGCGACGCGCTCTACGGGTCCGACGAGGTCGCGCTCGCGCGGGTGCGCATCCGCGAGCTGTGCGACGCGATCAACCTGCCGACGCGCACGACCAAGCAGCTGCTCGAGGACGTCGAGAGCGGCCGGCTCTACCTCGGCCTCGAGGCGCTGCTGCCCGCGTTCTACGCGGGGCTGTCGCCGCTCGACGAGTACCTGCCCGACGAGCTGCTCACCGTGGTGGTCGGGGCGACCGCGACGACGCACGCGGCCGAGGACCGGCTCGAGCGCGCCCGGCGCGACCGCGAGGCGCGCGTCTTGGACGGCAAGCCCACGTTCGAGTTCGAGGCGCACTACCTCGAGGAGGAGGCGCTCGCCGAGTCGCTCCTGTCGCGGCCGCTCGCGGCGGTGCACCGGATCGCGGTGGGGGGCAGCCCCGATCCGGATCGGCCGCTGTCGCCCGTCGAGGCGGTGCCGGACATCGAGGCGGTCCTGCGGCTGTCCGGCGAAGACCAGGAGCCGCTCGTCGCGGAGCTGAAGGCGCGGCGCAAGGCCCAGGGACGTCAGGACGCGCTCGCGCCGGTCGCCGTCCGGGCGCAGCGCTGGCTCGACGGCGGCATGCGCGTGCTGTTCACCGCGCGCACCGTCACGCAGGCGTCGCGGCTCGCGTCGCTGCTCGCGAACTACGACGTCCCGCTCGTCGGCGGGGATCCCGAGCCCTTCGACCCCGCGGTGCTCGACGCGGCGTTCGACGGCAGGGCGCGCATCGTCGTCGGCAGCCTGTCGCACGGCTTCGTGCTCGGGACCGAGGCGCTCGTGATCGTGACCGAGGAGGAGGTCTTCGGGACGCGGGCGCACCGGCGGGCCAAGCGCAAGAGCAGCCGGCGCAAGGGGATGAGCGCGGCGAAGGGCCGCGCGTTCCTCGAGGACCTGCGGCAGCTGCAGGTCGGCGACTACGTCGTGCACGCCGACCACGGCGTCGGCACCTACCTCGGGCTCGAGCGCAAGCGCATCGGCGTCAGCCAGATGGAGCAGCTGCAGGGCCGCGAGGCGAGCGAGATCGAGGTGCTCGTCGTCGAGTACGCCAAGGGCGACAAGCTCTTCTTGCCGGTCACCCGCCTGCATCAGCTGCAGAAGTTCTCGGGGGCCGAGGGCAACAAGCCGAAGATCGATCGGCTCGGCGGCCAGACGTTCGCGAAGACGAAGGCCAAGGTCCAGAAGAAGGTCAAGCAGATGGCCGAGGAGCTGCTGCGGCTGTACGCCGAGCGGCTCGCGCGCGAGCGCCCTCCCCTGCTCCCCGCCGACCGCGCCTACTCGGAGTTCGAGGCGACCTTCCCGTTCGAGGAGACGCCCGACCAGGCCCAGACGATCGAGGACGTGCTCGCCGACCTCGAGGAGCCGCGGCCGATGGACCGCATCGTGTGCGGCGACGTCGGCTTCGGGAAGACCGAGGTCGCGATCCGCGCGGCGTTCCGCGTCGCGATGGCCGGCCGGCAGGTCGCGGTCCTGTGTCCCACGACGGTGCTCGCGCAGCAGCACTTCCACACCTTCCGCGACCGGCTGTCGAGCTACCCGATCCGGGTCGAGGTCCTCTCGCGGTTCGTCGAGAAGTCGGACCAGGCGCGGGTGCTGACGGACGCGCGCGACGGCAAGATCGACGTGCTCGTCGGCACCCACCGCATCCTGAGCAAGGACGTACACTTCGCCGACCTCGGGCTGCTCGTGGTCGACGAGGAGCAGCGCTTCGGCGTCGTGCACAAGGAGCGGATCAAGAAGCTGCGCGCCGAGGTGGACGTGCTCACCCTCACCGCGACGCCGATCCCGCGGACGCTGCAGCTCGCGGTCGGGGGCCTGCGCGACCTGTCGCTGATCACCACCGCGCCGACCGACCGGCGGCCGGTGCGCACCCTCGTCACGCGATGGGACGACCACCTGATCAAGGAGGCGATCGAGCGCGAGCTGTCGCGCGGCGGCCAGGCGTTCTTCGTGTTCAACCGGATCGAGGGGCTGTACGAGCGCGCCAACAAGCTCAAGGACCTCGTGCCGCAGGCGCGCGTCGTGGTGGCGCACGGCCAGCTCGCGGAGACCACGCTCGAGCGCACGATGACCGACTTCGTCGACGGTCAATACGACGTGCTGTGCTCCACCGCGATCATCGAGAGCGGCCTCGACATCCCGCGCGCCAACACGATGATCATCGACCGGTCCGACCGGATGGGGCTCGCGCAGCTCTACCAGCTCCGCGGGCGCGTGGGGCGGAGCAAGGAGCGGGCGTACTGCTACCTGCTCACCCCGCCGCCGCGGCAGATGACCGACGAGGCGCGCCGGCGCATCGAGGCGCTCGAGCGCTTCACCCACCTCGGCGCGGGCTTCCACGTCGCGACGCTCGACATGGAGCTGCGCGGCACGGGCAACGTGCTCGGCGCCGAGCAGAGCGGGACCGTCGCGGCGGTCGGGTTCGACCTGTTCCTGCAGATGCTCCAGGAGGCGGTCGCCGAGCTGAAGGGCGAGCCGGTCGTCCACGACGTCGACCCCGAGCTCACGCTCGATCTCGAGCACTACCTGCCCGACGACTACATCGAGGACGTCGGCCTGCGGCTGTCGTTCTACAAGAAGCTCGGCGGCGCGATGGACGAGGGCGAGGTCGACGATCTGGCGCGCGAGATGGAGGATCGCTTCGGCCCGCCGCCGCGGCCGGCGCTGCAGCTGGTGCGCGCGATGCGGCTGCGCCCCGCGCTGCGCGAGCTGCGCGTGCTCGGCTGCGAGGCGTCGGCGTCGCGCGTGGCGTTCCACCTTCGCGAAGACACCCCGCTCGACCCGGCGAAGGTCATGCGGCTGGTCGGCCAGCGCCGCTCGCCGTGGAAGCTCACCCCCGACATGAAGCTGGTGCTCCGCTTCGATCCCGACCGCCCCGGAGACTCGATCGACCGGATCGAGGAGATGATCGAGGAGGTCCAGCCCCTGCGCCGCGACGATGCCTGAGGGCTTCCCCAGGATCGTCGTCCTGGACTTCGAGGCGACGTGCAACCTCGGTGACCCGCCCGACCCGCAGGAGGTGATCGAGTTCCCGTCGGTCCTCGTCGACCTCGAGTCGGGCGCGGTGGTCGACGCGTTCGAGAGCTTCGTCCGCCCGGTGCACCACCCGAAGCTCAGCGACTTCTGCACCGAGCTGACGAGCATCACGCAGGCCGACGTCGACGGCGCCGACCCCTTCGAGGTGGTCTTCGCGCGGCACCAGGCGTGGCTGCGGTCGCACGATCTGGTGGACCCCGAGACCTTCGCGATCCTGACCTGCGGCAACTGGGACTTCCGCACGCTGTTCCCGCGGCAGTGCGAGGCGGCCGGCGTCCTGCTCGCGGACGTGCCGCGGTGCTACCGGCGCTGGATCGACCTGAAGGTCCCCTTCGCGAAGACGATGAAGGCGAAGAAGGCCGGCGGCATGGTCAAGATGCTCGCCGCGCTCGACCTCGAGCTGCAGGGCCGCCACCACCGCGGGATCGACGACTGCCGCAACATCGCCCGCGTCGTGCTCGAGCTCGCGTCGCGCGGCGCCACCTTCGAGATCACCGCCGAGATCCCGCGCTCGCGCTACCCCGACTTGCCGTTGGTCCTGCGCCACGGCGACATCGAGAAGCACGTCGTCTTGCGCAAGCGGGCCTACCCCAGCCTCGAGGGCCTCGTCAGCGGCGCCTACCGCCGCCAGTGCGTCGCCCTGCACCACGACGGCGCGCCGCTCGACGACGACACCGTCGTCGACCTCCGCCCCGGCGACGTGCTCGACGTCACCCTCCGCGCCGACTGACGCGGAGTTAGTCAAGGGGACGCGTCCCTTGACTAACTCACCTCACTGGCAGATGGCGCCGACGGCGCCGTCGATGACGCAGGTCTGCATGCAGGCGCCGCAGTCGCGCTCCTTGACCTCGCCGCGGTCGCACCAGCGGGCGACGCCGGCCTCGCAGCGGCCGCGCGGGCTGAGGCCTTCGCACGGGTCGGGGCCGGGCAGGCAGCGGAAGCCGCCGACGCCGTCGTTCCAGCCGCAGACGTCGCAGCGCTCCATCTGCAGCTCGTCGCCGGCGCCGCAGTACACCGCGTTGCCGTCGACGCACTCGCCCTCGACGGTCACGTCGCCGCACGGCGGCGCGCCCGGGCCGGGCGTGGGGCCCATGTGGCGCTCGAGGAAGTCGCGGTACGGGTCGAGCCGCGTGAACGTCGCGACGTAGGTGCAGGTTCCGTCGCCGTCCGAGACCACGCCCGCGGAGCGGACCGAGCCGTCGTCCGCGAGCACCATGATCGGGCCGCCGCTGTCGCCGTAGCAGACGCCGCTCTCGCCGTAGCCGTTGACCACGATGCGGTCGCCGCGGATCTCCGTGATGTCGTTGGCGGTGAACTCGCGCTCGTTGAACCCGCCGGCCTCCTGCTGGCCGAAGCCGCCGGCCTCGGCGGTGCGGCCGACCCACGAGCTGTCGATGTCCTCGTAGAGGATCTGCACGGGCTCGAGCTCGCCGAAGGTGTCGGTGACGTTCTCCTCGAGCCGCAGCAGGGTCAGGTCCGAGCCCGACGGCTCGTTGTAGACCTGCGCGATCCGGAAGCAGATCGTGGGGCTCTGGGCGCGTCGATCGACGCAGACCTGCTGGCCCGCGCGCTGCCCGCAGTGCGTCGCGCTGAGCACCCAGCTCCCGTCGCCGGTGATCAGCCCCGAGCAGCCGTTGAACGACGCGACCGCGTAGATCTGCCCCTGGGTCAGCGGCAGGTACGTCGGCTCCGGCGTCCCGTGGTGCACGGTCGCCACCGTCCGCAGATCGCCGCACTCGTCCATCAACCCGGGGCCCGCGTCGAACCCGTCCGGCGGGAGCCCCGCGCCGGCGTCTCCGCCGGGCACGGGCGGGAGGCCACCACCGCCGGGGCCCGCGTCGAGGTAGATGTTCGGCGGGCCGTTGCCGTCGCCGCCACCGCCGCCGGTCCCGGGCAAGTCGAGCGACAGATCGCCGACGCATCCGACGGCGAACAAGACCAACAGCGAGGCGCAGGTACGCACGGCCCGATCCCACAGCAGGTGCCGTGCCGAGCCGATCGGTCGGGCCCGCTCCGCGCGGGTGTCGCCCGGCGGGTGACGCCCCGGCGCCTCCACGGGACCGACCGTCCCATCCGGTGTGACGTCACACCGCGCGGCGCACCCACGCGGCCCCCGCGGCCCGATCGACCCCGATTCTGTGGGCGTTCGGCGAGATGGCACGCGCTCCGCAGTGTCGAAGGTCACCCACTGACCACCCCTCGGAGACACGCCATGAACCGCCAGAACATCCTCGCCGCCCTCCTCCTCCTCTGCACCGCGCTCGTCGGCTGCGCCGCTGACGGCGAAGGCGTCGAGGTCGTGACCTCGGACCTCGGCGAGACCCGCTTCGAGCTCGTCGAGGTGCGCAGCCCGGAGGGGCGCATCGACGTCGACGTCTACTTCGAGGCCGGTCAGGCCGAGGAGGTCTCGCGCCACTTCGACTGGGCCGAGAGCGAGCCGGTGCCGCCGGAGCTGGTGACCCTGCTCGCGCAGCTCGACGACGACGTGCTCGCCGACGCCCGCCCGCTGTCCGCCGACGACGCTCGCGTCGAGATCGACCCCGAGGCCATCTGGCCGCGCCTGCTCCAGCTCGCGCGCTTCGAGCGCGAGCAGAGGACCTGGGCCGAGCGCTGCGACGACACCACCGGCTTCACCGACTGCGTCGGCCGCTGAGCCCGAGCCCGCCCCCGCGCCGCGCCGCGTCGCTCCTCGTGAGCGTCGCGGCGCGCGTCGTTCAGGGGTCTGGTGAGCCCCGGGGAAATGGACGCCGTCGGGGCCCGGGCGTACCGTGCACGACGGGCCGTGGCCTACGACTTCGATCCGATCGACCCGTTCTCGGAGCCGGGGGGCCCCGGGCTCGAGCTGGACGTACCGCGGGCCACGCCTCGCCCCGCGGAGGCGCCGACGCGCGCGGCCGCGCTCCCCGAGGACCCGGAGACGGGCCTGCCGCGCCGCGCCGTGCAGCTCGCCGACTACGGCCCGCCGCCGTCGATCGTCTTCGCGATCCCCTACGCGTTCTCGGTCCGGCGCCGTCGCCGCGAGCTGCGCGCCGAGCTGCCGCGGCTCGCCCGCCTCCGCGACGTGGCCGAGCAGGACCTGCAGGAGGCCACCCTCGCGCTCGGGCACGCCCTGCTCGAGGCCCGCGATCACCCGCGGGCGGCGGAGCTCGGGACCGCGCTGAAGATCGCCACCGCGCGGCACCGGCAGCTCCGCCGCTTCGAGGTGCGCGTCGAGCAGGCGCGCGACGAGGCGGCGGAGAAGATCGCCGAGATCGAGGCCTCGATCGGGTTCGCCGAGGAGGCGGTCCGCCCGCTGCGGACCAAGGCGCGAGCGATCCAGGCCGAGATCGTCGTGTACCAGCGCGACTTCGAGGCCGCGATGACCGAGATCCACGAGGCCACCGAGCAGATCGAGAAGCTCGAGAAGCTCGGCGACCCCGATCCGGACCGGCGCATCGAGCTCGAGGCCTCCCGCACCCTTCGGCGCCCGGCCGCCGACGCCGCTCGGGCCGAGATCGAGACGCGCACC
>Ga0070728_10006408_pt1 | contig 11170 bp, 10 predicted proteins | sample tdDd471_FD_66723 | JGI IMG/M metagenome (GOLD analysis project Ga0070728, IMG submission 66723) | Marine sediment microbial communities from the Atlantic coast under amendment with organic carbon and nitrate - tdDd47.1 | ecosystem: Environmental > Aquatic > Marine > Coastal > Sediment | place...
CCAATTACTGTGGCATTCCATTGACCCATAGAGACTTCGCCCAATCGGTAACCTTTGCGACTGGTCACTTAAAAAACAACACGGTGGATTTAAATTGGCCAGCATTGGCTCAGTCGAATAACACCTTGGTGATATACATGGGCTTAACGGGATTAACAACCATCAGTGAAAAGCTGATTAATCACGGTCGCTTAGCAAACACCCCGGTCGCTGTCGTTCAAAACGCGACAAGGCCGGATCAAAAAGTAGTGATTGGCGATTTAACATCGATAGCTGAAAAAGTAGTACAAGCCAAAATTGAATCGCCCGCAATGATAATTATTGGTGAAGTGGTTTCGCTGTATGATGAATTAAATCAACCATCAAATGACCTTCCATTGATTGAAGCATTACCACTGATTGAGCAAGACGATATGGCGGAACCGCTGAGAAAAATTGCTTAGTTATTGGTTAAGATAAAAAAGTCAGTAATCGGCATTAATGGTGTTTTTAAGGTTTGCTAATGTTCGATTTTACGGCGGTAATTGAGTTCGCGTGTGCCCCAACGCGACACCGACCGCTTGTTATATGTCGATTGAACTCTATATGTATCGATTGAATTCTATAAGTATCGATTGCACTCTATAAGTTTCAATTGAACGCTATAATTCACAACAAGCTCTTTCATGGTAACCAATTACTTATCCAATAGGCTCAGAAAATGAAAATTCAAAAATCAATATCAAAACCATTAGATTGCAAAAAATTCGCAATTTCGAAAATGGTTGCATAGTGAATCTCTTCTCTGGTTTTACTTCCGAACTCTTGGCAGACAAACTCTTCCTTTGTCTCTGATAACACTTCAATGGCACCATCGCCACATAAAGGTAGAAAGCTAAAGTGTTGGGCATCTTCAATTTCTACGTAACGGCTATGTTTTGGAAGGAAGTCTCGTATTGGATAGACATGAGTGCTCGGAGGTAGTTGCTGATCCATTCCTCCACTGAGAAGAAGCAATGGCGTTGGGAGCGAATCAACAGATTCTATTACTAAAGACTCTGTAAAGCCCGGTGCGATAGCAACAGCGGCACTTATCCTTGAGTCAAAAAACTTTCCGTTTGCACGATTATAAAAATCATCGTCAAAATTCCTAAAGTGATGGGAGAACGCTGTACATGCACCATCATTGTTACTATTGCAGAATTCAGGGAAGCGTTGAAGCTGTAACTGACCTCCCGCCACTAAGATAGATGAGGTGCCTCCAAGCGAGAAACCTACCACGGCGATACTTTTTTGGTTTATGCGTGGCCCCCAAGGTGAATTTATAACGACATCTAACAAATGATGAATGTCTTCCGGTTGTGTCCAAACATTGAGTAAACTCGCTCGTTCTGGATCGCCGCCACTGCTTGCGGGATGATCGGCTGCGACAACAATACTTCCTCGCTTTGCAAACTCTGTCGCTAACCATGCCATACTATCTGCGGATCCTCCTGATCCATGCACCAACACAATAAGAGACACCGGCGCTTGATTGGCATAGACTCCATCAGGGATAGCAAAGTATCCAGGGCGAATTCGACTCTGGCCGTATTTTTTCGCCGTGCCATGTTCAGTTGGGTACCAGATCTGTGCAACAAATTCTGGCGTATTTTTGGCACTTGGAACAGAAAGATATTGAATTCCGACGCTTTGACCAGTTCCAGTGCAGGCGGGCAGAAGCAAAAGCAATACGCTTAAACTCATAACTTTTAATCTAAATACATTCGCCATGTTATGCCTCTCCAATGCAGTATAAAAAGCTCTGACATATAACGCCCGCAACAGGGGCGACCAATGTTATGCATATTTTGTACGAAACTGGGAGCGCAGCGACCCGCTCAAAATGTGCATAGCGTTGGGCATACCGTGGAGGCCCGAAGGACCGTAGCATCCTGCTTGCGATTGTTATATTTTCTGCAGCGCCTCAATGAACTCTCTACCCACACCAACGTATTTTTCATTTAGGTTGGACGCAAGGCTTGTTTCACCTTTTGCGCACATAATCCCCAATATTAGCTGAATTGATGTATCAACTAGAGCTGCCGCAGCCTCGAACGTAACATTGTGCATTGGATCTTCAGCGCAAGCTAGCATCACATCTTTCCCGTTATGAGCCAGCCGATTATCCCGATAATTTTTCAAACTAACCTCTTTCCATAGCTCAGAGGTTTTCTCCCTTAATTTATTCAGCGGCTCACTTAAAACTTCTTCATTTGATAGAACTAGATTTCTTTGCGAAAGATACTGAATTTTTTCACCATTTGTCTTATATCCATCCGAGTCAAACATTCTTGCTAGCGAGATCAGAATTTCATCGTGCATTGAGCGCTTTAAGATATGTGTGAACTTTATTGATTTTTCTGACAGAGCATCAATTGACTCTCGGAAATCAAAAAGTTCTGAATATACTTGGATGGTTCTTCGAACTCGTATTGCCTCCGAAAGGTACCTGTTGAGGTCATTCACTTGTTCCACCCTCGAAAATATAACGCTCAGTTCAGCGAGCAATTTGAACGCAGAGAAATTTTCTCCACTGCAACTGTTTGTTATACGCCATACTCATTCACAACGAATGGTTTGATGTTTTCTTTCGGAATCAAAACTGTTCTCCAGTTTTCCATACTCGTATTATGAATAAATATCATACAGCCTGCTGTTTTTAGTTCCGAGTATTCGTTATCCGAAACCAACAGGTGAACATCTGCCCAGTCACTTATTTTTGGCTCAAGCTCACTACATAGCTTGATGTTCTCATTAGAAAGAACATTTGCCACTACTTTTTTCGCAAAATCTGAGTCAATGTTTTCCCAATACTCACTTTGATATTCATAAGTCATGGCATTGTTAATGAATAGTGAGATCGTAATGGTGACAATTCCATTAGGTTCTCCAATTAATTTCACTCCAATTTTTGTTGATTCACTAATATGCTCAAATGGATTAACCAAACTATCTTCGACAACCCATGATGCATCACCTTTTGCAAAAATCAACAAAGGAGATAGAAATATAATTATTAATAGTCGTTTCATTTTAACTTCGTATAACATCTTACTATGTCCTCGTTAAGTGCCGAGGTAGATTGTTCAAAACATCAATTCCAGCTGATTTTTTACTACATTCAATGAGTTAGTGAATATTATTGCAATTTCAAATTGCGTACTATGTGCACGTTGGCAGCATAGTACGCAAAGCTAATGAATTTTTCTTCAATAAAAAAATAAGATAACTTTTGGTTTACTGTCTATGCGAAAAGAAACTCGAGGCAGCTTGCCGAAAAAAAGTTAATTAAAAGGCTTGATTACGCATTAGAGACAAGGGGTTTGCTCTAAATAATTAACTTCGGCAATAGAGGCTCACTAACACTCGCCACTTTTAAAGTCGACCTATTCTCTTTTCAACTATTATTTTCTATTAAGACACATACTTCCTATTAAGACACCTATTTCTTATTAAGACTCATACTTTTAATTTAGATTCTTTAACAGCCACGACCATATAGCGATGCCACGATTGAGCCTCACCATCAAATCCACTACCCGAGCTTTTGTGTTCCGTAAAAGACTCGATGCTAAAGTCCTTAAACCATCGTTTAATTTTTCCTTCCGTTGTAACGTACACATCTGGCCAAAAATCGTCTTTCTGATAATTCGGACCTGCCATGGTGTCATCACACCCTACAAATGAGCCGGCAAAAACACCTTCAGGTAATATCGAATCGATTATCTTTTGCCATACTACGTCAAACTTTTCTTCGGGGCAAAAGCATAAGCTTGAATCGGCAACCACCAGCGACGCCGATGGATATACAAACGCTTCAAATGAGCATTGTGTCAATGAAACCTTTTGGTCATCGATAAAACGCTTTTCACATCGCTGAATGGCTTCAGGCTCAACATCAAAAGCATGCACTTGAAATCCATTAGCGCGAAGAAACGCGATATCACTACCTGCCCCGCACCCACAATCAATGGCTATTTTAGGCCCACGAACTAAATTTATCGCTCGCTTTAAGTCTTCTCGCGTTTCGCGCTTTTCAGTTGCATCGAAATATTCCGATATCTTTTCTGATGGCACTTTAAGTGCTCCTATTTCCTTGTCACCCTTTACTGAAGTATTTCTAGGTTTGGTTTAGCCATTTCAAAGGTTATCAATATTTCAACGGTTATCAACATTACAACTTGTTATCGATGCTCACCACAAGTTGCCGCAACTTTACGCAAACCTTTTACCGTTTCTAGTTGTAAGTACAGCAGACCGTCAATCGAAAGGAACTCTACTTTGCCATTAATTTTCAACCAAAGAGTATGTGAAGCCGTTTTCGTCAAACCACCTTCAACATTGAAGAAAGTTCCATTTTTAACAATACGACACTGCTCTTTATAGATCTTAACCACCGGATTGTACGGATAATACCAGTACTCTACGTAAGCAAAAGTAGAGCCATCGTTTGATAGATAGCCACCAGAATAACCACTGGGATTATACTGACTCGTCCATATAGGTTTTACCGAAGGATCAGGCTGCGACAAATACAAGCCTTTGAAAACATCTAAAGTCCAGTTCTCTTTCCATGGTTCATTAGAAAGTTTGTCAGGATAAACATGAGCACTCCACTCTCGGTTCTCAGAATGAATAACAAACGACTTCCAGTCTGGAGGCTGATCGGCACTCAATAAAATTGGCAGAACCATTAGTAACATTAAAATTCTATTCATACAAAGTTCCTAAGCTTCCTTCGCTACCCAGATCTGGCGTAATTGACTCCCTATTCTATTTTTTAACGCCATCTTAATAGAAATCCTTTCCATATTTAAACTCGGAGAAGTATCAAAATAATCGCTACGACAATGATTACGCCGCCCCCAATAACCAAAGTCAAAAATGATCCTGTACTTTGACTCGGTGTTGAGTTAACTGGAACTTCTTGAATTGGATAGGTTTCCCCATCGTCACCTTGCACCTTCGCATTGAATGCGTGAGAGATAGCGATCATCTTGTTTAAAATTTCGTCGTCAGGATTTTTTACCGTGATATTGCCTTGTTGATAATCAAACCAAGCCATATTACCACCTTCTTCATGACCGCTGTATGCTGTCCAGACAGCCAATCCATCACTCTCGACTCGAAGAGTTTCTCCTTCGCCGACTTGCGCCTTAGCATAGTTATCAAGACGCATGTCTTTATCATCCTTTAAATAAGCCTTCCATTCTTCAATGCTTATATCATCACCTTCTTCGAACCAGTCTTCTTTCCTTGTGATATGAACGTCGTATCCCATTAACTTTTCCTAACCTTATTCTAATGCGCCCTGAAACTTTTTAATAACCTCAGTAAATAGTCATTCCTTCTCAATTCCGAATAGCCTACCGCTCTTTCTCAATGAAGGCTAGAAGAAATATTAAACGGGTGGAATAAAAATACAGGGTTAACCGCTGTAGGTATATGCAGAGAAGACGTCAGAGGTAACCGCTACTGGCGACCTCTGACTTTCTATTAGGTGAACGGGGACAAATTGAAGCTAGACTTTAAAACTACCCACTTCGTGTTTCAAATCACCAGAGTATTCCGCCAATTTAATACACGATGATTCAACTTCTCGACCACGTTGCGACGACGTTTGTGAAGACTGATTTATTTTCTCAACGTTTTGGCTAATATCATCGACCACTGTGGACTGCTCTTCTACCGCCGTTGCGACTTGTAAAATTCGCTCGTTAATAGAAGATAGATATTGAGTAATTTCATTCAGCTTTTCTTGCGCGCCTTTCGATGATGAAACGGTTCCTGCTGAACGCTCTTTACTTGCTGCCATAATACTCACCGCTTCGTTAACGCCATTTTGTAAGCGGTCAATAATTTGATTGATTTGCTCGGTAGACTCTTGCGTTTTACTGGCTAACGTTCGCACTTCATCGGCCACCACGGCAAAGCCGCGACCTTGCTCGCCAGCTCGAGCGGCTTCAATGGCGGCATTTAGCGCCAGTAAATTGGTTTGTTCGGCAATGCCTTTAATTACATCGAGTACGACAACAATACCTGAAGCCTCACTTTCTAACCGAGCTATCACTTCTGCTGAGGTATTAACATTTTCTGCGAGTTCATTGATTTCTTTAATCGACTGGCTAAATATTTTCGCCACATTTTTCGCACTTTGATCGGCTTCGTTCGTTTCACCTGCGACAGCTTGGCTATTCGACGACACTTCGTTGATTGCGCTACTCATTTCAGTGACCGCCGTCGCCACCAACGAGACCGCTTCTGCTTGTTGTTCACTCGTTAACTTATTTTGTCGAGAAATATCGGCCAGACCTTCAGAGGCACTTTCAACTCGCGCAGCCGTTCCCATAATGTGCTTTACCATCGATTGCATTGACGCTAAAAAGCGATTGAATTGCACGCTCACTTTGCCTATTTCATCGTTTCCAAGATCGGGTAATCGAGCTGTGAGGTCACCCTCTCCATCGGCAATCTTCGTAATAGTATCGTGTAAAAATTCAATTCGTTTGGTGATAGTACTCGGAAAGAAAATCGCAATGGCAAGAACCACTAAGGCGGTAACCAGTGCGTAAATTAATAAAAACGATTCGGCGCGTTCTGCTGTGGCATTCACATCATTGGTAAGCTTATCAGACGTTGCCGAAATGCCTTCGCCAATCGCATCGAGTATGTCTCGAGCACGTTCAAATTCTGCAGCCAGTGAACCTAAGCTCATATTAGTTGCTTGCTCTTGGGTGATATTTCCTTGGCGAACTTGATTAACCATCCTTAAGGAGTCAGCTTCCCAACTTTTCAATACGTCTAAGAAACGACTAACTTGTGTTTTTAAATCGTCACTGATATTTAAGCTTGCGACTTTTTTTAATCGCGTTTCTACTTGTTCAATATTTTCTCGATGATCTTTCAATAAAGCATCTGAAACTTTGCCCATCGCGATGGTTCGCTCGGCAATTTGCGCTTGATACAAATCACGGTCGGCATTTAAGGTTAAGCCCAATGCTGGATTGTAGTTTTTTTGAATGGAATAAAAATCGTCAGAGACGCTTTTCATTGAGCTCATTTGTTGAATCGATAACGCAACCAATAAGATCAAAATCAAAACTAATGGAATGATAAGCTTGGTTTTTATACTGAGATCTTGCCAACTCATTGTTTTTCCCTTTGAAATTTATCATGGCATTCAATGAGTATAGTCAAGACTTGGCAAAAATAAAGCCGCTGAAAAGCGGCTTTATCGTGAACGATTGGCTAGGTTTTAGCTGGACTTTTTCTTGCGCTTATCGCCGCCCTTACCGTCTTTCGGCTTATCGTGAGCTCGCTTATCGTTGCCAGAGCGCTTGCCACCGCCCTTCTTGTGCGAAGGTTTACCTTGACGAGGTTTGCTCTTTCCACCTTTATGCTTTCGGCCAGGTTTGCCGCCGTCAGAATCGCCTTTTAAATATTCACTGGCCAATTCGATATTCAATGACTGACCACACACTCTTGCGCGCTGCAAAATTTGCATCACTTCTGGAGGCATACCTGACGGAAGATCAACGGTTGATACATCGTCAAATAACTTAATGTTGCCAATGTATCGGCTTTCCATTTCGGCTTCGTTCGCAATGGCACCAACAATGTGCTTCGGTGATACACCGTGGTCACGCCCTACGTGAATAACATAGCGCTGCAATTCAACATCTGGATCGCCCTTTAATGGTTCGGCTTGTGTACGAACCGGCGCTTTACCTCGTCCGCTTGGCTTATTACTGTTCGACCGACCACCTTTTGAATCTTCAAAGTCAGGAATCTCAGGTAAGTTTTCTAACAATAAAGGCTTGTCTTTGAATAATAAGCTGGCCAGTGCCGATGCAATATCAACACCCGACTGATTATGTTCGCTTTGAATGCGTTCGATGATGTGACGAAAGCCTTCGTGTTCACCGGCAATAATTTGTTGCTGAACATCATCTAAAAAGCGACGTGTTCTCTCATCATTGATCACTTCAACCGACGGCAATGACATGCGCGCAATCGTGGTTGAGTTATTGCGCTCAATCATGCGCAATAAATGACGCTCACGAGGGGCAACAAAAAGAATTGCTTTACCTTCGCGGCCAGCGCGTCCGGTACGACCAATTCGATGCACATATGATTCTGAGTCGTGTGGAATATCGTAGTTAATAACATGCGAAATTCGCTCTACGTCTAATCCACGAGCGGCAACATCGGTCGCGATAATAATATCAATCTTACTATCTTTTAACTGCTGGACCATTTGTTCACGTTGTTTCTGCTGCATATCGCCATGAATGGCTTCGGCAGAAAAGCCTCGGGCGGTTAGTTTTTTGGCTAACTCATCGCAGCTGCTTTTGGTGCGCATAAAAATAATGGTCGCGTCTGAATTTTCACTTTCTAAAATTCGAGTAAGCGCTTCAAGCTTATAGTTATTGCTAACCGATACAAACAACTGCTCAATGGTACTTGCCGTTTTTGCTTTGCTTTCAATTTGAACATGTTGTGGTTCATTTAAAAATTTCTCAGCAACCTTCTTGATCGGTTTTGGCATCGTCGCAGAAAACAAAGCAATCTGACGTTGTTGAGGCGTGTGCTCTAAGATCCATTCGACATCGTCGATGAATCCCATGCGTAACATTTCATCCGCTTCGTCGAGCACTAGGGTTTTTAAATGATCCCATTTAAGTGAGCCACGACGCATATGATCCATAATACGACCAGGCGTACCAACAACCACATGCACGCCTTTATCTAATTGACGCAACTGTGGAGGGTAAGGCTGACCGCCGTAAATAGGTAGTACTCGGAATCCTTTAATAAATTTCGCGTATTCGCCGAACGCTTCGGCTACCTGAATCGCCAACTCACGTGTTGGGCAAATAACACAAACTTGCGGTTTATTAACAGATACATCAACTTTCGCTAGCGAAGGTAACGCGAAGGCGGCGGTTTTACCCGTACCGGTTTGCGCTTGACCAATAAGATCGATGTTTTGCTGAATAAGAGGAATACAGGCCTCTTGAATGGGTGAAGGTTTTTCGTAACCAATCACTTTGAGCGCTTGTAAAATAGAATCGGGCAGTGAGAGCTGCTCAAAGCTCACCGTGGTATTTTCTGACATAATAAATGGGTATTCCAATCAATGAAGGGTAATAAGATTAGGAGCTGAAAGCTCCAAAGGGCGGTATTATAGAAGAATAAGTAGCAATTAGATACGTATTTTACTTAAATATTGTCGATTATTTGTACAAACCGCTCAAATTGCCCGCCTTCGGTAATTTTCACGACACTTCATTCTTGAGTTAAAACGCTTAAAAGATACAATCTCCCTCCGAGATTTACAGGGTTTATTATGCGTTTCTCCCAAGTCATTACTTTATTCGCTGCAGTGTTTGCGGTGCTTGGCCTTATGTTAGGTGTTGTGGTGCTGCACGACTCGTCGGCAGCCTTTCTTCTTACACCCTTGCTATGTATCGTCGGCCTAATCCTATTCACTGCAATTGCAAATGCGCCACGGCTTACCGAGGTATTTCGGCAGATGCAGGTTGATCGGGCAAAGCTCCGATTGCTCAACTCAAAACAAGCCGCTCAGTCGCACTTAATAAAGCGAGAACAGCAGCTGGAGCAGCAAAAACAATTAATGTTCGAAGCCGCCTTGGCCGGTGATCAATCCGTCACCTTGAGCATGCTTCATCCTGAGCAAGCGAAAAGTTTAAGATGGCTAAAGCGTTTAGCGTCGGAACACTTTTCGACCATGAAACAACTGCGCGGATCCTTGGGTGAAAACACTATCGACTGGCATGTTGAGCTATTGCGTTTGATCGAACAACAACAGCAACAACAAGCCTTTGAACTTAGCCTCGATCGTCAACAATCGATTCAATTTCTGAACAATCATTTATCGTATTTAGAACAAGCCAATGCGCGAGCGGCCTAATCTTGTAGAGCGCCTAACCTTATTGAGTGTTCATTCTTATTGAATAACATCGGCTCGTTTCTTGAAGACAATGGAAATAGCGGCTGCCAGTGTTTGAAGAGATTGAACGACTGAAGAGATTGAGCGACTGAAGAGATTGAACGACGCCCTTTCAGTCTTTAGCCTAAAAGCCCGCTTTCGTTTAACAACCACCACCAAGCTGGCACGGTGATAAAGCCGGCAAGAATGCCATAACCCACCATGGCTGAGGCTAAGTTAGGTCGCTGTTGATGCAAGGTCGCCAAGGCACCCGCTGAGATCATCGGCGCCATCGCCGCTTCAAGTACCATTGTTTGCTCGAACACCGCCGGATAATGTACGCCAGCGAAAACCAGGGCAACCCCCAACGGAGCAAGCACTAACTTAATCAATAATCCCCACACCATGGGAATGCTGTCTTGCGGCTCAAGGCGAAAGCGCCACTGCAACCCTACCGCTAACATCACCACCGGAACTAAGGTCGCGCCGATCATTGCTAATGATTGATTCAATGCGGCAGGTAACCCGCCCGTCAGATTAATAACACTGCCAGCGATTAACGCCACAAAAGGCGGAAAAAACAACACTTTGCGGGTAATATTAGACGCCTTCACTGACTCACCACTGTGCATTGCAATGACTAAGGTTCCGTAGGTTGCCAGGGCTAAGAAGCTGCCCAGCTGGTCATATAAAATGGTATAAGGAATCGCCGCTTCGCCGACCAGCGCACTGACCATCGGAATACCGACAAAAGAGGTGTTGCCGAGTGGCACGAGCAACATTAATACGCAACGCGTTGCGCGATCCCAGTTCATCACTTTGCACAATACCCAAACCAAAAGGGCCGACACCAGCAGCGCCGACCATGCGGTGACCATTGGAATCAGAGCTTGTAATGAAAAGCTGAACTCAGCGAGGTTCACTAAGATTAATGCCGGCAGAGCCACCCAAATAACATAGAGGTTTAACACCTGCGGCGCATTGTCAGGAAAAATTCGCAAGCGAGCGAGTACTACTCCAAGCAATACACAAAGACCTATTACCAACAGTGCCGACATACTACCCTACTCAATTTCTAACGACCTTCTTTAAGCCAAGCTTTTTAACCAACTGGCTTTCCAATAACAACAGCGTCAACCGCACGCAGTAATAACCTTGAGCAATCACTGTTTTCGAACACGCTTACGCGTATAATAA
>Ga0070728_10006410_pt1 | contig 11170 bp, 10 predicted proteins | sample tdDd471_FD_66723 | JGI IMG/M metagenome (GOLD analysis project Ga0070728, IMG submission 66723) | Marine sediment microbial communities from the Atlantic coast under amendment with organic carbon and nitrate - tdDd47.1 | ecosystem: Environmental > Aquatic > Marine > Coastal > Sediment | place...
GCTCTCTAACTGCTATGTCAATTATTCAATAACCTTGAGTTGCGGTTTAGGTTGAACAACCAAAGTCATTAGTACTGAAATGATTGACCAGAGGCTCGCGACTGCATTCAGTATCATTGAATCAGACAATGTCCAAAGCAAAAGATTAATAAGACCCAGTCGCAATATTTCATTAACCACAACACTTTGCTGCTCTCGAATAATCAAACTCAACATCCACGTCGAGAAGACAATGCCTGAGCCCCAAAGTAAAGTTTGCAGAGTAGAAAAATGAGTTAATTGTTGTAGATACAAAAACGTTAAGGTTAACAACCCGAGCTGCTGTGCCAACAAATAAACGGAAACAGCCAGCGACAATTCGTTTTTAAATTTTTCAAAGGTGTCTGGATTGAACTTAGCAAGCGGCATGCTCTGCTCAACATCTTTTGGTCGCCACCCTGTTGGTTTAAACCATATGAGAAGCTTATCTTTGTAAGACTGGGTATGCCAAGCGTCTTTAATTAGTTGCCAGTAGACTTGTAAATTGGCCCAGATCGGATTCCAACTATGCAACGGCTTCCGCACACCATATAAGCATGGCTCCTCCTTCAGCTCTTCTTGAAAAGTACCGAAGAGTCTATCCCAAAGAATAAAAACACCACCGTAGTTCTTATCGATGTAGACTTGATTAATGGCATGGTGCACTCGATGATTAGACGGAGTTACAAATAGCCATTCGTACCAACCAAGTTTTGGAATATGACGGGTGTGCACCCAAAATTGATATAAAAGATTAAGGCTCGCTACTGCAATTAAAATATCACCAGGAATACCTAGAAATGCCAATGGAAGGTAGAAGATGAATCCGATAAACGAACCACTGGTTTGTCTCAGAGCGGTGGTGAGATTGTATTCTTCACTGGAATGATGGACCACATGCGCAGCCCACAATAGGTTTATCTCATGGCCCATTCGATGGTGCCAGTAATAACAAAAATCGTATACAACAAAGGCGACCACCCAGGTTATCCAATGATTGGGCCACTCGACGATGCTCACTGAATCAACGATCAGAAAATAAACCGTAAAAGGAATAAACGCACGAAAGACTTGATTAATTCGACTAATAACGCCGGCGTTTAAGCTGGTAATCGCATCGCCAATTTGGCAAAACTGAGTTCCGCGACGCCAATCAACGAGCCACTCTATGACTATCAGCAAAAAGAAAAATGGGATTGCAAAAACAATGTATTCCATATTTCTCTCCCGCTAAATAAGTTAAGTTTTTAGCCATTAAACTTTTAATAACTCAGCTAAATCGATTTCGGGATCGATTAGCTGCTCTGGTGTCACCGCAATGTTTCGAGCAATCAATTGTTTTGCCAGCATAAACTCTTTTGGGCTATTGATACAATCGGCGGCAATCAAATGATCTTGCTTAAAGTACCAAACAACCAAAGCCCTCTTAGCCGATTGGTTTTGCCGTACGACGGTTTGTTCATATCCATGATTCAAACCTGCAATTTGCAATTTTATATCATATTGATCCGACCAAAACCATGGCAACGCCGTGTAAGCTTTTTGTTTCCCACAAATACTGGCTGCGGCACTTTTCGCCTGTTCCATTGCATTAGGAACCGACTCTAATCGCACCGATAAGTCGTAGTGTTCAATTCGATGAAACGTACAATCTCCGGCAGCGACTATGTCAGGATCGTTGGTTTGAGCATACTCATTCACTAAGATCCCATTGCTAACATCAATGCCTGCTTGCTCAGCTAACTCTATATTCGGCCGAACACCAATACCGACAATGACACAATCGGCTGAATAATGACTGCCATCGGTGCAGACAACTTGATCGACTCGTTGGCCATCGCGACTCATTAATTCAGCAACCTGCTTTTGGGTGACTAGCTTTACTCCATGAGCTTGGTGTAACTCAGCAAAAAACTCAGCGACGGGAGCCGCAGTCACCCGTTGAAGAATTCTCGGTGCCGCTTCGATAACCGTGACCTGATAACCCAAAGAACGGAGTGACGCAGCGGTTTCTAAGCCAATATAGCCACCGCCAACTAAAACAACGTTAATCTTTTCTGGCGGGCCAGCGAGTTCTGATAAGTCGTGTTGAATGGTCTCTACATCGGTTAAATCACGGAGATAGTGAACACCCTGCAAATCGGCACCACAAATTTCTAAGTGTCGCGCTCGAGCGCCAGTACACAGGGCCAATTTGGCGTATTCAAGTTGCTCACCCGTCGCCAAAGTAACGCGGTGGTCGTGGCGATCGATGGCCGCGACTTTGCTATTCAGTCGAAACTGAATATCGTGTTTTTGATAAGCGCTCTCCGGTCGAATTAGTAATTGTTGTTGAGTCACTTTCTGCGCGAGAAATCCTTTGGACAAAGGAGGTCGCTGATAAGGCAGCAGAGGAGAATCGCTAATCACGGTAATCGATTCTTGCCACCCTTCTTGACGTAAACTTGCCACCAATTGCGCGGCGGCATGACTGCCTCCGACGATGAGACATCCTTTACTCGACATGGAATTTTCCAAACTGCATTGACGATTGAATTAGTATTGCGACTCTGGCATTTCTACCCGTAAGCCATCCATCTCGTCATTAACAACGATTTGACAACTTAGGCGGCTATTCGGCTTGGGATCATTCACAGCGCTGAGCATTTCTTTTTCCATTCCTTCAGCAGTACCGGTAATGGGCAAAAAAGCTTCATCGACATAAACATGGCAAGTCGCGCACGAGCAGCATCCGCCACACTCGGCCAATATGCCATCAATCATGTTGTCCATGGCGCCTTCCATAACCGTTTTACCAACATCAACGTCTGCTTCGAACTCATTACCGGAATGATCCACGTACTTAATCAAGGGCATAATTTTAAACCATCACTTTTAATCAATTAATTCAGTGATCTATTGTAACCAAGGGACATCGATGGTCAAAAGAATTTATAGCCTGTGGGAAAATTTACTTAAACACTAAGATGATTCTGACCATCATCGACGTTAGCAGGTCTTCGCTCTTATGAACCACTGCTCTTAAATATCAATACCTAAGCAAACCTCCTTGCAGAGGTTTACTCTTGTAAACCATAGCGCTTTTGGCGATATAGCCGCTCGACTACCGCGGCAAGTTGTTGTCGATCAAATGGCAGCGTTGCTGTTTTACTGGCAGCAAGAAAGACGGGAGCATCGTTTTTATATTGAAAGTCAGCCACATAGACTTGGCTCACGTAGCTTCGCAGGATATCTTTCACTTCTTCCCACTGATAGCGCGATACGGCCACAAAATCCACCTCTCGTCGTTTAAGTCGAAAAATGGCTTGCCCAAGATGATCGGAAGCTATCTTGGTAATTGACGTTGACTGATCAAACTCATCAAAATAGTGGTGTTGACGCACCACGCCAATTCGCTTGTTCGCGAGATCTTGGAAGCTCGTGATGTTCAAATGATCGTAGAAGGTGATAAACAGGGTACTAGAATAACCATCGCTGAACTTGTAAAAATCAAGGAAGCGCGACCGCTCTGGTGTCTTGTATAGCCCCATAATCAAATCAACTTTTCCGCTATGAGCTAATTTTAGGCATTCCTCCAGATTGGACTCGGTCACTATTTGCAGTGAATCGTTCAAGGCATCAACGACCTCTTTCGCAAATTCAATCGCGTAACCCTCAGCTTGGTTCTCACCCAAGACCACCTGGTGTGGAGGATAATGATCGACACACAACGAAGCGCTTTGAGCAAGACAACTAACGCAAACGATCAAACTGATGACGAGATAACGAAATCGCAACTTTGCCCTCCCTTTGGCAGAAATAATTGACCACTTGCATCGGGCTTTAAAGCCAATGACTATTCGACGTGCGACTCTCTTAATCCTAGCACTTTTAAAGTCAACATGTGCTTTTTAATCGTCAAGGTCCTTTGCACCGATGACGCGAGCATAATGCACCATTTTAATGCACCTTATTTTCTCTTCATCATTTTGGTGCAATATTTTAACGATATTTTGTACAAAGGGTGTACTATTAACTCTTACAGCCGCGATCCGAGGCCAACCAAGCCCCAAAATGGTGATTGGCATATAGATTGCTTAAGCCTAGGCCACTTTGAACTTAAACTATTCACTTATATAACCGGAGACCCCAATGTCTGTCGATAATGTTTTAACTCTCATGAAAGACAATGACGTTCGTTACGTTGATTTACGTTTCACCGATACTAAAGGAAAAGAGCAACATGTGACTATTCCGGCTAGTTGCGTCGACGCTGACTTTCTAAACGAAGGAAAAATGTTCGATGGCTCTTCAATTGCTGGCTGGAAAGGCATTAACGAATCTGACATGGTACTTATGCCAGACACCACGACGGCAACCATGGATCCTTTCTGCGAAGACCCTACCCTAAACATCACTTGTGATATTTTAGAGCCTTCTACCATGCAAGGTTACGACCGTGACCCTCGCTCGATTGCGCGACGTGCTGAAGAGTATTTGAAATCAACGGGTCTTGGTGACGAAGCCTACTTTGGGCCAGAGCCAGAATTCTTCTTATTCGAAGACGTTCGTTTCCACACCGATATGAGTGGTTCTTTCTTCAAAATCGACTGTGAAGAAGCGGCATGGAACTCTGGTAAATCGTATGAAGACGGTAACACAGCTCACCGTCCACGCGTTAAAGGTGGTTACTTCCCTGTTCCTCCAGTGGACTCTTCGCAAGACATTCGCAGTCAAATGTGTAACATCATGGAAGAAATGGGCTTAGTTATTGAAGCGCATCACCATGAAGTTGCAACGGCTGGCCAAAACGAAATTGCAACGCAATTCAACACCTTAGTTAAAAAGGCTGATGAGATTCAAAAATACAAATACGTCGTGCACAACGTTGCGCATGCGTATGGAAAAACAGCGACTTTCATGCCAAAACCACTGGTTGGTGACAATGGTTCAGGTATGCACGTGCATCAATCGTTCAGCAAAAATGGCGAAAACATTTTTAGCGGCAATAAATATGGCGGCTTGTCAGAAGAAGCGTTGTTCTACATCGGCGGTATTATTAAACATGCTCGTGCGTTAAACGCGATTTCTAACGCCTCAACCAACAGCTACAAACGATTAGTTCCTGGATTCGAAGCGCCGGTAATGCTCGCATACTCTGCTCGTAACCGTTCTGCATCGATTCGAATTCCACACGTAACGTCAGCTAAAGCGCGTCGTATCGAAGTGCGTTTTGGTGACCCAACGGCTAACCCATACTTATGCTTTGCAGCCATGTTGATGGCAGGCCTCGACGGCATTAAAAATAAAATCCACCCTGGCGACGCGATGGATAAAGATTTGTACGATCTTCCAGCAGAAGAAGCTGCTGAGATCCCAACCGTTGCATCGTCGCTTGAACAAGCGCTTGATTGCCTTGATCAAGATCGAGCATTCTTAACAGAAGGTGGCGTGTTCAGTGACGACTTCATCGACTCTTACATTGCTTTGAAACGTGAAGAAGTACAAAAATTGCAAATGACCACACACCCTGTCGAATTCGACATGTACTACAGCGTGTAATTGACGCTCAGGTCAAAGCTTAAAGAAAAGCCCGGCATGCTCCGGGCTTTTTTTTGCGATGACACTTTTTTGCGACTTCATAGGTTGCGAAATATCTGATTAAGGCACCATATTGGTGCAATGACGGTTTAGAGAGTTTATAATGGTGCTATGAAGGATTTCTCTCCACAACAAGTACATCAGCTAATGCAAACCGCCATTATTTTGGTGGATCAACAATTTCGTATTAGCTGGATGAACGACGCCGCGGAAGCTTTGCTAGGGCAAAGTTTAAGAAGATTACACCACCTCAATATTGGCTCGGTGCTGATCGCAGGCGATATTACCGAGCAACTTCTACTGCAATGCTTTGAACAAAAAGGACAGTGGCAGCTAGACGATGCAACACTCGTAACCATTCATGACGAGTGGCAGGGTTGTCACGTTTCATTAAATTACCAGCACCTTGAACAAACCCCCGTTGTCTTGTTAGAAATCATGTGCGCACGCGACCAACTGGGCATCAAAAAAGAGTATCAACTGCTCGATCAAAATAAGGTCAGCTTATCTATGGTGCGTAACCTTGCCCATGAGATCAAAAACCCATTAAGTGGGCTGCGTGGTGCTGCCCAATTACTTTCTCGCAAAGTACCCAATCAATTGACTCGTTTTACCGACGTTATCGTTGCGGAAGCCGATCGGCTACAGAAATTAGTCGATCGTATGCTGACGCCAGCAAAAGTTGAACCTAGAGCCATTACCAATATTCACGAGTTAACCGAAAGGGCCATTGAGTTCATTGATCTGCAACCCAATCATCAGGTCGCCATCGTGCGCGACTATGACCCCAGTTTACCCGAGCTCAATATCGCGAAAGAACAGGTCTATCAATCTCTTCTGAATCTAATCAATAATGCTCGTGAAGCCTTGCAACAAAGCGGAGAAATACGCTTACGCACCAGAGCGGTGCATCAGCATTCCATTGGTCCGAAACAATACCGATTAATGGCCCGAATTGACATTGAAGACAATGGGCCTGGAATCGCTGACGAGCTCAAAGACGTGATATTTTTTCCGACCATCAGCGGCAAGCAAAGCAGCGGACTTGGCCTAGGAATTGCACAATCCCTCGTAAGACAAAACGATGGAATAATTGAATTTGAATCAGCTCCCGGAAAAACATGTTTCTCAATCTTCTTACCGATTGAAACAACCCATGAAGACGCCCAACATGACTGAGCAAACTCAAGTACTGGTTATCGATGACGATAACTCCATTCGCTGGGTACTCACTGAAGCGCTCGAAGATGAAGGCTTTGTGGTCACCACGGCGGCCAGCGTTGCTGAAGCCAGACAGTTAATTCAACAGCATTCTTTCACCGTCATCCTCAGCGACATCAGGATGCCCGGTGAAGACGGGTTTGTGCTACTGCAAGAGTTGAAACAACAAATTCCTGATCTTCCAGTGATCATTATGACCGCTCACAGTGATCTTGAAAGCGCGGTTAATGCCTACGAGTTTGGGGCTTTTGATTATCTACCCAAACCTTTCGATGTTGACCAGGCCATCGAATTGGTTAATCGAGCCGCTCAAGTGACTGAATCGAAAGCCGAGCACAACAATGGTGATTCTCGAGAAGTGCCGACGATCATTGGTGAAGCACCGGCCATGCAAGAGGTGTTTAGAGCCATTGGCCGTCTATCACGGTCCAACATATCCGTACTTATCAATGGTGCTTCAGGGACCGGGAAAGAATTAGTCGCCAAAGCATTGCATCAGCATTCACGACGGGCAGATGGCCCTTTCATCGCATTAAATATGGCCGCCATTCCCAAAGACTTAATCGAGTCAGAATTGTTTGGGCACGAGAAAGGTGCATTTACCGGGGCAAGTCAACGCTACCTCGGCCGATTTGAACAGGCCGACCAAGGAACGCTTTTTCTTGATGAAATTGGCGATATGCCGTTGGAGACGCAAACACGCTTGCTTCGAGTGCTTAGTGAAGGCTCTTTTTATCGCGTCGGTGGCACTCAGCCAGTACGGGCAAACGTTCGGGTCGTTGCAGCCACTCACCAAGATCTTGCGAAACTGGTTGCTAAAGGCGTTTTTCGAGAAGATCTATTCCATCGTATTAACGTTATTCGTATACAGTTGCCAGAGCTGAAAGACCGTATTTCAGACCTACCACTGCTGGCCGAGCAATTCTTAGCGAATGCCGCCAACGAACTAGAAACCGAACCAAAACAGCTCAGTCGAGAAGCGCAGATTCAACTCATGTCTTATCATTGGCCCGGCAATGTTCGAGAGCTGGAAAATGTCTGTCGTTGGTTAATGGTGATGTCGTCAGGCCGAGAAATTTTGGTCTCGGACTTACCCAGTGAAATTCGGCAGGCAAGCCAAACTTCTAATGACGCCGACACCAAGCTGTTTCAGCACTGGCAGTCAGCACTCAAACAAACGCTCATGGCAAAAGTTGAACAAGGTGATCATCATGCCTTGGAATCGGTGCAAGAAGAACTCGAGCAAATACTTATCGATTTAGCGTTATCAATAACCGATGGTCACAAGCAAGATGCGGCAAAATTGCTTGGTTGGGGACGCAATACGATTACCCGCAAACAAAAGAAGTACCAAGAAAAACCTCCGTCATTGAAATAACACTTAGCCGTATAAGAGGCTGTATAAATACGCTGCACTTGATCACAGTCAAGGTAACACTGCTCAACGTTCGCTATCATCGACGTTGAACCGTCTCCAATTGACTCACATACTCAACCTAGGAGCGTATCTATGCAAACCCTCGATCAATGGGCTGAATTTTTTGGCTGGGCAACCCTACTCAACTTTGGGCTACTGACCCTAGTGACTCTGATACTGCTAGCTCTACAAGGCTGGATGCTGCCTCTGCATCAAAAGCTGTTTAAATTGGCGGAACAAGATGTTCGGGTGGCCTATTTTCGCTACTTAGCGAATTACAAACTGTTTACTTTGGTGTTTTTTGCGGTTCCTTATGTTGCATTAAAAATAATGATCGCCAGCTAACGTTGAACCATGCCCTGGAAGAGTCATTAACCGTAACCTAAGTGTGTGTACCACGATGATGCATGTATCGCGTCGGCCAGGCTTTTTGCGTAGTATTTGCCTTCGCTGTTTTTCTTCATAAACTAACTGACATACAATAGCGACTTTTCGCCGACTGTAGATCGTCATGTTAAACATTGTCTTATACCAACCTGAAATACCACCCAATACGGGCAATATTATTCGTCTCTGTGCCAACACGGGGTTTCAGCTTCACCTGATTAAGCCTCTGGGTTTTGATCTGGACGACAAACGCATGCGAAGGGCTGGTCTGGATTATCACGAGTGGGCGAATGTAAAAATTCATGAAAGCTATGAAGATTTCTTAACGACTGAACGCCCAACCACTCTCTATGGTGCTTCGACAAAGGGTACGCAACGTTATGATCAAGCGCCCTTTAAAGCCGGAGACTACTTGATGTTTGGCCCAGAAACCCGCGGCTTGCCAGTCGATATTCGAGAATCACTTCAGCCTGGGCATGTGTTGCGACTACCAATGACAGCCGATAGCCGATCCCTCAACCTTTCAAACAGTGTTGCGATATTTGTTTACGAAGCTTGGCGTCAGCTCGATTTTGCAGGCAATGTTGAGTAATCTCAAATAGCCCTATCGACAACAGGCCCTACCATTCGATCATAGGGAATCCAATAGTTTTCTGGCATAATATTATTCCCAACTAATATAAGTTAGGGTTTGTGTGGGGCATGCAACCGCTCCAGCAACGGTAAACACTTAAGCATTAGCCCTCGTAACCATTGTTCCAGAGTACCAACATGAGCTTAGAAAAACATTTCGAACCTTTCCGTAATGGTATCGTTGGTCAATCACTGTCGACTGACATTGATGGCCATAAGAAGCGCGTTATCTATGCCGACTGGACCGCTAGCGGTCGCCTATACCAACCGATCGAACATTACATGAGTGAGGTCATTGGTCCTTATGTTGCCAATACGCATACGGAAACGACACTGACCGGCACCACCATGACTCACGCTTATCACGAGGCTCAAAAGGTCATCAAGCAGCACGTAAACGCTGACGATAACGACGTTTTAATTGCCGCGGGTAGCGGAATGACCGTTGTCATCAACAAGTTTCAACGCATTCTTGGTCTGCGCATACCAGAAAAATGGCAAGAGCGAATTCAGATTCCTGAAGAAGAGAAGCCGGTGGTGTTCATCACTCATATGGAACATCACTCAAACCAAACCACATGGAACACCTGTGAAGTAACGGTTCAAATGATAAAACCGAACGATCTAGGCCTCCCAGATCTAAATCATTTGTCCGAGTTGCTTGAGAAATTCGCCGACCGCCCCTTAAAAATCGGGGCCTTTACCGCCTGCAGTAATGTTACGGGTATTCAAACCCCTTACCACCAAATGGCTGAGATCATGCATAACCACGGTGGCTTATGCTTTGTCGACTTTGCAGCGAGTGCTCCCTACGTCGACATCAATATGCATCCTGCAAATCCGAAGCAAAAACTGGATGCGATCTACTTTTCGCCGCATAAGTTTCTCGGAGGCCCTGGCAGTAGTGGTATTCTAATATTCGATAAAAAGCTGTACCAAAATAAAATTCCTGACCAACCGGGTGGCGGTACCGTTTCTTGGACCAACCCATGGGGTGAGCAATGCTTCTTCGAAGACATCGAAATTCGTGAAGATGGCGGGACTCCGGGCTTTTTGCAATTAATTCGCGCTGCGTTAGCGGTCAAAGTTAAAGACGCTATGGGCGTTGAAAATATTGCAGCGCAAGAACATCATCTTTGCCAATTGTTAATGGGAGAGTTACGTAAAAACCCTCAAATCAAAATGCTCGAAGAAAATGTCACTGAACGATTATGTATTGTGTCTTTCTACGTGCTCGGCATTCATCACAACTTGATTGTACGCTTGCTCAATGATCGTTTTGGTGTTCAGACTCGAGGGGGTTGTAGTTGCGCGGGAACTTACGGACACATCTTACTCGATGTTGATCAAATTACCTCATCCGCCATCACCAGCAAAATTGATTCTGGTGACCTCACCGATAAACCTGGCTGGGTACGAGTATCGTTTCACCCAACATCCACCCAAGACGATGTGTTAGAGGTAGTCCACGCAATTAATCAAGTGATTGCCAATGCCGAAGAGTGGTCACAACAGTACAGTTTTAAAACTTGCTCAGGTGAATTCGAACCGCGACGCGATCCTCCATCTTATTTATCACTACATGACTTTAACCCTACCGAATCACAAGCAAATACATCACGCTCATGGAGTCGATGGTTTAAGTCCGCTTAATATTCTATGGAGTTGGCAATTTTGAACTGATTTGGGGTCGTTGACTTGAGGTCGACGACCGAACCTCTTAAACTCTTCCTAATCAAATCATCCGGGGAGCTTCATGAAACCTATATCACTTGTCACTCTTTGCTTAATGTCTTTTTTGGTTTCGGGAGTCGTTCAAAGTCAACAGCTAACCGCTGAACGTATCTATCAGTCGCCGTCATTGGCCGGTGAAACGCTTGCAAGCCCGGCTATATCACCGGACGGCTCAATGAT
>Ga0070728_10006419_pt1 | contig 11160 bp, 13 predicted proteins | sample tdDd471_FD_66723 | JGI IMG/M metagenome (GOLD analysis project Ga0070728, IMG submission 66723) | Marine sediment microbial communities from the Atlantic coast under amendment with organic carbon and nitrate - tdDd47.1 | ecosystem: Environmental > Aquatic > Marine > Coastal > Sediment | place...
CGTTCGAGGTCGCATTCCTGCGCTGCTTCTTCGGGCTGCTGTGGATGGCGCCTTGGCTGCTGCGGCATGGACCGCGGGCGCTGCGGACACGCAAGCTGCCGCTGTACACGGCGCGGGCGGCGTTCGGGCTGGTCGGCATGCTCGCCGGTTTCTATGCCTTGCGATACATCGCGCTGGCCGACGCCACGGCGCTCAGCTTCACCGCACCGCTGTTCGCGACGATCGGCGCCGCGCTGATCCTGCGAGAGACCGTGCGGCGGCGACGCTGGACGGCCACCGGCCTCGGCTTCGTAGGCGTGCTGATCATCCTGCGGCCGGGCGCCACCACCGTCGACCCGGCCGCGCTGTGGACCCTGCTGGCCGCCGCGACGACCGCCGCCAACATGCTGATCGTCAAGCGGCTGACCGACACCGAGCCGACCGAGGCCGTGGTCACCTGGATGGTGGTCATGATGACGCCGATGACCCTGGTCGCCGCCCTGCCGTTCTGGGAGTGGCCGTCGCCGACCCAGATCGGGATCGCCGCCGCCATCGGTCTGTGCGGCACGCTCGGGCACCTTGCGGTCACGCGCGGCTTCGCCGCCGGCGAGGCCAGCCTGGTCACGAGCTTCGACTACCTGCGCATGCCGTTCGCCGCTGCCATCGGGTGGATGGCCTTCGGCGAGGTCCCGACTCTGTGGACGTTTCTCGGTGCCGCGGTGATCGCCGGATCGGCCGCCTACATCGCCCACCGCGAAGCAACCCTGACGCGCGCGGCACGTCGACGAGCCGCCCGGGAGCGACTCGCCCTAAGCGAGCCTGACTGAAAAACTAAAACAACTACAGAGTGTTACAGCCCGAGCCCCGGAACGAGCGAGGCCCGGAAGGCGAACCTTCCGGGCCTACTGGTACTCGCGTCTCGAACCGGGCATCAGGTGGGGAGAGGGGGACGTGCCCCAGTCCGAAAGCACTTTGACTATAGGCCCTCCTGTTGTAAGGTCAATCAGAAATTTTTGTTTCCGTTCGGAAGGCGGGTGCGATGCAGCGAAGGGTCTTTACCCGACGTCGCCACGCCGAGACGAAAGCCCGACGCCGGCTGCGTCTCTGCGCCTGGCTCGGGGTTCCAGCGACGTTAACCATGATTGCCGTCGAAGTTGCCGGGCAGGCCGGCCTGCCGGCCGCCGGGGCCTCGGCCTTTGCGGTCGTGGCCTTGGCGTACACCACATCGGTGTATCGGCTGCACGACCTGACCGGCGAGTGGCAGTTCTTCTGAGGCGATTCCCGTCGCTTGCCGGACGCCCCCGTCCGGCGGTCGGATCAGAGACGACAGCCACCCCGGGTGCCACTGTCGGATCCGCCACGACCTGAAAGTGCTCAAGGCTTTTCACCTTCAGGTCTTAAAGAGACCGTCCGAGCGCGACGGATAGCCCGGAAGCGTCAGCCGGCCGGCACCCGCCACGGCCGCGCCGCCCGATCCGATCGCTCGAACGCCGAGATCGCGTCCGCGTGTTCGAGGGTCAGGTCGATGTCGTCGGTCCCGGCGAGCAGGCAGGACTTGTGGAACGGGTCGATCTCGAAGCCGACCGGCTCGCCGTTGGCCGGCCGCACGGTCTGGGCCGCCAGGTCGATGGTCAGCGGCGCCGAGGGGTCGGCCTCGGCGATATCCCACAGTCGCTCGATCGCCTCGATCGGGAGCCGGATCGGCAGCAGGCCGTTCTTGATGGCATTCGAGTAGAAGATGTCGCCGAAGCTCGGCGCGATCACCGCCCGGATGCCGGCGTCGACCAGCGCGTACACGGCCCCCTCGCGCGACGACCCCCCGCCGAAGTTGCGGTCGGCAACCAGGATCGGCGCGCCGGCCCAGCGCGGATCGTTCACCGGGAAATCCGGCCGGAGCGCGCCGTCGGCATCGCGCCGGACGTCGTGGAACAGGTAGTTGTCGTAGCCGTCGCTGCGCGGCTTGCGCAGGAACCGGCCGGGCAGCAGCTGGTCGGTATCGACGTTGGCGAGCCGCAGCGGAACCGCCGGCGCGGTCAGGGTGTCGAACGGGGTCACGCCAGTTCCCTCACGTCGGTGATCCGGCCGGTGACGGCGGCGGCCGCCGCCATCGCCGGGCTCATCAGGTGGGTGCGCGAGCCCGGACCCTGGCGGCCGCGGAAGTTCCGGTTGGTGGTCGAGGCGCAGCGCAGACCCGGTGCGACCATGTCGCCGTTGGTGGCGGCGCACATCGAGCAGCCGGACTCCAGCCACTCGGTCCCGGCGTCGCGGAACACCCGGTCGAGCCCCTCGGCCTCGGCCGCGCGCTTCACGGCGGACGATCCCGGCACCACCATCACCGGAACCGCCGCCCGCCGGTCCTTCAGCACCGCCGCCGCCGCCCGCAGGTCGTCGAGCCGGGCGTTGGTGCAGGACCCGATGAACACCTGGTCGACGGCGATGCCGGCCAGCGGCGTTCCCGGCGTCAGCTCCATATAGGACAGCGCCGCCTCCAGGGCCGCCCGCCGGCCGCTGTCCGGCTCGTTCGAGGGATCGGGAACCGTCGCCGTCACCGGCAGCGCATGCTCCGGGCTGGTGCCCCAGGTGACGGTCGGCGCGATCCCGGCGGCGTCGAGCGCGACCTCGCGGTCGAACGCCGCCCCCGGATCGCTTGTCAGCCCGCGCCATTCGGCGACCGCGGCGTCCCAGTCGGCGCCCTTCGGTGCGTAGCGCCGGCCGTGCAGCCAGTTCAGGGTGGTGTCGTCGGGCGCGATCATGCCGGCCCGGCCGCCGGCCTCGATGGTCATGTTGCAGACCGTCATGCGGGCTTCCATCGGCAGGGCGCGGATCGCCTCGCCGGCGTACTCGACCACGTGGCCGGCCGCGCCGTCGGCGCCGATCCGGGCGATCACCGCCAGGATCACGTCCTTGGCGGCGACGTGCGCCCCGAGCCGCCCGTCGACCGCGATGCGCAGGGTGCGCGGCCGCTTCTGCCACAGCGACTGGGTCGCCAGCACGTGCGCCACCTCGGACGCGCCGATTCCGAAGGCGAGCGCTCCGAAAGCCCCGTGGGTCGAGGTGTGGCTGTCGCCGCACACCAGGGTGGCGCCGGGCTGGGTCAGCCCGAGCTCGGGCGCCACCACGTGCACGATGCCCTGGTCCGGATCGTCCAGGCCGAACAGCCGGACATGGTTGGCCGCGGCGTTCTCGCCGAGCAGCCGTATCATCGTGGCGATCTCCGGGTCGCGGGCGCCGGCGGCCCGGTCGCGGGTCGGCACGTAGTGGTCGGCGATCGCGAAGGTCAGGTCCGGGCGGCGGACCTTGCGGCCGGAGCGCGCCAGCTTGTCGAAGGCGTGGAACGAGCCCTCGTGGCAGAGGTGGCGGTCGATCCACAGCAGCGCCTGGCCGTCGTCGCGCTCGACGATGCGGTGCTGGCGCCAGATCTTCTCGAACAGGGTCGTGGGCGAGGTCATGGGCGGAGAGTACCCGGCGGCGGCAAACTGGCAAGGCCGCTCGGCGGCCCGGACCCGCACCCCGCCCTTAACGGAAAGTTCGGGATTTGCCGGCATAGTCCGCGCACCAGTTCGCCGGAGTGCGCCCATGGCCTATGCCTTCGACTGCCCGGATTCGCCACGCCCGTTCGACAGCCGGCTCGGCCCGCTCGAGGCGCTGCTGTACGACCACTGGCACGGCATCCAGCCGCTGAGCGGCAAGCTTCCCGGGCGTCAGCACTTCGATCCGGTCGAGCTGGCGAACCTGTATCCCCAGTTGCTGCAGCACCTCTGGCTGGTCGACGTCGAGCGCGACCCGCTGCGCTTCCGGCTGCAGCTCGTCGGCAGCGCGGTCTACATGACCTCGCCGTTCGCCCGGTCGGGCCGCTACATCGACGAGTTCATCGACCCGGCGTCGCGGGCCGAGACCCTGAACGCCGCGTTCACCCGGCTGGTCGAGACCCGGCAGCCCGAGTTCCGCCAGGGCTGGCCGCGGGTCGCCTCGTCCCGGCACGCCCGTCAGCTGGCCCGGCTCAGCCTGCCGCTGGCCGCCGACGGCGAGACCGTCGACACCATCGTCAACCTGACGACCTACGCCTGGGCGACGATCGACCGGCCGGACTTCCCGCACGCCGACTGACTCAGGCTACCCCTTAACGACTACCGGAATCCCGGCGACCACCAGCTCGACCCGGCCGGCGCGCGCCGCCAGCTCCTGGTGCAGGCGGCCGGCATGGTCGCGGAACGCCCGCGCCATCCGGTTCTCCGGCACGATGCCGAGCCCGACCTCGTTGGCGACCAGCACCAGGTCCGCCCCGACGCCCTCGTCCAGGCGTGCGAGCAGGCGCGCGATCTCCGGATCCATCGGCCGCTCGTGCACCATCAGGTTGCCGATCCAGGTAGTCAGGCACTCGACCAGCACCGTGCGGCCGGACATCGCCTCGCGCGCCAGCGCCGCCGGCAGGTCGAGCGGCTCCTCCACGGTGGTCCAGCCGCGACCCTCGCGGTCGACCCGGTGCTGCGCGACGCGCTCGCGCATCTCGTCGTCGAACGGCTCGGCGGTGGCGAGGTAGACCGGCTCTCCGCCCCATTCCAGGGCGAGCGCCTCGGCCCGGCGCGACTTGCCGGACCGGGCGCCGCCGAGGATCAGGGCGAGCCGCCCGGTCAACCCGCCCTCCTCACAGGGTCGCCCCGGTGCCGAGCAACGCGGTCGACTCGTGGGCGAACATGCCGCCGTTGCCGTGGGCCAACCCGACGGTCGCGCCCGCCACCTGGCGCTCGCCGCACTCGCCGCGCAGCTGCCGCACCGCCTCGATGGTGGTGAAGATGCCGAGCATGCCCGGATGGGTGCACGACAGCCCGCCGCCATAGGTGTTGAACGGCAGGGCGCCGCCGGGCCGCAGCCGGCCGTCGCCGACGAACGCCCCGCCCTCGCCCTTCGGGCAGAAGCCGAGATCCTCCAGCAGCATCACCGCGTTGATGGTGAACGCGTCGTAGACCTGCACCACGTCGACCTCGGCCGGGGTCAGCCCGGCCATCGCGAACGCCGCGCGGCCGCTCTGCACCGCCGCCGTGGTGGTCAGGGTCGGCATCATCGAGTACTGGCGATGGGTGTGGCCGCCGGCGCAGCCCAGCAGGTAGACCGGATCCTTCCTCAGGTCCCGGGCCCGGTCGGCGCGGGTCATCACCACCGCACCGCCGCCGTCGGTGACCAGGCAGCAGTCGCGCACGGTCAGCGGGTCGCACACCAGGCGCGATCCCAGCACGTCCGCGGCGGTCAGCGGGTCGCGCATGAACGCCTCGGGGTTCATCGCCGCCCACATCCGGGCCGCCACCGCCACCTCGGCGAGCTGCTCGCGCGTGGTGCCGTAGTCGTGCATGTGGCGGGCCGCCGACATGGCGTAGCCGGCGATCGGCGAACGCAGCTTGTACGGCTTCTCGTAGGGCAGGTTCTCGGCGCCCGACGGCGAATGCAGCTTGCCCGAGGCCGAGCGCTGGTTGGAGCCGTACACGATCAGCGCCACGTCGCACTGGCCGTTCTCCAGCGCCAGCGCCGCATGCAGCATCTGGATCACCGCCGACGAGCCGCCGACGATGGTGGCCTCGGAGAACCGCGGCTGGATGCCCAGGTACTCGGCATAGGTCAGCGCCGGAAACACCGAGTGCATCGATACCGCGAACAGCCCGTCGACGTCCTTCAACGTCAGCCCGGCATCGGCCAGCGCCGCCCGCGCCGCCGCCGCGGCGATCTCCATGTGCGAATAGCCCGGTGCCTCGCCCAGATGGGCGGTGGCGGCGCCGACGATGGCGGTCTTGCCGCGCAGATCCCAGGTCATCGGCCGCCCTCCCCATCTGCAGCGGGGTCGAACACGACGATCGTGTCGCCGTCCTGGTCGACCAGTCGCGCCGTCACCGGCATGCCGATCTCAACCGCGGCCGGCTCGACGCCCTCGACCCGGCTCATCATCCGCACGCCCTCGGCCAGGTCGATCAGCGCCACGTTGTAGTCGCCGCCGTCGGCCGGCCGGCGCCGGACCACCGTGGTCGAGTGCACGACGCCGGCCCCTGTCGGGGCCACCCAGTCGAACGCCTCGCCGCCGCAGGACGGGCACATGATGCGCGGCTGGAACACGTGGGCGCCGCAGCCGCGGCACTTCGGGATCCGCCAGTCCTTCGCCGCCAGATAGGCGAAGTAGGTGGCGTCGGGGCCTTGCTCGGACATCCGGGCTCCTTCGGGCGATGGGATCGGCCGGCAGGATGGCGCGGACGACGCGGCATGGGAAGCCGCGAAATGGCGTTTCAATTCGTGCGTCACCACGATTGCCGACGGCACGGCCGCTTTTCCTACCGACGGCGTCGCGGGCATACTATATTTCTTACGAATTCTCTTTCGATGAAGAAACCGTAATGCAAAAGCGCAACACGGCCCGTCTCTCGTCCAAGTTCCAGATCTCCATCCCGAAGGCCGTCCGAACCGATCGGCACTGGCGGGCCGGCCAGGAGTTCGTCTTCATCCCCAAAGGCGAAGGCGTCCTGCTGGTTCCCGTTCCGTCGCGCGACGACCTCGCCGGCATCGCGCGCGGGGCGCGCGCCGACGACTACCGCGACCGCGCCGACCGGACCTGATGCGGCTGGTCGACACCTCGGCCTGGATCGAGTGGCTGGTCGGCTCCCCGACGGGCCGGTCGCTCGCTCCCGAGCTCCCCGCGCGCGAGCAATGGCTGGTCCCGACCATCGTCCAGCTCGAACTGGCGAAGTGGCTCGCGCGCGAGGTCGGCGAGGACAGGGCCGACCGGGTGACCGCCTTCACCCAGGTGTGCGTCGTCGCCGACCTCGACACCGGCACCGCCCTGTCGGCGGCCGAGATGTGCGCCCGGCACAAGCTGGCGACGGCCGACGCCATCGTCTACGCGACGGCGGTCGCCCATGGGGCCGACCTGCTGACCTGCGACAGCCACTTCCAGGGACTGCCGGGCGTGACCTACGTGGCGAAGACCGGCGCCTGAGACTCGTTGGGCCGGTCGCCGGCGACCGGTTCCCGCCCCTACACCACCCGCCCCTGCGCCCGCGCGCGCGGGTCGCCGACCGCGGTGGCGGTGCCGTCGGCCTCGACCGCGATGGTCTGGCACGACGCCATCATCGGGTCGCGGCCGGGCGAGGCGGTGAACCGCAGGCCCAGCTCGGCGGCCAGCGGCTCGGCGATCTCGCGATAGTCGGCGTCGGCCAGCATCATGTCCTCCTCGGCATGCAGGCGCGGCTCGCGCACCGCCTGCTCCAGCGGCACGCCGCGGCCGAGGTGGTGGAACATGATCTGCAGCAGGGCGGTGACGATGCGGGTCGCGCCGGACGCGCCGATCGCCATGGCGACCCGGGCGCCGTCGAACACCAGGGTCGGCATCATCGAGCTGGCCGGCCGCTTGCCGGCCGCGACCGAGTTCGGGCTGCCGGCCCAGGCGTGGAACAGCCGCATCTGGTTGTTCAGCAGGATGCCGGTGCCCGGCACCACCACGCCCGAGTGGTTGTTGTTCGAGTAGGTGATGCAGGCGGCGTTGCCGGCCGCGTCCATGGCGCACAGGCTGGTGGTCTCGGTCGACTCGGCGGACGGCTTCACGAAGGCAGGGTCGCCGAGGCCGGTGCGGCGGCTCTCGAACATCGCCAGCATCGAGCGGGCCAGCGCCTCGGCCCGGCCCGCGGCGCTGTCGGGCACGCCCCGGCGCTCGAGCGCCGCCAGCCCGGCCGCGACCAGGCCGCCGGAGGACGGCGGGCTCATGGTGGCGATCCGCCGGCCGCGGTACTCGCCGGTCGCAGGATCGCGCCGGACCACCTCGTAGCCGGCGAGGTCGGCGGCCGTCAGGAACCCGTCATGGGCCTGCATGTCGGCGACGATCGCCGCCCCGAGGTCGCCGGTGTAGAACGCCGCCGGACCGTGCTCGGCGACCGCCTCCAGGCTGCGGCCGTAATCCGGCATCGCCATCCGGTCGCCGGCCCGGTAGAGGCTGCCGTCGGGCTTCTTCAGCACCCGCCGGCACTCCTCGGTCAGGTCCAGCATCGCCTCGGTCCGGGACATCCGCAGCGCCGCCTTGGAGGCCACCGTGAAGCCGGAATCGGCGAGCCGGATCGCCGGCGCGATCACCGTCCTGCGGTCGAGGGCGCCAAAGGCCTCCAGCGCCTCGCACAACCCCGCGGCCGCGCCCGGCACCGCCACCGACCGGTGGCCGTCCTCGTTGTGCCGGCCCTTCACCTTGATCGTGTAGTCGCCGAGCGGATCGGTGCCCTGGTACAGCTCGTATCGGGTCGCCGCCGGGACGGTGCCCATGAAGTCGAAGCAGGTGGTGGTGCCGCTGGCGACGTGATGCAGGGTCATGAACCCGCCGGCGCCGAGACCGCTGTCGAGCGGTTCGACCACGCCCATCGCGAACGCGCAGGCGATCGCCGCGTCGATGGCGTTGCCGCCGGCCTCGAGGATCTCGACACCCGCCGCCGCCGCGTCCGGGTTGCCGCAGGCCACGGCGCCGCGGGTCATCGCCGCGCGCTCCCAGCCGATCCAACCACCGTAGGCGTCGCCACCCTCGGGCATCGTCGTTCTCCTGTCTGAAGGTTCCGGCGAGACTGGACAAACCGCCGCACCGGACACAAGGTCTGGGCGTCGCCGGACCCGGCGACTCTTCCGGATGCTACACCCAAGAGGCCCAGCCGTGAGCGAAAAGCCGACCGTCCTTCTGGCCGGAAAGAACTCCATCCGTCGTGCCGATTTCCTGGCGACCACGACGGAGACCGACTGGCGCATCCTGTGCTGCGACGCCAACGAGGAGCCGGAGCGCTTCCCGCAGGCCCTGGCCGAGGCCGACGTGATCGTCGGCGGCAGCCGGATCGAGGTGCCGGCGACCAACCGGCTGAAGCTCTACCAGATCCCGTTCACCGGCTACGACTGGATCACCCCGGCCGACCTGCCGAAGGGCGTGGTGTTCTGCAACACCTACGAGCACGAGACCACGATCGCCGAGCACGTCATGCTGGGCATGCTGGAGTTCCAGATCGGGCTTATGCGCGACACCCACCCGATGATGAAGACCAAATCGTACAACGGCCGCTCGATCTCGGCCGGACCGATGCACCGCGAGCTGCGCGACCACACCGTCGGGATCGTCGGCTACGGCCACATCGGCCGCGAAATCGCCCGACGCAGCAAGGCGTTCGGCATGCGGGTGATGGCGGTCAGCCGGACCGTCCGCAGCGAGCCGGACCTGGTCGACTGGTACGGCACCGTCGGCGAGATGGACACGCTGCTGGCCGAGAGCGACTTCGTGGTCGTGTGCGCCCCGCTCGACGACACCACGCGCGGCATGATCGGCACCGAGCAGTTCGCGAAGATGAAGCCGGATGCGGTGATCGCCAATGTCGGCCGCGGCGAGGTGGTCGACGAGGCGGCGCTGTACGCGGCCCTGGCCGGCAACCGGATCCGCGGCGGCATCATCGACGTCTGGTACACCTACCCGTCCAAGACCGACCCGAACCCGTGGCCGTCGCGGTTCCCGTTCCAGAAGCTCGAGAACGTCATCCTGTCGCCGCACAACTCGGCCTGGACCCAGGAGATGAGCACGCGGCGCTGGACCTTCGTGGCGAAGCAGCTCGACCGCTTCGCGCGCGGCGAGGAGCTGCTGAACGTCTGCTTCGAGGGCGAGGCGTAGCCGGGGGCCGTCAGCCGAACACCGCGCGCCGGATCAGGTTCGCGCCGATCAGCGCCATCGCCAGGAACACCGCCTGCCGGAACCGCGCCTGCGGCAGATGCCGGCGCAGCCGGGTACCGACCGCCATCGCCGCCAGCGCCACCGCCAGGGCGACCGCCGACAGCGGCAGGGTGTCGGCGGTGATCCCGCCATGGGCCACGATCGCGGCGACCCAGACCAGCCCGGTCAGGAAGAACGACAGGCCGACGCCCTGCACGTACTCGTCGCGGGTCAGGTTCAGGCTGGCCAGGTAGACCGCGATCACGATGCCCTGGCTGCCGGTGGTGCCGCCGACCACCCCGGACACCAGGCCGATCGGCACCGCCAGCATCGCCTCTTTGGCGCGCGGGACGGTCGGGATCCGGCCGGAGAACTGGAACGCGGCGTTGGCGATCAGCAGGACCCCGAGGCCGATGCGCATCCAGCGCGGATCGACCGAGAACAGGATCTCGGTGCCGATCCACAGCCCGATCCCGGCGGCCAGGTTCAGCACCCCGAAGCGTCGCGCCAAGGTGCCGAAGCCGCCGACCTGCAGCACCTGCCACAGGTTGGTGACCAGCAGCGGCACGATCAGGACGCCGACCGCGGTCCGCAGGTCGATCACGTTCGCCATGATCCCGGCCGAGATCGTCGGCAGGCCGAGCCCGACCACGCCCTTGATGCCGCCGGCGATGGCGAAGGCGAAGACGATCAGCAGCAGGGTCCCGGAATCGGGAAGCGAGAGTGCGGGCATGGCGGGCTGCTATAGCCGAGCGGCGGTCGCCCCGCCAGTCGCCGCCGATCGCGGCCGATCAAATCAAGCGGCGGTCGGACGCCGCCAGCAGGCGCGGGATGACGTTCGGCTTCATCACGAACTCGATCAGCGAGATGACCTGGTCCGGCTCCTCGCCGGTGCGGAACGGCACGGCGATCTGCCTGACCGAGGTGCACACCGAACTGCGCCCGACATAGGGGAGAGCCATGCCGATCGGGCACTCGAACGCGAGCGTGGCAACGTACAGGGCGTGGATGCGGTTGCCGGGGCCGTGGCCCTCGATCTCCGAGGTGCGCTTGCCGGTGTAGCGGGCCTTGGTGAAGCTGTCGACCTCGGTGCCCAGCAGCCGATAGCGGAAGTCCTGGCCGCCGATGTGCTCGACCACGATCATCCGGGGCAGCAGGCGCTCGATCCGCGCCGGGTCGAAGGCCGAACGCATCGGCACGCCACCGGCTTCGGCCGCGAGTTCGAACCAGTATCGGGCCAGCCGACCAAGATCGTCGTCGCCGAGATCCTCGGGACGAACCGGCGCCGGCCCCTCTTCGGACACCGGAGTCCTCATGACATATCATTGCCGGGAGTCCGAGGACCGGCAAGCGGCACCTAGAGTAGCTTGCGTTCGGCCAGCGGGATCATGGCCGGCACGACGCCCGGGCGCAGGTCGAAGTCGATCAGCGAGACGATCTGGTCGCCGCCGGCCTCGGTCTTGAACGGCAGCGACAGCTGGCGCACC
>Ga0070728_10006421_pt1 | contig 11157 bp, 8 predicted proteins | sample tdDd471_FD_66723 | JGI IMG/M metagenome (GOLD analysis project Ga0070728, IMG submission 66723) | Marine sediment microbial communities from the Atlantic coast under amendment with organic carbon and nitrate - tdDd47.1 | ecosystem: Environmental > Aquatic > Marine > Coastal > Sediment | place...
CGCCGGTTCCAGAAGATCGACGTGACCGAACCCAGCGTCGAGGACACGGTGAAGATCCTGAAAGGGCTGAAACCCTATTTCGAGGAGCATCACCGGGTGAAATACACCGGCGATGCGATCAAGACGGCGGTAGAGCTTTCGGCGCGCTACATCAACGACCGCAAGCTGCCCGACAAGGCCATTGACGTGATCGACGAGGCCGGCGCGGCGCAGCATCTGCTGGCCGAGAGCAAGCGGCGCAAGACCATCGGCACCAAGGAGATCGAGGCGGTGGTCGCCAAGATCGCCCGCATCCCGCCCAAGAACGTCTCCAAGGACGATGCCGAGGTGCTCAAGGATCTGGAGAAATCGCTCAAGCGCGTGGTGTTCGGCCAGGACCAGGCGATCACCGCCCTGTCCAGCGCGATCAAGCTGGCACGCGCCGGGCTGCGCGAGCCGGAAAAACCCATCGGCAACTACCTTTTTGCCGGGCCGACCGGCGTGGGCAAGACCGAGGTCGCCAAGCAGCTGGCCGATACGCTGGGGGTGGAACTGCTGCGCTTCGACATGTCGGAATACATGGAAAAACACGCGGTCTCCCGCCTGATCGGCGCGCCTCCGGGCTATGTCGGTTTCGACCAGGGCGGCATGCTGACCGACGGAGTCGACCAGCACCCGCATTGCGTGCTGCTGCTGGACGAGATGGAAAAGGCCCACCCGGATGTCTACAACATCCTGTTGCAGGTGATGGACCACGGCAAGCTGACCGACCACAACGGCCGGACGGTGGATTTCCGCAACGTGATCCTGATCATGACCTCGAACGCCGGCGCCATGGAACAGGCCCAGAGCGCCATCGGGTTTGGCCGCGACCGCCGCGAGGGCGAGGATACCGCCGCCATCGAACGCACCTTCACGCCGGAATTCCGCAACCGGCTGGATGCGGTGATCTCCTTCGCGCCGCTGCCGAAAGAGGTGATCCTGCAGGTGGTCGAGAAGTTCGTTCTGCAACTCGAGGCGCAGCTGATGGATCGCGGCGTCTCGATCGAGTTGACCCGGCCTGCGGCCGAATGGCTTGCCGACAAGGGCTATGACGACAAGATGGGCGCGCGCCCGCTGGGCCGCGTGATCCAGGAGTACATCAAGAAGCCGCTGGCCGAGGAACTGCTGTTCGGCAAGCTCGCCAAGGGCGGTGTCGTCAAGGTCGGCCTCAAGGATGGCGCGCTGAACCTGCGCATCGAGGGGCCGGACAAGCCGCAGCTTTCGGGCGACAAGCCGCCACTGCTGACAGCGGACTGATGCGCGCGGCCTGCGCCGCCCTCTGTCTCACGCTCGCCGCGCCGGTCGCGGCGGGCGCTTTGGATCTGACCCTGCCCATTGCCTGCGACCTGGGCGAAACCTGCCATATCCAGCAATACGTCGATGCCGATCCCGGCCCCGGGGCGCAGGATTACCGATGTGGTCCGCTCAGCTATGACGGCCACAAGGGCACCGATTTCGCCCTGCCCTCCCTCGCCGCGATGGAGGCGGGCGTCGCGGTGCTGGCCTCGGCACCGGGGGTCGTGAAGGCGCTGCGCGACGGCATGGCGGACGGCGCCCTTGTCGCCGGCGATACCGCGTCGGTCGAGAATCGCGAATGCGGCAACGGCGTGGTGATCGACCACGGCGACGGTTGGGAAACCCAGTATTGCCACCTGCGGCGTGGAACTGTGCAGGTGTCCAACGGCGACCCGGTGGCGCGTGGCGATCCGCTGGGCGCCGTGGGCATGAGCGGCAAGGCCGAGTTTCCCCATGTCCACCTCTCGCTGCGCCAAAACGGGACGGTCATCGATCCCTTTGCCCCCGAGGCGGCGCGTTGCGGCCAACCGCCAGAAGCCGACCTGTGGCAGGACACCCCGAGTTATCAGCCCGGCGGGCTGATCGCCGCCGGGTTTTCCCCGGGGATGCCCAGCTATGACGCAATCAAATCCGGGGAGGCAGCGACGCGCGAGATGGACGGCAGCGCGCCGGCGCTGGTGCTCTACGGTTATGCGTTCGGCGGACAGAAGGGGGACGTGATCGAGATCGAGATCGACGGCCCCGGTGGCCGGGTCATCGCCCACAGCGTCGAGCTGGAAAAGACCCAGGCGCAGCTGTTCCGCGCGGCGGGCAAACGGCGGCCCGATGGCGGCTGGCCAAAGGGGCAGTATGACGGAATGGTCCGGATGCTGCGCGACCGCCAAGAGATCGACCGCGCGCAGGTCACTGTCATGATCCGATAAACCGCGCCGACCCGCCTTACTTCTCGGTCAGCTTCAACTCGATGCGCCGGTTCTGCGCCCGCGCCTCGGGCGTGTCGTCGGTGTTCACCGGCTGGTATTCGCCAAAGCCGTTGGCCGACAGCCGGTTCGGCGGAATGCCCTGGGCCCCGACCATGTATCGCACCACCGAAAGCGCCCGCGCCTGGCTGAGTTCCCAGTTGTCAGCGAACTCGGCACCGGGGCGGATCGGCACGTCGTCGGTATGACCATCGACCCGGATCACCCAATCGATCCCCTCCGGGATCTCCGAGGAAATGCCGCGCAGGATGCGGGCGATCTTGTCAATCTCGGTCTTGCCGGCGGGGGCCAGATCCGCCTTGCCCGGGGCGAACAGCACTTCGGAGGAGAACACGAAACGGTCGCCCTGGATGCGCACCCCCTCCTGGTCGCCCAGAACCTCGCGCAACCGGCCGAAGAACTCCGAGCGGTAGCGTTCCAGATCCTTGGCCTGTTCCTTGAGCTTCTCGGCCTCCTCGGCGCGGGCCAAGGCCAGGGCCTCCAGCCGCTTGCGCTCGGCCTCCTCCAGAATCCGCCGCTTACGCTCTTCCGATGCCGCGCGCGCCAGGGCGGTGTTCAGGTCCTGGCCGAGGTTCTGCAACTGCACCTGCTGGGCGGTATCCCGATCCTTGTAGTCGTCGAGCAGGGCCCGGAGGCCGCCCAACTGCTTGCGCAACTCGGCCACCTGCTGATTGAGCAGGGCGGTCTGCCGCTGCGCCTCGGTCGAGGCATCTTGCTGGCCGGCCAGTGTCTCGCGTGCCTTGGCCAGAAGCACCGCGCGCTGTTCGGCCAGGGTCATCTGGTCCTCGGCGCGTTTCTCGGCGGCCTCGCGGGCGGCCAGCGCGGCGATCAGCCGGCGGCGCAAATCCTCCTGATCGGTGGCGGCGGCCTGGGCGCGTTCCAGCGAATCCAGCGCCTGCAACAGCCGCGCCTCGACCGAGGCGCGGTCCTCTGCGGTGCTCTCTGCGGCATTGCGGGCCGCAGAGAGATCGGCGCGCGCCCGCGACAATTCGGCCTCCAGTGCGGCGATCCGGCGGGCGGCATCGGTGCGCGCGGCGGCAAGCTCCGCGTTCAACGCGGCCAGCGCCGCGTCGCTCTCCACATTGGCGCGGGCTAGCCGCGCCTCCAGCTCAGCCTGGGTCTCGGCGGCGACGGTGCGGGCGGCCTGCAAGGCGGCGGTCAGTTCCGCCTGCGCCGCCCCGGCCTCGGTGGTCAGGGCGGCGATCCGGGCCTCATAGTCCTGCCGCAGCGCCGCGTTCTCCTGTTGAAGCCGGGCCAGTTCGGCCTGGAATTCCGTTTGCGTCTCGACGCTCTGCGCGCGCTGGCGCGCCAGTTCGGTTTCCAGCTCCTCCCGCGTGGCAGTGGCGCCCGCCTGCGCCTTGTCCAGTTGCGCCTGCAGCGCCGCGCGCGCGGCGGCCGCCTCTTCGCGCACCCGGGTCAACTGCGCCTCCAGCGCGGTGCGGGTCTCGATCTCCTTGGCCTGGGCCGCGTCCAGCTCGGCGCTCAGGGTCTCGCGGGTGCGCGCCGCCTCGCCCCGGACCCTTGAAAGCTCGGCCTGGAGCGCGCTGACCATCTCGTCGTCCTCGGCCTTTGCCACCTCCATCTGCGCCAACACGCGGGTCAGCCGCTCGGCCAGTTCGTCGCGCTTGGCGGCCTCGGTACTGGCCGCCTCGAGATTGGCCAGCGCGGCGACCAGCTTCTCATCCAGCGTATCGCGCTCGGCCTCGGCGGCGGCGAGCAGGATCAGGGTTTCCTCGGCCTCGCGGCGCTGCTGTTCCAGCGCGAGGGTCATCGCCGTCAACTCGCTATCGGCCTGTTCCAGCTTGTCGCGCAGCGCCTTGGCGGCGGCGGCCTCGGCCAGCCGGGCCGCTTCCTCGTCGCTGAGGCGCGACTCCAGCTCTGCGACCTGCCCCGACAGCCGCGCCGCCTCGGCCGCGTTTTCGCTGTCGCGGCGACGCAGGTCGGCGATCAGCGCATCGAGCGCCTCGCGCCGGGCCGCGGCCAGTCGCGCCGCCTCGGTCTGCGCGTCGATCTCGTCGCGGCTCTGCGCCAGCGCCAGGTTCAGCGCCTCCTGCTCCGACAGCAGCCCGGCCTTTTCCTGTTCCAGCGCCGCGATACTGCCAAGCGCCGCGTCACGGTCGGCCAGCAGCCCGGCCACCTGTTCCTCGAAGGTGGCGATGCGGCCGCGGGCATCCTCCAGCGCCGCGGCCTGACGGTCGCGGTCGGCGGTGAGCGTGGCGATCAGCGCGGCGCGCTGATCCAGCTCGTCCTGCGCCTGTTCCAGATCGTCGCGGGTGTCGCTCAGGGTCGAACTCAGCGCCCCCATCCGGGCCGAAAGCTGGGCGTTGCGCCGTTCTTCCAGCCCCAGCGCCGAGGCCAACGCGCTGACCTCGGCGGAGAGCGCGTCAAGCTCGGTCTCCTGCCCGGAGATGGTCTCGCGCAGCACGAACTGGACCACCATGAAAATGGTCAGCAAGAACATCATAACCAGCAAAAGTCCGGTCATCGCATCGACGAATCCGGGCCAGATCGACCCCTGGAAACGTTGACCGGTGCGCCGCGACAGGGCCATGCCCTAGTCCTCCGTCTTGCCGGTCCTGGGCGGACGCCCCGGGCGGCCGGGCCGCGGCGGCGCAAGCGCCTTGATCAGCAGGTCGATGTCCTTGCGCAGCTCGGCCATGCTCTCCTGCCGGCCGGCCGAAATCTCCTCCAGGATGCGCAGCATCTGCACGTCGATCGACCGCAGGCGCATCCGGCTTTCGGCATCAATCCCCTCGCCCGGGCCCTGTGCGCGCATCATCTCGATCAGGGTTTCCTGCCCCACCGCGACCCGCTCCAGCGCGGCGGCGGTGGTTTCGGTCTGGTCGAGCCGGTCATTCATCTGGCCAATACTGTCGACCAGATCGCTCAGCTTGTCGTCCACCGCGGCGCGGCTTTCGTCCGAGCGCGAGAACATCAGCTGCAGGGCTTCCATCTGTTCCGCCATGTGGTCGATCACGCCTTCGAGCACGCTGGGGGCGCTGTCGCCCTCCTCGCCCGAGGCAAACCCCAGACGGGTGATCGACGAGAGCCATTCCTCCAGCTCGCGATAGAACCGGTTCTGCCCATGCCCGGCAAACAGCTCCAGCAGCCCGACCAGAAGCGAGCCGGCAAGCCCCAGAAGCGAGGACGAGAACGCCACCCCCATGCCGCCAAGCTGCGCCTCCAGCCCGGTCATCAGCCGGGTGAAGACCGCGATGCCCTCCTCGCCCTCCTGCGGGGCGAGGCTGCGGATGGTGTCGACCACCGCCGGCACGGTCGTGGCCAGCCCATAGAAGGTGCCCAGAAGGCCGAGGAAAATCAGCAGGTTGACGATATAGCGGGTAATCTCGCGCTCTTCGTCGATGCGCTCGGCGACGGAATCGAGGATCGAACGCGTCGAGGTTGAGCTGAGCTGCATCCGCGCGCCGCGCGCACTCAGAAGCGAGGCCAGCGGCGCCAGAAGCTGCGGCGGTTGCGCCTCGGCCCCGGCGTCGCCGGCGGCAAACCGTTCGATCCAGCGGACCGAGCCGACCAGTTGGAAGACCTGCCAGAAACAGGCCAGCACACCGATCAGGAATACCGCACCGATGAACCCGTTGAGGTAGAGATTGGCCTGGAAAACCGGCAACACCCGCGGCAGCGCCACGAAGGCCCCGAACCCGGCGAGCCCGAAGGCGGTCAGCATCAAGATGATCTGGCGCACCGGCTGTGAAAACTGCGGCCGGGCTTCGCGGTCTCGCTGCACCATCTGGCGTGCGTCCTGACTTTCTCTGCTCTGCGGCGAGCCTACAAAATAATCGCGGGCAACGCCAAGGCTTTATACCGCGAGCGCGCGGACACGTCGCGCCAGCCAGTCGAGATCGGGGTCGCTGAGCCCGATCTCGGCAAGGTGGCTGGCGGTGTTGAAAAGATATTCGGTGTTCGGCCCGCGCCCGCCGACGGCCCGGGCGATGATCTGCGCCTGCTCCTCGAGCGCCAGCCCGCCGCAATACTGGACGTGATCGGGGTCGATCACGTAAGTCACGGCCTCGGCAGTGCCGCCATCCTGAAACCGCACCCGAAGCATCCTTTCCAGGTAGGCCGAGGAAATCAGCTCACGCTCGCGCAGGTAATCCAGGGTTCGGTCCTCCTGCCCCTCGGCCACGGCGAGCGCCAGCCCGGCACAGCGCCCGCCCGGCGCCGCGTCGAGAGCGAGGACAAGGCCCGGCTCCGCCTCGGTGCCACGGTGATGGATCGAGCGCATGCAGAACGACCGGTGATAGTCGGGCAGCACCGCGACTTCGCGCCGCGCCACGTCAAAGCCCGGGTTCCACAGCAGCGACCCATATCCGAACACCCACATGGTCATCGGCGTCTCCCTTGTCTGGTGCCGGCGCTCTATCCGAAATCCACGGCGGGAAAAAGAGCGGTTCAGTGGCAATAGGGGCCGCTGCGATAGCGCGCGGTATCCACGTGGAAATGATCGCGGTGATAGCGGTCGGCCTGCGGACCCAGCACGGTGCCGAACGGACCGCAGGCGGCCTTCCAGACCTCGCGCAGCGGCCGCAGCGTGGTGCCCTTTCCCCAGCCTTCGCGCACGGTGATGACCTCTCCATCCTTCATGACAAAGGCCGAGATGTCGATCGCCCGTCCCTTGCCGTGCTCGGAGATCTTCGCGCCGCGCTTGTTGTTCCGGGTGCGGCAGGCGTAATGGGCGGCCACCCGCATTTCCACCACCGGGCCGCGGCGCCGAAAGGCCGGTTTCACCCCGCGCTCCACCCAGGTCTTCAGCGCCCGGGCGGTATCGCAGGTCATGATCGCCTGCTGGCTCAGCCGCACGCGAGCCACTTCGCGCACGCGCACCGCCTCCTCGACACCGCAGCCGCGCAGCTTGCCCGGCACCCGTCCGACCGGCTCGCCCTGGATGTCGATGTCGCCGCAGACCGAGCCCTTGCGCCGCTTGAGTTTCTTGAAGAAGACCTTTTCTTCCAGATCCTTCGGGCGCGCCAGCGGCGACAGGGATCGCTCGGGGCTCAGGAACGGAAGCGCGGCCGGCCGCGCCGCCGCGCTGGTGATCTGCGCCGACGGCGGCCGCATTTTCGGCCGATGGGCCATCGCGTCAAACGGCGCGACACTGACAGAGCCAGGCAGCACGCGGGCCCGCGGATGAAGCCGGTTCAGGCCCCCGGGCGCGGCCTCACCTGTCGCGATCCGCGCCAGCGGGCGCGGCGAATGCTCGGGCGCGCGGGCGGTTGCGGGCAGCGCCAGGACCGCCAGTCCCAGCACCATCGCCAGCCGCCGGCCAATCATTTCGTGACCCTTTTGGCGCGGCCGAAATCGGGGGCGTCGGTATCCTGCCCGGCCTCGATGATGCCGCGCCGGATGGCGCGGGTACGGGTGAAATAGTCGAACAGGTGCTGCCCGTCGCCGGTACGGATCGCGCGCTGCAGCGCGAAAAGCTCCTCGGTGAAACGGCCGAGAATTTCCAGCGTCGCCTCCTTGTTGGTCAGGAAGACATCGCGCCACATGGTGGGATCGCTGGCCGCGATGCGGGTGAAATCGCGGAAACCCGCGGCGGAATACTTGATCACCTCGCTGTCGGTCACCCGGCGCAGGTCGTCGGCCACACCGACCATCGTGTAGGCAATGAGGTGCGGCGCGTGGCTGGTCACCGCCAGCACCAGGTCGTGATGCTCGGCGTCCATCTCGTCGACATGGGCGCCCATCCCCTCCCACAGGGCGCGCAACTGCGCCACCTGTTCGGACGAGCCGCTGTCGACCGGCACCAGCAGGCACCAGCGGTTGTCGAACAATTCGGCAAAGCCGCTTTCGGGGCCGGAATGCTCGGTCCCTGCCAGCGGGTGGCCGGGGATGAAATGCACCCCCTCGGGCAGTTCGGGCGTGACCGTGTCGATCACGTGTTTCTTGACCGAGCCAACATCGGTGACCGTGCAGCCGGGCTTCAGCGCGGCGGAAATCTCCTGTGCGACCCCGCCCATCGCGCCCACCGGCACCGCCAGCACCACAAGGTCGGCGCCCTCAACCGCCTCGGTCGCGCTGTCGCAGACCCGGTCGCACAACCCGATCCGGCGGGCGGTCTCCCGGGTGGCCTGGCTGCGGGCATAGCCGGTCACCTCGCCCGCCAGCCCGGTGCGTTTCATCGCCCAGAACATCGACGAGGCGATCAGCCCCAGCCCGATCAGGGCGACGCGGTCATAGATCGGTGCGTCGCTCATGCCTGTTCCCGCCACTTGGTCAGGGTCGCGATCACGCGGCCGGTCTGGTCCTCGTCGCCCACGGTGATGCGGAGCGCCTCGGGAAAACCATAGCCCGTGACCCTACGAACGATGATCCCGTCGTCCTGAAACGCCCGGTCGACCGCCGCCGCCTCCTCGGCACCGGCGAAACGGGCCAGCACAAAATTGGTGTGGCTGTCGTCGCAGGCCACGCCCAGCTGCCGGATCCCGCCGACCAGCCGCGCCCGCTGTCCCGCGTTGAGCGCGGCACAGCTCTCGACCCAGTCGCGGTCGCGCACCGCCGCCTCGGCCGTCGCCAGTTGCACGCCTGACAGGTTGAAGGGCTGGCGGATCCGGGTCATCACCTCGATCAGCTCCCCGGGCCCGTACCCCCAGCCGATCCGCAGCCCGCCCAGCCCGTAAACCTTGGAAAAGGTGCGCGTCATGATCACGTTGGGCCGCGCCCCGGCCAGCGCCGCGCCGCCGTCGTATCCTTCGGCGTATTCGGTATAGGCGCCGTCGATCACCAGCAGCACATGCGCGGGCAGGCCGTCGGCCAGCCGGTCAAGCTCCCCCTCGGGAAGGATCGTTCCGGTCGGGTTGCCCGGGTTGGTCAGCAGCACGATCCGCGTCCTGTCGCTCACCGCCGCAAGGATCGCGTCGACATCGACCACCCGCGCGGCCTCGGGCACGCAGACCGGCGTCGCCCCGGCCATGTGGATCAGAACCGGGTACATGGAGAACCCGTGTTCGGTGTGGATGATCTCGTCGCCCGGGCCTGAGAACGCCAGGCAGACGAATTGCAGCACCTCGTCCGAGCCGACCCCGCAGATGATCCGCGCCGGGTCGAGCCCGTGAACCTCGCCGATCGCCTGCCGCAGCTCGGCATGATCGGTCGAGGGATAGCGGTGCAGGGTCTTTGCCGCCTCGGCCAGGGCCGCCTGCGCCGAGGGCGGCGCGCCCAGCGGATTCTCGTTCGAGGACAGCTTGAGCACGTCATGCCGCCCGGCAATGGTGGCCTTGCCGCCTACGTAAAGAGCGATGTCCATGATGCCGGGTTGCGGTGTGATCTTGCTCATTCCAGGGCTCCTTGCTGGGCCCCGTTCTATCGTTCACACCGGTGAGAGAAAAGCGGCAATGCTCACGCCGCGGTGGCGCCGCGCAGGCGGAACTGCGCCCTTCCCCGGTCCACGTCATAAAGCGCGGCATGGCGCGGCGCCCGCATTGCCAGATCGGCCACGCTGTCGACGATATAGCGCACGGTCTCCTCCGACATCATGTAGGAGAGGTTGAGGCGCACCCAGCCGGGTTTCGAAAGCTCCCGTCCCGCGCGCATATCGGCCTCCATCGCCTCGGACTCCGGCCGGCCGATCCCCAGCAGCCGATGCCCGTAGGGCCCGGCGCAGGCGCAACCGCCGCGCGCCTGAATGCCGTAGATATCGCTGAGCATCCGGGTGAACAGCTGGTGATGCACCGGCACGCCATCCGGCCCCGTCACCCGAAAGGAATAGATCGGCAGGCGCGGCGCCTGCTGAGAACCAAGCAGGTCGAGATGCGGGTTGCCGCCCCACCCGGCCCGGGCGATGTCGGAATAGCGGACCTCGCGCGCCGCGATCTCCTCTTCCCCGACCGCCGCCTTGACCAGAAAGGCCAGCGCAGCGCGAATGTCGCCGATCACGTTGGGCGTTCCCGCCTCTTCGCGCGCGACAAGGTCATCGGCATAGCTGTGCCCCCAGGGCGAGACAAAGCTGACGGTTCCGCCGCCCGGCGCGCTTGGTGCGCGCCGCCGTACCGTGGCCCGGTTCACCACCAACACGCCCGAGGCGCCGGGCCCGCCGGGAAACTTGTGCGGCGAGACCACGATCGCGCCCTTGGGCGCGGCCCCGTTACCCCCCATGTCGATCGGCAGATACGGCCCGCCACCGGCGTAATCCCACACCGACAAGGCCCCGTTGGCCCGCAGCAGGCGGGTCACCGGATCGGGATCGGTGACAATCCCCGTGACGTTGGAGGCCGCGGAAAAGGCGCCGATCTTCAGGTCGCTGCCGGCATGGTCCTTTAGCCGCGCGCGCAGATCATCCAGGTCGACGCCGCCGCCCGGCGCCTCGGCGATTTCGATGACCTCGGCGCGGCTTTCGCGCCAGGGCAGGATGTTGGAATGATGTTCATAGGGTCCGATGAAAACCACCGGCCGGTCAGCCTCGTTCACTCCCCAAAGACTGACCAGCCGGTTCAACCCCGCCGTGGCGCCCGATCCGGCGAAAATCACCGCATCGTCTTCCGTGGCGCCGACCAGCCGGGCGATCTCGGCGCGGGCCTCTGCCCGGAGCCGAGTGATGTAGGATCCGCAGTAAGAGGCCTCGGTATGACTGTTGGCATAGAACGGCAGGACCCGCTCGGCGACGAAATCCTCGACCTGCCGCATGGCGCGGCCCGATGCGGTGTAATCGGCGTAAACCAGCGGCACCTCGCCGCCCAGGCCGGGGATTCGCATGCCCTCGCCGATCACCCCGTCGCGCAGGGTGTCATCGGCGGCCTGCGCGACCAGCGCGGATTTCAGCGGATCGAAGAACATCGGTCACCTCACGATTGATGCACCGATCCTCACCCGCCAAAATGGAAAAATGTTCACCATATATTGCATT
>Ga0070728_10006422_pt1 | contig 11155 bp, 11 predicted proteins | sample tdDd471_FD_66723 | JGI IMG/M metagenome (GOLD analysis project Ga0070728, IMG submission 66723) | Marine sediment microbial communities from the Atlantic coast under amendment with organic carbon and nitrate - tdDd47.1 | ecosystem: Environmental > Aquatic > Marine > Coastal > Sediment | place...
TCTCGGAACGGATTCAAGTCGCTGATGGATTTACGCTGTCCTATGTTGGACAATTTCCCGGTCAACCGATGCAAATTACATATGGTACAGATGGACGTTTGTATGGGACGATCCTCGAAAAAGGGACACGACGCGGCGCAGTGTATGCACTCAATGAGGATGGGACAAGTGAGCGAATTAGCCCACGGTTTTGGTCACCGGTGGGTATTGCTTTTGATAACACTGGAGAACTGTATGTGAGTGGTCGTGTTAATCCCGAGAGTGTTGGGGCAGTTTGGCGAGTAGAATCCGAATTGTCAGCCGAGATTGTCGCTGGAGATTTAGCTTGTTGTTATTCGATTGATAATCAACCCAATGGCATGGTGTTTGGGGCTGATGGTTTGTTATATTTAGGGGTTGGTAGCACCAGCGATAGAGGTGAATCCAGCGAACCTGACAGTGAACAATTCGCGACTCCGCAACCCTTTGAAGCATCTATCCTAAAAATTAATGTGCGTACAGGCGATGTACAGACTGTTGCCGAAGGAATCCGTAATCCATATGATCTTGGATTTACGTCCAATGGTCAGATGTTTGTCACGGATAATGGCTTGTTGACAGGGCAAGGAGATCGTATCTTGCGTGTCAAGCAAGGTGACTTTTATGGATTCCCCTATTGGCGTTCTAGAGGGTGTCCAGAATGTCCGCCACGAGAAGGACGAGACGCACAAGATGACTGGCTACGCCTGAATGACTATACTTTACCACGCGGACTAGTTGTGTATAACGGCTCACAGTTCCCCGCCAATATGCTTGATACGTTATTAGTGGCTTTTTGGAATGGCACAGACCATACTCAGCGGGTGGTATGGATTGATCCCGATGATTCACGGTTGGGAGAAGAAGATTATACGCCTCAACCTTTTGTGACAGGTCTGATTCGTCCTATTGATTTGACTGTTGCGCCTGATGGGTCAGTTGTGATTGCGGACTTTATCTACGGACATATCTGGCGCGTATCGTATGGAGATGGCACACAATCCACAACGTCAACAGGGTTGCCGTCGATCATTACAACGATCACAGCAAACACAGAGAGTACGCCAGAGGAGTTACCCCCTGTGATTGCTACAATTGCTTCTAATGCCGACCAACAAACGCAACCTATCCCAGCGACACCGACAACGAATGCCATGGGATTTGCTTTTGCGACAGCAACACCATCCAGTTAATTAGAATCGTCGTTTCATCGTTTGTGGTGGATGAATGTGTAACTCGGATTTCATCACGTCACCTCTTTGGCGGATGCGTTTGCGATTTGCGATTTTTTGATCTTGTTTTAGCCTGAATTGATTTTGCCCTGCCCATGTTGCGTAAGCGTATCCTACGGCATATACATATAGCCAGATACTACTTACGGCGCGAATCAAGAACATGATGAATACAGATACCTGTAACGCCACCATAATGATATGAAAGATTAAACTTAACACCGCCAGAAACATCACTGCATGAATCCCTGATGATGTGTGATTGAGCCATTGCAGATTTGCTTTGTCCTGCAAGGGTAGGACGCGCTTATGATGTAGCTTGGCGACGATTATCATGGCGATGATGTGCAGTGGAATACCGATGACTGCAAAATGAAGGATATTCGGTGTTGTCCAACTGACAAGGTGAGCTAGCAAACTCAAAATAAGCCCCAGAAATGATACGATTCTCAGCCGTTTCATGATGTTATGACTTTCTAAAATTAAATTGTGGACGAGAAATGCAAATAGCGTGAAGCTACTGCTGTCGTTTTTCTCGTGAGTGGAGGAATAGTGTTGTGGTTGGGTTCATGTTGTATTGTCCATCAATGCTATCTATTCCTATCATACAGAAGCAAATGAAGGATCAGCCCCCCAAAGATTGGGGGTACGGCTGTGGAAATTTCTGATAAAGAGTGTGTTGCTTTTTGCCAGTTCTCAATCTTTATTTGGGTTGATACCTACCAATTTCATGATTTTTGAGGCAAATGCCAGTAAATAACTATAGACAATTGAAGCTGTTACACGGGTCGCATTTTGTCCATCATCGAGTGATTGATAGAGTGCTTTGGATTCATTATAGAAAGTACGAGCGGTCTCAAAGTCCCATTGTGAGGCGTAGACTGTGCCAACGGCGTATAGATAACGAGCTTGATATTGTGGATTGGCGACTTCACGCGCCATATCCGATGCTTGTGTGTAATAAGAAATGGCAATGTCTGGCTTTTTGTTGAGTTCTTGCCAATGACCGAGCATCCCTAACGTGTACATCTCATACGGTTTGTGTTGGACATCTTGCGATAGGGCGAGCATTTGGTCAAAATAATTGCGAGCTTCACTCAAATCAAATGCGGCGATCATCGTCATACCGAGCGTATATAAACGCATAAACTCGTGGAAGGTTGCTTCCATCCCCCGTGCGACTTCTAAGGCAGTGAGTTGTTGTTCTAATCCTTTTTGGAATGTCTCTTGATTTTGAACCAGAACCAAACCTTGTTGACCGATGATAACACTCTCTAAAAGTCGTGCGCCACTCGATTTTGCGAGTCCAAGCGCAATCAATAAACCATCATTTGCTTTATTGTAATCGCCTTTGCGGATGAAGGAATTTGCTAACAAAAGTACGGCGCGTGCTTCTAGGTGTTGGTCGCCGAGATCGCGCGCAATATCAATTACTTTCCATGCGTGTTTAGCTGATTCACCTGCTTGTGATGCGATTTCACCTAAACCGAGAATGGATATTCCATAGCGACGCATATCACCTGCATCATGGGCATAATTGACCGCTTCCATATAATCTTGATGGGCTTCTGTTGTTTGTAGGTAGCCTTCCCGTGCGACTCGTGCGCGTATATTCAAGGCATCCACATGTAAGCCAATCGCACGGATTCTTAAGGATAGGTCTACTGATTGAGTGGCGTAATCGCGTGCAAATCCAAAATGTCCCAATGAACATTGTGCATCTGCTAGACCCAATAATGCCGTGACTTCGACTTCTCGTTGGCGTTCTCGTCGTGCCATTGTTAATTCTAGATGGCAACGGTCAACGATGTCGTTGAAGCCACCTTTTTTCATGAGTTCGTGTATATCATTGCGTAGGGTTTCGACTTTTGCTGGCATCCGTTGTTTTTTTCCTTACGTCATTTGTTTACTCATCATAACTGATTATACGTCATTTTTGTCATTATGGCGCATGATTTAAAGATTATGGTGAATTATCAAACGTGTTATACTTTTGGTCTTGATATTGACTGTAGACTAGATGAGATTATGATGCCAGACCTCAAATCGTTTGATCTTGATATGACACAATGGATAGACGTTGACCAAGATCCAAATCAGCGTACATGGCGCAATGCGTCTGTTGTAACGGATGTTTTGGTGCAGGGTATCACGCTATCGCCACCCACAGATTTGCCCAAGACTTATCCTGATATTCGTGAATTGACGTTATTTTATAATCATATTACGTCACGACAGGGTGGACAGTTAATCGAAGTAACACTCCGAGCTATTGATGGGGTAGAAGCCATCAAAATGATAAGCACATCACCGATTCCCTATGAACCTAAAGTAACGCGCTATGTTGGTGCATGGATATTCCCGCTGCAAGACTTTTTTTGTAGTATCCATTTTCAATGTCATGATACACAACCTAGCCATCCACTCACACGGATTCACCGCTATTTATATGAGCTACCTTTGAGTATTCGCTTGGGTTCTGATGTTAAACGAGCAAAACCGTATCGCCCGTAATTTTATGTAATCTTAAGTGTTTATCAACATAGTCAGTGATACAATGAGTATACAATAATCATTGCGGAGAGAGACTATGCTGAATATATCAATTGAAGAACTCATTGAAAATATTATTTTAGATAATTTTGATAATGTGGGTTCAGATTTTGAAAGTACGTATATGATGTTGCTAGATTCTGGAGCAGTGGCAATTACCCCGTTGTTGACGTTTTTGAAATCGGATGACCACAGTCAGCATCATATCATTGCGTCAATTTTGTGTGATATTCTTGTTGAAGTGGGTGATGAAGATGCATTGCAATTATTGGTTGATTTATTAGATGATCCTCGTAATGGTATTTTTACGCCAGCTGTCCGTGCTATTGCTCGCTTTAAGACCCCGCAGATTAATCAAGTATTATGTACATTACTTGACCATCCTGCGCCACAAGTTCGTCGGGTTGTAGCATGGCAACTGGGACGAAATGAAGCAACAAAAGCGTTTTCATCGTTAATTAATCACCTCGATGAAATTGATATAGAAACATTGCGAGGTATTATCTGGTCACTCGGTATTATTGGTGATAGTCGCGCTGTTCGCTATCTTGAACCTTTTACCAAACATCTATCTAATGATATTTCTTTTATTGCAAAAGAAGCGTTACAGCGTATCAAACAGAATACTTCAGCATAAACAATTAATTTTTACAACGTTTCTTAACATAATGATAAAGTTTGGTAACTCTACACTTTAACTCTGTTTTGCCACATAAGCCGACTACTTGATCCCCTAAGATACTACTGAATATGTTGTCAGGTCACATGTTTGTGGCTTGATTTGGCTGCGATCTATCCCAATGATGAGATATTTATATTTTTATAATTTGTTATTTTAAATTTATGTTAAATATGTTAAGATATAGGAGTAAACAAGTTAACTAGGAAGGTACATATATGATTACACGACATGATAAAATTAACTTCATCACACTTGTTTGGGGTGCAATCATTAGTTTCTTAACGTTATTGTCGATGGTTTATATCACAGCCATTATCACTGGATAACGTATCCTTAATAATTATAACAATCCGAGCCTCATATTGATTGAGGCTTTTAAGCTGTGTGTCTGTTATTTGTCGGACAAGGGTTTGTCGTGTAGTACAATACAGCCTGCTCGTGTGGGATGATCAATAACGAATGTTGAGGCAGGTACACGACGTAATAACCACAATATATAGACATCACCCACAGCACCTGCTGTTAGTAATGCTCCTAGAACTGCCCAAAATCCATCACCTGTTACGGTACCAAATCCAATCGGAAGCAACCCTAAAACAATGCCGGGTATCATCGCGCCAATTCGATAAGCATGTGCGGTCATCGGCTTAGTGGCGTGACAATAAGGACTCAGTGTTTTCCACACAATACCAAATTTAAAGTCGCGGAACGATAGCCCACCTAAATATTTCCAGCTAATGGCATGAAGCAATTCGTGGATAACCACTAATATGAGGGCTGGTGCGATAATTGAAGAATTTGTGAAAGCTGTGATTAGCGGGTCTCGACTCCAAATTAGACTAAATGGTATCAACGGTACGACGATAAAAATTACAGTCATCCATATGGCATGGAGTAAGATTGTTACTGTCGAAACACTTAAATCTTCTTGATAGAGGGATGATTGGGTTGTATCCATATTATATACCCTGAATATTGTTACATAGAAATTCGATGTATTAATAGGATACGCTATTTTAGTTGAAATGTCACTAAGCAAAATTTATGTTTAGGGGAAAGGGCATAATGACTTAGCTTATTTAACACTATTATGAACTGAACCAGTGGGCTTAAGGCTAAATCTGTACCAATCAACGTTGTAATATATTTTGTGTTGACTTCAAGACTCCTCGAAAGCTATTTACAACGCCAGTCGTCCAATTAACAGATTCGGGGGGCAGAGCATAAGTATACAGGGCGTATAAGCGACGTTGTAATGCAAATGGCGGATAGATTTCAACTGACTGTAAAAATGCTTGACGCGCTTCTTTACGATTGCCACGTTGCCAGAGAGCAAGTGCCAGCATATGATAACGTGCCGCTTCGATACGATCAAAATCGGCTTCGGAGAAACAAGATTGCCAATTATATTTACGTGCGTTCTGAATGGTTTTCAGGCGACCTAATGCCCCGTAGTATTTATCATCAGAGATCATATTGGGATGCATCCGCCTTAAGACGAGTTGTTCAGTGATACCATGAAATTTATATTTTGATGATAGACGCAAGAATAAATCCCAATCTTCGGCACTGCGATGTTCAGGATCATCTGGAAATGCGCCAACATCATCTAATGCTGATTTTCGTATGATCGTGGAACTAATTAGGATAACATTGCCTGTCAAATTTAATAATTGACAGAAAAGATCATCTGAAAACGTATGGAAAGGTGGTGTTTCGATCGGAGTTTTTCCATCAGGTGCGACAAATTGATAGTAGGAATGCACGACTGCCACATCAGGATGTGCCTCAAAATAATCGACACACTTTTGAATTTTGTCTTTTACCAGTTGATCGTCCGCATCACAAAATTGAATATATTCACCTTTTGCGCTGGCGATAGCTGTATTACGTGCGATGCCCGGTCCTTGATTATCTTGATAGATATAACGGATTTGACCACCGTAACGATTTCGTAAGTAAACTTCTGTGTCGTCGGTACTACCATCGTCTACTACGATTATTTCGCAATTAGCATAAGTCTGTGCGAGGCAACTATCAATTGCCTCTGCCACATATTGTTTGCGATTATAGGTTGGAATGATGATACTGACTAATGGTTGAGCGTTCATAACCCTGAGAATTCGTTAATCGATACAGCCTATATTGTATCGAAAAGTGTGATGTCTAGGCAGGTGCAATGGTCAGTGCGCCACTGATTGTCCCAGCAATCCAACCGACAATATTAGATGCAGTCTGGACTTTCCACCATCGATAACCTTCGTTGTCATAAGGACCTGCAATGATGGCGACATAATCACCCAATACCAATCCACCCTGAATAATACTACCGGTTGAGGGATCTTGACGGATATTTAGGCTAGTGGTGATGACCCGTGCCTGTTGTCCGGGTACATATTCACTACCTTGAACAACGCCTTGTGGTACTGCTGCTGCACCAACACCACCACTTCCAAATGATGGATTTCTCGTAAGGTCAGTTGTATCGCTGATGACACCACCATCCACGCGCACAGTATATTGTCGTCCTTGTACCGAAACAACGACAGCACTACCGTCAGGATACCAGCGTACATCTTCGGGTGCTGCGTTGCCGATTGGTGCAGATATTGCATTACCATTGCTATCATATAGGGCAACTGCTCCTCCGCTAAAAGCATCACCGGGGCGACCTAATGCAACCACTTGACCATTCGGACGTTGGATAGCATTTTGCACCCACAATCCGAGGGCTGAAGCGTCTAATATAACTTGCTCACCAGTCAAGGCGCTGTTAACTGTGCCGATAATGACGCGGCCATCAGGTCGACGACCACTCACGATAATGCGTTGACCATCACTGAGCCAATACCCATAATCATAGCGGAAGAATTCAGGGGCTTGTTGTGAATAATTTGCATCGCGGACAGCTTGTGTCATGGCGAGGGCATTACGTCCTTCTTGGGTGAGATGAACAGTCAACAAGACACTATAATTGCCATAAATAGGTGACCATTCGACAGCTGTTGTTTTCCAGAAATTAGCATTACTTTTGCTGACAAATTCGCAGGGTTTATATCCTGGCTCGACACAATCGCGGATAATCTGATAGGTTGGTCCCGTTTGGTCGCTATTATCGGATTGCCAGAACCAAACGCCTGCCGCACCATTGTCTAATCCTCGTGGGGTATCAATGCGGAATGATAAGCGTTGTCCATCGGCTGACCAGTCAATTTCGAGGACACGATTTTTGTTGCCCTCACTGCTTGGTGCTGTAAAACCATCAAAGAAGGGGGTAAAGCTCATTACGCCTTCGGTGGATGAACCAATCGGTTTATACAGCAACATACCAAAAGGATTGGTTCGCATGAAACTGCTCGGATCGGCTGGATTAGGCGCAAACAAGGCGACTCCACCCGAAAGCTGAATATTATTGTATGCAAAGACTCCACCAAGTCCGACATCATATTGATATGCTCCAGCGCCAACGGTGCTAAATGTTGTTTGCCCTGTTGTTGGTGGTACGACAGGATCGATCAATAAATCAGGATTGACTGCGACAGTTGGTTGGAAAAGTGTCGGCTCTGGTGTGAAGGTTGTTGTTGGTGCATTGAATTGTGGTTCTGGTGTTGATTGTATTGGTGTATTGATGATGCCGCTATCTGCGCCGGGTGTTGCTGTGATGATCGTTGGTGTGACATTTTGGGTTGGTGCGCTGATTGTATTGGTTGGTGATGATTGAAAGAACGGTGTCCATGTTGGCGGAACAGGCTCGCGCGTGCCTAGTAAACGGGCAAGTTCTGTTTCGTTTAATGTTGGGACAGGTGTAAATGTCGGCAGTGCTGTATTGGTCGGTGTCAAGGTTGCCGTTGGTGTGATGGTTGGCAAATCCGTATTGGTCGGCGTGAGTGTATCCGTCGGTGTTAATGTCGCAGTGGGTGTATTGGTCAAAATGCGTGTTGGTGTCGGCTCAGGCGTATTCGACGGTATCGGTGTTGGGGAAGCTGTTATTGTGTTGGTTGGTAGTGGTGTGAAGGTCAATGTAAAGGTTGCTGTTGCCGTTGGTGTGTTGGTCGGCGTATCCGATGGTGTTTGTGTACCTGTCGGTGTTGCTGATGGCGTAAATGTTGCAGTGGGTGTCGGTGTGTCGGTTGGAATCGGTGTAAATGTCGTTGTAAATGTAGGTGTGGGTGTTGATGTATTTGTAGGCGTTGCTGTATCGGATGGTGTTGCAGACGGTGTTAGTGTGCCTGTCGGCGTATCCGATGGTGTGAGCGTAAAGGTCGGTGTATAAGTTGATGTAGGGCTAGCTGTTACAGTTGGTGTAAATGTAGGCGTATATGTCGCTGTTGGTGTCGGCGTATCCGTCGGTGTATTGGTCGGTGGTGGCGTGCCTGTAAATGTTTCGGTTGCTGTTGGAGTCTCAGTCGGTGTATCAGTTGGTGGTGGGTCAGTTGGGACAGGTGATAGGGTAGGTGTATTGGTTAAATCGATAATTGGGACTAAGGACGGAACGACGGCCACATCGGTGGATTCGGGGGTTGGTGTACTGGTTGGAGCAACTGTAGGCGTGACTTGCGGAAGGCTACTCCCACAACCACTCATGATTGTTGCTAAAACCATAACGCCAATGATCCGTCTATATTTCACAAAATGCCCCCATGTGTGCATTTATTTGTATTTCTATACTACCTAATTCTATTATAACCAACTGATCTGTATTCGTGCATCACGCAAAATACACGTTTTCCCTACGGTATAGATGTAAATTGATTGTAAAACTATAAATCATATGGAAAAGTCTGGCGTATTGGTCATATACGTGAAAATAATTATGAGGAATCTGATGCGACATTTATTATTTATTGGCGTTATTGCTATGATCTCAGTGATGACAGTCTCGGCTCAGATGACTGAGCAGACTTTAGAATCTGATGGCATTTTGCGGGATTATCTATTGTATATTCCAGAGTCTTATACAGGTGATGATCCTGTTCCACTTGTTTTTGTGCTACATGGTGGGGGAGGTGATGCATCTGGTATGGTCAAGTTGACGCGCGGTAGATTTAACGAATTGTCTGAGGCACATCATTTTATAGTCGTTTATCCTGAAGGGGTGGACAAACACTGGAATGATGGACGGACAGGGGATATTAGAAATGCCAGCCATGCGGATGATGTTGGGTATATTTCTGCGTTGATTGATGATTTATCAGCACACTATAACATTGAATCAAACAAGATATTTTCTACAGGCATATCGAATGGTGGCTTGATGTCTTATCGCCTTGCTTGTGAATTAAGTGATCGTATTGCAGGGATTGCTCCTGTGGCGGCGAACCTTTCTGTTGATCTTTCTGAAATTTGTAAGCCAGATAATACAACAGATATATTCATGATATTGGGTACAGATGATCGGCTTATGCCTTATGATGGGGGCAATATCGAAGTTTTGGGTATTGAGCGTGGAATTATTTTGTCGGGTGATGAGACGCTTAAATTTTGGACAGATAATTTTTATTGTACTGATGAGTTCTCTACGGTTGAATATCCGAATACTGCGCCACTAGATGGTACACACATTACAGAAGTACGTTACGATGTGTGCAATGATGATACACGAGTAAATTTTATGACGATACATGGTGGTGGACATACATGGGCCGGTGGTGACTCCTATTTGAGCCGATTAATTATCGGGAAGACGAGTCGAGATATTGATGCGAGTGATGTGATATGGGAGTTTTTCTCAACGAAATAGATAAGGGATAGAGGTTGGTTAGTCTCCATCCCTATTAGATTATCCAGTGATGAGACTTTGAATTTCGTCAGTGACAGTGGCTTCGTCTAGGATGCCATACCAGCGTTGGACAACGACTCCATCTGCATCTGTCAATACATATTGAGTTCTGTCAGTGATGCCTAATTCATTTCGTTGGTCATCTAGCGAATCATCATCATAATCTAATAAGATGAATTCTACTTGTCCTTTGAACGTATCTTCTAACCCACTCACGGTAGGTTCATTTCGTCGGCAAGATGTTCACCAAGTTGCGTGGGAATTATAAAATATGAAGCCATTGGACATGGTTTCTGCCTCAATTGCTTCATTTTCTATAACATCATCAGATTGTGTCATCTGAGTTGGGGCGACTGTTGATGCTGGTAGTTGCTCGACCTGCGCTAAGGGTTCATTAGCCGTGGATGAACAACCACTTAACACCAACAATCCACCAACAATTAGAACAATAAACTGTAAAAGAGTTCGCATTGTTTATTTCCGAATGTGTGGATAATAGTCTAATCGTACCGCTAATACCTAACAATTCTATGAACAGTCAATTAAAATTTGAACAAAATTGAAATTCTAAAAGGAGAGAGGGTGTGAATGCAAAAGATTACGGATAATGTGTATGGTATTTTGACGAAGTTTGGGTATCTCAATCAGTATGTGATTGTCAATGAGTCAACTCTGACAGTTGTTGATATGTTATTGGGAAACTCTGATGTTAATCATTTGGAGCAGGAATTAGCGAAGCATGACTGGTCAATAGGAGATGTTAATCACATGCTGATTACTCATGCTCACCCTGACCATATTGGAGGTTTGCCAGAATTTCAACGGCGGTCAAATGCAACCACTTATGCACATCGTATTGATGCTCAAATTATCCGTGGTGAAGCGGATGGG
>Ga0070728_10006424_pt1 | contig 11152 bp, 8 predicted proteins | sample tdDd471_FD_66723 | JGI IMG/M metagenome (GOLD analysis project Ga0070728, IMG submission 66723) | Marine sediment microbial communities from the Atlantic coast under amendment with organic carbon and nitrate - tdDd47.1 | ecosystem: Environmental > Aquatic > Marine > Coastal > Sediment | place...
CAGCGGGCGTCACCACTTTTTTGAGGCCACATCTTTCAGCATCGATATGTCCAGGTGGGCCTCGGCAAGTAGCGACTTAAGCCGACGGTTCTCATCCTCAAGGCTCTTGAGACGTTTGGCATCAGAGACGTCCATACCGCCGTACTTGGCCTTCCATTTGTAAAAGGTGCTTTCAGCAATCCCGTGACGGCGGCAAATATCCCCCGTGCGCACACCAGCCTCCTGCTCTTTCAGTATCCGGATAATCTGCTTGCGCGGGCTTACGCCGTGCCACTGGCACGACGTTCCTGCTCAGTCCTTAAATCGACGTTGCTTCATTGTCTGTCTCCTGATGACAGACTCTACTTAAATCTGGATGAATTTAAAGGGTGCAGGTCAGGACATACAGTCTTACTCTGCTTCCCCATTGCTTACCTTTTGGATTTTAAATCCTGTCCTGTAGAACGAGAAAGGCCTCTAAGTCATTGACTTAGAGGCCTTTTGAGTGGTTGCGGGGGAACGATATAAACGGAAATTGACTCAGTAATTTTACTTCAGTTTACTTTCCCCTAATCTATATTAGCCATCATTTATTATATGGAAAAAATGATATCAAAACCCTGTGCAACATTATGTACAATAGTGTTGCATGCAAAATGCAGTAAGAGCTGAAAAAAGACAGTTGGTAAGGCGGATGTGGGAGTGAAACGCAAATAGAATACTAGCGAAATTATTTCGTTCCATGATAAGGTAATATAATTACAATTACATTATTATAATGTTAAGTATAAATTGTATTCGCCAAAGGCGGAAAGTATTGTCTATTTTGTGGGGAATCTATTTAAATGCCATTAAGTAAAAATGAAATCCGGAAACGAGCATTAAAATTTTCAAAGGAATATGAAGATGCTAATTATGAAAAAGGCGAAACCCAGTCTTTCTATAATGATTTCTTTCGTGTTTTTGGTATTAAACGTCAGCGTGTGGCAGCATTTGAAGCCCCTGTTAAGAAATTAGGAAACAAACAAGGGTTTATTGATCTGTTTTGGAAAGGAGTCCTGCTAGTAGAGCAAAAAAGTGCGGGGCGAGATTTAAGTAAAGCTAAGGAGCAAGCATTTGATTATTTTCCAAACCTCAAAGAACAGGAATTACCAAGTAATTTACTATTATCTGATTTCCAGACTTTTGAACTATACGACCTAGAAACAGGTGATGAATATAAATTCCCGCTTTCAGACCTTCATAAACATATTGATTTATTTGGGTTTATCTCAGGTTACAAAAAACGTGTTTTTGAAAACCAAGACCCTGTAAATATCAAGGCCTCAGAGATGATGGGGCAATTACATGACACCCTCTTGGGAAATGGTTATGAGGGGAGTGAGCTTGAACTTTTTCTTGTTAGGTTGCTTTTCTGCCTATTTGCTGATGATACAGGTATTTTTGATAAAGATATTCTGAAATTCTTTATTGAAGAAAGAACTGCTGAAGATGGTTCAGATTTAGGCTCTCAAATACAACATCTCTTTCAAGTATTGGATACACCTAATGCAAAAAGAGCCACTACACTGGATGAGGATCTTGCCCAATTTCCTTATGTGAACGGTGACTTATTTAGCTCACCCTTGCGGATAGCTTCATTTGATAGTGAAATGCGTGAAGCATTATTGAAAGCTTGCTATTTCGATTGGAGTGATATTTCTCCTGCAATTTTTGGTTCTCTTTTTCAATCTGTGATGGATAAGGATAAACGAAGAGGAATTGGTGCTCATTATACCAATGAGCAAAACATTATGAAGGTCATAGAGCCTTTGTTCCTGGAAGGTCTTAAAGTTGAGTATAGCAAAGCAAAGGGCAGCAAAAAGAAGTTAGAAGCGTTACAGCATCGTATGGCGCAAATGAAATTCCTCGACCCTGCTTGTGGTTGCGGTAATTTCTTGATAATGGCTTACCGTGAGCTGCGATTGTTAGAGATTGAAATACTTAAAGATATATATGGGCCAGCTCCCTATAATCTAGAATTAGATATCTCCCATATGTCCAAAATCAATGTTGATCAGTTTTACGGTATCGAATACGAAGAATTTCCATCCCGAATAGCTGAAGTTGCCCTATGGCTTGTTGACCACCAGATGAACATGAAACTGTCCGAAGCTTTTGGTATTTATTATGCACGTATTCCTCTGATCTCTGCACCTCATATCCATCATGCAGATGCCTTGGAAACCGACTGGGCCGATATATTACCTATTAGTAATCAAGTTACCTTACTTGGAAATCCACCATTTAGGGGGTCCAAATATCAATCACCCAAACAAAGAACACAAATAAAAACTGTCTTTTCAGGTGTCAAAGGCGCTGGCGTACTTGATTATGTGTCAGCTTGGTATTTAAAAGCAGCTCAATATCTTCAAGGAACAGATATTTGCTGCGCATTTGTCTCCACAAACTCTATATCGCAAGGAGAACAAGTAGGTATATTGTGGCGACTTCTTTTTGAAGAATACGACATTAAAATTCATTTTGCTCACCAGACTTTTGCATGGGGAAATGAAGCTCGTGGAAAAGCAAATGTACATGTCATTATTATTGGATTTGGTAGTTTTGATATAAAAGGTAAGCGAATTTTTGAATATGATGATATTAAAGACAACCCTCAAGAAATCGTTGTAAAAAACATTAATCCTTATCTCGTCGAAGGACAGGATAATTTTGTTGTAAAAAGGCGAAACCCAATATGCGCAGTTAACCCTATAGTTTTTGGAAGCATGGCAAATGATGGAAAAAATTTACTTTTATCACCTGTACAGAAAGCAGAGTTGTTGAAAGCAGAACCTCAAGCAGCAAAGTTTATTAAGTCAGTTTTTGGTGCAGAAGAGTTGTTAAATTCCAAGGAAAGGTGGTGCCTGTGGTTAGTGGATGCTAGTCCTATTGAGCTAAAAGGCATGCCAGAAGTTATGAAAAGAGTTCAGGCTGTTAAAGCCCATAGGGAAAAAAGTAGTCGTGAGGCTACTAGAAAACTGGCGGCACAAGCAGCTTTCTTTGCTGAAATCCGACAGCCAAATTCAAATTATATAACTCTACCTAGGACTTCTTCGCAAAAAAGGAAGTATTTACCTGCTACAATAAAAACACCAAATGAAATTGCGAATGAAAACACTTTAATAATTCCGGGGGGAACGGCATATGAATTTGGTGTAATCTCTTCTTTAATGCATATGGAATGGATGCGTGTTGTTGCGGGCAGATTAAAAAGCGATTACAGATACTCAAATCAGTTAGTTTACAATAACTTTCCTTGGCCAGAAAACCCAAGTACGAAGCATGTTAAAGCTATTGAAAAAGCAGGACAGGATATATTAGATGAACGGGATAAGTATTCAGACTGTTCGCTAGCAGACCTATATGACCCTTTAACAATGCCTCCAGCCCTATTAAAGGCTCATTACGTGCTGGATAAGGCTGTTGATAAAGCTTATCGCCCACAACCGTTCCCAACAGAGCGACACAGAATTGAATATCTATTTGCGCAGTACGAAAAAATTACCGCTCCGTTAGTAGCTAAAGGCAAAAAGAAAAAACGCAAATAGAGCTTACAAATATTTTCGAATATGTCGCGCCGTACTTAGCGATAATCCACAATCGAGTAACAACTTATAAATTTCTTCGCGATATTCAGTTTTGTTAAGATTGGATTGCTTGAAAAATCTTCGTGCTGAACTTAGTAAGGTTTCATCGTCACCTGATGTGAAAGTGCCGCACTCTTCGACCTTTTGAAGGAAATTATTCTTGAGTTGCAATGGCAAACGTGCACCAAAAATGAAATACCTTACGAATTTCAAGAAATGTGGGTGTTTCATCATAGTTTCATCGGTATGACCGTTGTTAATAAAAGTCTGGTAATGAGAACCATTGCCGCGACCTGTATTGTACTCTGGATCGCCGAAATATGCTTTTCGTGTATCAGGGATACCATTTCTTTCAAGTAATGATGAAATGAGTTGAAAAGCAGCCTCGCCTCTGTCTTCTGTCCACTCGGGATATTGAGGTGAAAGTGTATGGATGTTTAGCGTTTCTATCAACATATTGTCAGAATTACTGAGGTCAATTTTATCTATATTCATATCTGTTTTACATCCAAAACGTTATCATCACCAAACCAATCTTGTATCGTCGTTAATGATTGGGCGGAAATATCTGAAATAGAATAGATGGCAAGATTGTTAATTGCTCTTGAGCAGCAAACATAGAGTAGATTATTGCTACGGTTATATTGTGTTTTTGTGGTATCAGCAGAGAATACACTATCAAATTTATACTGGTTCCACGCGGTATCATCGACAACGACAAGCACATTATCATATTCCTCGCCTTTAACACCATGCTTGGTTGAAAAAGGGGTGTTTTCATCAAGATATTCTTTAAGTTTTAAAACTTCTAAATATGGAATGGTCATTAAGGTCTCATTGAAAGTTCTGTCTTTATCAAGACGACTTTGTTCCTTGGTTTTCTCTTCATCCGTAAGTTCAAAAAGCATTACGCCCAAGTCAGCTAAAGGATTAATTCTATCTTCAAAGGATTTTACTTTATCTGGTTTGGACAAAAAATTGTTATCCAAGACGTATTCAATGACATTTTTAATTGTTCCAGATTGTCGTAGCGAATTAAGTTCACTCATGATTTCTTGTAGTTTTTCTTTATCACTATGTTGAGTAATCTTAAAAGTTTCAGCATGAACTCGTTTTAGAAAATGTGAGTATTGTTTTGTTTCATACAATTCACAAATCTGTTCTATTCCTTCAATAATAAATTTACTGAAAGCCTCTTGCCTTTTGTAAAGTTTATCTCGCCCAAATGAGGATCCCCATCGGGTAGTGTATGCTCTAAGGAGTTGTGCAAACCCTAAAGCCCCGGCAATTTTATTGTGAGTGAGAACGAGGACTTTTGTTTCAGTGTTCTCTGATGGCCAATTGCAGTTATTTTGTAGAAATTCTAGGATTAATTTATAGGAGGGGCGTTCGCTGCCAAATGCATTGGAGTGTATAAATTTGGTTGACCCTTCTAAATTATCACCAGCAGGGAACTGTTGAAGATCCGTTCTTATGTGGTTCAACAAGGAAATAACAGTTTTAGAACAACGATAATTTTCAAGCTTTGTAATTCTATCAAGACGTTCATCTTCTAGCTCTCCAATGCCTGAATTATATATTTTCTGCATAGCATCACCAAAAAAACCAATAGTGATTTTATCTGGTGCTGAGGTGAGAAGGTGGTCCAAAAGAACTGCACGGACAGGTTCTTCTGTATCTTGGTATTCATCCATAAAAATTACTGGAAACCTGTCTGCTGTTATGCGACATAATTTTGGATAGGTCTTAAATAAATATTCCGCGAGCTTTAAAACGTCATTGTGAAAGATTTCTCCAATGAGCCAATTAGAGGCGAATTCGGAATATATTATTTTCTGAGGTTTGAGGGCTACGGATAAATCTGTAATTTGTTTATTGGCTGGTTTTTGATCGTTGAGGAAACAAAGAGCGGCTTTCAATTCTGTCTGGTATCTTTTTATTTGTGACCAAAGAAATTCATGGAACGTATGAACTTCGATAAGACTATTTTGCTCTATGCGGCTTATAATTTCATCTTTAGCTACATTCGTATAAGTTATACAGGCTACTTTTTGCCCATTTTTTGAGAGTTTGTCTGATTGTGTTTTAATGATGTGTCGTAGGCTCTCAATTAATGTCCACGTTTTTCCTGATCCTGCACCAGCTTCTAAAATGAAACTCTTTTGATGATCAATACTATCGGTAACTTTAAGAAGTGTCTGCTGAGACATTAAACGTCCTCCTTGAGCCAGTTTAAGCCATCAGCAATATACTTAGGTACACTCCAATCGGTCATCAACATAATATCAAAAGCAAATCCTGTTTTCTTCTTGGCAAGCTTTTGGGAAATTTCAAATGCTTTTTCGCTTATGTCTTCTTCTTTTGTATAGTTGGAAAAGATACCTTTCGAAGCTTCAAATTTTTCAACTTGTTCTGCTACAGATAAATGGTTTGCATTTGCTAATAAAAAAGCTTCTTCAAAACTTCTACCGCATTTGCTCTTTTCTGTTTCGGAAACCTGATATGTGACTCTGAATATCCCATCTTGCTTTATTCTGTCGTCACATTTTAGAAGCTCAGTAATTTTCGATTTAGCGGGTAGCCAAGACTTTAATATTCCATTACTTGTCTCAATATGGTCTTCTAAACTAACCTGACAGGCTTTTCGGTCATTTTTGGTGTCGATAGCATCCAAGTCTGTAATAATAAGTGTTTTGATGTTTAAAAACTCTAATAACCCCTTAAACTTATGAGCATAAGCCCCGCCGACTTCAATGATGGAAATATATTGGCTAAGCAGAGGATTATCAATGTCAGTACCATCATTTCTTTCGATGAAGCGGTTTAACAATAATCGCTCAACAGTTCCCTCAATCATTATAATTTTATCTGCAAAAAACATTTCGCAATTATTCAAGTGGAGATATTGTTTTAAGAATTCAATGTTTTTTTTCTCACTGTCCTGAGCGCTAAATGTCTCAAGGTTTTTTGCCGTTAAGTTTTGTCCCTTTACATGAAAATAACGAAGAGATTTAAAGCCGCTTTCAGATACTATGTGTGGGGAATGAGTAGTAATAACAATTTGTACGTTCCATCCTATCTGCTGCTTAATAAATTTCCTTAAATTCTTTATGAAAGCATATTGCATTTGTGGGTGTAAATGGACTTCTGGCTCTTCTATAAATAATAAATGGAACGCAGGGCGCGGGTCTCGCTTAGAGTAATTTTCGAAGAAACCACGCAATTGCAAGATAATGTAAATAAGGTTTTTTATACCTAACCCATTATAATCTTCTGGCAGCAGATTGTCATTTTTATGGTCATATACGAGTTTAGTATTTCCCTGTAATACGCTTTTGGCGTTGAATTCGGCAATAATCTTTAAATCTTGATCGTTGAGACTGGGATAACCAAATGTTTTAAGGTTTCCTAAGAAGTCATCAAAGAATTCATCATAGGTCAGATTAATTGCTTCACTGCTTTCATTAAGGGTGTCTTGCAGTTTATCCTCAGTATCATCGTCTTTGTGGTTTTCATAAAAACTTTCAAAAACACTGCCCAAATCTTGATTGGATTTCTTGTCATTATCAGCCAAGTGGCGTTGTGCATGAACGAATTCCGCTAGCAATAAATTGGCGAGGTTCTTCCATTCAACATCAGCCTTGTATGTTTCATCAAGTTTATCAATCACATAAAGGCTTAATTTATAATGTCGTTTAAAGTTTGACTTGATAAATTTTAGCAAACTATCTTCTTTTTCCTGATCCTGAAAAGCACTGAATAAGGCATCGTATTTTGAGCATCTGTATTCAAATTTGACCGTTGCGTCTTGCCTCTCAGGGTTTAGGTCAGCAATGAAAGGAATCAATGACGATATAACTTCATCTTTTTGATATTCCATAAACAAAGTTAATTCAATCGTCGGTAAAGTTAATTGAATGGTGTCTTCAAGTTCTAATTTTTTATCAGGATTTTGTTCAGTTTTTAACGCTTTCCATATATCAAATGCTTTTTGAAAATTAGGGAGTGATTGAAGAGAAAAGTCTTCGAATTTGAATGATCGTCGGGGAGACACAGATAGTACTTGCTTGTTATCTTCTGTTGAGGAAGTCGCTTTGAGGTCAGTTAATTTCAAGAAAAGTTCGACTAAGGATGTTTTACCACAATTGTTACGACCCACTATTATAGTAATGTCATCATCGAATTGAATTTCAGTATCATTTAATAGGCGAAAATTCTTTGCCTGTATTTTTTTTATTTTCATGACCCCAATCCCTTTGATAAATCGTGAAAATATTCGCATATTTTCTACTAAAAAATATCGACAACCTACCTTAATATCTACGTTGATTGAAAGTAGAAACAGAGTCGATAATTCTTCTAATAACCCCAAATTGTGATTTTAGATTTTTACCTATTGTGGGTTGTTAGTCAACCGTATAGGTTCTTTGTTTTTTCTTCCTTCTCACATTGACGAGTGGGTATCAATCATATCTTTGAGATGAGCTGTATAATGTTTTTCGATCACCTCAATAAAAGCAAACCAATCCTTCGCTACTTAATAATTGTTGTCTCTATCCACACCTATTTCCAAGCTGATGCTAAAGTTTAAATTTTTCTTCTTTTGGTCTGTACATATATCAACCTGGTGTTTTCTTAGGATCACTTTTTCTTGGATAAGTCCGCTCTTCTTGTATCGTACCGTCTTCTTTATGTATTTTCACAGACCCTTCTTTATTCTTCATAAATTCCCGAGTTTGTTTTATTATTTCTTTTTTGGTATTTGCTTTTTTGGACGCTCTACCACTTCCTTGCTTTTTCAGCTTCCAATCATCGCCATCTTTGATTATGTGGTAATTATCCATTTTCTCTCCTCCTTATTTAATTACTCTTATTTTTATAAGCTTATACAAGAATTCATATATATTCATTCATCTAGAAACGATCTAAAATATGAATTATAAATTATGAAAATTACTATTAATGATCGTCACGTTTAACTAGACGTTTTTCTCGCCCATCTTCAATGAAATTCCATTTAGGTGCATCAACGTCATAAGCACTTTTTAATTCATGAGTAAAATAATTTCCAAAATGTTCTAGCTCTAATTCTTTTGCTCTTTCTACACCATGAACAGTAACCCAAAGGGCCGCTATCTGTTTTTCTCTTTGATAAAGTTGAAAGTTGAGATCTTCAGATGCAGCTTTATTCTCTACTTTATTCTCTACAACCAGAGTAGCGATATGGCATGTATGGCAAAAAGCATGTCGCCTGTTCCACAAGGCGCAATAAGGGCACCTGTGACAATCATCTGACCATAGAAAGACAGAAGCTGGAAACCACAGTCATAGACGGCCTTAAAAACCAGTTGATGGAACCTGCTTATTTTAAGGAATTCTGCACTGAATATACCATGGACATTAACCGTGACCGAACACTGAAGATGTCGGCACTGGATGCGCAGAGGCAGGAGTATAACAGGATTGATAAGGATATGGATAAGCTGGTTGATGCCATTTGTGCAGGGGTTTCCATCCAAGGTCAAAGACCGTATGGCAATACTGGAGAAGCGTAAAGCAGAGCTGGAGCTCATAATCAATAATACCAAGCCCCTTAAGCCCCTGCTTCACCCCAACATGGCAGACATATATGCAGATCGGCTCAAGAGCCTCACCAGAAGTCTGAATGATCATGAGATTATCAGTCAGTCCTCTGATCTGCTGCGCAGTCTGATTGAAGCTGTTGTTCTGATCCCCGAAGGAGACAGGCTTGAGATTGAACTTGTGGGGGACCTGGCAGGGATATTACAATTCACCTCCCCAAAGGGAAAAGGCCTTATCTCTCAACGGGATAAGGCCTCTCAACTTCGATTGATGATGTGGACGGCCCCCACTATCGGCATCTGATGTGCCATAATGAGAGTTGTTGCTAACTTCATTAAAGGAGGACCATCCACCATGAACATTACCACAATCGGACTTGATCTCGCAAAGAACGTTTTTCAGGTTCACGCCGTAGACCAGGAAGGGCGCGTGATCGTCCGCAAACAATTACGCCGCCCTATTGTAAAGGCATTTTTTGCCAAACTTGCCCCCTGCCTTGTGGGCATGGAAGCCTGTGGCAGTGCCCATCACTGGGCGCGGGAACTTAAACGCCTTGGGCATGACGTACGTCTTATGCCACCTCAATATGTCAAACCCTATGTCAAACGCGGCAAGAATGATGCGACCGACGCAGAAGCGATATGCGAAGCCGTCACCCGCCCGTCCATGCGTTTCGTCCCCATCAAGGCAACCGAACAACAGGCCGTGCTCATGCTGCACCGGACCAGAGACCTGCTTGTTCGCCAGAGAACCATGCTAACCAACGCCTTCAGGGGGCATTTATCGGAGTTCGGCATCATTACCGCAACAGGTATGGAAAACATCTCCAAGCTGATCACCATCGTCAAAGAAAATAAAAATCAGCAAATTCCCAAAGCGGCCCACACAGCCCTCAGAATGATCATAGGCCAGTTACGTGATCTGAAAACAAGAATTGATCGGCTTGAGAAGGAAATAATCACCTGCCACCGAAAGAACCCCGAAAGCAAACGTCTGGCCACAATTCCCGGCATTGGCCCCATAACCGCATCCGCCCTTTCGGCCACCATTACCGACGCTTCTCAATTCGGATCAGGGCGGCAATTGGCGGCTTGGCTCGGGCTTGTTCCCCGACAGAACTCCAGTGGTGGCAAAGACAGGCTTGGCAGGATCACAAAACAGGGGGATCGTTATCTCCGGCAACTTCTCGTTATTGGGGCCACATCGATGCTGGGCGTCGTGAACAAGAGGAAAACACCCGATGATGATTGGGTGATCACCCTGCTTCAGAAAAAACCGCCCCGTCTGGTCACGGTAGCCCTGGCCAATAAAATGGCGAGGATCGCCTGGGCGATTATGACACGGAAAGAAACCTACACACCAAGAGAAATTCGAGCTTAAACAGACAAACTGAAAGCTACAGCCATTTGCAAGGACACTTGATGTGATGATAACGAAGGACAAGAAACCAAAGATCCAGGCATCTCGCCCGCAACCATGCTCATAAATGAGCGTTGAGTTGATTGGAGACTGGATCCGCGGAAATCATCAGGGCCAGCGGCAAAACACCGCACTAACAGGCCGGACACATGACAGCACCTAATCCTATCGTTACAAAAGATCAAAATATCCCTTGCATTTAAAGGGCCGTCCACACATGGTTGCGGGGGCACGCAACTACGGAAGCAGTACTTTGATAAAAGCAGCTTGAAAATAACGACTACTGTTTAATCAAGGGAACGATCTAAACTGAAATTGACTCGAAATATTACGCTAAAGTCAACCTATTTCGCAGGAACCTAACGAAATGGATCATAACTATCCTGATCTGTCATCAGCACAGCCATAAAGCGTGGATTAATTGTGAATCTCTAGACTTCGGCAGACATATTTAGTTATTTTGAATATGTTGAAAAGGAGGCCTGACCATGAAAAAAACCGAAGAACAGGAAATTCGCCGGAAACTCAAAATTCTAAACTAT
>Ga0070728_10006425_pt1 | contig 11152 bp, 7 predicted proteins | sample tdDd471_FD_66723 | JGI IMG/M metagenome (GOLD analysis project Ga0070728, IMG submission 66723) | Marine sediment microbial communities from the Atlantic coast under amendment with organic carbon and nitrate - tdDd47.1 | ecosystem: Environmental > Aquatic > Marine > Coastal > Sediment | place...
TGTATAGAATCATGTGCAAGCCTTATTAAGAGTTTGTCTTAATTTGCCTGCATATTATACCAAAATATTAACAATATTGCCTGTTATTACTGTTGGTTAATTGTTTCCGAGTTGAATCTACATAGCAGTGGCTTAACACGACACATGCAAGTGCAAACAGTTACAGTTTTCGTGGCCGTATTTGCAGGTATATTTCCGTTATTTTGATAGCCGTTCAACTCGGATTTTCAACAAATTCCAATTGTACTACATCATCAAGGACGCGCTCTTACAGCTTTTTTATGCCACTTTTTAGGAAAAGCCACTTGATATACGGTGGTCGTTATAAGTCACATTGCTCCACGTCTATTAACCCGGCGGGCATTTACCTTTATGCGGCATAGCTGATCGACGGATGGTTAAAATACTTTACAATTCTTTCTGGTTTGCTCTGTAGCATTCTCATGTGACCGAATACTGTTCCTTTTAGATCGGATTTACTTCTGGCTGGTGCGGCACTTCTTATTCCGGCTTTAAGGTCAGCGTTCAAATACTCGTCCGGGTTCAAGTCAGGTGAATAAGCTGGAAGATAAAAAATTTCGATTTCATAAATATGTTTTTCCAGCCAAGCCTTTACGAGTTTTGCATGATGTACTCGGAGGTTGTCCAAAACAAGAAAAACTTTTCGGCCAGCGTCTTCTATCAACCTTTTCAAAAACCGCAAAAGCACTCTTGCGGTCATCGTTTCCTCATACATCATAAAACGTAATAATCCCTGATTACTCAACGCTGAAATCATATTTATCGAAAAACGTTTGGCGTTAATTTCTACAATAGGTGTCTTTCCCCGTGGTGCATAGCCTCGACTGTGTTGACAGTCATTACGTACGCCAGTCTCATCACCCCAATAGATTTCTGCATTTTCTTTGCGAGCACGACGTTTGATTTCAGGATACGTCTCATCCAACCATTTCTGCACTACTTTTGGGTTGCGTTCGTAGGCTTTCTTAGCGGGCTTTTGCGGTGTAAAACCCCAACGTTTCATGTAGTCTCCGATTGTACGGATTGCTATTCGGACTCTCCACATCTGATAGATTACTGACTGAATAGCCTTCCTGTTCCAAAGTGCAAACGGTAGCTTTAATTGTTTGGGATTCTTATCACACAATAACTTTTTTAATGATGATTCTTGAGCTTTAGTAAGTAGACGTTGTTCTTCTGAACTACGGCCACGCTTTTTCAGCGCGATAGCCGCATCACCACCTTGCTGCCAGGCTCGGATCCAGTCACAAGCCACCACATAATGAACACCTACAATTAAGGCAATTTCTTTGCGCGTTTTTCCTTGATGGAAAAGCCGAATAGCCTGGTCTCGATTGTGTTGTTGAACCTCTTTGGGAAGTTTTCTTGCATCAATTTTTTTCATGACTCAGTATACCAGACCTAAGCCTATTTGGCCACCGGGTTAATAATAAAGCAGGTTATACTTACAAGAACTCTCTAGATATCGTATATCTATACTTTAAAAGAAAAAAACCCGCGACTATGAAATTACGATCTTAATAACGAAAAAATTGCTGCATTAATTCAAAATCAGGTTTTCAAATCGTTGCTGATGTTTTTTTCGGCTTGTGTATCACCACGAACTTGGAGACATGAAAGAAACTGTATGAGCCAGAACAAATCGAAAATTACCAATTGTCTTTTCAGTCAGTGAGGTTAAAGGCGCACCTAGGGCGATGTTGAAAATTTTTTTGAGGGGGCCTGCGCATTATTGAATGTTGTCGATTACAAATAAAGAATATGAAACATCCTGTGGCCTGTCCGTTGGACTTATTGAATTCAGCCAGTGAAAAAGAGTGAGAGGCTTAAAAAAATAGCGCCTCGGGCTGTCGCGAAACCCGAGGCGCTATTAAAGCCAGGTAAACCCCAGTTGTTACCTAGCCCATTCTGAGTGTCTTGCGAATTTTTTTCTTAATCCCGCTTATGACAAATGGTGTTAATCGTTTTTTTTCCTTTAAGATCTGTTTAAAAAGATCCTTCTTTTTCTCTGGTATCTCCGGGCGCTCAGCCGGAACCAGAGACAAGGATTTGGTAGGACACGAACTGATACAGGCTCCACACCCCAGACAGTTATCAGAGATCACCTGCATCTGTTCCTTTTTCTTACCATTTTCTACGTCCAGCAACTCTAGCGCAGTAACGTTGCAAGCCTTTTTACAGAGCCCACAGCCAACGCAGGTCTCGCTATTAATCTGCAAGGTATAGTTGGTCTTGGCGACCCCCATGGGAAAGCCCTGATTCACCCCACCCAGCAATTCACAGCAACAGGAGCAACAGTTGCAAATAAACGAAGGTTTATGGCGGATATTGTCGGTAATATGCGTCAGGTTCAACCCCTTAGCCTGCTGGAGTATCGCCAGCAATTGTTCTTTAGTGCGGTGTTCAGCAAACCCCCTGCGTACCATGAATTTTGCGGCAGTGCCTAAAGAAATACAGATCTCTTTGGTCGGTGCTTTCTTATCGCAGGTCTGGTCTAAATGCTCTTTCTTATGGCGACAATAGCACATACCAATGGCACCATAGCTTGCATCTTTGACTATTTTTTGGGCACTTTCATAGGTCGCCACTTGAGAACTTACCGGAATATGCTCTTCATAAGGCAGGGAACGGGTAAGGGGTGTTTTACTGGAAAAAAACTCCCGGCCCATTCGCTGCTCAGGATCCCCAAAGAGATACTCGGTCATGAGCTGAGCAAGTTCTGCCACCGGCAAATCATTGCGCTGCTTCATAAAACTGAACTCAAAGAAACCGATAAGGCCTGGCATCAAAAGATAGTAGGTTTTGCCACCATAGGTGGTATCCATCACCAGCCCTTTGTCAGCCATCGAATCGAGCTGATTTTTCAGCTTCTCGCTCTCCCATTTGGTGGCTTTGACAAGCTCCTTGAGAGTTGCCTCGGTAAGAGGAAAGCGGGAAGCAACAAATGCGTCATCTTCAGAAAAAAGAATTGCCAGGATCTGACGCAGCTTTTCCGTATCGGGCAAACCAATTGGATATTTATTCAACCTGTCGATGAGAGGTACAATACTGCTTTTTCCGTCGAGATGATGCCCCATATTTACTCCCAGGCCTATCTTTAATATTTATTCAAATTAGCGATTTTATGGTTCATTCGTTCATCACATATTGATCCTTCAGTGCATGGACACTCTCCCATACCCGCTGAAATCCATCCATATCCTTAACAGGTTTTTTAATCATTTTGTTGAAAATTTCTTCCTGTTCAATAGAATTTTCATGACTGAGAATCATCTGCAGGGCAAAGGCCGAAAAATCTTTAACAAGAAAGGTAAATATCTGTTCCAGTATATCTTCATCCGTACCGTAGATTTTTCTGTTTTCAAGGATCAACTGGGCGTAAACAATGAGGGTAAAAAGCTCGCCTGCTGCCAGCATGTAGTCGATATTTTTTGCCTGCTCCTTGCTTGGTGGCGCACTAATAAGCAGAGTGCGAAACAGTTCCATCTGCTCTTTAAACACCTGAACATTTGGTGAATCAGCGCCTTTATATGCCAGTCTGTAATCCGGAAAGCGAATGGTCGCCAGACTGCCGGTCTTTTGACGAAAGAGATAGGCATCGTCTCCTGCCTCTTTTTTCTGAGGAATCTCAGGATAGTCGACCGACTCAAAAAAGTAGTTTTTCACAAACTTGATGATGAGTGCCATGTTGACATGTTCTGTCCCTTCAAGCTTGGGCAGCATACCGATATCTCTTAAAGCCATCTCAAAATAAGTATCCTGCTCGTATCCCTTGGCGGCAACAATTTCATGGAGCTGTGCTACCACCTTTTCACCCTGGCCGGTTACCTTCATCTTGACCACCGGGTTAAAGAGCAGATACCGACGATCTTCATCGGAAGCGCACCGCATATAATCTGCGGCCCGGAATGCAAAAAGTTTCATACCAATCAGCCGGGCATAACTCTCGGTAAAGAGCTTTTTGACATGGGGGAAATCGGTCACATAGCGTCCATAGAGACTTCGGCTCGCGGCATGATTCAAGGCCTCGTAAAAACAATGGGTACCAATGCCAATGGAGGCACAACCCAGCTCGAATTTACCAATATTTATAGTATTAAGTGAAGAGTTCCAGGCATGTTCTCCTCTGGAGATGATGTCGGCTTCGGTGATGGGATAATCATGCAGGGCGTATTCTGCTACATAGGCCTGCCGTACGCCGGAAGTGTCGATCTTTTTAACGCATTCATATTTTTCGTGGTTCGGGTCCACCACAAAAAACACATACTCTCCGGTTCCTTCAATTTTCGCGAAAGTAGAAACCAAGGCAGCACAGTTGCCGTTACCAATATAATATTTTGATCCTTTTGCCAGATAGGTGCCATCATCCTGAGGGACGAGCAACATCTCGCTCGAATAGAGATCCGCACCGTGGGTCTTTTCAGAAAGTCCAAAGGCAAAAACTCCACCTTCAGCCAGTAGCTTCGCCGTCTTTTTTTTCACCGCCTCATTGGTGCCCATCCAGATAGGCCCAAGTCCGAGAATCGTAACCTGCCAGGCGTACCAATAGCAAAGCCCGTAAAAACCGAGGATCTCGTTGAACTCGCTGATACGGTACATATCCCATCGACCGTTTTCCTTTCTTGGATCAATGCTGTAACTTTTCGGTGTGAGAAAACTGGCAAATATTTTCTCTTCTTTAAGAAAGTCAAGAAAATCGTCATACCAGATCATCGACTGGTCGTCTTCCTTTATCTTCTTCAGTCCCTTTTTCTCAAAAAAATCAATTGTTTTCAGGACAAGTTCCATTGAGGTAGAATCTGCATGGTACCGGTCATATTTTTTAGGGTTTAGTAGCAACACCTCTTTTCCTCCAGTATCAGTATCGATTACATCTATCAGCCGATAGCTTTTCCAGCATTATGGCCTTGGTGATTGGCCTCAAACACCGTTCCCGGGGCCAATGCGTCACCAACCACTTCAGTTTCTATTCCCAAATCTTGGGCCTCTTTTTCCAGCGGATTTGCAGCTCTTGTCCCTACGGCCAGGACAACACTGTCAGCGGCCAGAATCCGTTCCTCTCCGCCATGCTCAATTCGCACTCCAGCTTCAGTTATCTCTATGACCTTGGTCTGCATGAGGATATTGAGGCCAAACCTGCCCACATCCTGCAACATCCCCCATTTGGTTGACTTACCAAAATTTTCACCAATTTTATCAGCCACCTCGACCACAAATACTTCCTTGGTCCCCCCTGTTGCCAACTGGTATAGTTTTGCAGGGGAAACCGCACCACTTACTAACAAAAACTTTAGCTCCTCTCCGGAGATCGTTCCTTGCTCAGCAAGAAGCAAGGCTGTCTCAATGCCAACAGCCCCACCGCCGATAATCACCACCTTTCTGCCCGTTGTAACCTTATCAGCCAGGACATCCCAGGCCTGAACAACATTTACTCCTTCCACTCCAGGGATTGGAGGAGTAATAGGCTCACCACCGGTTGCCAAAATCACGTGATCCGGGCATTCGTGCTTAAGAGTTTTTTTATCAACCGAGCTGTTAAGCAACACCCGGATATTATGCAGGCTTAGCTGACGGGCCAGATCCTCGCCAAAAACCTTAAACTCGCCACGTCCGGGAGGAGCACCGGCAAGATGCAACTGACCGCCAAGTTGCACTCCTCTTTCGTACAAACTCACGTTATGACCCAACTCAGAAGCAGCAATGGCAGCAGACATTCCCGCCACTCCTCCACCAACGACCATTACCTTTTTTGGGGTCTTAGCCCTTGCTGGCTTTTCCTCATACTCGTGCCCCACACGCGGGTTACAAACACATTCCACCGACTTCATCTTAAAGAGATTGTCGAAGCAACCCTGCCCGCAGGCCACACAGTGGACAATATCTTCTTCCCTGCCAGTTCGCGCTTTTTCCGGAAACCATGGGTCGGTAATCAGAGCCCTGCCGATGGCTACCATGTTACAAAATTCCTGCGAAATCAGTAGACGAGCGATCTCAGGATCATTGATCCGGTGACTGGCAATAACAGGGATGGATACCTTTTTTTTCATATCGCGGGCCAGGTAGGCAAAAGCCCCTCTGGGGACTTTTGTGACAATTTGCGGTACTTGCGCCTCATGCCATCCTACATTGACACACAGTGCATGTACTCCGGATTTTTCCAGGGCGACAGCGAATTTAAGCAAATCCTCTGGCCCGATTCCCCCTTCCATGAAATCATTGCCGTTGAGCCGAATGAGGATCGGGAAATGATTGCCGAGACGATTTTTTACCTCGCCGATGACTTCCAAACCAAACCGCATCCGGTTTTCCAGGCTTCCTCCATACTCATCCTTTCGTTTATTAGTAAGAGGCGAGAGGAATTCACTGATCAGATAGCCTGTGCCAGCCAAAATCTCCACCAGATCGAATCCTGCTTTTTTCACACGCTCAGCCGCCTCGCCAAAGCGCTTAATGGTCTCCTGGATCTCATGCCCCTCTAGTTCTTTGGGGGTTTCTTTGGTCAGGCGCGAGGGTACAGGTGATGGTGCAACCGGCTGTTTGCCACCGAGAAAAAATGATGCATTGTAGCGACCGGCATGATTAAGCTGCACCGTAGCTTTAGCCCCACCGTCATGAATTGCCTTAGCAAGTGCCGTAAGACCAGGCAGATGCTCATCAAGATGGGCACCTATATTGCCCGGACTGCCGGAAAGCTCATCAACAGTTGCATAGCCGACACTAATCAAACCAACTCCGCCATTAGCCCGTTCCCGGTAAAACTCAATTAGCTGCTCGGTTACTGTGAATTTTTTGCACATATTCAGGTGCATGGCTGGCATAAAAATACGGTTTTTCAGCTCAACTGAACCTATGTGAATTGGTTGAAACAAGGGATCGGACATAATAGTTTTCCTTTAGCGCGGAACAGCGGAATGAAACAACTCAGAGACCTCACCAAAAAGCCCAATTTCTTCCAAGGATCTCTGAAGCAGCTCTGGCTGTTTGAGAAAATCCTTCATGAAAAGAATTTCCGAGGCCTTCAGGTAGATGTGAAAAACATCCTGCACCCGACCTTTCAGGAGTCTATCAATTAACAACATCAAATCGTCTTCATCCCTGTAAGGATAAAGCTGCCCGGCCCTAAGGAGCATCTTAGAAATATAGAAAAGCAGAGTCGTATTTATGCTTTTGACATTCTTTCGATGCGAGGGCAACACGGCCTTATCCTTCAAACCAGCAAGTTTAACAAGCGACGAGCAATAGGCTTGGTAGTTTTTAAACCGACCGCCACTCTCAAGATCCACATCGAGAATCGGTGACTGGAAAACTCCTCGTAACAGGGTATCTCCTGTTACTGCCCAGTCATCACCTACGTAAACAAGGTCACTCTGAGAGTGACCAGGGCAGGCAAGTACTTCTATTTCCAGCTGCTCTGGCAGGTCATTTTCTGCTACCATAAAGTGCTTGGGAGGAGGAGGAAACAAGGCGCCACTGTCAAAGATCTTTTGCAAGCCTTCGAGATAGGTTTCACTGAAACCCAAATCAGACAGCAAGCGAGACATTTCCCTAATCCGGCGGTCGTGCTCAGTAATTTTCAAACAATCACGATACGGTAGATAGAGAGCAGCATCGCAATGTTGTTCAAGCCAATGGGCCTGACCATAATGATCAATATGGCAATGGGTTACAAGGATATGTTTGAGATTACCCAGATCAACATGCTCCAAGAGATATTGCCTTGCCTCCGAAGTGGGTGGACCGGTATCAAAAAGTATCAGTTCGCCAGCCAACATCCCGGTATAACAATGCACCGGGCCAACCATATAGGGCGTACTAATGGTATGTTGTGTCAATCCGGTCATATAATTTTCAACAATACAACTTCAAATGAAACTCCAGAACCTGCCGGTGTCCTTAGGAGGACACCGGTATTTAATCAAGACCTAAAAAATATATTTTTCTGCTTCACAAGCGGCCTTAGCCAGTGTCCGTTTGGCGGCCAGGAGTCCGGTGGCATCATACTTGGCAAAACGTCTGATACCGGAGAGAATCATGGTAAGGGTATCCCCTTCCTCGATAAAAAAGGCACCCTGCTTTGCTGCCCTGCCTGCGTTCTCGGTGGCCTCGAAAGCAAAGGTCTTCACCGCCGCATCCATCATGGCCTGTTTACTCTCACTTACCTTCCCGTAGCTTTTCTCTGCCCGGAGCACCACACTCTCAAGAGCAAAAATCTGGATGGCAATATCGGCAGCCGCCATAAGGATTTCCTGTTCATTGACCAACTTATCCATGAATTTCTGTACGCCAGCGCCTGAGAGAATCAGAAACAGAGTCTTCAGATTTTTGATGAGTGCCTTTTCTTTTGCATAAAGAATCGACTCATCCAGTTCCTCAAAACTAGGGGTCATTAGCGACTCGAAGGCCTTCATTGCCTCGGCCTGCAGAGGTAACTCCCCTTTCATTGCCTTACGTAAAATCATGCCGGGGATGAGGAGTCGGTTGATCTCGTTTGTTCCCTCAAAGATACGATTAATTCGTTCGTCCCGGTAATAGCGTTCAGCCGGATAGTCTGCAACAAAACCGTAACCACCGTGGATCTGCACCACTTCATCAACGGTCTTGGCCAGAACTTCACTGCAGAAAACCTTGGAGATACCACATTCTGAGGCATATTCCTCGATACCCTTAAGGTACTCTTCGTAATAGTTGTCAGTACCCTTTTCGATGGTGGCTATTTTGTCATCCAAGAGCCCGGCCAGGCGGTACACCAATGACTCTGCGGCAAAGATATAGGTGGTCAGGTCGGCAATTTTCTGGGAAATCGCGCCAAACTGACTGATCGGGGTATTGAACTGCTTGCGCTCGTTGGCATATTTAATTCCATCAGCCAAGGCCATTTTCGAAGCACCCGTGACTCCAGCCCCTAGCTTAAAACGGCCGATATTGAGGACATTAAAGGCGATCTTATGGCCTTTACCCTTCTCGCCCAGCAGGTTTTCCACCGGTACCTTGCAGTTATCAAGGATGATCTGGGTTGTGGACGATCCTTTAATGCCGAGTTTTTTCTCTTCGGCTCCGACAATCAGTCCTTCAAAACTCTTTTCCACCAGAAAGGCAGTGAAATGCTCTTTGTCGATCTTGGCAAAGACAGTAAAAATTTCGGCAAAGCCGCCGTTGGTAATAAACTGCTTGGTGCCATTGAGTATATAGTGTTTGCCGTCTTCGGAGAGGACCGCCGTAGCCTGAGCACCCAAAGCGTCACTGCCAGAACCGGGTTCAGTGAGACAGTAGGCTGCGCACCACTCACCGGAAGTGATTTTCTCCAAGTATTTTTCTTTTTGTTCAGCTGTCCCGTAATAGACCAGAGGCAGAGTCCCAATCCCGGTGTGGCAAGAGTAAGCAACAGAAAAAGAGCCCCCGAAGGCGGCCTTCTCAGACACCAGCATAGTGGATGCTTTATCCAGCTCAAGGCCGCCATATTCTTCCGGCGTGTCCATCATCAACAGCCCTAATTCGCCACATTTTTTCATGCCTTCGACAACGAGATCAAAGTTCTGTTTGTCGATCTCTTCGATGTGGGGAACGATCTCATTGGCGATAAACTGCTCGGTGGTTTCACCCATCTGTCGTTGTTCATCAGTGAAGTCTTCCGGGGTAAAGACATCCTCACAAGGAGTTTCCGCAATCAGATACTCGCCGCCATTCAATATTTTTTTAGCCATTATTGTCACCTTATTGTATGAGACTATTGTCAATTATAGTTTTTCGAAGATACCTGCAGCACCCATCCCACCGCCAATACACATGGAAACCATGCCATAACGTAGCTTCCTTCGGCCCATTTCATGCAGCAGGGTGGTGGTTAGTTTTGCGCCGGTACATCCCAGCGGATGGCCAAGAGCAATAGCACCACCATTGACATTTATCATATCTGGATTCAATCCGAGAGTCTTAATAACAGCCAGAGCCTGGGCGGCAAAGGCCTCGTTTAATTCGATGAGATCGATATCTTCCTGCTTGAGGCCGGCTAGTTTCAAGGCCGCTGGAATTGCTGCAATTGGACCAATACCCATAACTTCTGGTGGGCAGCCGTTGGCTGAGAATGCAAGAAAACGTGCCATCGGGCTCTTGCTAAGTTTTTCGAGATACTCCTCTGAGACCACCAGGGCAACTGCCGCACCGTCGGTCATCTGCGAAGAGTTGCCGGCGGTAACCGGCCCACCAATTTTAAAGGCAGAGCGCACCTTGGAAAGACTCTCAACCGTGGTGCCAAGCCTCACGCCGTCGTCAATGTTTACCATTTCTTTGACGGTTTTCATCTTGCCGTCCACCAGCATATTTTTTTCAATCTCCACCGGTATAATCTCATCGGCGAATCGCCCTGCCTCAATTGCAGCAGCAGCCTTGCTGTTACTTGCGGCGGCAAAGGTGTCCATAGCCAGTCGGTCGATGCCATATTGTTCAGCAACCAGTTCTGCAGTGACACCCATTGAGGAGAAGGCTTCAGGCCAATCAACCATCATGCCCGGATTAGCACTATATTTCAGGCCACCAAGAGGTACACAGGACATAGACTCAACACCCCCTGCAACAATACAGTCGGCAAAACCACTCATAACACGCTCGGCGGCCATGGCAATTGACTGAAGGCCAGAGGAACAGAAGCGATTAATGGTCAGTCCCGGAACGTCGATGGGCAGGCCAGCTTTCATACCAGCAACACGACCAATGTTCATACCCTGTTCGGCTTCAGGAAAAGAGCAGCCAAGATAAACGTCACTGATCGTTGCAGGATCTATCTCAGTACGCTCAACCAAGCCCTTTATCGCCAGGGCTGCCAGATCATCTGGCCGTGTATCTTTAAATTTTCCTTTATTTGCCCGGCACCCAGGAGTCCTGTAACTTGCCAGTATATATGCTTTTTTCATATCTATTCTCCAATATATGGATAGGTTTCGTGGTTAGTTCCGCAGCGGTTTACCGGTCTTCAGCATATGCTGGATACGTTCGCCAGTCTTCTTGTTGCCACAAAGTTTCAGGAAGTTTTCCCTTTCCAGCTGTAACAGATACTCTTCTGTGATAAGGGTCCCCGCATTCACATCGCCACCGCACATTACTTGAGCAATGATGGTTCCCATTTCTGCTTCATACT
>Ga0070728_10006428_pt1 | contig 11145 bp, 8 predicted proteins | sample tdDd471_FD_66723 | JGI IMG/M metagenome (GOLD analysis project Ga0070728, IMG submission 66723) | Marine sediment microbial communities from the Atlantic coast under amendment with organic carbon and nitrate - tdDd47.1 | ecosystem: Environmental > Aquatic > Marine > Coastal > Sediment | place...
CGGGCCGAGCAAGGACAACATGCTGCGCCTGCAGAACCGCACGCGCATGAACATGCAGGCGTTCGAGATGAACTGGTACGCGCTGCAGCTCGAGCAGCCGCCGCAGTCGATGGGCCAGGCGCGGCGCGCGCCGAAGGGCTTCCGCGAGCCGCCGAAGCGCCGGAAGGGTGGCTAGCAACAAGGTCAAGCACGCGCTGCCCGAGGCGCGCTGGCCGACCGCCGAGCAGGCGGCGGGCTCGCGCCTGTTCTCGGAGGTAGCGATCGGCGGGCTGACCGCGACGTCGCGCACCTGGGTGCCGGCGATGGTGCCGTGGCGCGCGACCGAGGACGGCTTCGTCACGCAGAACGTGCTCGACTGGTACGGCCGCTTCGCCGACGGCCGGCCCGGCGTGCTCGTCGTCGAGGCGACGGGCATCCGCGACGTGCCGAGCGGGCCGCTGCTGCGCGTCGGCGCCGACCGCTTCGTCGACGGCCTGCGGCAGCTCGTGCGCACCGTGCACGAACGCAGCGACGGCAAGACGCGCGTCTTCCTGCAGATCCTCGACTTCCTGGCGATCCGCCGGCGGCCGGAGAAGGCGAAGTTCTTCGCGCGGTTCCTGCAGGTCACCGACCGCCACAGCGACGCCGTGCGCGAACGCTTCGGCGACGCCGCGGCCGCCGACGAGGGCTCGGTGCGCGCGCAGCTCTCGCAGTGCGACGACGACGCGCTGCGCGAGATCCTGACCGCGCGCGAGTTCCGCGACTACGCGTGGGGTTACCGCGAGGAGGTCAACGACCTGCACCTCCCCCACATCGAGGAGCTGCCGCGCGTGCTGCCCGAGCTGTTCGCGTCGGCGGCGGCGCGCGCGCGCGACGCGGGCTTCGACGGCGTCGAGCTGCACTACGCGCACGCCTACACGATGGCGTCGTTCCTGTCGCGCACCAACGTGCGCAGCGACGGCTACGGCGGCTCGCGCGAAGGTCGGCTGCGGCTGCCGCTCGAGGTGTTCGACGCGGTGCGCGAACGCGTCGGCGACGACTACTGCGTCGGCGCGCGCTTCCTCGGCGACGAGGTCATCGACGGCGGCAGCACGCTCGACGACGCCGCGCACTACGGCGTCGCGTTCGCGGACGCCGGCTTCGACTTCCTGTCGATCAGCAAGGGCGGCAAGTTCGACGACGCGAAGCAGCCGGGCGTCGGCGCGGCCGCGTATCCGTACACCGGCCCGTCCGGCCACGAGTGCATGCCGACCGTGCGCAGCGACGAGCGCGGGCCGTTCGGCCGCAACGTGCCGCTCGCGCGGCGCATCCGCCAGGACGTGCGCGCGGCCGGGCACACGACGCCGGTCGTCGCCGCCGGCGGCATCTGCGAGTTCGCGCAGGCCGAGGCGATCCTGCAGAACGGCGACGCCGACATCGTCGCGTCGGCGCGCCAGAGCCTCGCCGATCCCGACTGGTGGCAGAAGGTGCGCACCGGCCACGGCGACGCCGTGCGGCGGTGCATCTTCACCAACTACTGCGAAGGCCTCGACCAGAAGCACAAGGAGGTCACGTGCCAGCTGTGGGACCGTGACTTCGACGCGCCCGACGCCGACACCGTCGCGCGCAGCAGCGACGGCAAGCGCCGGCTGGTGCCGCCGCCGTGGCGGCAGGGCTGAGTCAGCGGTTGGCGCGCAGCCAGCGCGCAGCGTTCTTCGGCTGGTCGGTGCAGATGCGGTCGACGCCGAGGTCGAACAGCGCGCCCCAGCCCTCGCGGCGATCGGGCGCCGACCAGAAGCGCAGCTCGCGGCCCTGCGCGTGCGCGTTCGCGACCAGCGAACGCACGCGCTGCAGCTCGTCATCCATCAGCTCATCGGAGCCGGTCCAGTCGGAGACCTCGCGCCACGACGCGCTGATCCACGGCACCAGGTCGACCGGCGGCGAAGGCGACGCGTCGAGGTCCGACAGCCGGCCGTCGAGCGCGCACAGCCGATCGCGTTCGGCGGCGACCAGCGCGCGCGGCCGGCTGCCCGACAGCAGCACGGTCACGGCGCCCGGTCGCACTTCGCCGTCGACGAAGCGTGTCAGCATCGGGCGGAACTCGTCGAGCAGCGCGCGCAGCACCGGCCAGGCAGAGCGGCCGTTCGCCTTGATGTCGACGAGCAGCACCAGCGGCGCGCCGTCGCGGCGCGGCGAACCGCCGGCGGCCTGCACGGCCTCGCGCAGCGGCTCGAGGTACATCGACCGCAGCGTCCTTCCCGGCCGCAGCTGCCAGCGCTCGTGGCCGACCTGCAGCTCCCCGTCGACCAGGAACACGTCCGCCTCCAAGCTGCCCAGGCCGAGCTCGAGCGCCCTCTGCAGCGGCACCGGCTGCAGGTAGTCGTTGTGGCCGTGCAGCCGCAACGCCGGATCCGGCGGCGACATCGGCGCGGCGGCGCAGCCGGCCAGCAGGCCCGCGGCGCTCAGCGGCAGCAGCAGTCGTCCCAGCATCGTCGCAGGCTACCCGACGTCCCGCCGACGGGAAGAAGCGCGCGCCGGCATCGTCGGACGGCGCCGGAGGAACCCATGAAGATCCAAGCCGCTCTCGTCTGCCTCGCGCTCGCCTGTCTGCTGCCGCCCTGCCTCGCCCAATCGGGCCGCGCCAAGAAGCCCGCGTTCGCGCTCGACGCCGGCACGATCGAGATCGCGGACCTGATCGATCGCTGCGCGATCTACCTGCAGTGGAACATCCTGTGGGACGAGAACGAGCTCCAGCACGCCAAGGCCGTGCGCCTGCAGATGCCGATCTCGACCGACGACGACGGCTGCCATGAGCTGCTTTGCAATCTGCTGCTTCGCAGCGGCTTCGCGCTGACCGCGCTCGACGACGACAAGAAGATGTACGAGGTGGTGTTCCTCAGCGGGCAGCGCGGGCGCGAGGTGCTGCAGCGTGCGCAGCAGCGCACCGTCGCCGAGGCGCTCGCGCGGCCGAAGCTGAAGATGCCGATCATGACGACCGTGCCGCTGGAGCACATCAACGGCACGATCGCGACCAACGCGCTGCGTCCGTTCTTCGCCGGCTACGGCGCCAACGGCGGCTCGCTCAGCCTGACGATCGGCAACATCGGCACGTCGAAGAGCATCATCCTCGCCGGCTTCCAGGACCAGGTCGTGCAGGCGATCCACCTGATCCAGTCGTGTGACGTCGAGCAGCCGATCATGCACGAAGGGCAGCCGCTGCCCGAGTACGTGCAGAAGCTCGAGCAGCGGCTGCAGAAGCTCGAGAAGATGCTGGAGCAGAAGGCCGGCGAAGGCGCCGGCAGGAAGGAGTGACGCGCGATGCGCGCCCTGCTGCTGCTGCTGACGATGACGACCGCCGCGCTCGCGCAGCGCGGCACCGTCGTCGAGGCCACCGTGCGCCACGGCGACATCGTCACGACCCGCGCCGGGCTGACGCTGCCCGCCGGTGAGTTCACGATCGGCGAGATGCTCGAAGCGTGCGCCGGCTACCTGTGCCGCAACTACCTCTACGACCCGGAGCTCGTCGACGGGCGGCGGCCGTTCCGACTGCAGCGCGAGCTGTCGCTCGACGCGGTCGGCGCCGAGGAGGTGCTCTACGCGCTGCTCGCCTCGCGCGACCTCGCCGCGCTGCCGCTCGACGACCTGCGCGGCGTCTACCAGGTCGTTCCGATCGACGTCGCGCTGCCGTCGAACGTGCCGATGGCGACGATCCCGTGGCGCACGCCCAACGACATCCTGCGCCGCCGCAACCTGCGCGAGCTCGTGCTGACCGTCGTCACGCTCGAGCACGTCGACGCCGAACGCGCCGCCGCCGCGCTGCGCGGACACTTCGCGATGGCGCGCGCTTGGCGCCCCGGCGCGCCGCTGGCGACCGCGACCGACGCGCGTTCGATCATCCTGCACGGCTACGGCGACCAGGTCGCGCGCACGATCCTGGCGCTGCGCGAGCTCGACCGCATCAGCGCGCCCCAGCCGCCGAAGCCGTCGCTCGACGCGGCCGTTCTGCAGCGGCTCGAGGCGCTCGAACGCGAGGTCCAGCGCCTCAAGAACGAGCTGGCCCGCCGCAACCGCTGACCGAACGCACGGTGCCCGAACGCACGGTGCCAGGACAAGATCGACCGTGAGCCGTCAGTACTGAGCCTGGCTCCGCACCAACACGTCAGCGCGCGAGCAGGTTGACGAGCAGGCGCACGGCGCCCGGGTTGCCGCGGCGCAGCTGGCGGTAGAGCGACAGCGAGCAGTAGACGAAGTCGCCCTTGCCGTACTGCGTGTAGAGCAGCGGCCCGTCGTGCGCCTTCTCGTCGCCGCTGTCCTTCATCGACAGCAGCGACGCCCACGCGTCGTCCCACGTGCGCGGGAAGTTCAACCCGCGCTCCTGCACCCAGCCGTCGAAGTCGCGCGCCGCGATGCGGTGCGGGTAGCTCATCAGGCGGTGCTCCGGCTGCAGGATCGTCACCGGCGCGTCCTCCTCGGTGACGCGCTCGTTGCCGACGACGAGCGAGAACGGCGCCAGGCTCGGGTGGCCGTCGCGTTCGTTCCATTCGCCGGGCTTGTGGTACATCGCCACGATGCGACCGCCGCCGCGGCAGTACTGGCGCAGCCGCTCGGCGACCTCGGCGAGCTCGGGCCGGTGGTGGTAGGCGCGGATGTCGAGCAGCACGACCGAGAACTGCTCGAGCTCGGTCGACACCAGCGCGTCGCGATCGAGCGTCGTGAACGGCACGCCGAGGTCGGCGAGCGTCTGCTCGGTCGAGTCCTCCGGACCGCGCACCAGCGCGACGCGCATGCCCTCCGGAACGGTGACGTCGACGACGCGCAGCGGCAGCCGCACGTTGGTGTCGCGGAAGCCGATCGACAAGCCGGCGTCCGGCGTCATCTCGTCCGCGTCGATCATCGCGCGCACCAGGATGCGCGCCTCGGCGAGCTCCTCGGTCAGCGCGATCCGGCTCGGCGTCGCGTCCGCGAGGATGCCCGGCCCCATCTGCAGCCGAACGCCCTGGTTGATCTTCATGCGGCGGTGGTTCTGCAGGCTGACGCTGAGCAGCCGCTCGCTGCGTACGCCGCGCGGCACGATCACGACGTCGCGGTCCCACTGCATCGCGATCGGCGCGACCGGCGTGTAGTGGTGCGGCTGCAGGATCACGATCGGCACGCCGTCGAGCTCGAACTCGACGTCCGCCTCGACCAGGCTCGGCTCGGGGCTCGTCGGCAGCTCGTCGCCGCGGTCGTACTCGCACTCGAACGAGAACTCGTAGCGCCCCGGCAGCGGCGGCGGCTGCGCCGGCTCCTCGGCCTCCCGCTCGCCGTCGCCCGCGTCGCCGTTCTCGTCGGTCGGCGGCGTGCCCGGCCGCGTCGGAACGCGCGGCGTGCGCGGCCGGTCGTCGAACGGCGTCTGCCGCACGGGCAGCCGCACCGGCTGCGCGTCGTCGCCGTCGCAGGTGATCTCGAGCTCGGTCACCAGCTCGTGGCCGTGCACGACGACGTAGCCCTTGCCGACGCCGCCGAGCGGCACCTCGTCGCGGTCGAGCCACGTCTCGACGCGCACGCCGTGCAGCGCCAGGAACAGCCGCTGCAGCGCCTGCGTGCGGCGCCGCAGCACCTGCGCGCGGCGGTAGTCGCGCGCCCGCACGGCGCCGCTCAGCTCCTCGCGCTGCTCGAACAGCCGCCGCTTGACGGCCGCGAGCTGCTGGTCGTGCGGCAGGCGCAGCAGGCCGGCGTCGAGCCGCGCGCCGCCGGCGGGCTCCCGCGACCAGCGCGACAGGTCCGCGGCCTGCTCGCGCGTCACGCCTTCGGGATAGACGACGCGCCAGTAGTCCTTGCCGACGCGCAGCGGGTCGTGCGGCCGCCACGGCCCCTGGCTGACGTGCTGCGTCCACGCGTCGTGCGCGAGCCGCGCGTAGGTCTGGCCGCGCGCCGGATCGAGCTGCCCGGGATCGAACGCGAGCTGCGCCTGGTCGACGCCGCAGCGCGAGTACAGCTGCGGCACGTGGTCGCCGCGGGCGCTGCGTTCCTTCAGGCACTCGATCACCGCCCAGATCGACGCGCGATGGTGGCCGTGGCCGCGCGTCAGGCTGTGGTTGGTGATGATCACGTCCGGATCGACGTCGTCGATCACCGCGCGCATCGCGTCCTTCAGCCGGCGCTCGCCCCACTTGCCCAAGGTCTCGTCGAGCGTCTTGCTGAAGCCGAAGTCCGGCATGCCGAGCCAGCGCACGTCGACGTCCATCATCGCCGACGCGCGCAGCGTCTCGCGCACGCGGATGCGCGCCAGCGCCGGCCCGATCTCACGACCGATGGCGTTCTGGCCGCCGTCGCCGTAGGTCGAGTAGACGGTGACGATGCGCATGCCGTGCCGCCGCCGCAGCATCGTGTTGGTGCGCGACGACTCGTCGTCCGGGTGCGCGGCGACGTTGAGCACGACGACGTCGCTCTGCGAGTCGCGCAGCGCCTGGTGGATCGCGACGAGCCCGGCCTCGGGTTCGACGACCTGCGCGCGCACGGCGGCGCACGCGAGCAGCAGACAGCTGAGCAGAACGGTGCAACGGTGGATCATCGAGCGAGGGTCCTCAAGCGGTCGGCCGCGTCGGCGAGCACGCGGCGTTCGACGGCGAACTGGAAGCGCATGCAGCGCACGGGTCCTGGGTCGGCGAAGAACAGATCTCCAGGCACGGCGTTGACGCCGATGCGGTCGATCATCGTGGTCACGGCCTCGTACGGCGTCACGTCGCCGAACACGCCGCGGTAGTCGGCGAGCACGTAGTAGGCGCCCTGCGGCACGTCGAACACGAAGCCGGCGTCGCGCAGCGCCGCGCAGAACAGGTCGCGCTTGTCCTGGTACTCGCGCTGCAGGTCCGTGTAGAACGACTCCGGCAGCGCTTCGAGCGCGCGCTGCACGCCGCGCTGCATCGGCCGCGCCGCGCAGACCTCGACCTGGTCGAACACGACGCCGCACTTCTCGACGACGTCCTTCGGCCCGGCCAGGAAGCCGATGCGCCAGCCGGTCACCGAGAACGTCTTGCTGAACGAGTTCATCGTCAGCGTTCGTTCGGCGAGCTCCGGCACGCTCGCCGGCGAGATGTGCCGGCGGCCGTCGAAGCACATGTACTCGTAGACCTCGTCGGTCAGCACGACGATGTCGGTGCCGTCGAGCACGTTGCCGAGCTGCACCAGCTCCTCGCGCGTCCAGACCTTGCCCGACGGGTTGCCGGGCGTGTTGACCATCACCGCGCGGGTCTTCGGCGTCAGCGCCTTGCGGAACGCGTCGACGTCGAACACCAGCGAGTCCGGCACCATCGGCACCGCGACCGGCCGCGCGCCGAACAGCGGGATCGTCGTCCAGTGGTAGCTGTAGAAGGGCTCGAACAGCACGACCTCGTCGCCCGGTTCGAACAGCGTCATGCCCGCCGCGAAGAACGCGCCGCTGCTGCCCGTGCAGACCGCGACGTTGCCGGCGTCGCAGGCGAGGCCGTTGTGCTCGCGCAGCTTCTTCGCGATCGCTTCACGCAGCTCGGGCAGGCCGGCGTAGGGCGTGTAGAGCTGGCGGTCGCCGCCGTCGATCGACGCGATCGCGCCTTCGACGAGCGGCTTCGGAGGGTCGAGATCGCAGACGCCCTGACCGAGGTTGATCCCGTTCTCGACGCCGTTGATGACGAGCGTCAGCGAACGGAGCAGGTTGGGCTGGTCGAGGTGGCGGCGTCGCGCCGCTGTGCGCGCGAAGGCGCGGTGCGTGGCATCCATGGTGAGGGGGCGAGGGATGATACGCACAACGCCCCGTCGCGTCTTGAAGTCCGTGCGCGGTCGGGGAGCATCGCAGCCCGTGACCGCAGCCCTGTCGTTGGAGAACCTGCACTTCGGCTACGGCCGGCGCGCCGCCGTGCGCGGCGTGTCGCTGCAGCTGGCCCCCGGCGACTGCTACGGCTTCCTCGGCCACAACGGCGCCGGCAAGACCACCGTCATGCGCCTGTGCCTCGGGCTGCTGCGGCCGGCGAAGGGCCGCGTGCTGGTGTTCGGCCGCGACGCGCAGCAGGAGCGCCGCCGCGCGAACGCCAACATCGGCGCGGTGATCGAGCGGCCGGGCTTCCACAACCACGTCACCGCGCGCAACAACCTGGTCGCGCTCGCGCGGCTGCAGGGCCTCGCGCCGAAGCTCGCCGTCGCCGAGGCCGAGCGCGTGCTCGACCGCACCGGAATGACGTACGCCGCGCAGCGCCGCGTCGGCACGTTCTCGATGGGCATGCGGCAGCGGCTCGGCATCGCGCAGGCGCTGCTCGGGCGGCCGAAGGTGCTGCTGCTCGACGAGCCGACCAACGGCCTCGATCCCGAAGGCATCGCCGAGCTGCGCGCGCTGCTGCGCCGGCTGACGCGCGAGGAGCGTGTGGCGGTGATGCTGTCCAGCCACCAGCTCGCCGAGCTCGAAGGCCTGTGCAACCGCGTCGGCGTACTGCGCGACGGCGAGATGCTGGTCGAAGGCGACCTCGCGACGCTGCGCCGGCGCGTGTCGATGCGGCACGTGATCACCGGCGACCTCGACGCGCTGCAGCGGCAGCTCGCGCAGCTGGACCTGATGGCCGAACGCGACGGCGACCGGCTGCTCGTCGACCTCGGCGACCGCGCGCCGGGCGACGTCACGCGCGCGCTCGCGGCCGCCGCCGAGCTGACGTCGTTCGCGCCGGAGCAGGCGACGCTCGAACGCATCTACCTGCAGGCCAGCGCCGGCGCGTTCGCCGACGCCGCGCCGGTGGCCGGCGAACGCGACGACGCGCGCATCGAGGACGACGCGCCAACGCGCAGCGGCTACGGCTCGCCGCAGCGACCGCAGTGGCGCTCGTTCCGCTACGAGCTGACCACGATGCTGCGCAAGCGCAGCACGCTGCCGCTGCTGCTCGCGCCGTGCGCCGTCGCCGTCGTCAGCGTCAACCGCTACGTCGGCGCCGTGCAGCAGGGTCTGCGGCAGGTCGAGCTCGAGGAGCGCTTCTCGGCCGACGCCGGCAGCGGTTTCCTGGCGACCGCGCAGGCGCTGCAGAGCGCGACGCCGGCGCTGTGCTTCGCGTTGCTGTGGTTCGCGAGCCAGACGATCGCGGCGGACCGCAGCAACGACACGCTGCGCAACTCGCTGGTCCGCAGCCTGCGCCGACAGGACGTGCTGTGCGGCAAGCTCGGCGTGCTGTTCGGCGCGATGCTGGTCGGCTGGGCCGCGCTGGTCGCGGCGACGATGGCCACCAGCGCGCTCACCGTCGGCTTCGGCGACCTCGAAGAGATCTCGCGCTACGGCGATCGCGACCTGCTCGCCGCATCCGCCGAGATCTGGCCGACGATGCTGACGTCGTTGTTCCAGATGATCCTGCCGCTCGCCGCACTGACGTCGATCGCCGCCGCGATGTCGGCGACGACGCGCCTGCCCGCGCTCGCGCTGGCGCTCGCCTGCGGCGCGGCGCTGCTGCCCGAGATGGTGCGCGGCATGCTCGACGAACGCGCGGGATACCTGCTGACGAGTCATCTGCCGCTGCTGTGGCAGGACGACTCGGCGATCGGCTACTCCGCCGCCGTCGCGCGCGGAGCGGCCGACGCGCTCTGGCGCTGGGCCGACTTCGCCGTGCTCGCCCCCTTGCTCTGGCTCGCCCTCGGCATAGCCCTGCTCGCCGTGCTGCTGCAGCGCATGCGCATCCGCTGATCGACATGCTCCGACTCTCCCTGCCGCTGTCCCTCGCGCTGTCGGCGTGCTCGCTCGCGCCGGGCATGCCGGATGAACCACCCGCGCTGCGCGACATGGAGGAGCCGCTGGACCTGCGCGGCGAACCCGACGACGAGGCCGCGCGCCGCGCGCTGCCGCTCGGCAGCTTCTCCGGCCTCTACCTGAAGGACTCGCGCGACACGCTCGCGGCGCGGCTCGACGACGACGGCGTGCTGGAGGTCGAGCGCGTCGTCGAGAACTCGCCGGCCGCCGCCGCCGGCCTGCGCCTTGGCGACCTGGTCCTGGAGGCGACGGTCGGCGACGGCGCGCCCGTCGAGCTGCGGCGGCCGAGCCAGTGGCGCGAGCTCGAGCTCGCGACGAAGCCCGGCGCCGTGGTGACGCTGCTCGTCGACCGCGCCGGCCGCGAGGCCGAGGCGACGCTGACCCTCGCCGCGCGCGTCGCGCCGGCCGAACGCGTCGCCAGCGAACGCTACCGCGAGGAGCAGCGCGTCGGCGTCGTGCTGCGCACGGCGACCGAAGTCGAGGCGCGCGGCGCCGGCCTCGGCCCGGGCGGCGGCGCGGTGATCGTCGGCCTGTCGGCGCGCAGCCCGTGGCGCGACGCCGGCCTGCGCTTCGAGGACGTGCTCGTGGCCGTCGACGAGCAGGCGATCGCGCACCCGCAGGACCTGCTCGCGGCGATCCGCGACCCCGAACGCGACGAGCTGACGCTCGCGTTCGTGCGCGACGGCCGGCGCGCGACCGCGACCGCGGCGCTGACGAGCCGCGAACACGAGTTCTCCGAAATCTACGTGCCGCTGCTCTACAGCTACGAGTACGAGCGCGGCCACACGGAGTGGACGCTGCTGACCGGCCTGCTCGGCTACGAGAGCACGGCCGCGGCGTGGCGGTTCCAGCTGCTGTGGCTGATCGGCTTCGGCGGCGGCGACGCCGACACGCTGCTGGAGGGCTCGTGAACGCGCTGCTCTGCGTGCTGATGTTGCTGCCGCAGTCGCCCGACGAGGCGATCGTGCAGCTGCCGGACAACGTGCTCGTCACCGGGCAGATGGCGGTCGACGTCGACGGCGACGGCCGCGACGACCTGGCCATCGCGAGCCGCGACACCGACACCGGCCGGCGCTACGTGCAGGTGCACCTGCGGCAGGCCGACGGCCCGGGGTTCGTCTCGAAGGCCGAGCACGCGCCGATCGAGGTCGACCCCGACGTCGTCGCGTTCGCGTTCTGCGACTGCCACGCGGACGCCGGCCGCGAGCTCGTGCTGCTGTCGCCGGAGGTCGTGCTGCGCGTGCGTCGGGACGCCGCGCGCCAGCCGATCTACGAGCTGCTCACCAGGCACGACCTCGTCTGGCCCGCCGCCGATCCGGACGGCGTGCTGCCGCTGCCCGACGCGTCGCTCGACTTCGACGGCGACGGCGACGACGACCTGCTGCTGCCGCAGCCGGACGGCTGGACGTGCTGGCTGCAGCAGGACGGCGCGTTCGAACGCAGCGTCACGCGCG
>Ga0070728_10006430_pt1 | contig 11142 bp, 9 predicted proteins | sample tdDd471_FD_66723 | JGI IMG/M metagenome (GOLD analysis project Ga0070728, IMG submission 66723) | Marine sediment microbial communities from the Atlantic coast under amendment with organic carbon and nitrate - tdDd47.1 | ecosystem: Environmental > Aquatic > Marine > Coastal > Sediment | place...
TCGCATAACATCGAGAACTTCATTAATCATCTCAGGGTCAAGAGCCGAGGTGGGTTCATCAAACAGCATGATTTTGGGTTGCATACATAGACCTCTTGCAATAGCAACTCGCTGCTGTTGACCACCGGATAGTTGTGCTGGATAACTATCGACTTTATCGCCCAATCCCACACGTGTTAATGTCTTTCTGCCGAGTTCTTCTGCTTTTCTTTTCGGCATTTTTCTGACCTTCATAGGGGCGATTGTCGCATTTTCCAAGGCTGTCATGTGGGGATATAAATTAAAGGATTGAAAGATGAATCCAATCTCTGCCCGGATTGTGGTCATATTAATTTTCTTATCATGCACATTCATGTTGTCAACGACGAGATCACCTTGCTGAATAGGCTCAAGTCGATTTATGCAACGAATCAGTGTACTTTTTCCTGATCCACTAGGACCACAGACTACAACCACTTCGCCCTTGGCCACTTCTAAATTGATGTCGTTTAGGACATGAAGCTTGCCAAACCATTTGTTTACGTTTTTGAAAGCGATCATGGGCTCAATTCCCTTCTGTAAGAAATTTGTTAATTGGCATGTTCTTATGTTTCTTCTTAAAGCCTCGTATTTCCGACACTCATCCGCCTTTCCAGGTAATTCGACAAATTAATCAAGGGATAACAGATCGCAAAGTATAAAAGGCCCACAAGCCCAAACACCATCAAGCCTTCCGGAATGCGCTGCACAGTCAGCCAGCCGACTCGTGTGACATCAACCACCCCGATCGCGGAGACCACAGATGAATCTTTTATAATAAGTACATATTGTCCTACCAGCGGGGGAATGATGGATGGCATGGCCTGGGGCATAACTATATGTCTCATTTGCTGATAACCAGATAACCCGGATGCGGTTGCAGCTTCCCTTTGGCCCTGCGGTACAGACAGGATACCGCTGGCTACAATCTCACAGATAAAGGCGGCACCCATGTTGCTCAGTGCAATTACTGCGGCCGGAAATGCTTCCAGTTCTATGCCAACGCCTGGCAGGATAAAAAATATAATAAATACCTGTACCAGAAAGGGTGTTCCTCGAGTGACGTCCACCCACGCGCCGATACTATATCGCAAAATCTTATTCCGACCAGCCCTCATAATTCCTAAAATAAAGCCGATAATGGTCGCTGCGACCAGACCAAGCCCGGCAACCGCCACGGTCATCCAAAGCCCCTTGAGGAAAAAAGGCAGACTGTTCATCAATTCATTAAAATAGAAACCCCACATATCTTATCCCTCGGTCATCAATGAGCTTCCCGGAAGATCAGCCGTTTTTCGGACCAACTTGAGAAGGTTTTTAACAGGTAGTAAATAAATAGATAAAAAACCGCGGTGGTCAGGAATCCCTCTGCGGGCATAAATCGATCCGATGTCAGCATCTGACCGGCCCGTGTCAACTCCATGATCGAAATCAACGAGAGGAGCGACGAGTCCTTTACCAAAACAATAGCTTGTCCCAGCATGGGCCGAATCGTCATGCCAAGGGCCTGAGGCAAAATGATATAGCGCATGCGCTGGAAATAGTTCAAACCGGAAGATATCCCTGCCTCAACCTGGCCGTAGGCGATACCCTGTATGCCAGCTCTGATGATCTCGGCATAATAAGCCCCGCTATTTAAAGTCAGGGCGAACACGCCGGTGACCCATTCCGGAACCATTATACCCATGGATGGGAGGCCGAAATAGAAAAAATAGAGCTGCACTAACAGTGGTGTGGCGCGGATACTTTCGATATAAATACCGGCAACTCGGGAGAGTATTTTGGACTGACTCAATCGCATGGAACAGGCAGTTATTCCTACCAGAATAGCTCCGATCAATGACAGGGCAGATAGCCAAAGAGTGGCCAGGAAGCACTGCAGATAAAGCGGCATGTATTCCAAGATGACTCTGAAATTGAAGTCTTCGAGCATTATTTTTACCTGTAATTATCTTATGCCCCTCAAGGGGGTACTCTCTTTTTAGTCCCCCCTTGAGGGGTAAAGCACTAATGACCTGGGTTTGATACCGACAGGATGCGAGCCGGAAATACCGGCTCGCGCGAGACACGATGTCCTCGGTCTAAAGAGCATAAATTCTTTAGTGATCTTTCTTCCAATCCAGAGAATTGACCCAGTAATCCAGGTTAGCATCCAGACGACCATCCAGTTTGGTATGTAGAAAGAAGAGATTGAGCCATTCACGTAAATCCTGAGAGTCATAACGCACGGCAAAAGCGAGCGGAGATTCGGACAACTGTCCATCCAGAATCCGGATACTATTTGGCGGATAGCTTGCGCTCTGGCCACGCACGGCTGATCCATCATTTACTCCGCCATCAGTGTGACCCGCCATTACAGCGTTGAGCAAAATCGGCCCTCCGCCCTTGTAAGTCTTCAACTCGGCCTTGGGAAATGCAACTTTTGCATCGTTTTCGCCAGTTGAACCCAACAAAACAGCAAGCTTGATCCCTGACTTTTTAGCCTCTTCGATGGACTTAATCGGACTGTCTTGTTTTACGAAAACCACACTTCCGGTGTACATATAAGGATCAACAAAAGAAATCTTCATTGCTCTCTTCAAGGTTGGGGTCATATCGGCCGCTAACATGTCAGCTTTACCCGAGAGCAGGGCAGGAATAAGACCATCCCAGTCATAGTTGAGAAACTTGACCTTGACGCCCATTTCTTTGGCAATCATTTCAACCAGCTCTATCGAACTACCGGTACGATTACCGTTTTTATCAACAAAGCTAAAAGGTGCGCCCTGGGTCTGACATGCAACACGAATTTCTCCTCTTTTGGAAATTTCTTCAAGGGTTCCTGCTGTTGCTATACTGCTAAGAACAAGAAAAAACATTAATGGTGCAATTACAAAAAATCCTAATACTTTTTTCATTTTTCCCTCCATGTTGTTTGTCATGCTTTGTTTGACTGCGTCTTTCCTACACCTTCAGGAAGCTTGAGCCAGTTTTGGCTGGATTTCATAATTATAAATGTTTCACTTTTAACGACGTTGCCAATTTTTAGAATCGTTTTCGTTGTAAATTGAGACAATTCGTCCACTCCTCCCATACAAACAACCTCTGCAATGATATCGTACCGGCCAGCGACCACCCCAGCCCATGCGACATTTGGAAGTTGGGATATCTTGGTGATGATTTTATCCATCTGGCCTTCAGACTGGATGTTCATGGCGACCAAAGCGGTGATCATATTCTGGTGTCGGCTCGGATCGATAACGCCTGTTACTTTAAAAAGACCGTTTTCTTCGAGAATTTTAACCCTGCTCCGAATAGTCGGCGCTGTAACATCAAGCTTTTTGGCCATCTCGCCAGTCGACATGCGTCCGTCCTCTGTGAGGAGGTGAATGATCTCATAGTCCAATGCGTCAAGAACCGTTTTACTCATAAATATATCTCTCATCTGGAATTTCGAAAAAGAAACTATCTGTTATCTAATATGTTTACTTAGAAAATGCCAATCTTAATGTTTTTCCATTTGAGAGAAATATACAATTAAAATTTATCCAACAACATTTTGGCGATGACTCGTTGTATACTGGCAGTGTCTTACGAATTCGGAATATCCTATCTTTTTGCTCCAGAGGACCTGGCCAGCAGATGGGTCCACGACCAAGAGTCTTTTTAATGTGCCCGGTAATTATGGTTTGAAATGTTGAAGCAAGTTAGTAAGCCGGAGAGCTCTAGCCCATAAAATGATAAAAGGCACAGGAAAGAGTTTGCTCATCATTAAGGTGGTCTGGTGGATACGTGTAAGGCTGCATGATGGCCAGCCAGGGTGGCTGGGACACTTATGCCTCGGATTCGGAATCAAAATTTGTGGAACCAATTACGGTTAGATAAAAAATGGCGAACAAAAAAGGGGAGAGCTGTTGAGCTCTCCCCTTTGAAAAACTCCATGATTCTTGTTACTTGTTTTTATACACGATATTTCGGTGGGCCATCAGACGGATGGCATTGATTTTAATGAATCCTTCCGCATCTTCTTGATTGTATCCCCCTTCAATATCCATAGAGGACAGATCCTGGTTATACAGAGAAGACGGGCTTGTGCGGGCCACCGGATAGGCCACACCTTTGTATAGTTTCAGGGTAACTTCCCCATCAATGAGTTCCTGGCTCTTGTCAATGGCCACCCTGAGGAAGTCCATTTCAGGGCTGAACCAAAACCCGTTGTAAATGAGTTCGGCAAATTTGGAAGCCAGCATGTCCCTTAGTCTCATTACTTCTCTGTCCATTGCGATGCCTTCAATATCCATGTGGGCTTGATGGAGAATGGTACCGCCTGGCGTTTCATAAACCCCTCTTGACTTTATTCCCACAAAGCGGTTTTCCACCATGTCGAGGCGGCCGATACCGTTTTCTCTTCCAACCTGATTCAGGTATTCGAACAATTCCAGAGAGTCTGTTTTAGCGGTATTGTCACCAAGATTGGTCACCTTGACAGGCACACCGTCCTTGAATTCAAGCTTGATCTTTGTAGGAATGTCCGGTGCCTTCTCAGGTGCGACGGTATGGGAATAAATATTTTCTTCTGCCTCATGGCCTGGATCCTCGAGTATACCGGCTTCATGACTAATGTGCAGCAGGTTGTCGTCTTCACTGTAGGGTTTGGAAGCGCTTTGTTTCGTCTCGATACCATGTTTTGCAGCATACTCGAGAAGGTCAGTCCTGCCTTTGAAGGTATTTAAAAACGCTGTGTTTTTCCAGGGGGCAATGACTTTGATTTTTGGGTTCAGAGCATAATAAGCAAGCTCAAAGCGGACCTGGTCATTACCTTTACCCGTGGCACCGTGAGAAACATACTGGGCACCGACTTCTTCGGCAATTTCAATCTGTTTTTTAGAAATCAGCGGCCGGGCGATGGCAGTACCAAGAAGGTACCTGCCCTCATAGAGGGTGTTGGCTTTGTACACAGGAAAGATGTAGTCGGTGACAAATTCCTTTCTCAAATCTTCGATAAACACCTTGGTGGCTCCAATTTTGAGGGCTTTTTGTTCTGCAGCCTCAAAATCTTCCTGCTGGCCGATGTTTGCCATATAAGCAAACACCTCATATCCTTCTTCAAGAAGCCATTTTAAAATAACAGAGGTGTCAAGACCTCCTGAATATGCAAGTACTACTTTTTCTTTAGTCATTGTGTCTCCTTTTATATGAACGCAATTATTTTTCTGATAATGGTTCTACTTATGAAGAATATTATTGAAATAGTCAATGGGTTTATGTATGAAATATGCATGTATGTGGTTTTTGCACGTAAATATGCGCATAATGTGAATAATCCAGCGACTCCAACTTATGAATATTGCCGAACAGTTACAACAGCTGCTATCCCGAGGAAACATTGAGTGCAACCAGAAGCAGCTTGTCAAGCTCCTTGCTGATATCGGAGTGACAACCACCCAGTCCTCAGTGTCTAGGGCTTTGAAAAAAATCAATGCTGTTAAATCCTTGGACAGAAGGGGTAAGAGCATTTATACACTTCAAACATCCGCTCAGGGGCAGCAGGTGCCATCTCCAACTTTAGATTTTTTTGAATCCCTGATTCATAGCATTGAGCATAACGGACACTTGATTGTAGTGCGCACCAAACCAGGGACAGCAATGACCGTGGCAAAATTCATTGATGATAAGAAATTTGACCAGGTCATGGGTACCGTGGCAGGGGACGACACCATCATGATCGCTCCAAAGAATGTCAATCTCACCCCCATTTTGGCAGACCAAGTCAAAGTCTATCTAGGCAATATAGGTCTCATGGAATAATTTGTTGAATTTTCTGATTTGTATATTGGCTGAAATGTTAAACAGCCAGTGATAATATTTTGTAATAAAGAAAAAACTGAAATATTCTCTTACTACTGTTCACCTCTACGTTCGGTTCGATAGGATGGAACCTTCTGTTACTACCTTTCAATTTCAGTCCTTTCAGGAATAAGGTTTATGTGATGCTGACGGGATGAGCTTATGATTGCCAATTGTAAGATTTTTGGCAGACATAGAGAAGACTCCCAAAGGGTAATCCCAAAAAACGCACTATCAAACGTGCTGATATCATAATGTAAACTGACAGTGTTCGTGATACTTACCTACATTGTTGTTGAATACCTTGTTTTGGTATACTTTAACTCATATATTCTAAAAATAGTTTATATTTCCTAAAGTCAAAAGGATGATAATTGGGATGGATGAGAATCAAATCGACAATTCTCTTATCGATGTAACCTTTGAAGATCTCTTTCATTATGATGATATTCAACGCCTGCAAGATCAATTTTCAAGAGCTACTGGTGTAGCCTCCATAATTACCAGAGTAGATGGTATTCCAATTACACGCCCCAGTAATTTCTGCCGTCTTTGTAGAGATATCATACGGAAAACCGAGAAAGGATTAGTAAACTGTTATAAGTCAGATGCAGCAATAGGTAAACTTAACATCCAAGGTCCTACAATTCAAACATGCATGAGTGGTGGTCTCTGGGATGCTGGTGCTGGTATTTATGTTGGAAAAAAGCACCTAGCCAACTGGCTTATCGGACAGGTTCGGGATGAAACTCAGACAGAAGAAAAAATGCTGGATTACTGCCGTAAGATAGGGGCAGATGAAGGAGAGTTCCTTGTTGCTTTCCGTGAAGTTCCTACGATGACAAAAGAGCATTTTACGGACATTGCCAAAATGCTCCATACAATGGCGAATCAACTCTCTTCGTCTGCTTATCAGAATGTTCAACAGTTGCATCTCATCAATAACTTAGAACGGTCTCAGCACGAGCTTTATAGAAAACAAGAGCAACTCATTCAAAGTGAGGAAAAGTATCGCCTGTTGATAAATAATCAAACAGACTTAGTCGTTAAAGTTGACACCGATGGAAAATTCCAGTTCGTGAGTCCATCTTATTGTGAAATGTTTGGCAGGACAGAGAAAGAATTGCTTGGTAACAAATTCATGCCGCTCGTTCACGAAGATGATCGTGAACACACAGTAAAGACCATGAAAGCCCTTTTTACTCCACCACATACAGCTTACTTAGAGCAACGGGCCATGACAAAAGATGGCTGGAAATGGCTTTCCTGGGTGGACACTGGAGTGCTAGATGAAGAAAAAAATGTAGTAGCTATTATAGGCGTGGGCAGAGATATTTCTGCTCAAAAATATGCTGAAGAGGAAAATCTAAAACTAGAATCCAAACTTCGGCAAGTGCACAAAATGGAAGCAATCGGTACAATGGCAGGTGGCATTGCTCATGACTTCAACAATATCTTAGCGGCAATTCTTGGTTTTGCTGACTTGGCAAAGATTGACACACCAGACTACAGCCCAGCCAAACATCATATCGACCAAGTTTTAACAGCCGGTCATCGAGCAAAGGATTTAGTTCGTCATATTCTCACGTTTAGTCATATGTCGAATTCTGTAACGAGTCATGTACCAATTATTCTTAGTCCTATTGTGACAGAGGTCATGAAGTTTCAGCGTTCAATTATTCCGACAACCATTTCGATTATATCTGATATTGATAAAAACTGCGGGCAAATCAAAGGTGAACCTACCCAGATTCACCAGGTAGTAATGAATCTTTGCACCAATGCATCACATGCTATGGAGGAACACGGTGGCACTCTGGATGTGGGTCTTCACAAAATTGAACTGTTTTCAGATGATTTGAAGACAGAGCCAACTCAGCATCCTGGAACTTATATCAAATTGTCTGTTCGTGATACAGGTGCCGGTTTGACTCCAGAACTTATCGATAAAATATTTGATCCGTATTTTTCTACTAAAGAGGTCGGCAAAGGTACTGGCATGGGCTTAGCTGTTGTGCACAGTATTGTTAAAAACCATGGTGGATTTATAAAAGTCAAAAGTGAACCTGGCAGGGGCAGCACCTTCAATGTCTTCTTTCCCAGGATCGAAGAAGAGATCATTCTAGAAAATATTGAGAAGGCTGAGGACATACCAACCGGCAATGAAAAAATACTTTTTGTTGACGATGATGAGATGCTTGCAAATATTGGAAAATCCATGCTTGAAACGTTAGGTTATTCTGTAAAGGCAAAATTCGATAGTTCTGAAGCCTTGAAGTTGTTCCAAAGTGACCCCACTCAGTTCGACCTTGTCATCACCGATCAGACCATGCCCAAAATTCCTGGATCAGAACTAGCTAAACAGCTTTTGAAAATCAGATCTGACATCCCAATAATTCTTTGTACTGGATACAGCAGCATGATCAATGAGGTAGCAGCCCAAAAAATTGGTGTTAAAGAATATATAATGAAGCCGATTAGTAGAAATGTTATTGCCAAGTTGATTCGGAAAGTCTTGGATTCTGCCTGATAGGCGGAAAAATAAAAAAGTATATTGCTCGACAGACCTACTTGTTGAAACCTAACAATGTTTTTCCCTGAATTTGGCCAATGTTATTGAAGAACATCTAGATTATCTGGAGTAATATAGAGTTTAAAGATGCTCGATTCTGGCATAGTTTTGGGTAAAGGCCGAATTTGAACTTAACAGTCTGTATACGTAACACCCCAAAGGCTGCTACCTTAAACAGTATATTTCCGGTGGAAGTCTATAGCGGCTTATATAGCCTGCAATTGTTTAGTTGTCTGGCACAAAGAGAATGCTCAGTTCTGGTTACTCTGTAGCAAGAAAGTAGTTCTTTCGTATGCTATTGTAGACGCCGTTTGCTTTTATCTTTTTTAGACCGTTATCTACCTGCCTGCCTATCTGTCTGCTTCTTGCTGGATTTTTGGGTGAGAGCCCGATATGCAGGAATTCTGATGGAGAGCAGAAACCTTTGCTGACTTGTTGTTTTACTACCGAGTTGTTGCCAAGGTAGTAATCACCCATGTCTTCAGTTATAGCCACACTCTGAATTCGCCCCACTGTGAGAAGCTGAAAGACTCTTGGGGCAAAGTCTTCCGTGCCGGCAGTTATCTCATGAAGAGTGACTCCATTTTTCTTGTCAGATATATATTCCATAAATTCCCCACCCAAGTCATTTCCTTTGACAAAGGAGATTGTTTTTCCTTGAAAATCTGACAGACTGTTGAGTTGAAGTTTTTCTCTGCTTAGGGTGTAGAAACAGAATCTTTGGCTGGCAAGCGGCTCCTGATGGCGTAGAAGATGTTTCTGTTCTGATACTGCAACTGTTAGCAGACCATCTCGGGTGTTTGTCTCGACACTTTTAACGGCTCGAAGCCAAGGTTCAAAAGTAATTGTAGATTGAATTCCCTCTGCAGATAATGCAGCCTGGGCGATTTCAACCAGATAGCCGGGTTTGTCAGTGTCGTTCATGCAGTGTTGAGGACACCAGTTATTAGCGACTAATGTGACAATTTCAGAAGAAACTACGGAATTGGTTGTAAAAAAGAGACTGGTGAACAAAAGCTGAAAATAAAGAAGATTCCGTACCAAGTTCTTATTCTGCAGCATCACTCATCACTCTCTTATGATAAAAATTGAAAAATCTCTAAGTATTGAAACATTCTCACACTATTTTATCTGAATGAGAGCTTTTTGTATAGACAAATGGCCGAAGAGTGGAAGAATGCCTGAGGGAGAGCGGTACTCAGGATGGTTTGAGGCTATTGAATGAAAGCATATTGTTACTGGTAAGGTTAATACTATTAGAAAAACTGCAAGTTAGGACTATTCCTGTTAGCTCACAATAGCCAGTTTTTATGAACCTGGGGCTTATTCATCGCATTCAAGCACCAAAAGCTGCTCCAACCGCCGGATCGTATTGTGATAATTATACGATTTCCGGCAGCTGGTAAATCATACTGCAAGCTGTTGGTACCAGGTTGAATGACTGCGAAGGAAGTGTTTCGTGGGAGCCGATGACCAGATAACCTCCAGGAAGCAGTGACTGCAGGACCCTGGCCAGGGCTATTGATTGCACACGAGGAGAATGATAGGTGAGTAGGTTATTACGCAGGAAAACAGCATGAAATCCCCTGTCCGGCAATGCACTGAAAAAGTCGTGATGCTTCCAGGAAATACCCTTCTTGAATGTCGATCTGATAACATATTCGTTTCGATGATCTGACGGGTGAAAGCAGGTTGAAAGCATGATTGGCCCCAACTCTCGCAGGCTGCTCTTCTGGTAGATACCTTTTTGTGCTCGCTCAAGGCATGCATCGTTTGCATCCGTAGCAAGAATTTCTATTGAGGAAATAGTGGCCCAGTGCACCTGATGCAAGATATTGAGACTGTAGACTTCTTCTCCGCAGCTGCAGCCTGCAGACCATATTTTCAATACATCCGTTTTCTCAAGCAAGATAGGGAAGACAGAATCAACCAGACTGGTCCAGAGCTTTCTGTCCCTGAAAAAATGTGAGATTGTGATCCGCAGAAAAAATAGCAGCGTCTCTTGTTCAGTCCGGTTCTCATGAAGGACATCTAGGTATTCTTCAATCGAGCTGCAGCCCAGCAACTCCATATGTTTGCTGATCCTCTTCATCGGCCTTCTTCGGACTTTTCTATAGCCCTGCCAGGATCGATTGTAGTGGTCGAGTAGAACCCTGAAGTCGGAGTCGGTAATCATTTTCTTGTTTGCTGTGAGTGCACGCTTCTATAGCTCCGCGGCTATGAATGTTTTTTGGACATTCCACTATAAGTAATTTTACCACAGCCTGTACCTGATCGGAATGCTTGGGAGACCTGTGCAAAAAGCAGGAATTGATCAGTTGCTTCTATTATCCGTTTTTCCTGATGACCTAACAGTTTTCCACAAACACTTCTTTCAGACCAACCAGAACCCACAATTGTGGCAGACTTGAAGAGACGGTTTATGTTCCACGAAAAATCCTGGTAAGGTTAAGTGAGTATGTCAAAGCCACTGATTTCAGTGCAGAGGACAGAATCTTCCCAATTTCATGTGTAGCTGCTTAGTCGATGGTGAAAAAAATCCGGTAGGCTGGTTGAAATTGAGTTAAAACCTCATGACCTCAGGCGCCATGCAGCAACCTATGCCTCTCCAGGTCTGGCACCCCTTTAGAAATTGTCAGCAAGGTCATTCTGCGACATGCTGACCTCGCAACGACTCAACGATATCTCGGCAAGGTAAATGATACGGAAGCCATCAGATGGATAGA
>Ga0070728_10006431_pt1 | contig 11142 bp, 13 predicted proteins | sample tdDd471_FD_66723 | JGI IMG/M metagenome (GOLD analysis project Ga0070728, IMG submission 66723) | Marine sediment microbial communities from the Atlantic coast under amendment with organic carbon and nitrate - tdDd47.1 | ecosystem: Environmental > Aquatic > Marine > Coastal > Sediment | place...
CCATGCCGCGCAGCAGACCGGGCAGGGTCCGCCTGCTCGTCGCGGCGCGATGCAGCGCATCCGTCACCGCCTCGACCATGGCCTCCACCGCTGCGACGGCCAGCCCGGACTTGCCGGTCGGGAAATGGTGATAGAGCGACCCGCGCGGTGCGGATGCGACCTTCAGCACCTCCGCCGTCCCCACCGCCGCATAGCCGCGTTGCTGGACAAGGTGGGTGAATGCCCGGATCAGCCTGTCCCGCGTCGGGGCTGTCCGGTTTCCGGTTGCTTCGGCGTCGGCAAGAAGGCCATCGACAAGGCTCATGAGGTTCTTTCCTAGACTGGTTGATCCAGAAATAGACCGATCAGTCCAGAGGTGTCAATGGTTCCTCAATCCTGCATCTGCCGCCTGCTGCGGGGCGGGGTATAGCGCTCCACCTCGAAGTTCACGGCCACCATCCAGTCGGCGTAATCAGGCTGGATACGTTTCGCCACCTGGATCAGCTCCTGACGGAAGGGTCCTTCCAGCGGCGCCCCGCGTCCCGGCCAGATACGGAATTTCAGGCGCAGGAAGCTGCGGCCTGCTCTGGTGCTGAGCCGGTCCATGACTTCCGGTGCCGCGCGGAAGATGCCGGGATACTGCTCGACTGCCGCCTCCGCCATCAGGCGCACCTCGGCTTCCATCCGTTTCGCAAGTTCGGCGTCGTCAGGCAGGGAGAAGTCGACAAGGCAGCGGACATAGCCACGCGGATAGCAGACCACGTTGACGATGGAGCGGTTGGGCACGAAGACCTCCGCGCCCAGCGGATTGCGCAGCACGGTGAAGCGCATGCCGAAGCGCTCCACGACGCCGACCTGGCCACTGACCTCGATCACGTCGCCGATGTCGAACAGGTCAGTGAAGACGATGGTCACGCCGCTGACCACATCCTGAACGATGCCCTGCGAACCGAAGGCGACAGCCAGACCGATGATCGACGCGCTGGCAACGTAGGTGGAGAGCGGCACACCGGATTCGGTCAGCACGAAACCGAAGGCGGTGAAATAGAGCGCGAAGACAATGCTGCTGGAAACCAGGCTGATCAGCGTCACCGCCTTGGTGGACCGCCGGGCAACCTGGCTGCGCATGACGTGGGTACTGGCACGACGCAGCAACCGCACCAACAGATGCACGCAGACGACACCGACCAGCGCCATCACCACCCGTTCGGTGGACGACAGGTCCTGCAGTGCCTGGCCCAGTGCGCTCATCTGCTCATGCGTTCATCTGTTCAGTCGAACCTGGGATCGCCCTTCATCATGCGCAGCGGGTCATAGGTCATGACCACATCGCCGTTCTGGTTGATCACCTTGTTGTCGGTACGGACCAGCGCCCGGTTGCCCTTGCTGGCCTGCTTGATCTCCGTCACCACACCCTCGACGTGGATCGTGTCGCCCGCATAGGTCGGGCCGGTGACATTGACCTGACAGCCGAGGAACGCGAGGCCGGTGCGCGCGATGGTCGCCGGAATGACCAGCCCCTCCGCCATCGACATGACCAGCGCGCCGGGCACGAGGCGTCCGGTGAAGCTCGTGTGCTCCTGCAGGTACCAGTCGCTGGTGAACAGTTCTTCCGTCATGCCGACCATGCCGGTGAACCCGGTCACGTCCTCGCCGCGGATGGTGCGGGTCTGTGTCTTGAAGGCCCAGCCGACCGACCAGTCCTGCCAGTAGAAGCCATGTCCCAGTAGTTTCATCGTTTCAGACCTTCACTTCCTTTTTCTCCCGCGCCGCGCCGGCGGTCAGCATGGTCTCGATGGTGGCAGTGTCATAGCCGAGCTCGGCCAGGACCTCCCGCGTCTGCTCCCCCAGGTGCGGCGTGTGACGCCTGACGGACACCGGGCTCTTCTCGAAGTTCACCGGGAACTTCATGGTGCGCAGTTCGCCCTCCGTCGGGTGATCATAGTGCTGCCAGAATCCGACCTGTTCCAGATGCGGATCGACCAGCAGGTCCTCCGGCGTGTTGACGCGGGTGCAGGGGATGCCGTGCGGCTCCAGCTTCTGCAGCCATTCGTCGGTGGTCAGCGCCCCGGCCAGTTCCGACAGGGTGGAATAGACTTCCTCGATATGGGTCTGCCGCGCGGCGAAGCTGTTGAAGTGCGGATGATCGACCAGGTCCTTGCGGCCCGCAGCCTCCAGCACCACGGCCCATTGCCGGTTGTCATAGGGCAGGATCGCGACCCAGCCATCCTTTGACGGATAGGGTTTGCGCCAGGGGGTCATCAGCCGCACGTACTTGGTGGGCCCATCCGCGTCGGCGAAGGTCGCGCCGTCCAGATGTTCCACCATGTTCATGCCGACCATGGTCTCGAACATCGGCACCTCGACGAACTGGCCCTCGCCCGTGCGTTCCCGGTGCAGCAGCGCCGCGACAACCGCGTTGCAGGCCATCAGGCCACATGTCTTGTCTGCCTGGATGAAGCTGACATAGCGCGGCTGGTCCAGCAGCGTGCCCTGAATGGAGGCCCCGCCCGAAGCCGCCTGGATGATATCGTCGAACGCGGTCTTGTGGCCGTAGGGACCACTTTCGGAGAAACCGTAGGCGCCGACATAGACCAGGTTCGGATTGACCGCCTTCAGGTCTTCATAGGCGATGCCGAGCTTGCGCACCGCCTGCGGGCGCAGGGCATGGATGAAGACGTCTGCTGTCTTCACCAGGTCCAGCATGGCCGCCAGCCCCTCCGGCTGCTTCAGGTCCAGACAGATGGAGCGCTTGTTGCGGTTGCAGTTCAGGAAACAGCTGGCCATCCCTGCGTTGCGTGTCGTGCCGATGGCACGGGCAAGGTCGCCGGCCGGTTCCTCCACCTTGATCACGTCCGCACCCAGATCGCCCAGCATCTGCGACGCCAGCGGACCCAGCACGATGCGGGTCAGATCGACGACCCTGTAGCCTGCCAGCGGTCCCTTGTTCTCTGTCTCCAGAGCCATTTCTCTCTCCCCAATGGTCCGTTGTCGCATTCCCTGCCCGTGCGGTCAGTATTGCACAGAGCGGACGCGCGCCTGTGTGTCACCCGCTTCCCCCGTCAAGGGGAAGGGGCATCCACTGGTCCCCGCGTGTTCTGCGGGACGACCGGTCAGCCTGCGGAAGCGCCCGCCATGACGCCGCCGTCGACGACGAAGACCTGGCCCGTGGTCCATGACCCGGCAGGTGCGGCGAGATAGACGGCGATGCCGGCAAGGTCTTCGGGTTCGCCCAGACGCGCCATGGGCGTTCCGGCCAGCCGCTTCGACGAGCGCTCCGGATCGGTCCAGAGGGCCTTGGCGAAGTCGGTCTTCACCAGCCCCGGTGCGATGCAGTTTACGCGGATGTTGTCCTTGCCGAACTCCACCGCCAGGTTCCGGGCAAGCTGGAAGTCAGCGGCCTTGGAGATCGCGTAGGCTCCCAGCGCCTTGTCCCCCTTCAGCCCGCCGATGGAGGAGACGATGATGAACGCCCCGTCCTTGCGTGCCTGCATCCCCGGAATGACCATCTGCGCCAGCCACAGGTTCGACTGCACGTTGCAGGTCATGATCTTCTGGAAGGCGTCATCCGGGATATCCAGGTTGGACCCCATGAAGGGGTTCACCGCTGCATTGGCCACCATGATGTCGATCTGGCCATAGGCGGCTTCCGATTCCCGCACCAGCTTCTCCAGATCCTCCCGGTTGGTGATGTTGCAGGAGATCGCGGTCGCGTCGCCGCCATTCGCCTTGATCCCGTCAACGACGGCCTGACAGGCGTCCAGCTTGCGGCTTGCCACGACCACCCTGGCCCCATGGGCGGCCAGCGCTTCCGCGATGGCCTTTCCGATGCCCTTGGAGCCGCCGGTGACAACAGCGACCTTTCCCGTGATGTCGAACAGATGCTTCATCGTTCAGCGTACCTTCGCCGCCGGACGACTGAGGCAGCGACCTGCGAATTCCGCGACGTTCGGCACGGCGGAGAAATCGAACTTGGCCATCTTGCCCCAGGCGAGCACCGCCGCGACGTTCAGGTCAGCCACCGAGAAATCGTCGCCCACCAGCCACTTGTGGTCCGCGAGATAGGTGTCCAGCACCTCCAGCGGCCAGGCCAGGTCCTTCAGCGCCTGTTCGACGATCTTCGGATCCCTCTGGTCTTCGGGCAGCATGGCGGCGTGGAACAGGTAGTTCAGCATGGGCTTCTCGACCTCGGTCATGACCCAGAACGACCATTCCAGCACCTTGGCCTCGCCGACGAGATCGGTCGGGATCAGCTTGCCGTGCTTCTTTGCCAGATAGATGTTGATGGCGCAGGATTCGCCCATGCCGATGTCGCTGTCCTTGATCGCAGGCACGCGACCGGCCCGGTTGATCGCCAGGTAGTCGGGCTTGCGGCAGTCACCGCCCCGGAAGTTGATATCGGCGTCGTGGTCGAAATCGATGCCCAGCTCGCCAGCCATCCAGAGCGTGCGCATGGCGCGCGAAGCGGCCGGACCCAGAATTGTCAGTTTGCTCATTTTTCTCTCTCCCCTTTGAGAACCCTATTGGTCGGTGGCATTTGATCCGGCGCAGGGGCCGAGGTCAACGACCGCCGACGCAGGCGCATGTCCGCCCACTGCATGAGCAGGATGCTGCCCAGTACCAGAACGCCGCCCAGCGCCTGCAATGCGCCAAGCACTTCATCGAACAACACCCAGGCCTCCCCGATGGAGGTCAGGGGCTGGATATTGGTTGCCATGCCGGACTTCAGCGCTCCGATGTGCGAGATCGACCAGAGGTACATGGGCATGGCCGATGCCTGCAGGATCGCCACACCGAAGACACCACCCCAGCCCCCCGGCGTCTCCGGGAAACGCACATCAGCGACGAAGATGCCGATCAGGATCAGAACCAGAAGCGCGGTCCAGCTGAAGTGAAACGTCATCAGAAACACGTTCACTTCGCGGAAGAAGCGGGCCACCAGTACGGCATTCGTCGCTGTCGCGAAGGCGGCAACGAGCGAGAACACGACCCCCCGCCAATCACTGTCGCCGACCGAACTGCCCAGCATCAGGGCCAGGCCGACAAAGGCGAAGACGATGGAGAAGAGTTTCAGCGGGCTTGTCCGCTCGATCCGCAGCACGGTGACGATGACCGCGATGATGACGGGGAAGGTGAAGAACAGCAGCGCGGCAAGGCCGACCGAGATGAATTCCACCGCACCGATGTTGCCGTAGGTCATGGCTGACATCAGCACGCCGTTGAACATGGCCAGCGGCACCAGCTTGCGCGGCAGCCCGAAGCCGCCCCCGCGATAGAGGATGAAACCGGCCATCAGCGACGTCATCAGGGCACTGCGCACACTGGCGACGACGATGCCGCTCGCACCGCCCTCATAGGCGAAGCGCGCGACCGCTACGGCGCTGCCCAGAAAGATTCCGGCCAGCAACGCCAGCGCCAGGCCGGTGATTTCGGTTCTGTCCTTGCCCAAGCGATGCGTCTCCCTCCGGCGCAGGTTCGCGCGTCAGACCGGGAGAAGGCAATCACCTAATCCGGCAGGGCAGCCAAGATGCGGGCAGGAGTTGTCGGGTCAGTCGGAGCGGACGACGGGACCACCGGGGCGGCGAATCGTGATGTCGCTGGGGTCGCGCGGGGCGGGTGTGGTTGATCCCGGGCGCGCAGAGGACCGTCGCTTGTCGCCTTCATTGCCGTGGCCCGGCTGGCTGTCGCGCGGCCATTCCTTCTGCGAAGCCAGAATCCAGAGCGCGACCAGGCCGATGGGTGGAATAATGGCTGTCAGGCCCCAGAAACCGCTGTATCCGGCCTTCGACGCAATGCGCCAGCCGAACCAGGCGAGGATGAAGACCACGGGCGAACCGGGCAGCAGCAGATGTTCCATCAGATGCGATCCTTCACCCGGTCGAACTCGTCAAAGGGGCCGTTGACCCGGCCTTCACCGGTCGGCCAAGTCCTGAAGGCAATGAAGCCCAGCGCCAGCGGCAGCCCCGCAAAGGGGATCAGCGCATAGAGCGAGAGTGTCGGGCTGAGACCCGCGCGATCACAGATTCGCCAGAGCGGCAGGACAAATAGGATGCCCACCACGACCATCCAGCCCATGAAGCCAATTTCAAGCACCTGATTTCCCCGGTTGTTCCGTTTCAGTTGAGATAGGGACGCGGCGCGGTCATTTCATCCCCCCGCCCGCGACAACGCGATGCTTGAGGGGGCAATGCCACCCTGCTAGATGGCATCTCCACCCCGCCGCTGCCCCGCCACGGAGAGCCTCATGATCCCGCGCTATTCCCGCCCCGACATGGTGAACATCTGGTCGCCGGAGAACCGTTTCCGCATCTGGTTCGAGATCGAGGCCCATGCGACCGACGCCCAGGTGGCGAACGGCATCGTGCCCGCGGATGCGGCGAAGGCGGTCTGGGAGCGTGGCGGCTTCGACGTGGACAGGATCGACGAGATCGAGCGGGAGGTGAAGCACGACGTCATCGCCTTCCTGACCTCCCTGGCCGAACATGTGGGCGAGGAAGCCCGCTTCGTACATCAGGGCATGACCTCCTCCGACGTGCTGGATACCTGCCTCGCCGTGCAGATGACGCAGGCGGCGGACATTCTGCTCGCCGACATCGACCAGTTGCTCGCCGCCCTGAAGAAGCGGGCGATGGAGCACCGGATGAGCGTCAAGGTCGGTCGCAGCCACGGTATCCATGCCGAGCCGACAACCTTCGGCGTGACGCTGGCGACCTATTACGCCGAGTTCGCGCGCAATCGGGAGCGGCTGGTGCAGGCGCGCGCCGAAGTCGCGACCTGCGCCATCAGCGGCGCGGTGGGCACCTTCGCCAATATCGACCCGAACGTCGAAGCGCATGTGGCGGAGAAGCTGGGCCTGACGGTGGAGCCGGTCTCGACACAGGTCATCCCGCGCGACCGCCACGCCATGTTCTTTGCCGTCATGGGTGTCATTGCCTCTTCGGTCGAGCGGCTGGCGACGGAGATCCGGCATCTGCAGCGGACGGAAGTCCTGGAGGCGGAGGAATATTTCTCGCCGGGCCAGAAGGGCTCCTCCGCCATGCCGCACAAGCGCAATCCCGTGCTGACCGAGAACCTGACGGGGCTGGCGCGCTATGTCCGCGCCCAGGTCATCCCGGCGATGGAGAACGTGGCGCTGTGGCATGAGCGCGACATCTCGCACTCTTCCGTGGAGCGCATGATCGGTCCCGATGTCACTGTCACCCTGGACTTCGCGTTGGCGCGGCTGTCGGGCGTGGTCGAGAAGCTGGTGGTCTATCCGGAGCGGATGCTGGCCAACATGAACCGGCTGGGCGGTCTGATCCATTCGCAGCGCGTGCTGCTGGCCCTGACCCAGGCGGGCGTCAGCCGCGAAGACGCCTATCGTCTGGTGCAGCGCAACGCCATGAAGGTCTGGGAAGCGGACGGCAAGGCCGACCTGCTGGCCCTGCTGAAGGCGGACCCGGAGGTCAGCGCGGCACTGAGCGACGAGGCCCTGGAGTCCATGTTCGACCTTGGCTACCACCTGAAACACGTCGACACGATCTTCGCCCGCGTGTTCGGGGAGTAGGCTGCCGCTTCACCTGCGCCGGGCCGGCGCGCGTTCCCGATGTTTCATGCCTCGAACGGCTCGCCCCACAGGTCGGCCAGGTAGGGATTCAGGAAGCGGCCCGCAGGGTCCAGTTCGCGGCGCAGTTTCGTGAAACGCTCGAAATCCGGGTAGAGTTGGCGCAGGTCGTTGGCTTTCAGGGAGTGCATCTTGCCCCAATGCGGGCGACCGCCGCGACGGCGGAAGATCGGTTCGATGTGTTCGAAGAACCAGTCGAAGCGATCCAGATGCCAGGCGTGGACAGCGACGGAGATGCGCGGGCCGCCCTGGAACGGGCTGAGCCAGGCATCGTCACCCGCCGTCATGCGGCATTCGACGGGAAAGAACACGTCGCGCCGTTCGCGTTCGATCACGGACAGCGCTTCCTCCAGCGCCTCCAGCCCCTGATCGATCGGCAGGTGATATTCCATCTCGTTGAAGGGGTTGTTGCGTTCGTTGGCCAGCATCGCCCAGCTCGGGCCGATGATGTCCTCCGGTTTCTGGCTTCTGGCGACCTTGTTCAGCACCGCGCGCCGGAGCGGACTTGCCCAGCCCAGCAGGTCACGCAGCAGTTTCAACTGCTTCACCGCATTGCTGTCGCTGTTGTCCTTCGCGCCTGAATCCGGTGCATCGGTCTCGTCGTGGACAATGTTGAAGGCGTGGTCGCAGAACGGCAGGCAGAAGAATTCGAAGTTCCGGTGCTGCACCCAGCTGTCCATCGCCGCGGCCAGCGTGTCCTTCAGCGGGCGGGTGAAGGTGCGTCGATGCAGCCTGTAGGCGGGCTGCAGGGAAACCGTCGCATCGACAATGATCCCCAGGCTGCCCAGCGCGATGCGTGCTGCATGCAGCAGGTCGGCGCCATTCTCCGCGCTGGCGGTCACCGTTTCACCGGTCGCCGTGATCAGCGTGGTCGCCTGCATCTCCGCCGACAGGCAGGGGAAGCTTGGACCGGTGCCATGGGTGCCGGTGGACGTGGCTCCGGCCAGGGTCTGCGCGTCGATGTCGCCGAGGTTGCGGAAGGCCAGACCATGTTCCTGCAGATCCCGTGACAGGGCATTCAGGCTGGCCCCGGCCTGCAGTCGCGCCGTGGCGGCAGACGGATCACAGGAAAGGACCGTCCCCTCGATCCCGCTCAGGCTGACGAGGGTCTGGTCGGTGGCGGCGAGGGGCGTGAAGGAGTGGCCCGAACCGACGACACGCACCCGGCCCCGGCTTTCGCCGAGTTTGACCGAGAGCGCCGCATGGTCGGACGGGCGGAAAATGGCGGTCGGCGTCGCGCGGACATGCCCGGACCAGTTCTGCCAGTTGCTGCTTGCCATGCCGATCCACCGTCCGCACTGTTGATTGCTGACTGGATCATAAGAGGCAGATCGCCTCGGTGGCAGGGGGAGAATGCGGGTGACTGACGATGCGCATCAGGAGATGGCCGAGAAGCGTCTGGAAAGCATCAGGAGTCTGCTCGGCACCGCCTGGCGTTCCGACCCCGCCGAGGTGCAGGCGCTGATCGACCGGCTGTCGGTCGAGACCTTCGTCGACAAGGTCTCCAAGCCCCGTCGCCAGGTCTATCGCGCCCTGATCGACTATCTGGAGAATGCGCTGGAGGAACGGGAGGACGCGGACCCGGAGGAGATCCGCAAGCGGGCCGGTCGCCAGAGCTATCTCCAGCGGCTGATCAAGGGACTGGACTGAAGCGCGTCCGCACTGGATCGATCCATCAGATGATGGAATCGGCACCGGCCCGCTCAGACCTTCCAGAACACGAACAGCGCCCAGACGACAGCGACGCCGATGCCGCCCCAGAGCGGTGTACCGAACAGTGCCATCCAGGCGATCATGATGAAGGCGGAGCCGAGCAGGCTGATGAACAGCCGGTCTCCGCGCGTCGTGTCGATCCGGAAGATGCCGCGCCTTGGCGCGCCGCCGGGTACGAAGTATTCCCAGACACCCATGCTGGAAATCGCCACCGCGACGAAGATGAAGAAGGCGGCGGTCGGCCAGGTCCAGGCCATCCATGAAAGACCCATCTGTCAGCCCCTCCGCTTCACTCAGACCCGGCCCAGGGCGAAGCCCTTGGCGATGTAGTTGCGGACGAAATAGATCACGAAGGCGCCGGGCACGATGGTCAGCACACCCGCCGCCGCCAGCAGCCCCAGCTCGTAGCCGGATGTGGAGGCTGTTCGGGTCATGGTGGCGGCAATCGGCTTGGCCTCGACGGAGGTCAGCGTCTTGGCAAGCAGCAGTTCCACCCAGGAGAACATGAAGCAGAAGAACATGGCGACGCCGATACCGGCGGCGATGGTCGGCATGAAGATGCGGATGAAGAAGCTCCAGAACGAGTGGCCGTCGATATAGGCGGTCTCGTCCAGTTCCTTCGGCACGCCGGACATGAACCCCTCCAGGATCCAGACGGCCAGCGGGATGTTGAACAGCGTATGCGCCAGCGCCACCGCCAGATGGGTGTCGAACAGGCCGACCGCCGAATAGAGCTGGAAGAATGGCAGGGCGAACACGGCCGCAGGGGCCATCCGGTTGGTCAGCAGCCAGAAGAAGACGTGCTTGTCCCCCAGGAAGCGATAGCGGGAAAAGGCATAGGCTGCGGGCAGGGCGACGGCGACCGAGATCACCGTGTTGATGGAGACGTAGATCAGGGAATTGACGTAGCCCATGTACCAGGTGGGATCGGAGAAGATGGTGACATAGTTCTCCAGCGTGAAGGTCTGGGGCCACAGCGTCAGGCCACCCAGGATCTCGTTGGTGGTCTTGAACGACATGTTCAGCAGCCAGTAGATCGGCAGCATCAGGAAGATGATGTAGACCGTCGGGATCAGTCGCCGCGCACGCATCCGCTTACTCCTCGTTCCGCATCATCAGGGTATAGAACACCCAGCTCAGCAGCAGGATGATCAGGAAGTAGATCAGGGACATGGCCGCTGCCGGACCCAAGTCGAACTGGCCCAGTGCAATCTTCACCAGGTCGATGGACAGCAGGGTCGTGGAGTTGCCCGGCCCGCCACCGGTAAGCACGAACGGTTCCGTGTAGATGTTGAAGGAATCCATGAACCGCAGCAGTACCGCAATGGTCAGCACCCGCTTCATCTTCGGCAGCTGGATGTAACGGAAGATCGCCCAGGAACTGGCCCCGTCAATCCGCGCCGCCTGATAATAGGCGTCGGGTATGGAGACCAGACCGGCATAGGCCAGCAGCACCACAAGCGAGGTCCAGTGCCAGACATCCATCAGCAGCAGGGTGAACCAGGCATCCCCGATCTGGCGGGTGAAGTTGAAATCGAAGCCCAGCGCGTTCAGGCCGTAGCCCATCAGTCCGATATCCGGTAGGGCGAAGATGTTCCACATCGCGCCGACCACGTTCCAGGGGATCAGCAGCGGCAGCGCCATCAGCACCAGACACACCGAGACCCAGGCGCCCTTGCGGGGCATGGCCAGTGCGATGATGACGCCGAGCGGGATCTCGATGGCCAGGATGGAGAAGGTGAAGATCAGCTGCCGGATCAGGGAATCATGGAACCGGGGGGACTCGATCACCTGTTCGAACCAGATCAGGCCGGCCCAGAAGAATTCGTTGTTCCCGAACGTCTCCT
>Ga0070728_10006436_pt1 | contig 11136 bp, 8 predicted proteins | sample tdDd471_FD_66723 | JGI IMG/M metagenome (GOLD analysis project Ga0070728, IMG submission 66723) | Marine sediment microbial communities from the Atlantic coast under amendment with organic carbon and nitrate - tdDd47.1 | ecosystem: Environmental > Aquatic > Marine > Coastal > Sediment | place...
GCCCGTCCTCGGGCACGCCGGTCAGCAGGGGCTGCAACATCACGTCCTGCTTGTTCCAGTCGTCGGCCACGTTCACCGTGAGGATCTGGGATTCGTAGTCGCGGAACGACACCCGCAGGGTGTAGCTGCCGGGCTCGGTGAACCGGTGGTACTGGCCGGTGGCGGCGTCGCACAACCGCGGACCCACGTTGCTGGAATTCATCTCCGTGATGATCACCTCGGCCATGAGAGGCTGGCCCGAGAGAGCGTCGGTCACCGTGCCGGTGATGCCGGGGCCGTCGAGAGTGCGGTCCAGCAGTTCCATGGCGCCGCGAGCCACCCGGTGGCCGATGCTGTCGACGTCGGTCCCGGTGAACCAGCACTCGTCCTCGATCTCCATGAGGTAGGTGATGGTACCCGTCTCGCCATACACCCAGCACTGCTCCTTGGGCAGCGTGTCGTAGCACTGGATATTGTGATATTGCTGACCGTTGAGGCTGCGGGTGGCGTTGGCCCACTGGCTGGCCACGTCCTGGGCCACCTCCATGTCCGGGGCGCCCTCGCTGCTCATCCAAGGATAGAAGATGTAGCTGTTGTAGGAGATGGTCACCGGGGAGTGCAGGTCGCACACCAGCAACGGGCGTTCACGGAGCACGAAATCCCGCAACGCCCGGGCTTCCGGCTCGGAGAACGGGTACGGTCCCTTGTACTTCTGCGACGACGGGTGCCATTCGGTGCACTGGGCCCAGTTCCAGTCCCAGTTGCGGTTCAGGTCGACGCCGTCATCGGGAAAATCCACCTCACCGTTCTCGTCGTTGTCCCGCATGGTCTTGCGCCAGTCTTGCCAGTGGGGCGCTCCGGAGAACACGAAGCGGTGGCCGTCGACGTTGATCACCGGCGCGAACCATAATTCCAGGTTGTCCACACGCTGGGTGATGGCGGGGTCGACGCCGTAGCCGGTCAGCAGCTTTTCCATGGCCGTCATCACGCCCGTGGTCCCGTTGCACTCGTTGGCATGCTGGGCACCGTGCATGAAGATCCCGGCCTCGACCTCGCGCAGGTCGGCCTGGTCGGAGATGCACACCAGGGGTATGTCTTCGCCCAATCCGCTCTGCCCCAGAACCTCCAGGTGGACGAGATCCGGGTAGTCGGTGGCCCACTGGGCGAGCTGGGCGTTGATGTCGTCGAGGCGCCAGTAGCCAGGATCGGGTTGGCCGTGGACCGGGGTCGAGAACGCGATCAGCGTCGTGAGCGCGACCAGCGTCACGACGACGAGCAGTCGGTGGGACATGGGCGGGGTCCTCCAGGAGTGAAACGATATTTCTGATGAATCATAACACGGCTGGTGGATGCGGGTGACGGATTCCACGCCCGAATCTCTTGATTGCGTCACCGGGTACACTCCAGGCTCACGACTCTGCCCAGCTGCACCCAATCCCCGTCGACCTGCCCTCGGGCGCGTCCATCGAGCTCCTTCCTCGCGCCGTGTCAGGCATGCGCTCCTTCGACCTTCATGGCGTCCCCGGTCAGTCGAACCAGAAAACCTTCCGCCGTCGCGTCCAGCTCCAGCACACTGCCGGTCGACACCTCGCCCGCCAGGATGGCGTCGGCCACGCGATCCTGCACCTCACGCTGGATCACCCGCTTCACCGGCCGGGCACCGAAACGCGGGTCGTAACCCAGATCAGCGATGTGGTCCACCGCCGCCTCGGTCGCCACCAGCATCAGGTCCTGCTCGGCCAGGGCGAGATTCAGCTTAGCCAGCTCCAGGCGCACGACGGCCTGGATCTGGTCGCGGCCCAGGCTCGCGAAACGCACCACGGCGTCGAGGCGGTTGAGCAGCTCTGGCCGGAAGTAGGTCGCCAACTCCTCCATGATCACCCGCCGGCACTGGTCGCCATCGGCTGTCTCGTCGGGCTCGAAACGAGAGTCCTGGCACAGGTTGCTGGTCATCACTACCAGGGTGTTGCGGAAGTCCACAACCCGGCCCTTGCCGTCGGTGAGTCGACCGTCGTCCAGCAATTGCAGCAACACATTCATCACCTCGGGGTGCGCCTTCTCCACCTCATCGAGCAGGATGACGCTGTACGGATGGCGACGCACGGCCTCGGTGAGCTGGCCGCCGGACTCGAAGCCCACGTAGCCGGGAGGCGCGCCAATCATCCGGGCCACGGCGTGGCGCTCCATGTATTCGGACATATCCAGGCGGACGAGGTGCTTCTCGTCGCCGAAGAGCTGGGCGGACAGGGCCTTCACCAGCTCCGTCTTGCCCACGCCGGTGGGTCCCAGGAACAGGAACGCACCCAGGGGGCGATCGGCGCCGACAAGTCCGGCGCGGCTGCGTCGCACGGTGCGCGCCACCTCGGCCACAGCCTCGGTCTGGCCCACCACGCGGGCCTGCAAGCGGCTCTCGAGATCGCGCAGCTTCTGGGCTTCGGCCTCCACCAGGCGGGTGGCGGGGATACCAGTCCAGCGGGCCACCAGCTCGGCGATGTCGTCCTCGGTGACCTCCTCGCGCAGCAAGGGGCGTTCGCCCTGGACACGGACCAGATCTTCCCTTGCACCCACGAGTTCGGCGGCGAGGCGGGACTGCTCGCCGTATTTCAACTCGCTGGCCCGGGCCAGATCGCCGGCCCGCTCGGCTTGCTCCATGTCCTGCTGCAAGGTGTCCTGAGCCGCCTGCACGGCGCGGATGGCGTCGATGGCCCGCTTCTCCTCCTCCCAGCGAGCACGCACGGTGGTGAGCTGGTCGTTCAGTTCGGCCAGGTCCGATTGGATGGCCTCGCGGCGGCTGACGGCCGAGGGATCAGTCTCCTTGACCAGGGCCAGCTTCTCCATCTCCAGTTGGTTGAACCGACGCTGGAGTTGGTCCACCTCGCTGGGCACCGAGTCGATTTCCATGCGCAGACGGCTGGCGGATTCGTCCATGAGATCGATGGCCTTGTCGGGCAGCATGCGGTCGGCGATGTAGCGGTGCGACAGCTGCACGGCCGCCACCAGGGCGCCGTCGGTGATGCGGATACCGTGGTGCACCTCGTACTTCTCCTTGAGCCCCCGCAGGATGGCCACGGCCTGGTCGCCGGTGGGCTCCTCGATGAGCACGGGCTGGAAGCGGCGTTCCAGAGCGGGATCTTTCTCGATGTGCTGGCGGTACTCGTCGATGGTGGTGGCGCCGATGCAGTGCAACTCGCCACGCGCTAGAGCAGGTTTGAGGATGTTGGAGGCGTCCATGGCGCCGTCGGTCTTGCCGGCACCCACGAGGGTGTGCATCTCGTCGATGAACAGCAGGATCTGGCCGTCCGAGTCGGTGACCTCCTTGATCACGGCCTTCAGGCGCTCCTCGAACTCGCCGCGGTACTTGGCGCCGGCGAGGAGTGCGCCCATGTCCAGGGCGTAGAGCTGCTTGTTCTTGAGGCCCTCGGGCACGTCGCCCTCGACCAGCCGACGAGCCAACCCCTCGGCCACGGCGGTCTTGCCCACACCGGGCGAGCCCATGAGCACGGGGTTGTTCTTGGTACGACGGCTGAGGATCTGCACCACCCGGCGGATCTCCTCGTCGCGGCCGATGATGGGATCGATCTTGCCTCGCCGGGCGAGGTCGCAGAGATCGCGGGCGTAGCGGGCCAGGGCCTGCTCGCCGTCGCCGGCCGGATCGTCCTCGGTGGCGCCGGTCTCGGTGAGACGGCTCAAGGCGATCTCGAGAGCCTCGACGGTGATGTCGAGGGTGCGCAATAGACTCCCGGCCCGGCCCTCGTCCGCGGCCAGCGCCATGAAGAGTTCGCGCGTGCCCACCATGCCGCCGGACTCGGCCTGGGCCTGTCGGCTGGCCTCGAGCAGCAATGTCTGCAGCGATCGGTCCGCCTCCGGCGGTTCGCGGCGAGACACCGTGGGCAGGGACTGAAGCTCGCTCTCGGCGGTCCGCTGAATCATCGTGGGCTCGACTTCCAGGGCCCGGAGGGCGCGCACGGCGAGGCCGGGTTGTTCGAGGAGGGCGACCAGCAGATGCAACGGCGTGAGCTCCGCGTGGCCCCGGGAGAAGGCCCGCTGCTGGGCGACTTGCAGGGCCTCCATGGCGTGGACTGTGAGATTCTTCATGGTCGCTCCTCCTCGGGCGATGGGTGGGATCGCGTTCATCGGGAGGAGATTTGCAGGAGGCGTGCCGTGAGGGGAATCTGGCGATATATTGCGTTAAATAGTTGTGTATCAAGGAGTAACGAAAAATATCACTCCGCCCGAACCGGGGTGTATACCGTACACTGAATACAATGACAGGCAAAGCGCGTCACATTGACAGTCTCGGTCGGCGGTAATGTCAGATTGTGTCAGTCGTCGCGAAGAACCGGGGACGACAGATCATGAAGCTGCTCAGGAGCCGATTCGCCCACGGCACAGCCGTCGCATCCCCCCCCGCACCCCGACGCTTTGCCGGTCACCGGCGCTGGGCGCCAGGCACGCCAGAGGCGCCGACCCGCCCACAGCGATGCCGCCACCAGGATCACCACGGTGAGGATGGCTTCCCAGTTCATACGGCCCCCAGATTCAAAAGCACCCCGAGCTGGTAAACCAGGGTCGTGAGCAGCCAGGCCACCGCCGTCAAGCCCCAGAACTGGAGGTGCGCCCAGCGCCAGCTGCCGCTCTCCTGACGGGTGACGGCCACGGTGGCCATGCAGGGTGTGGCGATGAGGCAGAACAGCATGATGCAGAGTCCCGCCAGGGGTGTGTACCGCGCCTGGAGGCGCGCGCGCAGGGCCTCGGAGCTCTCGTCGGCCTCGCCCACGGCGAAGACGATGCCCATCTGGGCGACGAATACCTCCTTGGCGGCGAAGGCGCCGATGAGGGCCGTGCCGATACGCCAGTCGAAGCCCATGGGCTCGAGGACCGGCTCCATGAAGCGCCCCACCCGGCCGGCCACCGAGTAGGCCATGGCCTGGGCCGCGGCGGTGTCCTCGCCCACCTGTTCGGTGCCGGCGGCGGCGATGTCGTCAGGCGCCGTCCAGCCGGAGGGGGGCTTGGGGTAGGTGGTCAGAGCCCAGAGGATGATGGACACCCCCAGGATCACCGTTCCCGCCTTCTTGACGTACATCCACGACCGGTGCCCCATCTGGGCCAGCAGACTGGTGGCGGTGGGCATGCGGTACGGCGGCAGTTCCATGAGGAACGGCGTGGCCTCGCCCCGGAACAGAGACCGCTGCAGCAGCCGGGCCCCCGCCATGGCCAGCACCACACCGACCACGTAGATGATCCACAGCACCGGCCCCTGCCAGCGCTGGGGGAAGAAGGCCGGGATGATGAGGCTATAGATGGGCAGACGCGCGCCACAGCTCATGAGCGGCAGCACCAGCATGGTGACCAGTCGGTCGCGTCGGGTCTCCAGGGTGCGGGTGGCCATGATGGCCGGCACCGTGCAACCGAAACCGATGAGCAGGGGGATGAAGCTCTTGCCGTGCAGGCCGACCCGGTTCATGAAGCGATCCATGACGAAGGCTGCCCGGGCCATATAGCCGCTGCCCTCCAGCAGCGCGATGGCCAGGAACAGCAGCACGATGTTGGGCAGGAACACCAGCACGCCCCCCACGCCGCCGATGATGCCGTCGATGATGAGCGACTTCAGCGGGCTCTCACTACCGGCGGGCCAGAGTCCGGTCAGGGCCGTGGCGAAGAGCTCGATGCCGCGCTCCATGAGCGTCATCAAGGGCGCGCCCAGGGTGAACGTCAGATGGAAGGCCGCAAACATGAGCAGCAGAAAGATGGGGACGCCCCAAACCTTGTGCATGGTCCAGCGGTCGATACGGTCGGTGCGGTCGCGACCGGGCCGGGCACGGCCCTTCACGGCGGCACGGCATAGCCCCTCGATGAAGGCGTAACGCTGGCGGCTGATGATGATGTCGGAGGTGTCCTCGCCGTCGAGGTCGAGGGCGCTGGCCGCGGCGGTGGCCGGCCCCACCACCGGGGTGGCTCCGAGCTGGGCCGAGACCTGTTCATCGCGCTCCAGCAGCTTGACGGCATACCAGCGACGCTGGCAGTCGGGCAGGACGGGCTGATCGAGGTCACCCATGGTGCGCACCAGCTGGGCGATGTGGGGCTCCACCTGCGAACCGAAATCAACCCGGTTCGGCAGGCCGTCGCCGTTGCGCGAGACCACATCCAGCACCGAGGCCAGCACGGCCTCCAGCCCATCGCCACGGGTGCCCACGCTCGGCACCACCGGACAGCCCAGACGGGCCGACAGGGAGCGTGTGTCGATCCTCACGCCCTGGCGCTCGGCCACGTCGCTCATGTTGAGCACCACCACCAGGGGCAGGCCCAGCTCCAGCAACTCGGTGGTGAGGTAGAGGTTGCGCTCGAGGTTGCTGGCGTCCACCACGTCCACCACCACGTCGGGGCCGCGGGTGAGCAGGTAGTCGCGAGCCACCAGCTCTTCCTCGCTGAACGTGCTCAGGCTGTACGTGCCGGGCAGGTCGACGAAGTGCAGCTCGGCCTGGGGTGTCTTGCGCACACCCTCTTTCCATTCGACGGTGACGCCGGGATAATTGCCCACGCGCTGGTGAGCACCGGTGAGGCGGTTGAAGAGGGTGGTCTTGCCCGAGTTGGGATTACCCGCCAGGGCAACGGTATAGGAATGCACGTCAGACCACCTGTCGCGCGGTCGGGTCGTCGCCGCGCGGGAAAGAACCGCCGGCTAGTCGACCTCGATCTTCATGGCCATGCCGCGGCCAAGACAGATGCGTGCGTTGTTGACCGCCACCACGAAGGGGCCGTTGCCGCCGTTGCGCAGCACGGTGACCTCGGCGCCGGGAATGAGCCCCAGCGCCGCCAGGCGACCGCGCAGGTTCCGACCGCCGTTGATGACTCTCAGGATGGCCTGGGTTCCTTCATGCATCAGCGCCAGAGGCATCAGGCACCCCCCGCGCAGACGAAACCGCCGCGACCCTGGTCCCAGGTCACCACGGAGTCGGGATGATCGTGCCGGAAGGCCATGAGCATCCGCAAGCGCTCCAGGAGATCCTGGCTGATGTCGTGTTCCAGGCGGCAGGCGTCGTGCTCGGCCTGGTCGCTCTCCATGCCCAGCACCTCGACCAGGAATGAGCGCAGAGCCCGGTGGCGTTCCACCACGCTGGCGGCGGCGACCTGGCCGGCTTCGGTGAGGGTCACGAGGTCGTAGGGGGCGTAGTTCACCAGACCCTTGTCGGACAGAGATCGCAGGGCCTGGGTGACCGAAGAGTTGTGCACACCCATGCTCTCGACGATGTCCTTGGCGCGCGCCGCCTGCTTGCGATCGACGATATGGTAGATCGCTTCGAGGTAATCCTCGAGACTGGCGCTGAGTTGCTGATCCACCGTCATCGCGGTCCTCCTGCTCGTGGCAGGTCGGCAAGGGGGGCTCTCTGGATGTCAAAAGTTTAACGCCGCGGATGCGTTGACACAAATAGTTTTTGTCGGCACCAAACTTGTTGGCCCAACTAAAGCACAATCGAGGCCGTTGTCGATCAGGAATAGAGTTTTTCGAGTCCGGCGAGGTTCTGACGCACGTCCCACAGCACCTGGGGCAGCCTGGCGTCGGGAACGCCCACGGCCTCCAGCAGGGGTCGGTGCGGCTCGGGATCGAAATCACTGCTCAGGTCGAATTCGCCCGCGAAGCCGATATCCCAGGTCTGCACCACGGCAGCCGCCAGTTGCAGCAGGCGGGCGCCCGCCGGCACGTCGGCCTCGCCGAGATCGCGGTGGTGGTCGCGAACGGCTGCCACGATGCTCCTGGGCAGCTTCCACTGATCCAGGATGTACTCGGACAGCTCGGCATGGTCCAGGCCCACGGCCTCGGCCTCTTCGTTCAAGCTCACGTCACGGGGTCCCGGCACGGGGTCGAGGAAATCGTCGATGATGAGCTTGCCCACGTCGTGGAGCAACCCGGCCACGAAGGCTTCCTCGGCGTGCAACGGCTTCTCGGGCAGGGCCTCGATGATCGCCCGGGCAGCCAGACCGACGGCGGTGGAGTGCATCCAGTAGCCGCGCTGCGGCTCGTAGTGGTAGTTCTGCAGACGGGTGCGCGTCAGACCCTCGGTGCTCACCGAGAACACGATGCGCTTCATCTGGTCCAGCCCCACCAGCACCACGGCCTCGGGGATGGAGTGGATGCTGCGGGGACGGCCGTACAGGGAACTGTTGGCCACCTTCAACAGGCGGGCCACCAGAGCCTGGTCCTTGCTCAGCACCACCTCGAAGTCCTTGGCGGTGAAGAATTCGCGCCGGGTCAGTTCCAGGAATTCCGCCACCACGGATGACAGGCTCGGCAGATCCTCGATGCGCTTGAGCACGTCCAGGTTGACGGCGCGCCAGCCGCTCTGAGTGACCTGATCGGTGGTGACAGTGGTCATGGGCGGTCTCCTCGGAGCCATCGGCTCCCGCGTCGTTCGGCATGGGCGATTGCGATGACGACAGATCAAGAGCACAGAACGGGCCACCCGCGTCGAGCGGGGCCACATCCTGGTCATCGGCAGTGAGGAGGCGAACCTGAGTGGAAGCTCAGGAGTCGAGCTCGGGAACCTCTCGCGACGGGTCCTGCACCCGTTCATTGCAATGCGCCTCATGGAGCCTCGGCAACGGCGGCGCCGTGGTGACGCAGATCAGCAAGAACACGAACAACCCCAGCACCATCAAGGCCGGCGCCCAGCCCGGCACCACCCCGATGCGCAACGCGTCGAACCAGCCCTCGTCGACATCGCGACGCTGGAGCGACACCACCAGGCACCAGCCGGCGATGAGGGCGATGAACAGCGGCGAGTACACGCGCCCGAGGCGGGCCCGGATGGCCTGGCGCAAGCTCAGATGGAAATGTGGTCGGCGCAGATCGTCGGCCACGCAGGTGCCCCAATCTCGCATGGGGCTTTCCAGGTCGCGGCGCAGCAAGGGGCCGTAGAAGTTCTCCTCCACCAGGCGGAGGCGGGAGTGGAAGACGTCGAAGAAGCGGAAGCGCTGGGCCTCGAGCACCAGGAACATGAGGTTGGCGTACATGCCGGCCAGCAGGGTCTGGGCGGCGTAGTGCGGATTGTTGAAGGCGAAGGTGAGGATACCGGCGGTGGTGACCACGGCCCAGTTGGTGGTGGTGTCCAGACGCAGGCGCCATGACAGCGAACGCTGCAACTCTCCCCGGTAGAGGTGAGCCATGGCGGTGATGTATTCGGCACGCTGCAGGGGCTCGTGCTCGAAGCTGGGCTGCTGGCTGGATTCGCTGTCGGTCATGGCCGGGCTCCGTTGGCTTGTGGTCAGGCGCGACGCGGTAGGACGCCGGCCAGGGCATCACGCAGGATGCCCTTCACTTCCTCGGGGAAATCCTTCTCCAGCATCCACTCCAGGTAACCGCGGTCGCGGGGATTGGCGGTCATCTCCTTGAGGGTGCGACCCTCGTGCTTGCCGAAGTTGAAGGCCGCCTCGCCCTGCTCGGTCCAGCGGAACCGGCGCGAGCGGTCGACGAACTTGTTGCGACCCTGGTTGCAGAAGTCGTGGAGGCCGGCGGCGTCGCGGGGAAGATCGGCGTAGCGACCGATCTGGGCGTCGAGCACGTCGAGGGTGGCCAGGGCGTCGGCCTCGGCGCTGTGGGCGCCCTCCAGTTCGCGATCGCAATAGAACCGCACGGCCGACGTCAGGTCACGCCGCTCCATGAGCTTGAAGATGACCATGGCGTCGAGCAACCGGGCCTCGCGGGTGTCGAGGCGTCCGCCCTCGCGCCGCACCTCGGCCTCCAGCAGGGGCAGGTCGAAACCCACCATGTTGTAGCCGGCCAGGTCGGCGCCCTCGAGCATCTCCTCCACCTCGGCGCGCAACTGCGAGAACGACGGCGCCGAGCGCACGTGCTCGTCCTTGATGCCGTGCACGGCCGTGGACTCGGGCGGGATGGCGCACTGGGGATTCACCAGGGTGGACATGATCTTGCGCTCGCCGTCGGGTTCCACGCGGATCATGGCGATCTGGACGATGCGGTCCTTGGACACGTTGATGCCGGTGGTCTCGAGATCGAAACAGACGAGGGGGCGGTCGAGCTGAAGATGCTGCATGGTCGACTCCGGGTTGGACGGTTCGAAGTCAACTTAGCACGACGGGGGCGGGGTCGGCTACTCCTCGCCCTGCTCGTGCAACAACCCCACGCCACCGGCCGGCAGCGGCAGTGTGAAGAGGATGAACATCAGGATATCGAAAACGCCCCCGGTCACCGTGGACCAGGGGCGCCTCGTTCGGCCGTGGGTATGGTCACCCCACCCGATGCACCCACTCCGGATGCAGCTCGCTCTCGCCCGCGTGGATGGCGCCCAGCGTCGACCGCAGATGCGACGTCACCGGCCCCTCCTCGCCGTTGCCCATGAGCACGTCGCGGCCGCCGGCGTGGACCTTGCCGATGGGTGTGACGATGGCCGCCGTGCCGCAGGCGAAGGCTTCCTTCAACGCGCCCGACTCGGCGTCGGCCAGCACCTCGGCCAGCACCGGCGCCTGCTCCACCCAGGCGTAGCCGTGCTCGCGCACCAGGTTGCCCACGGAGTCGCGGGTGACGCCGGCCAGGATGGTGTCGCTCTCGGGCATGGTGGGCGCGGTGATCACCTTGTCGTCGTAGACGAAGCAGATGTTCATGGCGCCCATCTCCTCCACCGTGGTGCGGGTGAGCGCGTCGAGCCAGATGATCTGGTCGAAGCCCTCGTTCTGGGCGCGCTTGATGGGCAGCAGGGCGGCCGCGTAGTTGCCGCCGGTCTTGGCGTAGCCCACGCCGCCGGGCGCCGAACGCACGTACTCGGTCTCCGCCTTGAGGTACAGCGGCTTGACGCCGCCCTTGAAGTACGTGCCCACCGGGCCGGTGATGATGTAGAAGAGGAAGCGGTCCGACGAGGCCACGCCCAGGCTGGGCTCGTGGCCGAACATGGTGGGCCGGATGTAGAGGGAGCCGGGCTTGGGAGCCACGTACTCGCGGTCGAGGTCCACCAGCATCTCCAGGGCCTGCAGGAAGATCGCCGGATCCACCTCGGGCATGCTCATGCGCACGGCGCTGCGGTTGAAGCGGGCGATGTTCATGTCGGGCCGGAACATGTGGCGACCGCCGTCGGCGCTGCGGTAGGCCTTCATGCCCTCGAAGATCTCCTGGGCGTAGTGGAGCACCTTGGCCGCGGGGTCGAGGGA
>Ga0070728_10006437_pt1 | contig 11134 bp, 11 predicted proteins | sample tdDd471_FD_66723 | JGI IMG/M metagenome (GOLD analysis project Ga0070728, IMG submission 66723) | Marine sediment microbial communities from the Atlantic coast under amendment with organic carbon and nitrate - tdDd47.1 | ecosystem: Environmental > Aquatic > Marine > Coastal > Sediment | place...
CGATCAGCGCCGGCAGCTCGAGGAGGATGCGCTGGCCGACCTGTGGACCGGTGAGCACGACCAGCACCGGCTGCTCCTTCTCCGCGGCCGCGATCAACGCCTTCGGGTCGATCGACTCCGGCAGCGTGGCGCGGCCGCGGCGGTCCTTGTGCCGGTCGCGGCGGTCGCTCACGTCGGAATCCTACATTAGCCCAGACGGGGGATCCCAGAACGCGGCGGGGCTCACCGGTACGGTCGCCCCTCGCGTGCGTACGCGGCGGCCGAGCGGAACAGGTTGCGGGCCATCAGGCCCTCCTCCTCCTCGGCGCGGGCCTCGTAGATCGCCGCGACGCGCTCACGGACGTCCTCATCGTCGGGCGCGTTCTCGAGCGCGAAGTCGGCGAGGCTCCCCGCGAGCCGGGGCTCCCCGCGCGACAGCAGCTCCTCGGCGCGGCGCAGCAGGGCGGCGGAGCCCCCGCAGAGGCGGGCGATCTCGCCGGCGAGGTCGTCGCGCGGCGGCGGCTTGAGCTCGCTGGGGCGGCCGGACCACCAGCCGCCGTAGTAGCGGACGATGTTGCGGATGATGAACTCGGCGTCGTCGTAGACGTTCTGCAGCCACGGGCTGTCGCTCACCGGCAGCGCCACGCGATGCACGATGTCGACGTGCGGCGGCGAGCCGTCGTTGAGGGCCTCGATCGTCTGCGCGACGATGTCCTCGAGGAAGTCCGCCGTCTCGAGGAGCATGCGCTGCACGAGCGACGCGTCGTCGACGATCGGGCCGCCGTGCCCGGGGCAGATCGAGCGCGGCTCGCGCGCGGCCATCGCGCGCAGGCCCGCCGCCCACTCCCACGGGTAGCGCTGCACCTTCTGCGGGTTGCCCGCGTTGGGCACCGCCCAGATGAACAGGTCTCCGGGGCACAGGACGCCGCGCTCGGGGCAGAACACCCACGTGTGGTCGTCGGTCTCGCCGCGGCAGTGGTGCACCTCGAAGCGCTCGCCGCCCACGTCCAGGTCGAGCCGCGTCTCGTACAGGTCGGTCGGCCCGATCGCGGGCGCCGCGAACGTGTCGAAGTCCTCGTCGAACGCCGAGCCCTGCGACGCGCGCACCGTGCCGCCGAACTGGCGCGCGTTGATCGCGACGTTGTGCTCGGACGTCAGCCGGTACCGCTCGAACCGCGCCGGCATCGCGCGGTGCGCGATCACCCGCGGCGTCGCCTGGCCGTCGGCGAGGAAGCTCTTCAGACCGAAGGCGTGGTCCACGTGCCCCTGCGTGAAGATCGCGGTGTGGATGGGCGCCTGCGTCTTCTGCCGGATCAGCGCCGCGATCATGGGCCCGAGCCGCGCGAGCCCCGAGTCGACGAGCACGAGCCCCGCGTCGGTCTCGAACGCGGTCACGCCGCTGAAGACCGAGGCGAACCAGGTCCGAGGCGCGACCTCGACCGGTCCCCCGGACCAGAAGAACTTCGCGTCCTCGGGCGACTTCCCCGCGTTGCGGGTGAACAGGGTCATGGCGTCCATGGTCGTCGTCGAACCACGAAACGCCCCGGCGTCGCAAGCGCGTCGTGGGTGGTCAACGCGCGCTCCCCGTGAGATCAACGGTCGGATGCGGGAGCGGGGGAGGACGAGCTCGGGCGGCGTGGTCGCGGCGATCGGCGCCGCGCTCCTCGTGATCGCCATCGCCGCGCCGCTCGTCGCGCTCGTCGCCCGCGGCGGGGACCTCGACGCGGCGACCGAGCGCGGGCTGTGGGACGCGCTGGGCCTCGCGCTGTGGACCGCGACCCTCGCCGCCGGGCTCATCGTCGCGCTGGGCACGCCGCTCGCGTGGTGGCTCGCCCGGTCCGAGGGGCCGCTCGCGCGCGCGGTGGACGTCGTCGCGCGCGTGCCGTTGATCACCCCGCCGACGGTGGCCGGTCTCGCGCTCGCCTCGCTCCTCGGGCCGGGCGCCCCGCTCGAGGGCCTCGGCCTGCACGAGCACGAAGGCGCCGTGGTGGCCGCGCAGGTCTTCGTGGCGTCGCCGTTCTACGTGCTCCCGCTCGCGGCCGCCTTCGCCTCGATCGACGACGACCTGCTGTGGTCCGCGCGCAGCCTGGGCGCGAGCCCCGCGAAGGTCTTCGCGCGCGTCTGCGTCCCCCTCGCCCTCCCCGCGCTCCTCGCGGGGCTCGGGGTCGCGTGGGCGCGGGCGATCGGCGAGCTCGGGGCGACGCTCGTGCTCGCCCCACAGACGTCGCAGCCCCCGCTCCCGCTCGCGGTGCACGCGTCGATCGCGGAGGCGCCGGGCGCCGCCCGCGTGATGGCGCTGGTGCTGATGGGCGTCGCGCTCGCGGTGTTCCTGATCCTCCGCTCGCGCGCCGTGGCCCGCGGGCTCGGGGGCCCGCGATGAGCCTCGAGCTGTCCTTCTCGCTCGAGCGCGGCGGGTTCTCGCTGGAGGTCGACCACGTCTGCGACGGAGTCACCGCGGTGATCGGCCCGATCGAGGCGGGCAAGACGACGTTGCTGCGCGCGTGCGTCGGCGCGGTCCGCCCGAGGTCCGGCACGATCCGCCTCGCGGGGCGGACGCTGTTCGACGCGCGCGGCCGCGATCTGCCCCCCGAGGAGCGGCGGGTGGCGTACGTGCCGCAGGGGCTGGGGCTGTTTCCCCACCTCGACGTGGTCCAGAACGTCGCCTTCGCGCGCCGACACGGCACCGAATTCGAGGCGCGGCGGGCGGCGCTCCGCCGGCTCGCCGACGACGACCTCGAGCACCTCGCGCACCGGCTCCCGGGCGCGCTGTCGGACGACCAGCGCCTGCGGGTGGCGCTGATCCGCGCGCTGGCCAGCGAGCCGGAGCTCGTCCTGCTCGACGAGCCGTTCGGCGCGTTCGAGCCCCACGATCGGCGCCGCCTGCGCCGCGCCATGGCGATCTGGCTCCACGAAGCCGACCGCCCGGTCCTGCTGACCACCCGCGAAGCCGCCGACGCGTCCGAGCTCGCGGACGGTCTGCTCGTCCTCGAGGGCGGCCGCGTCACCCAGTCGGGCTCGATCGACGAGGTCGCGGTCCGCCCCGCCACCGAGTACGTCGCCGCGCTCACCGCCGGCCTGATCGACCGCCGCCCCCGCAGCGTGCCGCCACCCTCGATCGTGTCCGAAGACGAGTGAGCTCGGGCGCGCCGGAACTTCTTCGGTGAGCCGATGTCCAACCGGCGCCCATCCGTCCGTCCGAAGGAGCTCTCCGTGCGCGCCATCCTGCTCTTCTGTGCCCTCACCCTCCCCGCCGCCGCCGCCACGGCCCAGGACACGCACCGGTGTCGCGAGGTCCGGCCCGGCGAGCTCGTGTGCGACGAGGTCCGCGTGACCCCCGAGCGCCCGACCTTCTTCCTGCTGTCGCGGACGCGGGGCGAGCATCGCGCGACCGAGCTGCGGCGCGACCTCGTGGAGTCGATCCCGCGCTCGGTGCGACGCGCTCCGTTCTGATCGACGGGCACCATCGTTGTCAGGCCGCGGCGTGGCGTGCGATAAAGCCACGCGCGCATGAGCACCGAGGTGAACCCGGAAACGCGTGACGCGTCCCCCGCCAGGGTCGAGCACACGCTCCGCGACGGCGGCACGCTCCGCGTCGAGGTCGACGGGGCGGACGACGACCTCGGGACGGCCCAGCGGGCGATGGCCGCGGCGGTGGCCGAGGTCGATCGCCCGCCGTCCGCCGACCCGCTCGAGCCCGACATCGAGTCGTACGCAGGGATCGTCGGCAGCAGCGAGTCGATGAAGGCGCTGTTCCGCATGCTCGACCGCATCAAGAACAGCGACGCGACGGTGCTCGTGCTCGGCGAGAACGGGACGGGCAAGGAGCTCGTCGCCAAGGCGATCCACGCGCAGTCGCGGCGCAGCCGCCAGTCGTTCGTCGCGACCAACTGCTCGGCCTTCAACGACAACCTGCTCGAGAGCGAGCTGTTCGGGCACCGCCGCGGCTCGTTCACCGGCGCGGTCGCCGACAAGCCCGGCCTCTTCTCGGTGGCCGACGGCGGCACGTTCTTCATGGACGAGGTCGGCGACATGTCCCCGGCGCTGCAGGTCAAGCTCCTGCGGGTGCTCCAAGAGGGCGTGTTCATGCCCGTCGGCGGCACCGAGACCAAGCGCGTCGACGTGCGGATCATCGCCGCGACCAACCGCGACCTCGCCTCGATGGTCAAGACCGGGAGCTTCCGCGAGGACCTGTACTACCGGTTGCACGTCGTGAGCCTGAAGGTCCCGCCGCTGCGCGACCGCAAGGACGACATCGATCCGCTGGTGAGCCACTTCCTCGCGCGCCTCGGCAAGCGCGACGACCGCAGCAAGGTGCTCACGCCGCGCGCGATGGATCAGCTGCGCGTGCACGACTGGCCGGGCAACGTGCGCGAGCTCGAGAACGAGATGGAGCGGGTCTGGGTCCTGTCCGGCGACGAGTCGGTGATCGACGAGGACCTGCTCAGCCCGAGCGTGCGCCGCCAGCGCCGCTCCGTCGCGCCGCCCGCGGCCGCCCCCGCGGCGCACGCGGACCCGTCGCAGACCGGCCCGGCGTCGACCTTGCCGGAGGCGGTCGAGGCGCTCGAGCGCCGGATGATCGGCGAGGAGCTGAAGCGCAACAAGGGCAACAAGACGCGCACCGCCGAGGCGCTCGGGATCAGCCGGCGCAACCTCATCCGCAAGGTCCAGGGCTACGACCTCGACGACGCCGGAAAGCGCTGATGGGCGAGCTGGTCCTCCTGGCGGACTCGGATCCGTTCAACCTCAGCCTGCTCGAGGAGCTGTGCACCGAGGCGGGCATCGAGCTGGTGACCGCGAGCAACGGCAGCGGCGTGCTCGAGGTGATCGCCCGGCAGCGCCCGAGCCTCATCGTGCTCGACGCGGCGCTGCGCACCGACGACGGCGCGGACGTGCTCGAGGTCCTGCAGTCGGACCCGGCGCTCGCGCACATCCCGATCCTGCTCGCGACCGGCGCGGCCGACGAGGACGTCCGACGCGACGGCTTGGCGCGCGGGGCGGCGGACTTCGTGACGCGGCCGTACCGCGTGTTCGAGGTCGAGCGACGCATCCGCAACCTGCTGCGCCTCGCCGCGGCGGAGGACGAGGCGGAGCGAGCGCGCAGCGGGCTCTCTACGCCGTCGGTGGAGGGGACCGATCCGCTGACCCACGCCGGCGGCGCGGGGCAGCTGCGGATCACCTTGAGCTACGAGGCGACCCGCGCGGTGCGCTACGGCCACGCGCTGACGTGCCTGGTGCTGCGCGTCATCAACCTCACCGAGATCGTCGAGCGCTCCGGCGAGGACACCGGCGTCGGCCTGGTCGTGCAGCTCGCCTCGAATCTTCGGCGCGCGATCCGCAGCATCGACCACCTGTTCCGGTCGGACACCGACGAGTTCGTGCTCCTGCTCCCCGAGACCGATCGCGCGCACGCCCAGGTGGTGATCGATCGCCTTCATGGGGAGGCGCGCACGGGCGCGCTGACCGGCGCGGCGATCGACCCGCCCCCCGCGCTGTCGCTCGGGGCCGCGGCGATCGAGGCCGGCTCGGAGGTCGTCGACGGCGTCACGCTGCTCCACGCGGCCCGGGGCGCGCTCACGCCGCTGCGCTTCGACGATTGATCGTTCCGTCCCGATTCGGTAGGTCGTCCGCATGAGCAACCCCACCGCCACGTTCGAAACGAGCCTCGGGACCTTCAAGGCCGAGATCTTCGTCGACAAGATGCCGATCACCGGAGGCAACTTCGTGCGCCTCGCGAAGGAGGGCTTCTACGACGGCCTGCACTTCCACCGCGTGATCGAGAACTTCATGAACCAGTTCGGGTGTCCGCACAGCAAGGACCCGAACAGCCCCCGGGCCGGCACCGGCCAGTCGCCCTACGGCTCGATCGAGGACGAGCACCCGGCCGACGCGCAGATCTCCAACGAGGTCGGGACGCTGTCGATGGCGAACGCCGGGCCGAGCTCGGGCAGCTCGCAGTTCTTCATCAACTGCAAGCACAACCCCTACCTCGACTTCTTCAGCCCGGGCCCGTCGAAGCACCCCGTGTTCGGCAAGGTCACCGAGGGCATGGACGTCGTGACCAAGATCAACCAGGCGCCGACCAACCACGGCGACCGGCCCACGACCCCGATCCAGATGATCAAGGTCACCGTCGAGGAGTAGACCTCCTCGACGGAACTCGCTCAGGGGCAGCTGTGCCCCCAGCTCTCCATCGTCGGGCGCACCTCCGAGATCGCCGGGTGGTCGTGCGCGATGCGGCAGAAGCGCCGGTAGTCCGCGATCGCGAGGTCGCGGCGGCCCATCCGCTCGTAGCACTGCCCACGGCGCCTCAGCGCGATCGCGGGGGCGCCGCCCGCGATCGCGCGGTCGAGGATCGACACGCACTCGGCCGCGCGCCCGCCGCGCAGCGCGGTGTGGGCTCGCCGGATCAAGCCGGCCGGGCTGTCGTCGGTCGCCGGCTCGTCCGGTTCCTCGGCCGGGTCGTCGGGCGTGCGCGTGCGCCGGCGCGTGGTCCGGCGGCGCCGCGCCGGGGTCGGCTCCGCGACGGGCTCCGGCTCGGGCTCGGGCGCCTGCGCCTCCGGCTCGGGCGCCTCGGCCTCCGGCTCGGCGATCGCGGGCTCGGTCGGAGCCTGCGGCGGCGCCTCGGGCTCGTCGGCGGCCGGCTCCTCGACGGCCTCCGGCGCCGGCGCGTCCTCGGCCGGCGCGTCGTCGTGCCACGTCAGCGCCGCGATCACGAGCGCCGCGCTCGCGGCCCCCGCGAGCAGCGCGGCGACCACGAGCAGCCCGCGGGCCCACCGCCGCGGCGGCGGAGCCACCACGGGCGTCGCGGGCGCCGCCGCGTGCGGCACCACGAGCGGCGCGTGCATCGGCGCGTTCGTCGCCTCCATCGCCGCGGTGGGCGCGGTGACGCGCGCCTCCCCGGGCACCGGCGTGGTGGGGATCTGCGGCATCGGCTGCAGGCGGGTCTGGGGCACCGGGCGCTCGGGCCGCGCGGACCCCGGGAACGAGTCCTCCTCCGGCTCGATCACCTGCGGCTCGAACGCGTCGGGCGCCGCCGCGCCGCCCGCGGAGGCGCCCATCTCGTGCGTCCCGACGCCCGGCTCGCCCGCGCGTAGCTCCTTCGGCAGCTCGGTGAGCCCGCTGAACGTCCCGAGCTCGAGCTTGCCGTGCGAGCGCTCGACCGGCTCGTCGGGCGGCGGCGGCGGGTTGGTCTCCGGCACCTGCGGCGCCGCGGTCCCCTGCGGCGCGGTGACGAGCCCTCCGATCGCCTGCGTCGGCAGGCCGCGTCGCTGCTGCTGGCGCACCACGCCGACCCCGCCGACCGCGTCGATGAACGCCTCGGCCAGCGCCATCGACGTCTCGTAGCGGGCGGCTCGAGACCTCGACATCGCCCGCAGCACGACCGACTCGACGGCCTCGGGGACGTCGGGCTTGACCGCGCGCAGCGGCGCGACCTTGCCGTTGAGGATCGCGATGATCAGATCCGTCGGCGTGGTGGCGAGGAACGGCGGCTGCCCCGCGAGCGCCTCGTAGAGCATCACGCCGAGCGCGTAGACGTCGGCGCGCGCGTCGATGTCCGGCTCGGCGCCGAGCTGCTCGGGGCTCATGTAGCGCGGCGTGCCGAGCACCTCGCCGGTCTGCGTCAGCCGCTCGCCCCCCGAGAGCTTCGAGATCCCGAAGTCCAGCAGCTTCACCTGCAGCCCGTGCGGCGTGGGGCAGAGGAAGATGTTGTCCGGCTTCAGATCGCGATGGACCACGCCCTTTGCGTGCGCGGCGTGCAGCCCCGCGCAGGTGCCGGCGACGATCGGCGCGAGCTCGGTGGGCTCGAGCGGACCGCGCCGCATCCTCGCGCCGAGCGTCTCTCCGTCGAGCAGCTCCATGACGAGGAACACGCTCCCGTCGTCGAGCTCGCCCCACGCCTCGACGTTGACGATGGCGGGGTTGTCGAGCTCGGACAGGAGCTGCCCCTCGCGGCGCGTGCGCGCGACCGCCTCCGGGTTGTTGGCGACGTCCGGGTGCAGGACCTTCACCGCGACGCGGCGGCCCGTCTGCTCGTCGCGGGCGCGGAAGACCTCCGCCATGCCGCCCTCGCCGAGCTTGCCCTCGAGGACGTACCGATCCTGGAGTCGATCGCCCGCCGCGTAGCGCGACGCGGCCCGACGCCGCGCCGGTCGGGTCACCGCGCCACCGCCCGCGCAGTCATGCGCCGAAGTACTGGAGTCCCACCTTCACGAGCCACACGACGATCGAGACGATCGACAGGCCGATCGCGATCTTCTCGGCGTGGAGCCGGTCGAGGGTGTCGATCACCGGCAGCTTCTTCACGATGCCGAGCAGCGCGATGGGGACCATCGCCGCGGTCGCCAGGAACAGCAGGATCCCGAACGGGTTGGCCGAGAAGGCGCCGAGCACCTCGGCGCGGATCATGTGGGAGAAGGACGTGGTGAGGCCGCACCCGGGACACGGGTATCCGGTGTACACGAGGAACCCGCACGGGGGCAGCCCCAGCTGGGTGTGCGTGCCGTGACCGGCCGACGACGGAGTCAGCGTCGCCGCCGTGATGAGCACGGCGAGCGGGCCGCTGAACAGCACCGCCCAGGTGATCAGCGAGCTCCAGTCGCCTCGTCCCACCAGATCCTTGCCGAACACCTTGCCGCGGCCGGCCGGGGGAGCGATCTGCGCGCTGGCGACGTCGTCCATCGGGGAAACTGAAACGTACCCACCGCACCTCGTCAAGCGTGGTAAGCACCGACATGGTCGCTCGCAGTCTGGTTCAGCGCACCACCCGGGGCGTGGTGGGGGTGAGCACGCTGCTGTCGCGCGGGCTCGGGGCCCGGCCTCCCGTCAACGATCGAGGCGTCGAGCTCGACCCTCAGTGCCACGGGTTGCTCGCGCTCGAGGGGTTCGTGTCGAAGCCGCTCGACGCCTACGGAGCCGAGCGCGGCCGAGAAGAGATGCGGCGCAAGACCTGGATCGCCGACGTACCGTTCGAGGTGCTGCACCGCGTGGAGGACCGGTCGATCGACGGCCCGCGCGGGCCGATCCCGATCCGCATCTACACGCCGCGTCCGGCGCGCGGCTCGGAGCCCGCGATCGTCTTCTTCCACGGGGGCGGCTTCGTGGTCGGCGACCTCGAGTCGCATGACCGGATCTGCCGTCACTTCGCGCGAGCCGTCGACGCGACGGTGATCGCCGTGGACTACCGGCTCGCGCCCGAGCACCCGCTGCCCGAAGGGGTCGAGGACTGCGCGGCGGCCTTCCGCTGGGTGTACGCGAACGCGCCGGACCTGGGGATCGACGCGGCGCGCGTCGCGGTGGCCGGCGACTCGGCGGGCGGCAACCTGGCCGCGGTGACGTGCCAACTGATGCGCGACGAGGGCCACCCGCTGCCCTGCTTTCAGCTGCTGATCTATCCGGGCACGGACCTGACGCGCTCGGCGCGCTCGCACGAGACCTTCGCGCGCGGGTTCTTCCTCGAGCGGTCGACGATCGACTGGTTCGTCGCGCAGTACGTGACCGACCCGGCCGACGAGCTCGACCCGCGGGGCTCCCCGTTGAGGGCGGAGTCGTTCGAGGGCCTGCCGCGCGCGCACGTGGCGGTGGCGGGGTTCGACCCGCTGCGCGACGAGGGCGAGGCCTACGCGGCGAAGCTGCAGGCCGCCTCGGTGCCCACCACCGTGCGATGCTACGGCAGCCTCGTGCATGGTTTCTTCAACATGGGCGGCATCTGCACGGCCGCCCGGTTCGCGGTCGCGGACCTCGCGGAAGTGACGAGGAACGCGCTCCACGATGTGGTAGGTTCGTAGAGGGCCCGATGGCGTCACCGCTCCTGGGATACAACACCAACGTCCGGCACGGCGGGAAGCTCTTCCACATCCAGACCGAAGACTCCGGCGCCAACCACGGACACATCTTCACGCACCTGTTCGCCGACGGCGGGCGGATCATCGCGTCGAAGAAGACGACCTACGCTCAGTTCATCGACACCGGGCACTTCCCGGACATCGTGAAGCAGCTGATGCGCGAGTCGCACAAGGCGATGTTCATCGCGCTGCGCGACGGCCTCTTCGACGAGGACGAGCAAGAGGGCGCGAAGAAGATCGCCGAGATGGAGATCTCGGTGCAGCCGGAGGGCAGCGCGAGCCCGAAGTCCGTACCGGCGAGCGGCAACGGGATCGGCCCGGGCATGCCCACCCCGGTCGATCTGGACGTCGACGCCCTCGAGCGCGCCGCGGCCGAGCGGCTGGCCGAGGCGGACGCAGCGCAGGCGCCCCAGCCGCCGGCCGGAGCGCCTTCGCGCTACGCATCCACGCAGCCCTCGGCCGTCGCCCGCTCGAGCTCGCCCGCGCGCCCCGAGTCGGGGGCCGAGTCGATCTTCGGAGGGGACCTGCTCAGCGAGAAGAGCCTCGACGAGGTGATCTTGAGCTACCTCGCCGAGGACCTCGAGGACGGCTGATCGGGCAGCGCGAAGCGCGCCCGATCCCCTTGCCCTTGCGCATGCGCTTGCGCCTGCGCTGCTCTCCGCATTCGAGGGGCAGGCGCAGGCGGGCCGGATCGGTCAGCGCAAAGCGCGCCCGCTCCCCCTGTCCCTCATCGGGCAGCGCGCAGCGCGCCCGATCCCCTTGCCCCTGCGCATGCGCTTGCGCATGCCCTGCTCTCCGCATTCGAGGGCAGGCGCGCGAAGCGCGCCCGATCCCCTTGCCCCTGCGCCTGCGCTGCTCTCCGCATTCGAGGGCAGGCAGCGCGAAGCGCGCCCGATCCCCTTGCCCCTGCCCCTGCGCTTGCGCCTGCGCTGCTCTCCGCATTCGAGGGCAGGCGCGCGAAGCGCGCCCGATCCCCTTGCCCCTGCCCCTGCGCTTGCGCCTGCGCTGCTCTCCGCATTCGAGGGCAGGCGCGCGAAGCGCGCCCGATCCCCTTGCCCCTGCGCATGCGCTTGCGCATGCCCTGCTCTCCGCATTCGAGGGGCCGGCGCAGGCGGGCCGGATCGGTCAGCGCAAAGCGCGCCCGCTCCCCCCTGTCCCTCATCGGGCGGCGCGCAGCGCGCCCGATCCCCTTGCCCTTGCGCTGCTCTCCTGAGGAAAAGACGCGAAGTCGTTCGCGCGAAGCGCGATTCGCGGCTTTTCCGAAGTTCGGGGGGAGCTCGAGGGGGGCGAAGCCCCTCTCGACCTCGAGGGCT
>Ga0070728_10006441_pt1 | contig 11132 bp, 11 predicted proteins | sample tdDd471_FD_66723 | JGI IMG/M metagenome (GOLD analysis project Ga0070728, IMG submission 66723) | Marine sediment microbial communities from the Atlantic coast under amendment with organic carbon and nitrate - tdDd47.1 | ecosystem: Environmental > Aquatic > Marine > Coastal > Sediment | place...
TTGAGTGCGGGCTTTACCGGTGAGTGTGCCGGTTAGCCAGGCAACGGTAATGCCTAAAGGTTGCAGCCATTTTTGAAAATTGTCACGGTGTTGTTCGGCAAGCAATTCGGTTGGCGCCATAATGGCAACCTGATGACCGGCGTTGATTACGCTTAATGCCGCTGCTGCGGCAACCACGGTTTTACCGCAACCGACATCGCCCTGAACCAGTCGCATCATCGGGTGAGGCTGCGCCAGATCAGCATTAATTTCGTTAAGCGCTGTGCGTTGATCGCCGGTTAACTCAAACCCCAGTTGCCCCAAAAACCGGTCTAGCAAATCATCCGCCAGCGGCACAGGGAAGCCGGCTTCTTTCTGAGTGCTTTGTTTGAGTTTCCTTAGCGACAAGTGATGCGCAAGTATCTCCTCCACCGCAAGACGTTGCTGGCTGGCATGCTGCCCGGCTTCCAGTTCGTTCAGGCTGGCATCTGTGGGTGGCCGGTGCAGATAGAGTAGCGACTCCGCCAGACTGGGAAGACCCTCCTGTTCGAGTAATTCCTGTGGCAAAAGGTTATCCAGTTTGTCCAGGTGCAGGTCGAGAGCCTGATTAACCAGACTGCGTAGCCTGAACTGCTGCAGCCCTTCTGTCGTTGGGTAAATGGGAGTCAGGTGATCTTCTAACGGCTCGTCGCCACCGGACTTGAGGAGGGTGTATTCGGGGTGCACCATCTCGAAGCCCTGCGGGCCTTTTCGGACCTCACCAAAACAGCGTAACTTTTTGCCACGTTGCAGAGTGTTCTGTTGGGCTTTGGAGAAATAGAAAAAGCGGAGTGTCAGGCTGCCGGTGCCGTCGGAGACTTTGCACAACATTGTGCGCCGCCGGCGAAACACCACTTCGGTTAACTCGACCTCGGCTTCAATAATGGTGCGCATGCCTGAGCGCAATGAGCCGATAGCACTCAGCCGGGTGCGGTCTTCATAACGTTGCGGCAACAGGAAGAGCAGGTCTTCCGGCGCGTAAACATTCAGACGGCCCAGCTTTTCATCAAGCGCCGGGCCAACGCCGCGCAAGTCGGTGAGCTTACCGGATGCTGCCATATCGTCTGTTTAGATAGACAGAATGGCGTCGGCTTCAACCAGCGCGCCTTTTGGCAGCGCACTAATCTCAAGCGCCGCGCGCGCGGGGTAAGGCTCGGGGAAGTATTGCGCCATGATCTCGTTGACTGACCCGAAGTTGCCAAGGTCCGTCAGAAAAACGGTGACCTTTACAGCATTCAACAAATCGCCGCCAACTTCTTCTGCGATAGCTTTCATGTTTTTAAAGACCTGATGAATCTGGTCTTCGATATTGTCGCTGATCATCTCACCGGTTTCGGGGATGAGGGGAATCTGACCCGATACGTAAACGGTGTTGCCTGCCTTAATGGCCTGCGAGTAGACGCCAATGGCGGCAGGCGCCTGGTCGGTATGAATGGCTTGTTTGGACATTCTGGATTGATCCTTAAGTTTTGGTTATTGGGTAAGCCCGGGGTCAGGCACAGGTGCGCGTTACCCGGCGAACATGGCTCATTTTACGTATTTCGCGTAATACATTTGCCAGATTAATGCGGTCTTTCACCAGAATGGTAAAGCGCAGCTCGACAAACTCTTCTTCGGTTTCGTTAACAGACACCTGCTCAATGTTCGAGTCAGCCGCAGCGATGCGTGAGGCAACTTCGGCCAGAGTGCCCGGCTTGTGCTCGGTTTCAACGCGCAGCTCGGCCGAGAAATCGCGTTCGATGTCTTCAGCCCAATGCATCGGAATCCATTTGTTGGGCTGCTTGCTGTATTGAGCCAGGTTACCGCATATGTTGCGGTGGATGACGACGCCGCGACCGCTGCTCATATACCCCATGATTTCATCGCCCGGTAACGGATGGCAGCACCGGGCGTAGCTGACCACCATGCCTTCGGTGCCTGCAACGGCGATGCTGGTAGGTGCATGTGCAGTGCTGTCTGCGTTGCTGTCGTCTTCCTGCAGCAGTATTTGTGCAACCAATGGTGCCAGTCTTTCACCAATACCGAGTTGCTCATAAAGCTCAACGGTCTTGCGCAGCTCGAACTCACGCAACACCGATTTCATTCGCTCCCGGCTGACTTTGCGCATTGAGCTGCCGGCGTTTGCCAGCGCCTGATTAAGCAGGCGTCTGCCGAGTTCGACTGCTTCATTGCGCCGCAGGTTCTTCAGGTATTGCCTGATGCTATGGCGCGCTTTGGCAGTCGTTACGTAGTTAACCCATACAGCATTCGGGTGAGCACGTTTGGATGTCACGATGTCGATGGTCTGGCCGTTCTTGACCACCGTTCTTAACGGCACAAGGCGGCGGTCGATCTTGGCTGCAACACAATGATTGCCGACATCGGTGTGCACGGCGTAGGCGAAGTCGATACAGGTCGCGCCGCGGGGCAGACGCAAAATGTCGCCCTTCGGCGTGAAGACGTAAACCTTGTCGGGGAACAGATCGACTTTGACGTTCTCGAGAAACTCCTCGGAGCTTGCCGAAGAATGCATGTCGGAAATCGATTGCAGCCATTCGCGGGCACGTGCCTGTGGCGAGATGACCGAATGATCAACCTGCTTGTAGTGCCAATGGGAAGCCACACCGCTTTCGGCAACCCGGTCCATGTCGTTGGTGCGAATCTGGGCTTCAATGGGGATGCCGCCGGGCCCGAATAGCGTGGTGTGCAGCGACTGATAGCCATTCACCCGCGGAATAGCAATGTAATCTTTAAAGCGACCGGGCATGGGTTTGAAGAGTTGATGCACGATGCCCAGCGTGCGGTAGCTGGTATCAACATCATCCACGATGATGCGGAAACCGAACACATCAACAATCTCGCTGAGTGGGCGGTTCTTTTCTTTCATCTTGCGGTAGATGCTGTAGAGGTGCTTTTTGCGGCCGTAAACATTGGCGCTGATACCGGCCTCTTCCAACGCTTTACGCAGCCGGTCGGAAATTCTTCGTACCAGTTGTCGTTGATTGCCTTGCGCTCTTTTCAGAGTGCGTTCGATTACTTTTGCGCGGTAAGGGTAGGCATTGCTGAAACCGAGTTCTTCAAGTTCGGTCTTAAGCGAGTTGATTCCGAGGCGGTTGGCGATAGGCGCGTAAATTTCCAACGTCTCGCGGGCAATGCGCCGACGCTTCTCCGGAGCCAGCGCGTCGAGTGTTTGCATGTTGTGTTGACGGTCTGCCAGTTTGAGCAAGATGACACGAATGTCTTCCACCATCGCCAGGATCATCTTGCGGAGGCTTTCTACCTGCGCTTCAGTGCGACTGTTGAAGCTGAGTTTGTCGAGTTTGCTGACCCCGTCAACCAGCGCTGCCACCGGTTCACCAAATTTACTGCTGATCTCTTCGAGTTCTACCGGGGTGTCTTCGACGACGTCGTGCAAGAGCGCGGCAATAATACAGTCGGCATCCATTTTGAGATCGGCCAGCGTGCTGGCGACCGCTACGGGATGCGAGATATACGGTTCACCTGAGGCACGTGTCTGTCCGTCGTGGGCTTCGGCGCCAAAGTAGAAGGCATCGGTAATACGCTCGCGTTGTTCCGGCTCGACGTAGTCGAGCTTTGCCAATAAGGCCCTGAAGCCGGTATTGCGAAATACCTTGTCCAGACGACCGCGAATTGAAGTTGCGTATTCCATGTAGCTATAAAAAGCGTCCGTTATCTATCTGAGCGGGTTAAAACGATTGACTGCTCAGTATATAGGACGGTTTGCGGCTTTGGCGTGTTCGCGAGCCCGGTTCGGGCAAAAAAAAGACCGGCATAAAGCCGGCCTTTTCAAAGATTTTGCTGCGGATTAACGTGCCTGAGCACCGGTATCCATAGAAGGAATTGGTGTGTTGGCAAGAATCTCTTCTGCATCCTGACCGGCCAGAAGGTTTTCTTCAGGCTCATCTACTTCGTCCAGAATGTCGCGGGTCACGAGGCCTTCTGCAATTTCACGCAGGGCAACTACGGTAGGTTTGTCATTTTCCCACTCGACCATCGGCTCAGCACCATTGGCGAGGCGACGGGCGCGTTTAGCTGCAACGGTAACCAGTTCGAACAGGTTTTCCATGTTTTCCATGCAGTCTTCTACAGTAATACGTGCCATTTTCTTGAATCCGTAATGTTTGGGCCGTCAAATCGCGGCGATATTTCCCGGGCATTTATGCCGAAAGGTCGGGCAGATTACCGCCACAGCGGGCAACTTGCAAGCGCTCGCTTATGTGGGGATTTAACTAAGTATCTGTTCTACAGCGGCTTTTATCTCAGGAGCAGCCGTTTTGTTGGCGGTATTGCCACCTTTCAGGATGTCTTGCAGGGTTTTGACCGCTCCATCAATGTCATCATTAATGACTGCGTAATCAAATTCCTGCCAGTGACCGAGATCGGCTACCGAGTCGGCCAGGCGCCTGGCAATAACGTCATCGCTGTCCGTTGCCCGGCCCCGGAGTCGCTTTTCAAGTTCGGTGACAGACGGCGGCAGGATAAAGATGGATTCGCAGTCCGGCATGTTGCGGCGAACCTGCTGCGCGCCCTGCCAGTCGATTTCCAGAATGACATTGCTGCCTTGCTCTAGCAGTGACTGCACTTCTTTTTTTGGTGTGCCGTAAAAGTTGTCGAACACTTCCGCGTACTCAAGAAACGCATTGTCGTCGATCATTTCGCGAAACTGTTCTTTGCTAACGAAGTGATAAGCCTCGCCCTCAACTTCGTTGTGCCGGCGGTCGCGGGTGGTATACGAAATCGAAAACTTCAGTGATGCATCAGCAGCCATAATGCCGTGCACCAGCGTAGTTTTGCCTGCGCCTGACGGCGCAGAAATAACAAAAAGTCTGCCTGTATTACTCATAACTTATTAGAGAGCGCTCAGATTAAAGTGTTGCAGGTGCTGTCTTAGAGACCTGTGGTGTCGGCATTTTCCAGAAATTGCTGGCGCCCGTCGACCTGTGCTGCCTGATTCTGTGTTGTAGCCATATTGCGCCATGCCTGAGCCTCTTTCGAGCCGTGCGTCCATCCGAGTGTCATGGAGAAGCTCCATTGATTGGAGGTTTCATCCTGAGTCAGTTGCAGGCGCAGTTCGTGAGGCTCGTCTACCAACGACACTTCGACAATCTGGAAGTCTTTGTTCATGATTTCCCTGCCAACCCGCCACTCACTGTATTTGGCACGGAGCAACTCGAAGTAATGCTTGCCCATCTTGCGTGCTTCGGCTTCTGTCGCAAAAGAAGTGGAGCCGCTGATAAAGCCGATACTCTGGCTTTTAGGTGTGGTTAGCAGGGTTACCTTATTGATGTCAGCTGGTTTGCTGGGGTCCGCCGCTACAAAAATAGTATTGCCCGATGCGGTGACTTCGGCAGGCTGGCCACCATTTTCGTATGCCGTTCCCAGCGAGTAACCCAAAAACTCTCCGTCTGAGGCATCGGCCTGAACGTTTAAAGGGAGCAAAAGGGCAGTACCGACGATGACCGCGCAGCTATAGAGAAACGCACTGTTTATAGGGGTTGTATTCAATGATTTCTCCTCATTTGCTTGGCTTCTGGTCAGGATGCCCGGAACCTTAATGATCGCAGGGCAGGCTTATATTAAACGTAATAAAAGACAGAATCTGCAAATTAATACTTTACTAACAGGACACCGGTGCCTTTTCACTCTGGTGTTTTTGCTGCAGCCCTGTTGGGTGTTACTATTTTATAAATGCATGATATTTAGACGGAAAGCGATTTTGCAAAGTCGCGTTCCGCAATTAATAGAAAGAACAATAGCGGGAAATATGAATCTTCAATTAAGCAAAATTTTGTGCCGGTGCTTTTCCAGTGCGTTCTTATTGCTGTGTGTATTGCCTGTAGCCAGTGCTGAAGATTATTACGAGAGTTTTGAAGCGGCGTTAGGTGCTGAGTGGGCGACCCACGGTGCAGAAGGTTGGGGTCTTCTTTGTGATGAGCCTCATCAGGTAACCGAGGGCAGTTGCTCTGTTGTTTCGCATCAGGGCGCGTTGCCGTTACGTTTGAGTCTGGAGTCATGCAGTGATGGAGTGCTGACCTTTGACTCGTCCCAGTTTATTACCGGTGAGTTTTCCGTTTGGGTTGATGGCCTGAAAGTGCTGAGTAAAACCGATGGTTTTGCCACATGGTCAACCAGCCAAATCAATTTGTCTGCCGGCGATCATGTTATTGCTTTTGAGCACACCGGTACCGGCAGGGTCGCAATGGATCAGTTGTCATTTGTCGAAACACAGAATCAGTGTTCGATTGATCAAGGCTGTCACCCGGCGGCGCCCGCTTACGATCATGTGGTGGTAGTGGGTGATTCAATTAGCAAGTACGAAGAAGACCCTGAAGCCTTTAATTACCCTGACTATATGCAGGCGCCTACGCTGATTGATAATTACGCCGTGCCGGGCACCGAGCTTGCAAAGGAAATTCTGGCCGGATTTGCGGCTGCATTGGATGGCAGCCCGGGCGCGAACGGCGTGATTATTGAAGGCGGCGTTAACGATCTTATCTGGTGGAACCATATAACCCCCACCGCTGAAGAGAAGCTCCAGACTATGCAGTTGGCCATGATGAGCATGACGAATGAGGCCCTCACGCGTGATCTTGATGTGTTGTTCATCAATATTCTGCCGTGGAAGACCGATGTCTGGGTCTGGTCTGAAGGCAAACAGGCACTCACTTTGCAGTACAACGCCTGGTTGCAAAGATATTCACTGCTGACCGGTATGCCATTGGTGGATGCCTACAGCCACATGCAAAGTGAGTCGGGCGAAGAAGGGGCGCTGGCTCCTGAGTACGGTGGCCCGGTTCACCCGAACGAGGCGGGGGCAGAGGCGCTGGCCGCCGAGGTCGACAGGCTAATTGAGACGGCCCGTCATTAAACTGCAGCGACTCTGTATTTGTTTATTTGTTCTGCTGGTAACCGCTTGCGGCGGTTCCGGTGGCTCCGGAGAGGATGCCCTTCCTGCATTCAGCACTATCCTCATCGCCGGTGATTCCATCAGTCGCTACGACCAGGACCCGAACGCCTACGCCTATGCTGATTATTTGCTGCTGCCGGATACAGTGTTGAATCAGGCCGTTCCCGGCACGCGACTCGTCGACCAGATCGCCACAAGTTTCTCAGCCAATCTTGACCTTTTGCCCGATGCCGATGGCGTCATTATTCAGGGCGGAACCAATGACCTGATCCAATGGGATGGCAGTACTCCTGATGATGCGGCCCAATTAGTATTGATGCAGGCGGCTATTACGGCCATGAGCAGCGAGGCATTATCACGGGACTTGCAGGTGCTCTATGTGAACATCCTGCCCTGGGGTGGCACTAAGGCATGGTCTCTCGAAAAGCAGCAGTTCACCGATGAGTACAACGCCTGGCTGAGCAGTTATGCCGGCCAAACCGGCGCTTTGTATGTTGATGCTTATTCGTTGCTGCAGGCACAGAGTGGTTGGGATGAGCGTATAGCGACCGTCTATGGTGGACCGCTACACCCCAATGAAGCGGGTGCGATTGCACTGGCAGCAGAAGTGGAAGCCGTTATTCAGGCCTATCGCGACAGTCAGTAACCGCGGTTATTCTACGTTCTGAATCTGCTCACGCATCTGTTCAATCAAGACTTTCAGATCGACAGCGGCTCTACTGGTGACCGGGTCGGCTGATTTTGACCCCAAGGTGTTGGCTTCGCGATTGAGTTCCTGCATTAGGAAGTCGAGGCGGCGACCAATGGCTTCGTCGCCCTGTAGCGACTCGCGGATCTCTGCAACGTGGGCAGCCAAGCGGTCCATCTCTTCCGCTACGTCCTGCTTCTGAGCGAGTATCAACAGTTCCTGCTCAAGACGTTCTTCATCAATTTTTTGCTCGAGCTCGGCAGCGCGTTCTTTCATGCGGGCGCGGCTTTTCTCAAGAACTTCGGGTAAGCGTGCCTGAACTGATTCAACAATAGTCAGGATTTGCGCGAGCCTTTCTTCCAGCATGTCATGAATGCGGGTGCCTTCTTTACCGCGTGCGGCGGCAAGACCGGTTACTGCTTCCCGCAGCAATTCGGTTGCCGGCTCCAGCAGTGATTCCATGTCGAGCGGCTTTTCGATCAGCACACCGGGCCAGCGCAATAAGGCCAGAGCATTCGGACGCCAGGCATCGTCAATGCGGTCGGCAATGCTGTTGCTGTGCTTGATCAGTTCTTCGACCAGCGCATCGTTCAGCTCCATCTCCGGTGCTTTATCAGCGGCCTGATGAAAGCTGAGTGTTGCATCAACCTTACCCCGCTTCAGCTGTTCGCCGATTACGTTCTTCAGGTCGGCTTCAATTTGCCGGAAACCTTCGGGTAGCCGGAAGTTGGCTTCGAGGTAGCGGTGATTTACCGAACGGATTTCCCACAGCAATGTGCCTGCTTCTAACTGTATTTCGGCTCGTGCGAAGCCGGTCATGCTGTTGATCATAGTGCTGTATCCAGAGTGTTTGAGCGGTTTTGACCGTGACTACAGGTGCATTTGTGAACTGGTCGTCGCACCTGCGAGCGGTGCTTGTGGCAGAATCCGCAACAGGAGCTGTTTTGATGACGGTCGTTTGTCTTCCGTCTATTGTAAGTGGCTTGATGCAATGAACCAAAACCTTTTCTGTGTAATGGCTCACAATGGGCGTTCACGGAAAGGCAGCAAGATTAAGGAATAATGTTGAAAGTTGATGTCGCTCAGGTCAGTTTGCTCGGTAATCGCGAAGAAAATCAGGATCGCGTCGATGTAATTGCGACCGAGAATGCCACGCTGCTTATCGCTATCGACGGTATGGGTGGCCATGCCGGGGGTGCCGAAGCTGCGCGACTGTGCGTTGACGTTATCGGTAACGAGTTTAAAAATGCCTCGCATCCGATCTTTGATCCGCAGGGCTTTATGCATTTAGCCATTGGTAAGGCGCATACCGCGTTGGTCAGTTTGGGCAATCAAATCTCAGTCGAAGCGCGACCACGTGCCACTTGTGCGCTTTGCTTGGTTCAGGATGGTCACGCTTTTTGGGCGCATGTCGGCGACAGCCGTATTTACCACTTCCGCGACTTGTTGTTGCATGAACGCAGCCGTGATCATAGCCATGTGGAAGTGCTGTTACAGGAAGGTCTGATTTCAGAAGATGAAGTGTCCAGCCATCCTATGCGTAACTTTGTGGAATGCTGCTTAGGTGGCGATTCCACCTTGCCGAGCATGACCATTACCCGCAATAAACCTATGGAAAGCGGCGATGTGATGCTGGTGTGTTCGGATGGCTTCTGGTCCGGGCTGACAAACGATCAAATGGCAGCATTGACTACGTCTGATGCGGCTTTTATCGAAAGTCTCGACAAGTTGGGTGCTCAGGCCGTGCAAACGACCTCGCCACACAGCGATAATACCTCCGCTGCAGCTCTGCGTTTTGTAGAATCTGCTTAAGCCGGCAAACTAACAATTAATCAGGGGAAGACCTATGGCAACGCGACCTAGCGGGCGTGCGGCAGACGAGCTGCGTGCAATTGAATTAACGACCGGTTACACGGTTCATGCCGCAGGTTCGGTGCTTGCCAGCTTTGGTGATACCCGGGTGCTGTGCACAGCATCGGTAGACGCTTCGGTACCCCGTTTCCTAAAAGGTAAGGGACAGGGTTGGATTACCGGCGAATACGGCATGTTGCCCGGCTCAACGCATACACGTTCCCGTCGTGAGGCAGCCGGTGGCAAACAAGGTGGCCGGACGCTTGAGATTCAGCGTTTGATCGGTCGCTCCCTGCGTGCTGCTGCCAACCTGGAAGCGCTCGACGGTTACACCATTACACTCGATTGCGATGTGCTGCAGGCTGATGGTGGTACGCGCACGACCTCAATCACAGGCGCATGGGTGGCACTTGCACTGGCAGTTGAGTCATTGCTGGCCGAGGGCAAGATCAAAACCAATCCTTTGCTGGGTCAGGTTGCAGCGATCTCTGTGGGTATTTACGAAGGCATGCCTGTGCTTGATCTCGATTATCCGGAAGATTCCAGTGCCGAGACTGATATGAATGTGGTTATGAATGATGCCGGTGCATTTATCGAAGTGCAGGGCACTGCCGAGGGTCATGCGTTTCGTCGCGATGAACTGAATCAGTTGCTGGACCTGGCCGATGCCGGCATTAAGGACATCATGCAAAAGCAGCGTGCAGCGCTTGAAGGTTAAAGCCTGACGATCATATTTACTGATGAGTAAGCAAGCGCAAAAAATTGTTCTGGCTACCGGCAATGCCGGCAAAGCGAAAGAATTTGCACAAATGCTGGGGGCTCAATTCGAGATTGTTTTGCAAACAGAATTGGACCTGATCCCGGCTGAAGAAACGGGCACTACCTTTCTTGAAAACGCCATGCTTAAGGCCCGATATGCTGCGGAGCAATCCGGCTTGCCGGCAATCGCCGATGATTCCGGTCTTGAAGTTGATGCTCTCAACGGCGCGCCGGGCGTCTACTCTGCAAGGTATGCCGGCGATAACGCGACAGATGCGGATAACAACGCACGCTTGTTGAGAGAGCTGGACGGCGTGAATGACGCCAATCGGACCGCCCGCTTTCGTTGTGTCATTGTGTTTGTGAATAGTGCGGACGACCCGCAGCCATTGATTGCCGACGGCGCCTGGGAAGGCCGGATTGCTTCAGTTGCAAGCGGCGATGGTGGCTTCGGCTACGACCCGTTGTTTATCGACACGGCGGACGAGCAGGGGCGCACATCCGCACAGTTAAGTCCTGCCGAGAAGAATGCCCGCAGTCACCGGGGTCAGGCGGTGCAGGCTTTGTGTGCACAGCTTAAGTTGTAGCCCTCCTCAGATCTTTCCAGCGGTCATCTTCGGACCGGCGTTATAAGATTGTCGCTATGCCTATCCCTTTAAGCCTCTATATTCATTTTCCCTGGTGCATAGCCAAGTGCCCCTATTGCGATTTTAATTCGCACCCGAAGCAGGGCGCGCTGCCCGAGCAGGAATACCTGCAAACATTGCTGGATGATTTGCGTGCCGATGCCCCGTTGGTGAGCGGGCGAAACATAGAAACGATTTTTATCGGCGGCGGAACTCCGAGCCTTATGCAACCGTCTACGATCGCTGCCGTTATTGAGGCCGCAAAGCAGAGTGTGGGCTTTGC
>Ga0070728_10006444_pt1 | contig 11126 bp, 10 predicted proteins | sample tdDd471_FD_66723 | JGI IMG/M metagenome (GOLD analysis project Ga0070728, IMG submission 66723) | Marine sediment microbial communities from the Atlantic coast under amendment with organic carbon and nitrate - tdDd47.1 | ecosystem: Environmental > Aquatic > Marine > Coastal > Sediment | place...
AAAAATTGAAAAGCACGACGTAAAAACTAAAAATAAACTTAAAAACAAATAGCGCATAACGGGATAATTTTCGAATAATTGAAACCTATTTTATACCAATAGAATTTACAAATAAATTATGTTTTTATTGCATAAAAAATCAATCTGCATATATAATTATATGATTTTTAGCCTTCTCAAGCAATCACACGCTTCAATATATAAAAAAAAGCCTACACAAGTGCAGGCTTTCTATATACATATAATCAAAATGAGTTGATCACTCCAACTTTTATTTTTATCGAATACGATCCATCGAACGTATCATTGCTTCATCTTTTCCAATATTTCGAATAGCTAAATAAGACAAGACAACACTCACTAATGGGAAAGCATTAATAATACTGTAGTTAGCAATAGCTTGCATCGATTCCAGTTGCGAATTTACATTATAATACACTAAACCAACGATTCCCAATAAACAGAAAATATTAAAAACAGTTAATCGAATCTGACGAATACGCTTTTTGTATGAGAAGATAGTCACCAAAACATTTAATATAATTAGAGCTAATAAAACAGCTACTGGATAGGCTTTAAAAAGCATAGGCTCACCTTCTGTTAAAGATGGAATTCCTCGGTATATAAATGAATAAGCATTGTTTGCTGAATCGATTAATTCTGCCAAAGGGAAAAAGAACATCAATGTCATTAGGATTAAAACGCCTAATAGGAATAAAGTTTGAATTCTTTGAATCATAGTTTTGTTAAAATTGAAAATTAATATTTTAGGATTAAACTTTTCTTTATATAAAGCTTTTCCATGCACAAATTTAACCTTAAAAATAAGAGCAGCAAATTTTCATCTACTACTCTTATTCTTCAACTTACAAACTATAAAATTATCTTCTAGACCTATCTCTCAACCCTTCTTTTTTAAAGACATATAGTCAATATAGTACAGAAGTTTTACAGACAAAGAATTAAATCTTGTTGCATCAAATGTATTTTTAAGATTGTTTATAAAACGATGCGCAATCATTTCATTCGAATCCACTATAGAGTTTTTCCATACCAAAGCCAATTCACTCCCTGGTGCAAATCGCCAGGAATACACCATATCAATATTAAATGTATTAAAGTTAATATCATGATTATCTGTATACGAAGTGGCTTGTAATCGCCCATTATCCAGTAAGCTTCCAAAACTTTTATATTCGGCTTTAGCCCAATAATGACGTGCTCTAAAACTTAAAGACATCTTATTATTAAAAATATAATTGGCAGTCATTCTATTTTCCAGGTAAGCCGTGTTTCGTCTTCCAATATAAACATTGGTTACTCCATTGATTTCTTCATCATTCACATAGCCCATATCATCTAACTGTCTATCCCATTTCATTCTGTACCTCATAGTAAACCTATCATTAAACCGATAACGTGGGCTTAATGAAAGAGAAAAAACAATTAAATCATCCGTGGAGAATCGCTTCCCATATTCTGCCTCAATGTCGAAAGCAAACTCTTTTCTGTAATCAGAAGAAAACCATAAGCCTACAAAAGCAGATGATCCTTTTCTCAATTTCATACCATCAACACGAGGTTCACGAAAATCGTATTGATGCATGGGATGAATATTACCATAAATACCAACTGAATTATAGGATGTAAATTTAAATCTTGAATTATAATAAATTGTAAAACGCGAAAAACGAGCAGGCTTATACTGCGTTTCATGACTAATAGTCATATTATTATGCTGAGCCAACAAAATACCGGTAGGCTTATAGATATGGTAGCCCAGTCTGAAATTATTTCTTATAAGATTGTTTCGATTTAAAAACCCCATATCATTAGGGTTGTAATTGTCGGATATCATCTCATTAGAGAAACTCCAATTAAATTTTCCACTTATTTTCTCGAAAGATACTCTATGATGCTGACCAATCTCATCATCCTCATTTTTCTCATAACGACGTGACATCATAGCCTTACCTTTTACCTGATAAGTCCGAGATCTATTTTTCATTAGAAATTCGGTACCTGTCACATTTGCGATATAGTCTTCATTGGGCACTGTAACATTTGTATTAAACAAAGACACATAAGATTCGTTCTTTAAACTTTGATCAAAAACCAACATATTATAATTGGCAAATGCCTGGGTTTTGAATTTACGCTTGGAACCTGTGATCGTATCTTTAATTTCAGCATATGTATTTCTAATCATAGAATTCAAAAAGCCCACTCCTAACCCCTTACTTGTTCTACCCGATATTTTTGTTGAATTTAAGATTTTAGCTTCTACTGGATTTTCATATATGATTTCATTCTCTTCAAGCTCTTCTTCTACATCATATCTATACTTAGGTGAAGCCCCTATTCGTTTCGAATAAAAAATTCCGCCTCTGTTAAAAAGTTCCGTCGCCTCCGTAAAAAACTGTCTTTTTTCATTAAACTTAGTTTCATAAGGAGAAAGGTTTAAAATTTGATCGTCAGATTGGACCTGCCCAAAATCAGGAATCAACATCATATCGAGAGTAAAACTCTCATTAATTCCATACTTGAGGTCAAGACCACCCCGATAATTCGTTTCAAATGAAGATTTATCGGATGATTTGTCGACATACACAGAAAAATAGGGCGAAAAAGACAATCGTGTAGGCGGCTTAATATTTTCTATTCCTTTTAAAATACCCGACTGATTAACCCAACCCGATTCTTCTTTATCGATAAAATTCCAACTTACCTTTTCCTTATCACGTTGAATGTTACGAATGATGTTTATTCCCCACTCCTGAATATTCTTTTTGGGAAAACGCAGGGCTGAATATGGAATCTCAAATTCAGCACTCCAGCCATTTTCCCCAATGTGAGCACCACTTTTCCAAACCGCGTCCCAATTATTATCTTCTCTATTTTTAACAATCTTAGCATCTATCTGTACCCCCATTGGAGTCACTATAAATTCAAAGGCATCTAAACCATTATTAAAGGGATCGATCATTAGAAGAATGAAATCACTATTATTTATGTCATCGCGTTTACTGAGTTCTTTCAGAATCTTATCAGGCTGATCATCATACATCATAAGCCCAACTATAAGCGCATTATCGGTATAAATAAATTTCGCTTCCGTTCTATAATTCGAGGGAGTTCCGTTATCAGGATCTAGTTGGATAAAGTCGTCAGCAACCGGAATATCCTTCCAAATTGCATCATCTAAAAGCCCATCTATTTTAGGGTTTTGTTTAACACGCTTTGCTTGAATTTCTTTTTTTGAAAAGGCTTGTGCAGGCAAACACAAACTGAGAGACAGAGCTATTAAAAGCAGAGTTAGTTTAGGCATAGTCAATTTAGGTTTTCTAAGGTTGTATAATGGTTATGAGACTTAGTCATTTATCATACCAAAACCAATACTTGCCTGATTACCAAAACATAACCATTTAATCAACTATAAACAAGTGAACGCTTATAGAACAACCAATGTTCGAAAACGAACATCAATCTCTATTAAACTCAATAAAAAAAAGGCTGCTCCTCTCGAAACAGCCTTTAATAAATATTCTATAAGTCGTTTAGTTGTTACCTAAAATAAGAGGCATACCTTCTTTACCACTACCAATCACAACAACTTTTGAATTAGGAGATTTCGACAATTCAATAGTTGCTTCAATTCCACGCATCTTCAATAGAGCTGTAGTCAAACTACTATTAATAATCTTATTTGCTTTCGCTTCACCTTCCGCTGCAATACGCTTTCTCTCTGCCTCACTCTTTTCTCTATCAAGCTTAAATTGGTACGCTAGAGCTTCCTGCTCTTGTTGTAGCTTACTTTCAATAGCTTGCTTAATCTTTGCAGGCAAATTAATCGAACGAATCAATAAAGCCTTCATTTCGATATTATTCTTCTTAAGAATTAAAGATGTTTCAGTAATAATAGCATCTTCAACTTCTTTTCTACGAGTCGAGTAGATTTCTTCGGCAGTATATCGACCTGCTACCTGTCTAACAGAAGAACGAACCTCTGGCACAACTAACTGATTGATATAATTCTTACCAAAAATCTCATGTAAATAACCAATTTTATTATAGGTTGGATTAAATCGAACAGATACATCAATATTTACGGATAAACCACTCTTATCCAATACATCCATCGTTTCTTCACTTTTCTGCTCCTTTACATCGTATACATGTAAGTCATTCCAAGGTGCAATTACATGGAAACCAGGCATAAATACATTCTCTTTATCCAATCCGTTTGAGAATTTACGGAAAATAATTCCACGCTCACCTGGCTGAAGCGTTTTAAACATACTTGATCCTGACATAACTAAAATCAGTGCAAAAGCAGCAACTACGATTAAGAAATACGGTTTTTGTTTCATTTTTTGAAGTTTAATGCTCTATAATAGATATCTTTCTAATTAGAAAGCAATTAGATATTAGCCATCAACTATGAGCTTTAGAGTCATTATAATTTTCACTAATAGAAAGGTAAATATAGCATAATATATTCATTGAGAAAACAAGAATCGGCGGAAATAAATCAATGAATTATATTGAAAACATATATTCAAAGTCGTTTTTGAATGCGTGAATTATTTGTATATTTGGAACTTGATTGGATCAAATAGATCTAAGTAGATACTACTTCTCTCTCCTATTTTTTCAGTCGACTCTATAAATTACTCCAAACAACCATAATAAAGTATTGTTAATCTGCAATTAACAGTTTGCCTAATATTCTGCCTATATTTACAAATAACATTTGTTGACAAGGTAAAATATTTGAGCTCTCTGAGCTGTTGCAATTCAAAATTTTAAAAACATATGGAACCTATTAAATCATCAGAACTAATTATCAACCCAGACGGGAGTATTTTTCACTTGCATTTGAGACCTGAGCATCTTGCTGATACGGTTATTCTTGTTGGAGATCCGGGGCGTGTGGAATTAGTTGCAAGTTTTTTCGATGAAGTTGAGTTAACCATCTCGAACCGCGAATTTGTAACTAAAACAGGTCGCTATAAAGGCAAACGATTCTCCGTTTTATCTACGGGCATTGGAACCGATAATATTGATATTGTAGTTAACGAATTGGATGCTTTAGTTAATATTGATTTGGAGACACGTCTACCTAAAAAAGAGCACAAAGCTTTAACTCTTGTTCGTATCGGAACTTCGGGTTCATTACAAGGAAATATTCCTGTTGATTCATTTCTTTTATCTAAGAAATCTATTGGATTCGATGGGATGCTAAATTTCTATGCGGGCAGAGATGAAGTTTCAGATCTTGAATTTGAGAAAGCATTTAAAGAAGGTGTTAATTGGAATCCAAAATTAGCTTCACCTTACTTTGTTTCTTCTTCTGAAAAAGTTATCAATCAACTTGATGGTGATGATATGATTCAAGGAATTACAATCTCTGCAAATGGTTTTTACGGACCGCAGGGTAGAGTGCTTCGTCTGAATACTTTGGATATGGATTTAAATGATAAGATTGAAGCTTTTGAATATCAAGGACAAAAAATCACTAACTACGAAATGGAAAGTTCTGCTATTGCAGGATTAGCCGCTCTTTTAGGGCACGAAGCTGCAACAGTTTGTGCTATTATTGCGAATCGCGTCAATAAAGATGCCAGCAAGGATTACAAACCTGTAGTTAAAAACCTTATCAAAACTGTACTGGATAGATTAAGCAAATAGTATAATATATCGAGATCGAATTGAGTCATAAGCTCATGACTTTGTTATCAAAAAGCTCTGAAACCCACAAGAATTGTTCTTCTTAGTGGGTTTTATTATATTTAAGAAAGAACCGATCTCAAAACTACTATGAACGAAGAGAAAGTACGTGCTTTAATTTCACTTCTAGATGATTCTGATCCAAATGTTTACGTCAACATTAGTAAGGAATTATCGAAGTTACCTTCATCAGACATTCCCTATTTGGAAAATATTTGGTTGGAGTCTGACAGCCCTTTGTTACAAGAACGTTTAGAAAGTATAATCGATGAGATACATCACAATTCAATTATTAAGGAACTTATAAACTGGAAAAATTCCCCCAAACAAAATCTAATTGACGGAGCTATTCTCATTAATAAAAGTGTTAGTTACCACCTCACTACAAACAATGTTAAAGCAACAATTGATAAAATTGTTAATGAAATTAAACCAGAATTTAAAGAACTGGAGAGTTATCTGGATAAGGTGAAAATCCTAAATCATTTTCTATATTTCATTCATAACTTCATGGTATTATCTCCAAAAGAAGAAACCAATTGGGGAGGGAATATCAGTACTGTTCTTGCTCAAAAAAAAGGCAATTATATTATTACAAGTATTATCTATGCGGGAATTGCTCAAGAACTAAAACTGCCCGTTGCAGGCATTCAACTTCCCAATAGTATACTGCTATGTTGTGAAAGTTATCATAGCGATCCGGCGTCCAGAAAATCAAAGCGAAATTATTTCTACATCAATCCTATTGATAATGGTGCCGTGCTTTCGTCCATGCAGCTTGAACATGTGATTAAATTTAAAAAACTAAAAAATCTGCCTCAGTATTATAAACCATGTAACAATCTTGATCTGATCAAACTACTTATTCAGAATCAGATATTCTGCTATAGTCGCCAGAATAATTACAAATATGTAGAAATTCTAAAAAAGCTACTGAATACCTTGCTTCATAAGAAAGCGTAAGAAAAGATTAAGAAAAAAAAATCTCCAACTTCGAAAAGCTGGAGATTCTAAATATACAGTTAGTATTTACTTTGCGTAATTGATTGCTCTTGTTTCACGAATAACTGTGATTTTCACTTGACCAGGATATGTCATTTCATCCTGAATCTTCTGAGCAATATCCAATGATAAGCTTTCCGCTTCTTTGTCAGAAACTTTATCACTTCCCACAATAACTCTCAACTCTCTACCTGCCTGAATAGCATAAGTTTTCAATACACCAGGGTGAGAAAGAGCCAAGTTTTCAAGATCCTTAAGACGCTTAATATAAGATTCAACAATCTCACGTCGAGCTCCCGGACGAGCTCCCGAGATAGCATCACATGCCTGAATAATTGGGGCGATTAGAGTTGTCATCTCAATTTCATCGTGGTGAGCTCCAATTGCATTACAAATATCTGGCTTCTCTTTATATTTCTCAGCCAATTTCATACCTAAAATTGCGTGTGGCAATTCTGGCTCATCATCTGGCACCTTACCTATATCGTGTAAAAGACCTGCACGTTTTGCTTTTTTAGCATTCAAGCCAAGCTCAGTTGCCATAATAGCACATAAGTTAGCTGTTTCACGAGCATGCTGTAATAAATTCTGACCGTAAGATGAACGATATTTCATTTTACCAACCATACGAATCAATTCAGGGTGTAAACCATGAATTCCCAAATCGATAGCCGTACGTTTACCCGTTTCAGCCATTTCTTCTTCAATCTGCTTACGAGTCTTATTCACAACCTCTTCAATTCGAGCAGGGTGAATACGACCATCAGTTACCAATTGATGAAGAGCCAAGCGAGCAATCTCACGACGAACAGGATCGAAACCTGAAAGCACAATTGCTTCGGGTGTATCATCTACAATAATTTCAATTCCTGTTGCAGCCTCGAGAGCACGAATATTACGACCTTCACGACCAATAATACGTCCTTTGATCTCATCAGATTCAATATGGAAAATCGTCACAGAATTCTCAATTGCAGTTTCGGTTGCTACACGTTGAATTGTTTTAATTACAACCTTTTTAGCTTCCATATTAGCCGACATCTTGGCGTCTTCCATGATATCGTTCACATAAGACATCGCTTCAGTTTTCGCTTCTTCTTTCAAAGAATCTACAATCTGGTTTTTAGCCTCTTCAGCAGATAATCCTGAAATTTTCTCCAACTGCTCAATTTGCTGACGCTTAGATTTCTCAAGCTCCATCTCTTTTCTGTCTACCAACTCCATTTGAACATTTAAGTTCTCACGAATGGTATCAACCTCTTTCTTCTTACGTTGGAAATCTTCTACTCGTTGATTAACTGCAGTTTCTTTTTGCTTTACCTTGTTTTCAATCACTAAAAGCTTTGCATTTTTAGCATTAATTTGCTTTTCGTGTTCCGTTCTAAGCTGTAAAAATTTCTCTTTCGCTTGTAGGATTTTATCTTTTCTAAGAACCTCCGCTTCGGCTTGGGCATCCTTTATGATACTTTCGCTCTTACGTTTTAAAGCACGCTGCAAGACGAAATAGGATATAAATCCGCCCCCAACTAAAGCAATGGCTCCTATGATTATTTCTGTCATTGTTTTTTATATTTAGTCAATACTCAATTTTCTTTATATAATAAATAACCCGCACCATCACTCAGATATCCCAACTACGAAAAATCACACAACACCAAGATATTGGTATTTAATAATTTAATCACAATCAGTCACTAAGAAATAATGCGGGCTACTGTTTTTTTAAAGGTGTTTTTATTGTTCTTCCTTAATAAACTCATTCAATTCTTGTTCCAAAGCTTCCAGCTCCTTTAAAACTGGAGAAACATCTGTTTTTGCTTCTGATTCCAATACTTTTACTACAAACTGTAGAGAAGCCATGGCTAAAAAATCCTGAATGTCTTTATCTTTATATTTCTGTTGGTATTGCAATACCTTTTCATTTATAGTTTTTGCTGCCTTTCGAATGATCTCTTCTCTATTCCTTTTTATATTTAAAGGGTAAAGACGACCTGCTACATTTACTTTTATCAAAAATTCGTCAGACATAAACAATTCCTATTTGTTTAAAAGAGCAATACACTTATCAATCTCCCGCACAATTTGGCTAATCTTATTTTTAGCCTGCTGCGAATCACCTGTATTCACAGCAAAAGTCTTTGCCAATTTTAAAGTATCATACTGATGTTTGAACTCCTCATTTTCTTTGCTTAAAGTCTCTACTTGTTCAAGCAAATCCATTTTTTCACGAACTAACTTGTCTTTTTCAAGCTTTAGATCCTGATACAAAGTTATAAGACGAGAGATTTGCCCTCGTAACTCAGATACTATTTCAATTGGCTTTACCTCCATTCTCAAAAATTTCTTCTACAAAATTAACATTGCTGTTAAGATAATCAAAAATATTGCTTTCTATTTTCAATTGCAAGCCTTAAAAAAACACATTTTTATTAGTTTTACACTCTTATAAAAACACAAGCTAATTAGGAATACCATGAAAATAAAGGATCTAAACATAAATATACTTTTTTTCTTATTATTTATATTATTTCACCCTTTCACAGTAAAGGCCCACAATATACCTAAGAACTATTTCAGGTCGCCAGTAGATTTTAAAATAACCCTATCCGGAACATTTGCTGAGCTTCGAAATAATCATTTTCATTCAGGAATAGACATTAGGACCTTTACTACGGGCAAAAAAGTTTACGCCATAGCTGACGGCATTGTTAGTCGTATTAAAATATCTGCAGGAGGCTACGGAAAGGCTTTATATATCGACCACCCGAATGGATACACATCGGTTTATGCACACTTAAGTAAATTTTCACCAAAAATTGAAGCATATATAAAGTCTCAACAATATCGAACTAAGAAATTTTCGATTGATATCGATCTTAACAAGATGGAATCGCATAAAAAAGAGCAGTTCAAACTAAAGAAAGGCCAGATTATAGCCTATTCGGGAAATACGGGATCATCTATGGGGCCACACCTGCATTTTGAGATCAGAGAGACTAAAAGTGAGAAGCCAATTAACCCAATGCTTTTAGGATTCAAAATTTTGGATACGACAGCCCCAAAAATTTATAATTTATACGCCTACCCTCTTGACAAGAACAGTAGCGTAAATGGTAAAAATACCAGACAAACATTTAAGGTTAGTTCTTTAAATAAAAACAGTTTCATCTTGAAAACAAACAAAATGAAATTGCATGGCAAAATTGGTTTTGCCATTCACACACAAGATTTTCTTGATAATACTTGGGGAAAGTGTGGTATTAATAAGCTACAGTTAAAAATCAATGACTCTTTAATTACCAATTATTCTCTTAACAAATTTTCCTTTAGCGAGAGTCGTTATATTAATTCTCATATAGATTATGAACTAAATTATGATACCAAACGAAAAGTCCACAAAGCATTTATTGAGCCCAATAATAAGTTAAGCTTTTATTCAGGTATGACAACAGATGGCTCATATGAATTCAATGAAAATAAAAACTATAAAATTGAATTATCTGTTTTTGACTCTTACCAAAACAAAGCTAAACTTCAATTTACTGCTAAAGGCGATACGACTTCAGTTCATTTCCCACAAGAAACATTTACCAGCTTATTTGAATATGAAAATGAAAATAAATTCTCTGAAAAAGGTATAAACTTGAAATTCCCAAAGAATTGCTTCTACTCAAATCTTGAATTCAACTATACAACAAGCCAGGATTCTAACTTTTTATCACCAATATTTCACATTCACAAACCAAGTGTAGCTCTGAATAAATATTATAGCATTTCAATAAAGCTTAACAAAATCGATCAGAATTTATCAGATAAATTAGTTGTCGTTCAAATCAATAAAGACCGAAACATATCATCAGTGGGTGGAATCTTTATAGATGGTCACATCAAAACAAAAACTAAAAAGCTTGGTAATTATGCCGTTTCAATTGATACAATTGCACCTAGCATTACAACGAAGACTGATTATAAAAACAAAAATATCAAGACTCTTAAATTCATTGATTTTACAATAAAAGATAACTTATCGGGTATTAAATCATTTCATGGAGAAATAGATGGCAAATGGGTTTTATTTGAATTTGATAAAAAGAAAAACCGCCTGTTTTATACTTTTGATAAAAAAAGATTAGCTAGCAATAAAAAACATAAACTGAATTTGATTGTAAAGGATGCAGTTGGAAATATTGGAACTTACAGATGTGATTTTACCTGGTAAAATTAAAAGCAATAAAAAGGAGAGTTTTAACAACTCTCCTTTTTTGATTAAAAGTTCCAGTATTTTGAAATTAACTCAAGACGATACTCATATAAATCATTCATTTTCAACTCTGATAAAATTCGAGTGTTTAGATTTTTATCATACCTAACCAAATGATATATTAAACCTGCCA
>Ga0070728_10006445_pt1 | contig 11125 bp, 11 predicted proteins | sample tdDd471_FD_66723 | JGI IMG/M metagenome (GOLD analysis project Ga0070728, IMG submission 66723) | Marine sediment microbial communities from the Atlantic coast under amendment with organic carbon and nitrate - tdDd47.1 | ecosystem: Environmental > Aquatic > Marine > Coastal > Sediment | place...
GCCAAGGCTGTCGCGACAGCGCGCAGCGGCCGCCGCATGTCGCCGTGCCCCTTGAACACCCCTTCCGTCGCATAGAAGAAGAAGAACGCCGGTGCGCCCGCGCTCAGCACGTACAGGTAGTCCGCGGCATGCCCCGACGCGCCTTCACTCATCGCGTACAGGCTCACGAGCAACGGCACCGCCAACCACGAGGCGGCACCGACGACCACCGAGGCCATCAGGGCGCCGCGCAATCCCTGGGTCCCCGCATGCCGCGCCGCGTCGTACCGCCGCTCCCCCACGCGCCGCGCAACCACCGCCGTCGCACCCGTCGAGAAGATCTGGCCCAACGACGCCATCATCCAGAACGTCGTCCACGCCGCCCCCTGCCCGGCGGCCGCCTCCTCGCCCAACTCCTTGACCCACTGGTAGTCGACAAAGTTGTTGAGGAACACCAGCAGCTGGAACGCGATCGACGGCCACGCGATGCGCCACGCCGACGTGCGCAACGGCCCCTCGAGCATGGAGTTGAAAGGCGCTTCAACGGACATGCAGCATCTTGTGCGTCTGCGGAATCACCCGCGTCGGCCGGTGCACGGCCATCGCCCGTTGTTGCAACCCCAGCACGAAGTCACCCTTCGGAGGATCGAACTTCGAACCGACGACCGGCTGCAGCACCAGCGTCACCTCCGGCGCATCATCCCGCAGCAACTGCGCGATCGGCTCGATCTCTTCCCACGTCGTGCGCGCATTGACCACGAGCTTCACCGCACACTCGCGCTCCTTCGCCACCTCCAGAAACCTCGCCGTAATCCCGATGTCGGTGGAGAAGCCCGCCGAACTCGCCAGCTTCACGTCCATCATCACGATGTCGATCACCGGCAGCAGGCGCCACAAGTCGTCGGGACGATGTCCGCCCGTCTCCATCAGAATCACCATCCCGCGGCCGCGCCAACGATCGAGCAGCGGCATCAGGTAGTCCACGAACAGCAGCGGTTCGCCACCGGTAATGGACACGGCGTGATGCGGGCCGGACTCCTTGTCGAGTCGCATGACCCACTCGTCCAGCGTCTGCTGGGAAAGGGGATTGGGCGCGGGTAAGGGGGCGGCCTCTCCCGGCAGGAACAAGCGCGCTTCATCCGGGATGCGCCGCGACGCGGGCGTGTCGCAAAACACACACTCCAGATCGCAGCCGGCAAGGCGTACGAACAGATGGCGTTCGCCCACACGGGTCGCCTCTCCCTGAACGGAAGAGAACACTTCGAACAGGGGGGCGTCAGCCACCGCTTCGCAGCTCTTCTTCGACCTCGGAGAGGACGAAGCCCTGCGCGGTCGGATCGAAGGCCGAATCGTCGGGACGATAGCCGTCAATGGAGTCCATGGGGACGCGGTCGATATGGCGGCGCAAGAGCAGGTACATCGCCTGGTAGAGCGCGGCTCGCAGCACCGCGAGGCGCGCCACCTGCAGAGACAGGAACACGGCCACGCAGAACGACAGCACCCAGGCGGCCAACGTCTGCGGCAACGGCAGACCTTGCGGCGGCTCCAGCATCATCGCGTCGAGCAGATTGCCCGCCATCTCGTTGCCGAGACCGACGCGCAACGCCAAAGCCAGCAGGCCGAGCACGACCCCGGCTCGAACTCCGCGCATCACGATCGCGGCCATCATCATGACGAGCACGCCAATGCGGTACGCCATCACGCGCGGCGCGTGCGTGAAGCTGTAGCCGTACACCCGCGTGATGGCGTCGAACGCATCGCTCCACTCGGTCGCGATCGTCGGCCACGCAAGAATGCCGCCCGCCAGCAGACCAACAATCAAGACCACCGCGCCGATGACCAGCAGCAGTGCGGCTGGCGCAGCGAGCACGAGGAACAACTCAAAGAAGCGACCCACCGCGAAGAGGCCGGCGGCGATGCCGACGAGAGTAATCGCGCCGAACAGCAGACCGGCCGGGGTCAGGAAGCCCCAGTGCCAGTGGTTCCACGCGAAGTCCAGAGCTTCCTTGATGTCCGAGCGGCGGTCGCACGTCAGCTCGACAGCCACCATGCGCGTGACAGCCATACCGAAGTAGGACCCCACCAGCAGCCCCATCACCCAAACGCCGAGCGCGCATCCGCCGACCACGGCCCACGCTCCGGCCTGCCACGCGCCGAGAAGGAGTTGCGCGGTCGCCTGCACCGGACGCAGATAGGTCGCCGCCAACTGCTCCGTGAATCCGCCGAACACGATCGTCCGCCCGATGGAGATGACGAACAGGGCGAGCGGCAGGAAGATCAGCAGTCCATAGAGCGACAGCAGCGTCTTGCGCTGATCAGTCGCGCATCGACGAACGCGACGAAGAAGCTCCAGCGGCTCGACGGGAGACTCGTTCATTCCTCCCCGGGTTCGGTCGCCAGCGAAGCACCGAACGGACCACCTGCGGGAATGCTGTAGTCGCCCTTCAGCCACTTGCTCAGGTCCAGCAGGCGACAGCGCTCGGAGCAGAACGGAAAGTCGGCCGGGCGGGATTCGGGATCGGTGTCGACCGCCTTGCGGCAGGTCGGGCAACGGGCGCGGGTCGGAGCCGACATGGCGGGAGTTTATCAGGACGTCCGCGCCGACGCCTGTACCGCCGTCACGCAGCAGACGTCGAGGATGTCGGTCGCCGAGCAGCCCCGGGAAAGGTCGTTGGCGGGCCGGTGGAGTCCCTGCAGGATCGGCCCCAGAGCCTCTGCGCCGGCCAAGCGCTCCGTGAGCTTGTAGCCGATGTTTCCGGACCCGAGATCGGGGAAGACGAGGACGTTGGCCTCTCCCGCGACCGAGGAACCATGCGCCTTGGATGCCGCAATCGCCGGAACCAGGGCCGCATCCACCTGCAGCTCCCCATCCAGGATCAGCTCGGGCGCCCGCTCTCGCGCGATCCGCGTGGCCTCCCGCACCTTGTCCACGTCGGGGTGCGATGCGCTCCCGTGCGTGGAGAAGCTGAGCATCGCGACCCGCGGCTCGTCACGCAGAAACAGCCGAGCGCTGGCGGCGGTCTGGAGCGCGATCGTGGCCAGCTGATCGGCATCCGGATCGGGATTGACGCCGCAATCCGCAAACAGCAGGTCGCGGCCGTCCGGCATGCGCATCAGGAAAAAACTACTGACCAGTCCGCTCGACCCGATGCCCAGCAGGGCCGAGCGCACCATATGGGCCGATGTGTGCGTGGCCCCGCTGACAACACCGTCCGCCTCGTCGAGCGTCACCAGCAGTGTGGCGCACAGGGTCGGGTCGGCAACCGCCTCCTCCGCCTGCTCTTCGGTGATGCCTTTGTGGCCGCGCCGGCCGAGGTAGAGATCGGCACAACGGTCGCGCGCCTCAGCGACCAGTGCGGCGTCGAGCAGGATCGCCTCCCCGAGCCCCTCCTCGTTGAACTCCCGCGCCGCGTCCTGCACGCGCGGGTCGTCTGACTCCGGCAGCAGGATGCGCTTATGGGCTTGCTTTGCTGCTAGCCGGAGATCGATGCCCATAACGCGTCATCGACCTCGACATCCATGTTGAGGAGATACTGGGAGTACGTCTTCCCCTGCGCGTCCACGAGCAACGACAGCGTGCCGCCGCCACCGAGCGACTCGTGCAGCAAGAAGTTCAGCGCCAGCAGGTTGGGGACTTCAAAGCGCTCGACTTGCCCCTGACAAATCGTTCCGAAGTACGTCTTCACGCGCTCGGCGGTCAGCGTCTCTTTCAGCCAGCCCCACAGCTCGGGTGTGCGGGCAATGACGCCAACGTTGCAGGTGTCGCCCTTGTCGCCGCTGCGCGCGAGGCACAGATCGGCAAGTTTGACGGTGCGTGTTTGGCCTGAGAGCGCGACGGGCGCCACCGGTTCGGTCGGCTCGAAGGGTTCGGAGGCGCCCGTGTACGGCGCGGGCACGAGCGGAACGCGCTCGTCGCCGACCACGATCTCGACCGGTACCTGGTCGCGCGAGATCAGCGCCGGCCAGTAGCCAACGACGCCGCTCGGGCGCGGACGGCCCTGATCGGACAGATAGGTGATCCCGGGAACCGTCGAGAGCACCTTCGGGACGAGCTGCGGCGCAAAGTCGTTCGCGAGCTTGCGGCGATCGTCGTCGCGCGCGGCGACCTGCAGCAGAATCTCGCCGGACTCGCCCGTGGTCACGCTGGGATGGCAGGAGTCGGCGCCCAGGAACTGCGTAAGCGTGTGCTCGTAGTGATCGCGACCGCCGACGCTCGCCCAGAAGACCTCGGCCACGTGGTTGGCCTTGGCCAGCGCACCGGGTCCGGAAATCATCAGGCGACCGAAGGCGCGGAAGCCCTGCTCGACCGAGATCGAGACCTTGAGCTTCTCGGGTCCGGGCGCGCCGCGGATGCCGCTGACACGCACGCGGTTGTCGCCTTCCTGCTCGAGTTGAATCGAGTCGAAGCGCGCGATGCAGTCCGGCGCGATGTATTCGGCGGCGCCCATTTCGTAGACGAGCTGTTCGCTGACGGTGTGAACCGAGACGAGTCCGCCCGTGCCCGGATGCTTCGTAACGGTGAAGGTGCCGTCCGGGCGCACCTCGACCATCGGGTAGCCGATATGCGCGTGGTCGGGCACGAGCTGCCAGTCGGTGAAGTTGCCGCCGGTGCACTGCGTGCCGCATTCGATGATGTGGCCCGCCACGATGCCGCTGGCGATGCGATCCCAGTCGGTCGGATCCCAGCCGAACTCGTGGATCATCGGCGCGAGCGTCACACCCGTGTCGGTCACCCGTCCGGAGATGACGATATTGGCGCCCATCGAGAGCGCCTTCACGACCGACTCGGCGCCGAGGTAGACGTTGGCGCTCAGCACGCGATCGCGCGCGTCGGACAGCGGGTTGCCGTCGTCCATGTGCGCGAGGGGCTCGCCCTGCTCGAACAGCTCGTCGAGGCGCGGGTAGACGTCGTCACCCAGCACGACGCCGACCTTCACCTTGTCGGCAACGCCGAGTTCCTCGGCCAGCGCCACCACCGCGTCGCGGCAGGCCAGCGGATTGACGCCGCCGGCGTTGGAGATGACCGTAATGTCCTTCTCGACACAGGTGGCGAGGACGTCGCGCAACTGGCTCAGGAAGTCACGGGCATAGCCGCTGGACGGGTCTTTCGCCTTCTGCTTCTGCAGAATCGCCATGGTGACCTCGGCGAGGTAGTCCATCACGAGATAGTCGATGGGGCCGCCTTCGACCTGGCGCTTGGCCGCCGTCGGATCGTCGCCCCAAAAGCCGCCACAGTTCGCGATTACGATCTTTTCTTTCACGCGCGCATGGTAACGGTTTGGCGAAGGTTGAACTCTCACCGGGCGAACCGCGTCTATAGGGGCATGACCCGCCTGCTCGCTCTCACCCTGTTCGCTACCCTCGCCGCTGCGGAGACCATCCCGCCCGGGGACTACAGCGACGTCGGCAAAGTCGTCCGGCGGGCCAACGGGAAGTACGACCTGTTTTCCGGGCACGGATGCCTTCTGCAGCTCCCGGACAAGCTCGCCGCCCAGCTCAAGCCGCACTTCGGGAAACTGGTTCGGGTGGAGTACACCCGCGTGGGCGAGCGAGAAGGCGACATCTGGGACGCGGCGGGAGCGCCGATCGGGAAGATCCGCAAGATCACGGAGGTCCCCACGCGCGCCCTCTCCGTCACGATCGACATGCCGAAGAAGTCGTTCGCGCTGGACGAGCCGGTTGAGGTGCGCGTCACCGTCAGCGGTTCGGCCAAGTTCGACCCCAACGACATCGAGGTCATCCTGCTTCACGATTACCGGATGATGCTCTCGTTCCGGCCCAGCGAAGAGTGGAAGCGCAAGCGCGTCCCCGGACGGCCCATGGTGCGAACGATCCGCGCCGACCGCATGGGCAAGCCCGGCGTGTACGACGTCGTCGCCCTGCTCGGGGCAACCTCGGGCGTTCCCAACCTGTCGAACATGGCACGCGTGACCATCCGACCGCCCAAGAACTTCGAGGAGGAGACCGCAGCACTCCAGGCGTGGTTGCCGCGCGCCGAGCCGATGCAGCGCATCAAGATTGCGGGCCGACTCGCGGAACGCGGCGACGAGTCGGGAGTCGCTGTCGTGATCGCGCTCATGAAGTCCCAGACGAAGCTCTACTCGAACTCGTCCGCCTATCGCTTTCTCTGGAGATACGGTGGGGAGCCGGGGGAGCAGGTGCTGACCCGGCTGCTCGCGAAAGCGACCAACCAGGAGTCCGCGCTGCGCATCATGGAGGAGGTGAGCCTGTCACCACGCAGGCTGGAGCATCTGCACCGCTGGCTGGCGGACCTGCGCGAAACGCGCCGCTTCGTTTCCGGCTGGTGCGATCGCCCCCGCATCTGCGACGTCTGCGCCTCTTGGCTGATGGGCTACACGAGCGGAAAGATGGAGTTTCCGCGGGGCGGCACCGTGGGTGAGCGCAACGCGGCCGTCGCCAAAGTCATCGCGCAACTCAACGAAAACGCGGCGTACTTCACGGTCCTCGAACGACGCTAGCCGCAGAACTCCCGCACCACTGCCCCCAACAACTCGCGGCCCCGCGCCAGATCTGCCAGCGGCATGAACTCGTTCGGCTTGTGGGCGACCGCGATCGATCCCGGGCCCCAAACGGCGCAGTCCATTTCCGCCCGCGCCAACCAGCCGCCGTCGGTCGCATACGAGGCGCTGACCGTCTCGGTCTGCGCTACGAGCCTGCAGAGCGCCTTGTAGATCGGCGCCGACTCGTCGAGAAACAGCGGCGGGCTCTCCCCCGCTTCCACGACTTCGTACGGGTCCACGCCCGCCCCGTTACGGCACGCCACCACGATGCGCTGCATCACCTCGTCGTGGCTCATGCGCGGCAACAACCGGAACCCGATCTCCATCGTGCACTTGTCCGGCACGACGTTGACCGCACTCCCGCCGTGAATCGTTCCGAGATTCATCGACACGAACGGCGCGTCCGGGAAGTAGCCGGCCAGCGCGCCGCCCTCCTGCTCCAGCCGGTGCCGCAAGCCGCGCAGCGAGACGATCAGTCGTGCCGCCGCCTCGATGGCGTTTTTGCCGAGATGCGGATATCCGCTGTGCGCCGACTTCCCCTCGATCGACACGCGCACCGTCGTGTGGCCCTTGTGGAGGCGAACCACCTTGAGCGACGTCGGCTCCCCCACGATGCACGCACGCGGCATACCCGCGACTTTCGGCCAGTGCTCGACGAGATGCCGTGCGCCGAACGTGCCGACTTCCTCGTCGTAGGTCAGCGCCACCACAAGCGGGTGCGCCAACTCACGCGTGCTCGCCTCGACCAGTGCGTTCACGGCCAGTGCGTCGAAGCCCTTCATGTCGCACGAACCGCGCCCGAACAACTTGTCGTCGCGCTCGGTGAGCGTGAACGGATCGGACTCCCAATCGGGTTCCAACGCGGGCACGACGTCCATGTGGCCGGAGAGCGTCAGGCCGGACCGATCGTCGGACTCGGGTCCCGTCGACAAGATCAGGTTGAGCTTCTCGCCGCACGGCGACGGCTGCTCCTCGATGCGAATCCCCGGTCGATCGGCGTACTCGCGCACGAAGTCCGCCATCTCGCGGTTGCTGCGGTGGCTGGTGGTATCGAATGCGACGAGGCGCGCAAGCAGATCGCGATCGGTCATGCGCCCAAGCCTAGTCGACAATCCAACGTTGCTAGAATGAAGGGGTGCGGGAAGTCGTATTGCGCCTGTTGGTCTTGACGGCGGGAGCGTTCGTCGCGATCGAATGGGTGCGGCCACCGAGTCAACCTGTCCCCGTGCGGTCGGACGCAATTCACTGGCAGCGGCCGTCCCTGGCGATCGCCGCGGACACCGAATACGACGGATACAACCAATTCGAGATCGACGGGACACTCCCGATAGCCGAGCAGGTGAGTCGCGCCCGAGCCCAACTGCGCGACATCCGATTCTGGATCGGGAAGTACTACGAGCGATACGGCGGGATCTTTGAGGAGGTCCCGTGCTGGGGACTCGTCACTGCGGCGTCCGCGAACACCGTACGGGTGAGACTCCTCTCGGACCTGCCCGTTACCCGCGCGTGGATGTTTCTCGCCCGCAGTGGCGACACGCAGTACCAGTGCAGCGTCGCCGCGCGCGACGGGCGCGCAATCGAGGGTTCGGTCGATCACACCGCTACTGTGACCGATCGGAACGGAGCGGACAACGGCGTGCTCCTCTACCGGCCCGTGCACCTCCGGCCGGCTCCGCGCACACGCCCCGACCATCCGCGGGAGGAGCTGCTATCGCTCATGCGCGAAATCGGCCGGATGAACTTGGCGCTCAGCCGCTACAGGGAAGGGAGAATACGGCTCGATCTCCCTGTCGGTCCGCAACGTGAAAGCCGTGTGCTCAACGTGGCCGTGCAGGACCACAGGATCCTTATCGTGATCGCGGACGGTGCGGACGACGACGTCCGCGTGGGCGACGAGTGGCGACTGTCCCGCGGCTCAACGTTCGTAGGCTTCATGAAGATCGCGCGCGTCCTCGATGAGACCGCGGTCGGCGAATTCGATTCTCAGTTTCCGGGGAACGCCGCCCCACCGCGGCGCGGCGATCGCGCGTACACGCGCTGACCCCTCCCCCGCGCCCCCTGCTGCATCTACCCCGGGGCATGGCGCGCAACTTCCGGGGTGACTAAGATGCAACAAACCGGAGGACATTTGATGAGACTGATTGCTCTGTTCATTCTGACTGGTCTGGGCGCGTGCGCGTCCATGAAGGGACCCTACCCCGCGGCGCAGGACATCGTGGACGGTGCCGCAGCCAAGCACCCGGACCTCGTGCGGCTGACGCTACACGCGATCCCGGAAGGCAAGACTGAGCTGACCCAGGTCGCGAGCACCGCGAAGAAGCGTCGGGGCAAGCCGTCGGATCCTGAGGATCTGAAGGCGATGAATACCGGCACGGAAGTGGTTCTCGACGAAAACGGAGCGCTCGACGTCACCGTGCCGATCCGCAGGATGGGCGGCAAGGCGACGGCGGTCGTGGGTGTCACGTTGCCCATGGGCGAAGGCATGACGCGTGCCCAGGTGATTTCCAAGGCGCGCGGGATCGCCGATGAGGTAGCCGCCGCGGTCCACACCGCGGGCAAGCCGGTCTGGTAGACCAACGTGTGGCGCCGCCGCACGGTTAGAATCCGCCCATGGACTTTCTGACCGCGCGGCGCGCCCGCGTCGCCAAGGCGTGGGCGCTCCAAAATGAAGTCGTGCTGATTCCTGCCGGGGATCCGATCGGGATCCCGGGCACGGACGAGCACTATCCGTTCCGGGCCCACCCGGAACACCGCTACCTCGCGGACATGAACGAGCCCGGCCGGGTGCTGGCGTACGACGCACGCGCGGACTCGTGGACGCTGTTCGCGCCGCGCGTGCCCGTCGAACAGATCATCTGGTACGGCGACGTCGAGGAGGTCGGGACGCCGGTGGCGGAACTCGACGCGTGGCTCGAAGGGCGGACGGTGAAGTCGATTGGCGCCGGGGAAGGCGATCGCGACCTCAGCATGAAGGTCACGATGGCGCGGCGCCTCAAGGACTCCGTCGAGATCGATCGCATGCGGCGCGCAGCGGCGGCGACGGCGCACGGTTTCAACGCAGCGTTTTCGCACGCCCAACCGGGGATGTCCGAGTTTCAGTTGGAGGCCGAGCTTGAGGTCGGTTTCCTGCGCGGCGGGGGCACGCACCCGGCATTCGATGCGATCGTGGCGGCGGGCACAAGCGCTGCCGTCCTGCACGCCGCGCCGTCGGAGACCAAGAAGATCGGCAAGAGCGAGTTCGTGTTGATCGACGCGGGCGCGGCGGCCGAGGGTTACATGTGCGACTGCACGCGCACGTTTGTGGTGGGCGGAGAACCGAGCCCGGATCAGGCACGTGTGCATGCGATCGTGCGCGAGGCGCAACAGGCCGCGATCGACATGTGTCGCGCGGGCGTGGAGTACACCGATGTGCACATGACCGCGGCACACGTCATCGCACGCGGACTCGTGGAAATGGATGTGCTCGTCGGCGAGCCGGAGGCGTGCGTCGAGAGCGGTGCGGTTTCAGTCTTCTTCCCCCACGGGGTCGGACACCTTATCGGACTCGGAACGCACGATCCGGGAGGCTACGCGTGTGGGCGACAGAAGTCGGAAGCGCCGCTGCTGCGCTACCTGCGCGCGGATCTTCCGCTCGAAGCGGGCATGGTCGTCACCGTGGAGCCGGGCGTCTATTTCATCGGGGTGGCAATCCACGATCCCGAGCGCCGGGCGAAGTTTGGTGACTCGGTGAACTGGGCGCGCGCCGAGTCCCTGATCCCGCTGGGCGGCGTGCGAATCGAGGACACGGTCCACGTCACTTCCGGAGATCCCGAGGTGCTGACGGCCGCGATCTCCAAGTCGATCTTGCCGTAGGGGTGAACCGCGGCCGGGCGCGCCGGTACCATTGCCATCATGTTCGGGGAATCGACGCGCTGGTACGACGAGATCTACTCCTGGCTCGACTACGAGAAGAGCACCGAGCGCTTGCGGGCGCTGATCGCGGATCGCTGTCCGACACCGGGCAAGACGCTTCTCGACATCGCCTGCGGATCGGGCAAGCAACTGGAGCAGTTCCGCGGCACCTATGAAGTTGCAGGTCTCGACCTCGATCCGCAGATGCTCGAACTGGCGCGGTCGCGGCTTCCGGGTGTGCCGCTGCACAACGCGGACTTCTGCGATTTCGATCTCGGCGAGCAGTTCGACGTCATCCTCAACATGTTCAGCTCGATCGGCTATGCGGGCACGCGCGAGCGTCTCGACGCCGCGATTGCCTGCGTCGCGCGCCACCTGTCGCCCGGGGGCGTCGCGCTCATCGAGCCGTGGTTTCTGCTCGAGAACTACTCGCCCGGCAACGTCCACATGCTGGTGGTCGACAAGCCGGAACTCAAGATCAGCCGCGTGAACCGCAGCGAGATCGACGGCAACCGCAGCGTCATTCACTTTCACTATCTCGTGGCGACGCCCGAAGACGGAGTGCGCCATTTCACCGAGCATCACGAACTCACCATGTTCACGGTTGAGGACTTCGCCGAGGCGGGCGCCGCTTCCGGCCTGACCCACGAACACCTTGCGCCCGAGGGCTTCCCGCGGGGCATGCACATCTTTAAGCACGCATGAGAGAGAACATCCCGGAAGCGTTCCAGTCG
>Ga0070728_10006447_pt1 | contig 11122 bp, 9 predicted proteins | sample tdDd471_FD_66723 | JGI IMG/M metagenome (GOLD analysis project Ga0070728, IMG submission 66723) | Marine sediment microbial communities from the Atlantic coast under amendment with organic carbon and nitrate - tdDd47.1 | ecosystem: Environmental > Aquatic > Marine > Coastal > Sediment | place...
GCCAAGATCGTCGAGAAGAAACCGGAGACGCGGAAGCCCCGCAAGCGCGCCGCGCGGTCCTCGCGACACGGCGGCAAGGCGGATACGCGGCGCGGCGGCGCCCGCGTGACCTCGAAGACCGGACGCAGCAACGCCAGCGGCCGCCGCCAGGCCAGGCGCGGCGCCCAGGGCAACGCGGCCCGCTCGAACTATCGCGGACAGGTCATGAGACGCCTGCAGCGGGCCAAGCGCTATCCGGCCTCCGCCCGCGGCGTCTCCGGCACCGTCGTGGTCCGCTTCACCGTGTCGCGCAGCGGCGGCGTCGGCGGCATCGCGGTCGTCCGCTCCTCCGGCCATTCGGCCCTCGACAGGGCGGCCATCGCCATGGTCCGGCGCGCTTCGCCGATGCCCCGCTTTCCAGACGGCATGGGCCGCTCGTCGATCCGCTTCGCGGTACCAGTGCGATATTCCCGTTAGGCTTACCCGTCAGCGGCGATCGCCTCGAGGAACGCCTCGCCATAGGTCTCGAGCTTCACCGGCCCGACGCCGGAGATCTCCGCCATCGCCTCGAGCGATCCCGGACGGGCGCGGACCATCGCCTCCAGCGTCGAGTCCGGGAACACCACATAGGCCGGCACGTTGCGCGCCTGCGCCAGCGCGAGCCGCAATTCCTTCAGCCGCGCCAGCAGGGCGTGTTCGGCCGGATCGGCCAGCGCCGGCGCCTCCCGCGCCTTGCGCTCCCTGCGCGCGCCTTTCTTGCGCGCCACGATCTCCCGATAGGAGAACGATGCCTCGCCTCGGGCGATTTCCGCCCCCTTGGCGGTCATCTCGAGCGCGCCGTATTTCTGGATATTGACCGACAGGAATCCGCCGGCGACGAGCTGGTTGACCAGACCCTGCCAGAAATTGCGGTCGCGCGCCGCCCCCTTCCCGTAGACCGAAAGCCGGTCGTGGCCGCGTTCGAGGATCTTCTGGTTTTCCATGCCGCGCACCACGTCGATGACATGGGCGCGGCCGAAGAACCCGCCGGTCTCGCCGATCGCCTCGAACAGAAGCCGCGCCTCCGCGGTTCCGTCGATCAGCCGCGGCGGATCGAGGCAATTGTCGCAATTGCCGCACGGCCCGCTGTCCTCGCCGAAATAGCTGAGCAGCGCCACCCGCCGGCAGGAGGAAGCCTCGCAATAGGCGAGCAGCGCGTCGAGGCGCCTGTGCTCGCGCAGCCGGTGCGCCTCGTCCTCGCCGTCCTGCTCGATGAACTGCCGGCGCATGCGGATGTCGTCGTAGCCGTAGAGCAGCAGCGTCTCCGCCGGAGCGCCGTCGCGGCCGGCGCGGCCGATCTCCTGGTAATAGGCCTCCATCGATCCGGGCAGGTTGAGATGCACGACGAAGCGGATATCCGGCTTGTCGATGCCCATGCCGAAGGCGATGGTGGCGACCATGATCACCGCGTCCTCGGTCATGAACCGGTTCTGGCCGGCCCGCCGGGTCTCCGATTCCTGGCCGGCGTGATAGGGAATGGCGTTGTGGCCCTCGCCCAGAAGGAAGGCGGCGACCTCCTCGGTCGACTTGCGCGACAGGCAGTAGACGATGCCGGATTCGCCGGGCCGGGCATCGAGGAACGCCGTGATCTGGCGTTTCCAGTTGTCGCGCGGCAGCGCTCCGAGCCGCAGGTTGGGACGGTCGAAACCGTGGACGATGGAACGCCCCCGCCCGCGGAACAGCTTGCCGGCGATGTCCTGTTGCGTCGCCTCGTCGGCGGTGGCGGTGAAGCCGGCGATCGCCGCGCCGGGGAATCGTTCGCAAAGGCCCGACAACGCGTCGTAGTCGGGCCGGAAGCTCACCCCCCATTTGGAGATGCAATGGGCTTCGTCGACCACGAACAGGCCCGGATCGAGCCGCTCGATCGCCGCCAGCATCCGTTCGGTCATCAGCCGTTCGGGCGACAGGTAGAGGATCCGGCTCTCGCCCGCGGCCACCTGCCGCCAGCTGGCGACCTGCACCTCGCGCGGCAGGCCGGAATGGATGCAGGCGGCGGCGACCCCGTTCGAGCGCAGCGCCGCGACCTGGTCGTCCATCAGCGCCACCAGCGGCGAGACCACCACCGACAGCCGATCCGACATCAGCGCCGGGATCTGGTAGCAGAGCGATTTGCCCGCCCCGGTCGGCATCACCACCAGGACGTTTTCGCCCGCCGCCAGCAGGTCGACGATTTCCTGTTGCCCGGGCCGGAATGTATGATAGCCGAAAACCTCCTTCAGGATCCGTTCGCCAAAGTCCGTGGAGGCGGTCGACTGGTCCGAGGAGGCGGTCGACTGGTCCATGATCGCGGCATGTCCTTTGTGGGGCCCGTCGCGGGAATCGACGGCGAGTACGGCCGGCGCGACAGGAGAAGCGGAGAATCCGAATCCCATCATGCACCTGACCCTGCATATCGGAACCCCTAAAACCGGTACGACCACATTGCAACAGTGGCTGACCGCGAACCGCGCCGCCCTGCACACCCAGCGGATCTGGTACAGCGCGGCGCTGTCCGAGCCCGCCAACCGCAAGATCAGCGTCGCCAACGGGGACTTCGACGCCAGCCGGCGAGAGTTCTACCGGTTCGGGATCGGCTCGCCGGCCGACCAGGCGGCGTTTCGCGACGAGGCCCGCTCCGACCTGGCGAGGGAGATGGCAACGGCGCGCTCGGCCGGGTGCCGGCATTTCGTCATCTCCGACGAATACCTGTTCCAGAACACCGGAAAACCGGAAGCCTGCGAGAGGTTGAAGGACTTTCTCGGCGACGGGTACGACGGCGTTACCGTTCTCCTCCACCTCCGCCCCCAGGTCGACGTCGCGGTCTCCCACGCCTCCAACGGCAACATGACAAAACAGCCGACCGATACGGCGTTGTTCGAGGCGATCGGTCCCGGCACCAAATTCTACGACTACGACACCTTGACTACGGCGTGGGAGACCGCCTTCGGCACCGACGCCATCGAGATCGTGCCGTTCAAGCGCCATCCGTCGATGGCCGACTGTCTCGCCGAACGGCTCGGCATCGACATGGCCTCGCTGTCCCCCGCCGGCCGCAGGAACACCGCCCTGGGCCTGAGCGGTATCGCGTTCTCGAACGCCCTCCGGATTCCCGCCGGCGGCCACGCGGTGACCGAATATTTCTACCGCGAACTGCGTCGCGACGGGCCGCTCGACGACGAGAAACTCTCCATCGGCCTGCCGCTCGCCCGGAAAGTCCAGGCCCGGTTCGACGATTTGAACGCCGCGCTCGCCGCCCGCTTCGAGGGGCTCTTCCCTTCCGACCTCGAACCCGATTGGGAGAAATACGAGCGCCCGGCTAATCTGCATCGCCTCGACGCCGAGACCCTGCTGGAAAAACCGCTGAACGCCGCCACCGACCGTCTCGTCACCTCGCTGGCCCGCGAACGCGCCCGCACCCACCTGCTCCGGGCCCGGATCGCCCGTTCCGAGGGCAATGAAGAGGGCTTCGAGCGGCATCTTCGCAAGGCCGAGGAGCATCTCGCCATTGCCAGGCTCGGCGACGACGACAAGGGACGAAACGACAGGCTTCAGGCCTCGCTGCTCGCCCTGCGGGCGGAAGAGCCGCGCCGGACGTTTCTGCAACGCCTGTTCGGCCGCCGCCGATAGGCCGTCGGGCGCTCTCCCGGCGGGTCGGCGGACCGCGTTCGTGTATTGCTAACCATTTCCGAATAAATTTGTTGCAGGTTTAATGAACCCGCTCCGTCCGTTCCCGGTCCGCGGCGGGTCCGTCGCGTTTGGACGGAGCGTTCTCCGAATGGGTTCGAAGACGCGTTGAGCGACCCGGTTTCCGGCCGGCGAGCGGTAAGTTGAAGGGGGAGTTGGGATGGCCGAGATGTTGAGACGGTACGGAATATCCCGCGGCGTGTTCAAGGTGTTGATGATCGTCAGCCTGATCGCGCTGATCGGCGGCATCATTCTCGCGATCTACGGTTTCGCGCGGTCCGGGCAGGTCATGGCGATGGCCGGCGAAATACCGATGGAATTGCGCTGGGTCAGCTCGACGCCCGGTCTGATCGTGGCGTTTCTGGGCCTGATCGGCGTCGGCGTGTCCTTCGTCGGGATGATCGCGAGCGACGCCACCGAACTGGCGGCCGAGCAGTTGCTGATGCTGCGCGATGCCGCCGTATCGTCTCCGGCCGCGCCCGCCCATGCACCCGCGCGGCATGCGCCGGTCGCGACCGGCGACGCGGACGACGAGGGGGACGGCGAGGAGGCGGAGAGCTTCGCCCGTCCGGCTGCGACCGGCGCCAGGCCGGCGCGAAAAGAGTCTCAGCCGCGCCCCGAACGCGGCGAGGAACGGCTGGTGGAGACCTATCAGGGCGTCGAGATCTTCGAGCGCTACAATGGCATCTATATCGGCGAGCGCTGGTTCGCCAACCTGTCGGCGGCCAAGGCCTATATCGACGTCTCGCAAGGATCGTAGCGCGGTCCGACCATGGATCTGAATCGACAAACCGGGCGGGGTGAGCATCCCGCCCGGTTTTTTCGTGCCTGCCGTTTTCGCCTTTGTCAGCGGCGGACGGAGATCTTGGTGACGATATAGCCCGAAGAGGTGCGAGAGATCTGACCGTCGACATCCATGTCGCGCAGCATCAGGCGCAGGCTCCTCAACAGCTTCGCCTCCTCGATATTGGTCTCGTACCAGTACTCGTGATAGGTGGCGCTGACATTCAGCGGCCGGTGGCTGCTGTAGCAGGGCATGCCCATCAGGTAGTCCTCGACCTGGGTCACCTCGCGGGAATTGAAATTGTCGAATGTCAGTGCGTAGGCGGTGACGCGTCCGCGGCAATTGCTGTCGCTGCGGCGCGGCGGCCAGTCGTCGTAGCCGGCGGCCTTGTCGGCGATCAGCGAGATCTCGACGCGGCGGTTGATGGCCGAACGCGGACGGCGGCGATCCTTCAGCCGGCGCTCGCCCCAGCCGGCGACGACCAGGCGCCGCGGGTCGATGCCGAACTCGTCGCGCAGATAGTCGCGGACGGCGAGCGCGCGCTTGACCGACAGTTCGATATTGTAGGCGTCGGAGCCGAGCGAATTGGTGTGGCCTGCGATCAGGTAGCGGAAGCGGCGCAGCGAACGATCGTTCAGCGCCTCGCCGATGATTTCGAGGCTGTCGCGGGCGAGCGGGGTGATCTCCCAGCTGTTGTGGGGGAAATACACGGTCACGTCGACCGACCGGTCGTAATCGACCGGAATGCGGATGCGGCGGCGCTCGTGATCGTAGCCGGGCACCCTCTCCACCCGACGCTTCGACGGCTTGGAATGCGGCGTCAGTTCGGTAAGGATGCGGTTGATTTCGTCCTTGCGATCGGCCAGCGCCGGCGTCCCCGCACCGAGCACGATGCTTGCCGCGAAGGCGGCGAGCAGGGCCCTGGGGCCGATCCGAAGGGTAGCTTGTGAAGTCATCGTGGTTTCCTCTTGTTCCCGCGCCGAAAACCGTTGCGGCAAACCGGATTTTCGCTTGGACGGCACCGATACGGTCCGCCCCTTGGCGATCCATTGCACCCGCCAGAGCCGGTTTTCCACCGTTCTTGTTGCAGTTTTCGGGTTCTTCCGAGTGCATTCGTGAAAACGAAAACGGGATTTTATGTGACGAAGCCGGTTTCGTCCATTGAACCCCTCGCGCAACGGGCGACAATTGGTCGCTGGGCCCGCTTGCCGAAATCACTTGCTTTTGCGAGGCATTCGCAATAAATAGGGTTCAACTGCTTTTGCGAAGCATTCGCAACATGTGTGTTTCCCTGCGGGATGGCCTATCGAAAGCATGTTTGGCGAAAGCACGTTGGACGAAGGCACGTTTGGCGAAGGTACGTTAAGCGCAGGATAGTCGGAACCGGCGAAGATGATCGTTTGCAGCTGCAATATCATATCCAGCGACGACATCGAGCGGACCATCGTCGGGCTTCTCGAGCGCGACGCGTGGCAACTCATCGTTCCGGGCCAGATCTATCACGAACTGGGCAAGACCGGGAAATGCTGCGGCTGCTTCCCCAACGTGGTCGAGACCATCGTCGCCGTCTCCGAACGGTTCCATCGCGAACGCGAGGCGACGGAATACGATATCAGCAATTACCTGCGCAGGTTGCGCGAGACTCTCAAGGCTCATCTCGAAGGCCTGCCCAAGCGCGGGCGCGCCGGACGGCGTCCCGCGCCCGTTCTGGCTTCCCAGGCCTTGGCCGGCTGAAGCGCCTATTTCGCAATCGTCGCGCCGCTCGCGCGGTCGCATGGCGCTCTTCCTCCGCTTGTCCCCGACCATTGACGCCTCCATTCCGCGGTGCGCTTCCCTATGGGCCGGAAACGCACTAGATTGCCCGGCTGAAACACACGTTTTTTGCGGAGGCGAATGCATGAAAGGCGACGAAACCGTCATCGACCGTCTGAACGAGGCCCTGTTCCTGGAGCTCGGCGCCGTCAACCAGTACTGGCTGCACTATCGGCTTCTCGAAGACTGGGGCTACGGCCATCTGGCCAAGAAGGAGCGCGAGGAATCCATCGAGGAGATGCAGCACGCCGACAAGCTGGTCGAGCGGATCATCTTCCTTCAGGGCCATCCCAACCTGCAGTCGATCTCGCCGCTCAGGATCGGCCAGTCGGTCCGCGAGATCCTCGAATGCGACCTTCAGGGCGAGCACGAGGCGCGCGATTCCTACAAGCTGTCGCGCGAGATCTGTCAACAGGCGGGCGATTACGTGAGCATGCGGCTGTTCGAGGAACTGCTCGAGGACGAGGAAGGCCATATCGACTTCCTCGAGACCCAGCTCGATCTTCTCGATTCCATCGGCGAGGAGAAATACGGCCAGCTCAACGCCAAATCCGCCGACGAGGCCGAATAGCGCCCACTTCCGGGGATCCCCGCGAGGACCATTACGCAGGTCTGCGGGCAGACTCTGTTTGAAATCGCTTCGGTTCCCTGTACTGTTTCCCCAGCCGACGAAAACAATATCGGCAGGGAGGAAACAGATGAAATCGAAGAAATTCCTGGCGGCGGCCGCGATCGCCGCCATGCTGGCGCCCGCGTCGGCGTCGGCCGACACGTTCGTCCGCATGGTCTCCGGTCCGGCCGGCGGGTCCTGGTATCCGCTGGGCGCCAAGATCATGCAGGTCTTCGACGAGAAGATCGACGGAATCACCACCTCGAACACGTCCGGCGGCGGCATCGCCAACGTTCTTTCGGTCAATGGCGGCGACGCGGAGATCGGCTGGTCCTACGCCCACACGTCCTGGAACGGCTATAGCGGCAAGGGCAAGTTCAAGAAGCCTCAGCCGAACATCCGCCACTTCGCCACCCTCTACCCGGCCATGTTCCAGGTGGCGGTGCGCGCCGATTCCGACATCAAGACCTTCGCCGACATGAAGGACAAGAACATCAGTCCGGGCAAGGCCAAGTGGACCGGCACAGCTTTCGCCGAATCGATCCTGATGGCCTACGGGATCAGCTTCGATTCCATCCGCAAGGCCGGCGGCACGGTGCATCACGTGAGCTACACCGATTCCGTCTCGCTGATGAAGGACAAGCATATCGACGTGTTCATGGCCGCGACCTCGATGCCGCAGGCCTCGTTCCTCGATCTCGAGCACAATCCGGGCATCCGCTTCATCGGCATCGAAAAGGCCAAGCTCGACGAGATCCTCAAGGCCAATCCGGGCTACATTCCCGGCAAGATGCCCAAAGGGGTCTACAAGAGCATCGAAAGCGACCTCCACACCCTCGGTATCGTCACCAACATGGTGGTGAGCAAGGACCTGCCCGACGACCTCGTCTACAAGATGTGCAAGGTGTTCTGGGAGAACCACGCCGCCTTCGCCGAGGTGAAAGGCATCTGGAAGCGGGTCGCGCTCGAGCACGCGCTCGACGGTGCGGCGATCCCGCTGCATCCGGGCGCCAAGAAGTGCTACGACGAACTCGGCGTGAAGAAGATGTAGCGACGTTTTCGTGCGGACGGGCCCTCCTGCCCGTCCGCACTGTCGTCTCCGCCGCATCTCACGACTTTCGCGAACCGCACGCCCCTCCTCGCCCGGTATGAGGACGATGTGTCGTGCGGCGTGCGCCCCCTCGCCCACGCACAGGCCTTCGGATGAACGCTTCCGACGAACAGATCGTCTACGAGGAAACCCGCGAAACCGGGTTTCTCGAACGCCTCCTCACAGGCCGCACCTCCGGCGTCGTCACCTGGATCATGCTGGCCGGCGCGGTCGTCGCCATCTCGATGGCGTTGTTCCACCTCTTCGTCGCCGCCTTCGGAACCCCCGAAAGCCGCTCGTTCCGCTCGGTGCACCTGACCGGCATGCTGGTGCTCGCCGTGCTCGTCTATCCGCTGTTCCGCAAATCCATGCGCGCGCCGGTCATCGTTCCCGGCGACTCCGGCAACGCGCTCAGGATCGCCGGGTTGCTGATCGACCTGGCGCTGGTCGCCACCATTCTCTTCATCCAGGTCTGGACCATCTACGACATCCAGGCCTTCCAGCTCCGGCTGGGCGAGAAGGAGCTTTCCGACCTGATCGTCGGCTCGATCCTGATCCTGATCGTTCTCGAGGCCACCCGGCGGGCGGTCGGCTGGGCGATGATCTTCATCACCGGCTTCTTCATGCTGCACGCGCTCTATGCCAACCATTTCTTCGGCTTCCTCTACGGCCCGCCGGTACGCTTCGCGAAATTCATCGACGTGCTGTTCATGACCAGCGACGGCATCTTCACCATCCCGCTGCACGTGGTTTCGACCTATATCGTGCTGTTCATCATCTTCGGCGCGCTCCTGATCCGCTCCGGCGCCGGCCGCTTCTTCATCGATCTGGCGGTGTCGCTGACCGGCCACCGCATCGGCGGCCCGGCCAAGGCCTCCGTCGTCGCCAGCGGTTTCATGGGCACCGTCTCGGGCTCGGCGGTCGCCAACGTGGTGACCACCGGCTCGTTCACGATTCCGCTGATGAAAAATCTCGGTTACCGGGCCCGCTTCGCCGGCGCCATCGAGGCCTGCGCCTCTTCCGGCGGCCAGATCACCCCGCCGATCATGGGCGCCGCCGCCTTCATCATCGCCGAGAACCTCCACACGCCCTATTCGGCGATCATCATCGCCGCCATGATCCCCGCCTTCCTCTACTTCGCGACCATCTACTTCATGGTCCACCTGGAGGCGGAGAAGGACGGCATCGGCCGCATCGAAAAGGCGAAGCTGCCCGATTTCTTCGCCACCCTGCGCCGAGGCTGGCATCTGCTGGTCTCGCTGGGCATCGTCGTCGGTATTCTGATCGCCGGGTACACCGCGATGATGGCCGCGTTCTGGGGCATCATCGCCCTGGTGCTGTTGAGTTTCATCGTCAAGGCGACGCGGATGAGCCCGGTCGACATCCTCGCCGCGCTCGAGGCCGGCGTCCGCGCGACCATGCCGGTGACTATCGCCTGCGCCTGCGCCGGGCTGATCATCGGCTCGGTCTTCGCCTCCGGCCTCGGCCTCAAGTTCACCAATTCGGTGATCGAACTTTCGGGAGGCAACCTGCTGTTCATGCTGGCGTTGACCGGAGTCTCGGCGATCATCCTCGGCATGGGGATCACCACCACGGCGGTCTATATCACCGTCGCCTCGCTGATCGTCCCTGCCCTCATCAAGATCGGCGTCGAGCCGATCGCCGCCCACATGTTCGCCTTCTATTTCGGCGTCGTCTCCTCGATCACGCCGCCGGTGGCGCTCGCCTCCTTCGCCGCCGCCGCGATCGCCAAGACCTCGCCAATGGCGACCGCTTTCGAATCGACCCGCGTCGGCATCGCCAAGTACCTGGTGCCGCTGGTCTTCGTCTATAATCCCTCGCTGCTGTTCGTCGGCCCGACCTGGCTGACATTCGTGAGCGCGGGGATCGTCTTCGTCGGCCTCTGGGTGCTGTCCATGGCGATGGAAGGCTGGTATCGGGGACCGCTCGCCGCCCTCCCCCGCCTGCTGCTGTTCGCCGCCGCGGCCCTGATGCTGATGCCCCCCGGCGACACTGTCCTGGGCGCCCCCGGCGCCTATCTGATCGGCATCGGCGCGGCTCTTGCCGCCGCACTGGTCGTACCCCGCATCCTGGGCGGGCTGGAACGCGGAAGGACCACCGGCGATGCGTGAGATCTTCCTCGGCAAGCCCTGGCACTGGGCGCTGCTCGTCGTCATCGGCGTCGCCTTCTGGCTCGCCGGCGAGTACAAGCTCCACGTCATCTATTTCAATCGCTTCCTCTCCGTCCTCCTCCTCGGTACGCTGGCGCTGGTGCTGGTTCTGGTCGTCACCACCCGGCCCGGGGAACGGGTAACGCGGGACGAAATCGAAATCGACGACGACTGACCGTTACCCTTCGTCGCATTCACAATCTTGGAATTTCGCGCGACAAGCGCCCCGCGACAAAGAACAAAGGAACGTTCCGAAATGGATTTCGCCTATTCCCCCCGCTGCGAGGACTACCGCGCCCGCGTCAGAGACTTCTTCGACAGCCACATCCTGCCCCGCAACGCGCAGTGGCACCACGAGGTCGCCTCCGGCGCCTACCCCGTCTCGTTCATGGACGACCTCAAGGCGCTGGCCAGATCGGAAGGCCTGTGGAACCTGTTCCTGCCGTCGCTGCGCGAGGACGAGCCCGGCACCGGGCTGAGCAATGTCGACTACGCGCCGCTCGCCGAGATCATGGGCCGGCTGCAATGGGCCTCGGAAGTGTTCAACTGCAACGCGCCCGACACCGGCAACATGGAGCTGATGCACATGTTCGCCGACGACCGGCAATACGAGCAATGGCTGAAGCCGCTCCTGAACGGCGAGATCCGCTCCGCCTTCGCCATGACCGAGCCCGACGTCGCCTCGTCCGACGCGACCAACATCCAGACCCTGATCCGGCGCGATGGCGGCGACTACGTCGTCAACGGCCGCAAATGGTTCATCACCAACGCCGCCCATCCCAACTGCAAGCTGCTGATCGTCATGGGCAAGACCGATCCCGACGGCGCCTCCCACCGCCAGCAGAGCATGGTCCTCGTTCCAATCGACGCGCCGGGGGTGGAGATCGTCCGCAACATCACCGTCCTCAACCATTTCGCCCCCGAAGGCCATTGCGAGGTGCTGTTCCGCGATGTGCGGGTGCCGGCGGAAAACC
>Ga0070728_10006448_pt1 | contig 11122 bp, 10 predicted proteins | sample tdDd471_FD_66723 | JGI IMG/M metagenome (GOLD analysis project Ga0070728, IMG submission 66723) | Marine sediment microbial communities from the Atlantic coast under amendment with organic carbon and nitrate - tdDd47.1 | ecosystem: Environmental > Aquatic > Marine > Coastal > Sediment | place...
TTACCTGTTTTCGCGCAGCTTCCAGCTGATGGTCGAAACCGGAAGCCTGCGGGTGCTCGACATCCTCGCCAACGCCTCGGCCACCATCGCCGAGGGCGAAGTGTTGCAGATGACCGCGGCCACCGATCTGAAGACCGACGAGGAGATCTATCTCAAGGTGGTGCGTGGCAAGACCGCGGCGCTGTTCTCGGCCGCGACCGAGGTGGGCGGCGTGATCGCCGAGGCGCCCGAAGAGCATGTGCAGGCGCTGTTCGATTATGGCGATGCGCTCGGAATCGCGTTCCAGATCGCCGACGACCTGCTGGATTACCAGGGCGACAGCGGCGCCACCGGCAAGAACGTCGGTGATGATTTCCGCGAACGCAAACTGACCCTGCCGGTCATCAAGGCGGTGGCGCGGGCAACGTCCGAGGAATACGCCTTCTGGCAGCGCACCATCGAAAAGGGCCGCCAGCAAGACGGCGACCTGGAGCAGGCCCTGGCGCTGATGGCGAAATACGACACGCTCACCGCCACCCGCGCCGATGCCGAGGGCTGGGCCGCCAGGGCACAGGCCGCGCTCGCCCCCCTGCCCGGGCACGAGCTGCGCGACATGCTCCACGACCTGGCCGGCTACGTGGTGTCGCGCCTGTCCTGACCGCATCCGCCGACAGCCCGGTCTTTTTCTGGCCGAAAATACTCTCGCCGAAGGCCGCGCCCCGACGGGGCGCCCGCGCTCACGCCGTGGCGCTGCCGATGCTGTGGGTCGCCTGAACCCACCAGCCGGGGTGCGCCGTCGCGATTTCGGCCACCGCCGCGCGCGCCGCATCCTCGCTGTCGTAAATCCCGAAACAGGTGGCGCCGGAGCCCGACATGCGCGCCAGACGGCACCCCGGCGTGCCGCCGAGCGCCTGCAATGCGTCACCGATGGCCGGGGCGGTCGTGATGGCCGGCCCTTCCAGATCGTTGCTCTGATCCCCCAGCCACGACAGGAACGCCGCTGGTGAAGTCCATGACGGCAGCGCCCCCATCCCTTCGTTGGTCTTCTGCGTCAGGATCTGGAACACCGCCGGCGTCGGCACATGCACGGCGGGGTTGACCAGCACCAGCGGCAGCGCCGGCACCCCCGGGACCCGGTCAAGAACGTCACCGATCCCACGCATCCGTTGCGGCGCGTCGGACAGGCAGACGGGCACATCTGCCCCCAATCGGGCCGCATGATCTGCGCCGCCGAAGCTGCGCAGAACCGCCGCCGCGTCAGACGACCCGCCGCCGATCCCCGCCCCATGCGGCAGGATCTTTTCCAGCCCGATGCGCAGGGTGACCCCGGCCAGCTCCGCCGCGCGCCAGGCCAGGTTGCGCGCGTCCCCGGGCACCCCCTCGGCGAAGCGGCCGGTCACCTGCAGCGACATTCGCTCGGCCGGCTCGAACCGCATCCGATCACCCAGTTCGGCAAAGACCACCAGCGAATCAAGCAGATGATAGCCATCGGCGCGCTGGCCGGTGACGTGCAGGGTCAGGTTGATCTTGGCCGGTGCGACGACCTCAGTCGCCATTGGCGACCTTGAGCGGCCGGGCCCCCTCATCGGCCAGGACCGCGTCCAGCCCGGCCTCCAGCTTGCGCCGGATACGGTCCGGATCGGCCTCGCCGTCCATGTCCTCGGGGTCGATGAAGGACAGCGCCCGCCTCCACTGGAATTCCGCCTCGCGGGTGCGGCCCACCGCCCAATAGACATCGCCAAGGTGGTCGTTCACCACCGGGTCCACCGGCATCAGCTCGACCGCGGTTTCCATATGGGCAACCGCCTCGTCGTAGCGCGCCATCCGGAACAGCACCCAGCCCAGCGAATCGACGATGAAGCCGCTGTTCGGCTCGGCCGCTACCGCGCGTTCGATCATGTCCAGCGCCTCGTCCAGCTTTTCCTGCTTCTCGACAAGCGAATATCCGAGGTAGTTCAGCACCTGCGGCTGGTTCGGGTTCAATTCCAGCGCGCGGCGCAAATCGGCCTCGGCCTCGGGCCAGCGCTTGAGCCGCTCCAGGCTGATGCCGCGGGCATAGAGCAGAAACCACTGGGTCGGCGCCCCCTCTTCGGTAAATTCCAGCGCCTTGTCATAGGCATCGACCGCCCCGGCATAGTTTTCCTGCTGGCGCAACAGGTCGCCCAGCGCGTTATGCACCACCGGCAGCGTGGGATAGACCCGCGACAGTTGCTCCAGCACCTCGATCGCGGCGTCCGGCTTGCCGGCGCGGCGCAGCGCGTCGGCGCGGCCCAGTTCGGCGGCATGGTGATCGGGGCTGCCGGCGGGCACCTGTTTGTACGTTTCGACGGCCAGATCGTACTGTCCCAGCCCGTCCAGAAGATCGGCGCTGAGCAGCAGCGCGTCGATGTGACCGGGGCGCAGGTAGCTGGCGATGCGAACATAGATCAGCGCGTAGTCATCCGCCGCCTCGCCGTTGAGCGCGGCGCCGATGGTAAAGAATACCTCGGCCATGCCGTCGCTGACGCTGCCGACCTGTTCGAACGGCAAACGGTCGCCCGCCGCGAGCCTGTCTGCCACCGCCGTCAGCCCGGGGTCGAAACCGGCGCCGAAGGCATCGGTCATCATTTCCAGCGCCTCGGCGTTGCGACCCAGCTGCGACAGGATCTGCGCCCGCGCGATCACCGCCCGGCGCGACAGCCCGCTCAGGCCCGATTTGCGGTCGGCATAGATCGCCTCGGCCCCCTCGAAATCGCCCACTAGCGCCAGCGCCAGCGCCTTGTGGTAGAGCGCGAAGCTGCGCAACCCGTTCTCCTCGGCGACACGGTCGAACTGCTCCAGCGCCTCGGCGACCGACCCGGTTCCCATATGCGCCCAGCCCGCCAGCAGCCCGTCGACCAGCGGCCCGATCCCGTTGGCGTTCTCATCGGCTTCCAGCAGCGGCTCGAACGCGCCCCGCTTGATCCGGTCGGCGGCGATCGCCATATGCGCCGCCTGGTTCTTGCGGCCGTCGGCCTGCATCTTCAGCGCCACTGGCAGCGCCCTTTCGATCCTGCCCAGGGCCAGCTGTGACACGATCACGTTTTCCATCAGTCCGGCGTTGGCGCTGTCGGCGCTGAGAGCGCGGGTGAAATAGCTGGCGGCCTGCTCGAAATCGCTCTCGAACAGGGCATGGCGGCCGGCCAGATATGGCCCGGTGCCCGGTTGCGCCGAAAGCTGCGCGGGGAACACGACGGATGCGACCAAGACGGCGGCGGCCGCGTGGCGAACTAGAGATTTCACAAGAACCTGCCTCTTCTGCTGGACCTGTTTCAAGCTAGGCGCATCCGCAGGCAAGGGCAATGGCGCGCCCGGTCGCGGCCGCGCCATCGCACCGTTTCGTTACATGTTCGGATAATTCGGCCCGTCGCCGCCCTGCGGGGTGACCCAGTTGATGTTCTGGCTGGGGTCCTTGATGTCGCAGGTCTTGCAGTGCACGCAGTTCTGGAAGTTGATGACGAACCGGGGGTCCTTACCCTCTTCCTCGACCACCTCGTAGACGCCCGCCGGGCAGTAGCGCTGCGCCGGTTCGGCGTATTTCGGCAGGTTCACCTTGATCGGAATGCTGTCATCCTTCAGCTGCAGGTGGCAGGGCTGGCTTTCCTCGTGGTTGGTCATCGAGAAGCTGACGTTGGTCAGCCGGTCAAAGCTCAGCTTGCCGTCCGGCCTGGGATAGTCGATCGGCTTGAACTTCGCCGCCTCGCCGGTGGCTGCCGCGTCGGACTTGCCGTGGCGCAGGGTGCCGAACAGTGAAAAGCCCAGCGTGTTGGTCCACATGTCCAGCCCGCCCAGCGCCAGCGAGGGCATCAGCCCCCATTTCGACCACATCGGCTTGACGTTGCGGACCTTTTTCAGATCCTTGCCGATGGCGCCGCCACGCACCTCGGCCTCGTAATCGTTGAGCTCGTCGCCGGAACGCTCGGCCGTGATCGCGGCATGCGCCGCCTCGGCCGCCGCCTTGCCCGAGAGCATGGCGTTGTGGTTGCCCTTGATGCGCGGCACGTTGACCATGCCCACCGAGCAACCCAGCAAGGCCACGCCCGGCGCCACCATCTTCGGCATCGACTGCCAGCCGCCCTCGGAGATCGCGCGGGCGCCATAGGCCACCCGTTTGCCGCCCTCAAGCAGGTCGGCGACGATCGGGTGATGCTTGAAGCGCTGGAACTCCATATAGGGGAAGAGATGCGGGTTCTCGTAATTCAGGTGCACCACGAAACCGACGTAAACCTGATTGTTCTCAAGATGATAGATGAAAGATCCGCCACCCGCGTTCGATCCCAGCGGCCAGCCCATCGTGTGGGTGACGGTGCCCTCGCGGTGCTTGGCCGGGTCGATCTCCCAGATCTCCTTCATGCCCAGCCCGAATTTCTGCGGGCAGTGCCCCTTGGACAGCTCGTACCTGGCGATCACCTCTTTCGCCAGCGAGCCGCGCACGCCCTCGGACAGGAACACGTACTTACCGTGCAGCTCCATTCCCGCCTCGTAAGACGGTCCGGGGGTGCCATCGGGGTTCTTGCCGAATTCGCCCGCGACCACGCCCTTGACCTCGCCCGCGTCGCCGTAGACCAGTTCCGAGCAGGCCATGCCGGGGAAAATCTCGACCCCCATCTCCTCGGCCTGTTCGGCCATCCAGCGGCAGACATTGCCCATCGAGACGATGTAATTGCCGTGGTTGTTCATCAAGGGCGGCATCGGCCAGTTGGGCACGCGGATCTTGCCCGCCTCGCCCAGCATGTAGAAGTTGTCCTCCTTGACCGGCACGTTCAGCGGCGCGCCCTTGTCCTTCCAGTCGGGGATCAGCGCATCCAGACCGCAGGGGTCCAGCACCGCGCCCGACAGGATGTGCGCGCCCACCTCCGAGCCCTTTTCCAGCACCACCACGTTGAGGTCAGCGTCAAGCTGCTTGAGACGGATCGCCGCCGACAGGCCCGCAGGGCCCGCCCCCACGATCACCACGTCGTATTCCATCGCTTCGCGTTCTATGTCGGTCATCAGGGGCTCCCTGGCTAAATCTGTCTGTCTACCCGGGCTCGGGGGCAATTTTCTTTCGCGGCTGAATACCCTTTGTCGCAGGGCGAGGTCAATCACGACACCGCGTAATTCCGCTGCGGCGCAGAAATCAGGATACGCTCAGATTTCCGGTTTGTCCCCCATGAGATAGCGGGGCCCGCTGCCCTTTTCGCCGGCCCGGTCCCCGGGATTGTAGAGCGCGCATTTGGGCAGCGAGAGGCAACCGCAGCCGATACAGCCGTCCAGGTTGTCGCGCAGGGTCTGCAAGGTTTCGATTCGCTGATCGAGCCGGGCGCGGAACCGTTCGGCGATCCGCGACCAGTCCTGCGGCGTGGGGGTGCGGCCGCCGGGCAGCTCGTCCAGCAGGGTGCGGATTTCCGGCAGGGTAACCCCGAACTGCTGGGCGATGCGCACGAAGCTCAGCCGCCGGATGTCGGCGCGGGCAAACCGCCGCTGACCGCCCGCGTTGCGCCAGGGCGCGAGCAGCCCCTGCGCCTCGTAATAGCGGATCGCGGAAACCGCGAGCCCGGTGCGCCGCGCCAGCGCCCCGATCGACAACCCGGCAGGGGATTTCATGTCGCCTCCGAAAAATCTTGACCTCAAGTTAGGTTGAGAGATTAGACCGAGTCGGGTCAAGACAATACAGGAAAGGAAACCCCGATGACCGCGACGCTGGAACACGCCAACCTCACCGTTGCCGACCCCGACGCCACCGCCGCCTGGATGGGCGAGGTGTTCGGCTGGGCCGTCCGCTGGTCGGGACCGGCCAAGGACGGCGGCTATACTGTGCACGTGGGCGGCAAGGGCGATTACCTCGCGCTCTACCGCCCCGCAACCCCGCCGCATGCGGGCGATATCAGCTATGGCATCCTCGGCGGGCTGAACCATGTGGGCGTCGTGGTGCCCGATCTCGACGCCACCGAGGCGCGGGTCAAGGCCATGGGTTTCGTGCCGAACAACCACGCCGACTACGAACCGGGACGCCGCTTCTACTTCCTGGATTCCGACGGAATCGAGTTCGAGGTGGTGCACTACGATGATTGATCTGCTCTGGCTGGCCGGCGGCACGGTGCCGCCGCGCGCCCTGCCCGCGCCTTCGGTCCCCGGCTGGCCGGACGGGCCGATCCGCCGCCCCCGGTGATCTTTCGGGGCGCTGGTGCAGGCCGGTCGACCCCGCCCGCTTCGCCGCTTTTCCCGGCAAGACCCGGCCGCTCGCGGGAAATGCCTGTGGACATATCGCCTGTCCCCCCTTGAAATCGGCGCCGGGATTGAGTCAGGTATTCGTCAGCCCAATTGCTCGCCCCGCTGCATCGTGCGGCGGGGCGTCTAACTTTTGCGTGGATAGACAATATGGAAAAGATCCCGATGACGCCGACGGGCCATGCTGCGCTCGAAGCCGAATTGAAAAATTTGAAATCGGTCGAGCGTCCGGCAATCATCAAGGCGATCGCCGAGGCGCGCGAGCATGGCGACCTGTCGGAGAATGCCGAGTATCACTCGGCGCGCGAGAAGCAGTCCTTCATCGAAGGGCGCATCAAGGAAATCGAGGGCATCCTGTCGCTGGCCGAGGTGATCGACCCGGCCCGGCTGTCGGGTCCGATCAAGTTCGGCGCCACGGTGACCCTGGTGGACGAGGACACCGACGCTGAGAAGACCTGGAAGATCGTGGGCGAGCACGAGGCCGACATCGAGAGCGGCCTGCTGAACATCAAGTCGCCCATCGCGCGGGCGCTGATCGGCAAGGAAGAGGGCGACAGCGTCGAGGTGCGCACGCCGGGCGGCGAGCGGTCCTACGAGGTTCTGAAAATCGTCTACGCCTGACGGAGAGCGCGCATCATGGCCGGCCCTTCCTTTGACTCCAACAAGGCCTTGAACACGCCGCTGGGCATGTACGACCGGCCGAGCCGCCCCGCCATCACCGGAGTCGAGGTTGTCGCCATCGCGCTCAGTGTGGTCTGGCTGGCGGGCGCCGTGGTGTTTCTTTTCGTGCTGCCCGCGGGCAGCGGCGAGATCGACGGGCTGCGGTTCATCATAACGCTGCTGGCGGTGTTCCTGCCGGTGGCGATGATCTGGGTCGCCGCCACCGCCGCCCGCGCCAGCCGGGTGATGCGCGAGGAAAGCCACAGGCTGCAGACCGCCATCGATGCGATCCGCCAGGCGCAGATCGCGCAGCAGCAGCGCGGCGCGATGCAGCAGGATGCGTCGGTGGCGAAGAAGCTGGAGGAGATCGCGGAGACGGCGCGCAAGACCGAGGCGGCGCTGGCGGTGTTTCATTCCAGCCGCGCGGTCGAGGCGACCCGGCAGGTGGTGCAGGCCGCCGCCCCGGCGCCGGAGGGCGAGGACCAGGGCGCGCTGGAGCTGGGCACCCCGGCCGAGGCGCTGAGCCCGCCGCTGCCGCATGCGGATTTCATCCGCGCGCTGCACTTCCCCGAGACCGCCGAGGACGAGGAGGGATTTGCCGCCCTGCGGCGGGCGCTGAAGGATCGCAAGGCGGCCCAGTTGATCCAGGCGGCACAAGATGTGCTGACCCTGCTCAGCCAGGACGGCATATATATGGACGACCTCTCGCCGGACCGGGCCCGGCCCGAGGTCTGGCGTCAGTTCGCCCAGGGCACGCGCGGCCGCGCCGTGGCGGCGCTTGGGGGCGTGCGGGACCGCTCGTCGCTGGCGCTGAGTGCTGCGCGAATGAAGCAGGATCCGATCTTTCGCGATGCCGCCCACCACTTCCTGCGCCGGTTCGACCAGTCGTTCGCGGAGTTCGCGGAAGAGGCCAGCGACGCGGAAATCACCGCGCTGTCCGAGACCCGGACGGCGCGGGCCTTCATGCTGCTGGGCCGGGTGGCGGGCACCTTCGACTGATTACGGGGAGTTTGCCCCCGGTTTCGTACAATCCGCAGGACAGGGAAACCCGCCGAAACCGCCCCTTTGGGGAGTTTCGGGGCGGTTTCGTACAGCCTTCCTTGCCAGCGGGTAAAAACCGGGACCGCGCACCGGTTTTACGGCCGGTTAACCCGATCCGGCCACCCTGCCCCTGCCCCTGAACCGGTCCGCGCCCCGCCCGATCAGCCCCCGGCGCGGAGGGCGGCGGTCCCGGCTTGATCCACCTCAAGGCGCAAAGCGCGGTCGCTGCGCATCCTGCCTGACGGGGATCGAGGGAGGAGACCATGCCGATTTCGAGACGCGTGCTATTGCGATCCGCAACCGCCGGGGTCATCGCTGGGGCGATTTCGCCGGGATCGCTGCGGGCGGCGGGTGCCGTCAACGAAACCACGGGGGCGGCGCATTCCGGTCTTGCGCAGGCGCTGGCCAGTGCGCGGGCGGGCGACACGATCACCGTCGCCGGTTACCATCAGGGCAATTTCACCATCCCCGTTCCGATGACCCTGCGCGGGTCAGAGGATGCGATGCTCGACGCCGCGGGCCGGGGCACCGCCCTTGTGATCGCGGCCGATGATGTCACTATCACGGGGATCGCCCTGACCGGGTCAGGGCCGCGCCGGTCCTTTGCCAGCATCTGGGGGCCGGCCGGGCTGCGCGTCGAGGGGCAGCGCGCCAGCCTGTCCGGGCTGACCGTCACCGGCAATGAGGATGGCGTCCTGCTGTTGAACGCGGCGGACGTGCGGATCGACGGCTGCCGGATCTCGGAGAACCGCGGCGACGGCATCAAGGTGATGGGCGGGCACGGGCACCGAGTTTCAGGCAATGCGATGAACCGCAACGGCGTCGGGCTGACCATCGCGCCCTATTACCGCGATGCGACCGAGATGATCCTGCCGGACGTGCCGCAAACCAACGATACCGCCGCGATGCAGCGGTATCAGCGTGCGTTGCAGATGCTGACCGAGTTGAAGGAGGGGGCCAAAGGGGCCACCGACATTATCGTGGAAAGCAACACCCTGCGCGGCAACGGCACCCTTGGCATCCACCTTTATACCGGGTCCGCGCGGTGCACCGTGCAACAGAACGAGGTGCATCTGACCGGCCGCGAACGCCAGCCCGACCAGGCTGCCGTCGCCTGGTACGGGGATTATCTCAGCCGCAGCCTCGGGGGGGCGGACGTCACGGATGTGCTCAATACCCATGCCGGGACCGGCATCATCCTGAGCTGCCTGACCGAGGAGCACCGGATCATCGCAAACCACAGCCACGACAACCTTGGCGAGGGCATGGCGGCGAACATGACCTATCGCAGCCAGTTCGAGACCAACCGGCTGGAGCGGAACCGGACCGGGTTCTGGCTGGATTACTCCGACGACAACGAGGCCCGCGGCAACGTGATCGCCGCCAATACAGACGGCGGGCTGGTGATCGACAACTGGCTGCGGTCGCAGGCCCCGGCGCCGAGCGGATCGAGCGGCAACCTGATCGTGCTGAATGTCCTGACCGGCAACCGCATCAACGCCTATGACAGTTCCGACCATGTGCCGACGCAGGCCGAGGTGCAGGCGCGGCTGGACAAGGCGCCGCTGCCCGCCCAGCTTCGGGAGATGTTGCGCCAGAGCCCGGACCTCTGCACCCGGATGATGGCGCAGCACCTGTCGGCGCATCGCCCCGGCCGGAACCGATGGGACGACGGGCAGTTGGGCAACCACTACAGCGATTTCGACACCCCGGAGGAGGGGTTCCGCGATGCCGACGCCAATGGCGTGAGCGAGCAGCCCCATGCGATCCCCGGCGGTGGCCATGTGGACCGCTTTCCGCTGAGCCTGACCCGCGCGCAGGCCCGCTGAGGCGCGTAACCCCGCCGCCGGGTGCGGCGGGGTTTCCGAGTTTGATGCCTGCGGTCGGGCTCAGAGCGCGGCGTTGAACAGCGCTGTGAGGTTCTCCGTGGTCAGCTCGATCGGGTTGCCGCCACAGGACGGATCGGTCAGCGCGTCCCTGACCAGCGCCGGGATGCTTTCACCCGTCACCCCCAGATCGGAGAGCTTGCGCGGGATACCGAGGCTGTCGTTGAACGTCTGCACGAAGGCGCGGAAGCCGTCAAAGCCGCCCTCGATCCCCAGGTAGGCTGCCGCGCTGTCGAACCGCGTGGCGATGGCCGGGGCGTTGAGATCGAGCACCGCGGGCATGCAGACCGCGTTGGTGGTGCCGTGGTGGGTGTTGAAATGCGCGCCGATCGGGTGGCTCATGGCGTGGATCGCGCCCAGCCCCTTCTGGAACGCGGTGGCGCCCATCGCCGCCGCGCTCATCATGTTGGCGCGAGCCTCGAGGTCGGCGCCATCAGCATAGGCACGCGGCAGGTACTCCTTGACCAGCCGCATCCCCTCGAGCGCGATGCCCTGGCTCATCGGGTGGTAATGCGGGCTGGAGAAGGCCTCGACGCAATGGGCAAAGGCATCGAGCCCGGTGCCGGCGGTGATCGCCTTGGGCATCCCCACGGTCAGCTCGGGATCGCAGATCACCACGCTGGGCAGCACCTTGGGGTGGAAGATGATCTTTTTCGCGTGGGTCTCGGAATTGGTGATAACGCTGGCGCGGCCCACCTCCGAGCCGGTGCCGGCGGTGGTCGGCACGGCGATGATCGGTGCGATCACATCGGCGTCGGCGCGGGTCCACCAGTCGCCGATATCCTCGAAATCCCACACCGGGCGGGTCTGGCCCGCCATGAAGGCGACCATTTTCCCAAGGTCGAGGCCGGAGCCGCCGCCGAAGGCGATCACGCCGTCATGACCGCCGGCGTTATAGGCCGCCACACCCGCCATGAGGTTTTTTTCGTTCGGGTTGGGATCGACTTCGGCAAAGAGGCCACGGCCCAGCCCGGCGGCCTCCATCACGTCAAGCGTGCTCTGCGTCACCGGCAGCGCGGCAAGGCCACGGTCGGTGACCAAGAGCGGTTTGGTGATGCCCGCTGCCGCGCAGGCCTCGGGCAGTTCCTTGATGCGCCCGGCACCGAAGCGGATGGCGGTCGGGTAGGACCAGTTTCCAACGAGAGACATTTTCTTAACCTTCTCAGAGTGGGCGCCCGCCCCCCGCATCGGCGCGGGCGGGCGTGGCGGGATCAGCCGGTCACCTTTTTCAGGTGATAGGATTTCGGACGGGTCAGGTTGTGATAGCCGATCACCGAAAGCCCGCCGCCGCGCCCGGTCTGCTTGCAGCCGGTCCAGCACAACCCGGG
>Ga0070728_10006451_pt1 | contig 11120 bp, 12 predicted proteins | sample tdDd471_FD_66723 | JGI IMG/M metagenome (GOLD analysis project Ga0070728, IMG submission 66723) | Marine sediment microbial communities from the Atlantic coast under amendment with organic carbon and nitrate - tdDd47.1 | ecosystem: Environmental > Aquatic > Marine > Coastal > Sediment | place...
GGGCTGGCACAACAACCACCACCACTATCAGGCCTCGGCCCGCAACGGCTTCTACTGGTGGGAGATCGACATCACCTACTACGGCCTGCGGGCGCTGAGCGCGATGGGCCTGATCTGGGACCTCAAGCAGCCCCCGAAGCGCGTGCTCGACCAGGGCCGCCGGCTCGACGCCGAGAAGAAGGCGAAGCAGCGCCGCGACGAGGCGGTCGCGCAGCCCGGGCTCGCGGCGGCGCGGGCCTCGCTCGAGGCCTGACCCGCCGAGAGCGAGTCAGCGCCGGAAGCGGCCGTCGAGGATCTCGGCGAGCCGCTTCACTCGTTTCGAATCCACGGGCGCGCGCACGTCGCCGCCCTCCTTGAGCCAGGTCCCGACGATCGCCGCGTCGACGAGGCCGGCGAGCTCGACGCGGGTCGGATCCATACCGCTGCCGATCACCACCGGCGCATCGCCGGCTGCGGCGCGGACGCGCCCGAGGTGGGCCGCGTCGACCGGCTCACCGGTGCCGCGGCCGCTGACCACCACGGCGTCGGCGAGCCCGCGGCGCAGGGCGTCCTTCACCTCGTCCTCGACCGGGCGCGCGGCGAGCGGCGCCGCGTGCTTCACGCGGACGTCGGCGAGGATCGCGACGTGCTCGACGCCGAGCGCCGCGCGGTAGCGGAGCGTCTCGAACGCGCGCCCCTCGATCACGCCCTGGTCGGTGACGTACGCGCCGACGTGCACGTTGACCCGCACGAACGCGGCGCCGGTCGCGGCCGCGATCCCGATCGCCGCGCGCGCGTCGTTGCGCAGCACGTTCACCCCGACGGGCCGCTCGGCGACGCGGCGGCACGCGTCGACCGCGAGCGTCAGCGCCGCGACCTGGTGCGGGGGCGTGGGCTGCTCGGGGGTGCCCTTGGGGAACGGGGCCGAGCCGAAGTTCTCCACGATGATCGCGTCGGCCCCGCCCTCGGCGAGCGCCTCCGCGTCGCGCCGGGCCGCGTCGAGCGCCGCCTCGAAGGTCGCGTCGCCCGCGCGCGGATCGCCGGGCATCGCCGGCAGGTGGACGACGCCGATCAGCCCACGCGGGGTCATCGCCGGAACACCACGCACAGGTTGTTGGCCGGCATCTGCACCCGGCGCTCGAACGTCAGGCCCGCGTCGGCGGCGAGCTCCTGCACCGCCTCGAGGTCGCGCACGCCCCAGCTCGGGTCGCGCGCCCGCAGGCTCTCGTCGAACCGCTCGTTGCTCGGCGCGGTGTGCTCGCCGCCGATCTTGTACGGCCCGTAGAGCACCATCGGCGCGCCCTCGACGAGCACCGCCGCCGCGCCGCGGAACAGCGCGTGGGTGCACTCGTAGGGGCTGATGTGGATCATGTTCGCGTTGAGCAGCGCGTCGGCGCGCTCGACCGGCCAGGGCTCGTCCGTGACGTCGAGCTCGATGGGCGAGCGCAGGTTCTCGGTCCCCTCCTCGACCCGCCACGCCTCGATGCTCGCGAGCGCGCCGGGGTCGACGTCCGTCGGCTGCCAGACCAGGCCCTCGAACGCCGCCGCGAAGTGCACCGAGTGCATCCCGGTGCCCGCCGCGATCTCGAGCGCGAAGCCCTCGTCGGGGAAGACCTCGCGGAGGACCGCGAGGATCGGGTCACGGTTGCGTTCGCACGCGGCGCTGTAGAGGCGTGACATCGGGCCGATGCTGCCACGAAAGCCCTGGCATCGCCGCGTCGGATCGGTAGGATGCACGCCCCCCGAGACCTCAGAAGGGAGCGAGCGTGAGTCAACCGCTGGTAGGCGTGATCATGGGCAGCAAGTCCGACTGGGACACCATGAAGAACGCGTGCGAGACGCTCGACGCGCTCGGTGTCCCGTACGAGAAGCGGGTGGTCAGCGCGCACCGCACGCCGGACCTGCTCTTCGAGTACGCGGCCGACGCCGAGGGCCGCGGGCTCGAGGTGATCATCGCCGGCGCGGGCGGCGCGGCGCACCTGCCCGGCATGGTCGCGAGCAAGACGTGCTTGCCCGTGCTCGGCGTGCCGGTGAAGTCGCGCGCGCTCAACGGCCTCGACTCGCTGCTGTCGATCGTGCAGATGCCCGGCGGCGTCCCGGTGGGCACGCTCGCCATCGGCGACTCCGGCGCGAAGAACGCGGCGCTCCTCGCGTGCGCGATGCTCGGGGCCAAGCACCCCGCCCTGCGCGAGGCCTACCGCGCCTTCAAGGCCACGCAGTCCGAGACGGTGCTCGCGCACCCCGACCCGAGCGAGCCGTGAGCACGATCGGGATCCTGGGCGGCGGCCAGCTCGGGCGGATGCTCGCGCTCGCCGGTCATCCGCTGGGGCACTCGTTCGTGGTGCTCAGCCCCTCGGCCGACGCGCCGGCCGCGGTCGCGGCGGAGATGATCGTCGCGGGCTACGACGACGCCGAGGCGCTCGCCGAGCTCGCCGCGCGCTGCGACGTCGTGACCTACGAGTTCGAGAACGTCCCGAACGCCGCGGTCGAGGCGCTCGAGGGCAAGGTCCCCGTCCGCCCCGCGCCCAAGGCGCTCGTCGTCGCGTCCGACCGGCTCAACGAGAAGACGCTGTTCACCGAGCTCGAGATCCCCACGGTGCCGTTCATGCCGGTGGACTCGGCGGCGGACCTCGAGAAGGCGGTCCGCTACTGCGGCCTGCCCGCCGTGCTCAAGACGCGGCGGCTCGGCTACGACGGCAAGGGCCAGCGCGTGCTGCGCAGGTCGGCCGACGTGGAGGGCGCGTTCACCGGCCTCGGCGGCGTGCCGCAGATCCTCGAGGGCTTCTGCGACTTCCGCCGCGAGCTGAGCATCGTCTCGGTGCGCGGCCTCGACGGCCAGACCGCGTTCTACCCGCTGGTCGAGAACCGCCACGAGGGCGGCATCCTCCGCTTCACGCGCGCGCCCGCGCCGGACGTCGAGCCGGAGCTTCAGGCGCGCGCCGAGGGCTACGCGACGAAGCTGCTCGAGGCGCTCGACTACGTCGGCGTCCTGTCGCTCGAGCTGTTCGACGACGGCGTGGACCTGCGCGCCAACGAGATCGCGCCGCGCGTCCACAACAGCGGCCACTGGACGATCGAGGGCGCCGAGACGAGCCAGTTCGAGAACCACCTGCGCGCGGTCGTCGGCGCCCCGCTCGGCTCGTGCCGCGCGCGCGGCCAGAGCGCGATGATCAACCTGATCGGCGAGGCGCCCGAGCCGCTCGCGATCCAGGCCGTCCCCGGCGCCCACCTGCACCTGTACGGCAAGAGCCCGCGGCCGGGGCGCAAGCTCGGTCACGTCACGGTCACCGCCGACGACAGCTCGACGCTCGACGTCCGCGTCGAGCGGTTGTGAAGTACGTTACGTCCGATGATCTTCCGGCAGCTCTTCGATCCGACCTCTTCCACCTACACGTACCTGCTCGGCAGCGACGGCGAGGCGGCGCTCATCGATCCGGTGTTCGAGCAGCACCAGCGAGACGCGGCGCTGGTCCGCGAGCTCGGGCTGACGCTGAAGCACACCCTCGACACGCACGTGCACGCCGATCACGTGACGGGCGCGTGGCTGATGAAGCGCGCGTTCGGCGCCACGATCGGCCTGGCCGCCGCCGCGGGGGTCACCGAGTGCGATCGGGCGCTGTCGGACGGAGACCGGATCTCGTTCGGGTCGCGGCACCTCGACGTCCGCGCGACGCCGGGGCACACCGACACCTGCCTGACCTACGTGCTCGACGACGAGTCGATGGCGTTCACCGGGGACACGCTGCTCATCCGCGGCGCCGGACGGACCGACTTCCAGCAGGGCGACGCGCGGCAGATGTTCCGGTCGATCCGCGAGGTGATCTTCGCGCTGCCCGACGACTGCCGGCTGTATCCGGCCCATGACTACGCCGGGCGCACGGTGACCACGGTGGCCGAGGAGCGCGCGCACAACCCGCGGGTCGGCGGCGAGGCGAACGAGGCCGACTTCGTCGGCTACATGGACAACCTCGGCCTCGCGCACCCGAAGAAGATCGACATCGCGGTGCCCGCGAACCTCCAGTGCGGTCGCCCCGAGCCCGACGACGCGCCCGGCGACAGCGAGTGGGCGCCGGTGACCTGGACGTACGCCAACGTGCCCGAGCTCGAGCCGGAGTGGGTCGCGGCGCACCTCGACGAGGTCACGCTCCTCGACGTGCGCGAGCCGCACGAGCTGAGCGATCCGGAGCTGTTCGCGATCGAGGGCGTGGTGAACATCCCGCTGGGTCAGCTGAAGGATCGGGTGGGCGAGCTCGCCCCGGACCGCCCCGTGGTCGCGGTCTGCCGCTCGGGCCGGCGCTCGGCGCAGGCCACGGTGATCCTGCGGCGCAACGGCCTCGAGAAGGTCGCGAACCTCACGGGCGGCATGATCCGCTGGCGCCAGGAGACGCTCCCCGTCACCGATTGAGGGGCAGCCCGGGCGCTTCACGGGCGACAGCCGCGGAGCGCGCGGCGTTCCAGACCCCGCGGCTGTGCAGGTTCGGGACGCGGATCGGCGATGGCACGCGACTTGTTGTCTCGGGACATGCCGTGTTCTCCCGCCTGCTGAGCCCGATGCGCGTGTGGATCCTCTTCGCCGCGCTGTTCTTGCCCCTCGTGGCCGCCGATCTCCCGGTCGAGGCCCAGCGCTCGGGGGTGTCGGCGCGGCGCGCGCGGGCGGCCCGAGCCCGGCGCGCGAGGCTGGTCCGGCGCCGGAGGGCGCGCGCCCGGAGGCTGCGCGCGCGGCGGACGCGGCAGCGGCGCGCGCGGATCCGAGCGCGCCGGGAGGCCCGGCTCGCCGAGGCGCGCGCCTCGGCCGATCCGGACGCCCCGGCCGACATGGACTTCGTGATGGAGGCGCTCGAGAACGAAGAGCCGCCGCCGATGGTCATGCCCGACCTCGACGCGATCGAGGCCGAGCGCATGGAGGAGCGCCGCCAGAACCTCGACCCGGAGCTGTTCGGCGGCGCCGAGGACGACGAGGTGCCGCCGGGCCAGCAGCAGAGCGAGGGACCGTCCATCGAGCTCGCCGGCGACCACACCCCCCTGCGCGCCCGCGCGTTCGCCCGCGCGCTCAACCGCGGGTTGACCTACACCGCGATCGAGCGCGGCCCGATCACCAACTACGAGCTCCCGATCGGCCCCGCGGCCGGCTTCGGGCTCGAGTACTACCCGGGCGCGCACTTCACCAATGACGCGATCGCGCACCTGGGCTTGCAAGTGGGCTTCCACCACAGCTTCGCGGTCGAGTCCGCCGGGCCCGGTGGGATCAACTACCCGACGACGGAGATGAGCTGGCTGGTCGGGCTGCGCTACCGCGTCCCGCTCGGCGGGCGCGCGTCGTTCGGCGCCGAGGTCGCCGGCGGCCAGCAGGTGTTCCGCGTGGAGCGCGGGAGCCTCGACAACGACGCCCCGCTCGGCGTGCCCTACACCGAGCACTCCTTCTTGCGGGCCGGCCTCGGATTCCGCAGCGATCTGGGCGACGTCGGGCTCGGCTTCCGCGCCGCGTACCTGCCGGTCTTCCACATGGGCGCGATCGCCGACGAGCTCGGCGGCGGCTTCGGCCACGGCGTCGAGGCGGGCGTTCAGCTCCTCGTGCCCATCGACTTCGGCTTCTCGTTCCTCGCCGAGCTCGAGAGCCGGGTGTTCCTGCTCGACTTCGACGGCGACCCGAGCTCCCCGAGCGCGGCGCCGATGGCGATCGACCGCTACATCGGCCTGAACGCGGGCGTCGAGTTCGACGTGCCCGCCGCCAGCCAGATGTGACGGCCGTCAGCCGGCGGGGAGGTCGAACGCCCCCTCGTAGACCGCGTCGACTTCGAGCGTCGCGCCGTCGCTCAGCCCGACGACGTCGCCCGGCCCGTAGACGCGATATCGCCACGCGCCGTCGGCGCGCTGGAAGTGCTCCACGCGGGTGTCGTGCTGCGAGACCAAGAGGTAGTCGGTCAGCGACGAGCGACGCTGGTACGCCTCCCACTTGCCACCTCGATCGAAGCGCTCGGTGCTTGGCGACAGCACCTCGACCACGACCGAAGGGTTGGCGAGGACGTCGCCGCCGGCCGCCTCGAGCTCCACTGCGCCGCACACCACCACGGCGTCCGCGTACACGTACCGCTCCCCGGGCGAGGCCGCGATACGCTGGTCCGAAGAGAGGACGCGGCAGTCGCCCCCGCGAACCGCCGCCCGGAGCTCCGCCGTCACGGCCGCCGACAGGTAGTTGTGCCGCGGGCTGCCCCCGGCCATCAGGAAGACCTCGCCGCGATGGAACTCGTGCTTGGCGTCCTGCTCGCGCTCCCACGCGAGGAACTCGGCGGCGGTCATGCGCTCGGTGCCGGCGGCCTCACCCACGACGTCGAGGGTAGCCGGCCTGCGTCACTCCGTCATGGCCCGGCCGACCTCGGGGTGCAGCGCGCTGCCCGCGAGCAGGACGTCGCGCAGCTCCGCGGCCATGGTCATCGTGGGGTCCTCGTCGAGCACCGCGTTGAGCAGCTCGAGCGAGTCTTCGCCGCGGCCGAGGCGCGACAGGGCGTAGGCGCGGTTGTAGCGAGCGAGCGTGTGGAACCGCCACGGCGTGGCGCTGCCGAGGAGCACGGCGCGGAACCGATCGAGGGTGGGCCGGGCGGCCCACTTGGCCTCGCTGCGCTCGAAGGCGGCGAGGCCGTCGTGGAACTTCCCTCGTTTCAGCGCGATCACCCCGCGCCGGTGGTCGCGACACAAGCCGAAGCGGACGACGAAGATGCGGTACAGCACGAAGCCCCAGGCGCCGACCATCAGCGCGGTCGGCCACAGGCTCAGCCCCGCCGCCCACGGGATCGCCACGAACGCCGAGAAAGGCGCGAACGTGAGGAGCGCGCCGGACCAGCGGATGGGGCGGGCGACGGTGGAGTGGTCGGGCATCGGGTGGTTCTACGTCAGGGCGCCGCGGGCCTTCCCGGGGGCAGGCGCAGGGGGCAGGCGCAGGCGCAAGTGATTCAGGCGTCGCGGAGCTCGGAGAAGGGGCCGCGGATGACCACGGTCAGGCCCTCCTCCTGCAGGTTCACGAAGCACGCGTCGCCGCGCGGGCTGAAGCAGATGCCCGTGATCTCGCCTTCGCTCGCCGCGTTGCGGCCGAGCGGCAGGACGCGGCCGTTGGCGTCGACGTAGCGGATCAGGTCGTGGCCGCCGCCGTCCTCGGCGAAGAACACCGTGCCGTCGGGCGCGACGGTGAGGTTGTCGGGCATGTCGAGCACGCCGCGGTCGGTCGACGCCGCGACGACCTCGAGCGTGCCGCCGTCGGCGCCGTCCTCGAGCCGGAAGATCTGGCCGGCGCCGATCGGGCCGCCGGTGGTCGCGGTCAGGTGGAACGCGCCGCTCGCGTAGGCGATGCCCTCGCCGCGCCGCACGACCGCGGCGCCGGCCCGCTGCGCGCGGTGACGCAGGTCGTCGTCGTCGGGCGTGGGATCGGGCAGGTCGACCCACTCGACCTCGCGGCGCGCGCCGGCCCGCAGCGGCGACAGGTCCTCGGCGCGCCGGCCGTGGATCGCCATCGCCTGCAGGCGCCCTTCGAACGGGCTCGACGGGTCGTGCGGGACGAAGCGGTACACGCAGCTGTCGCCGCGATCCTCGGTGAGGTAGCAGCGCAGCGACTCGGGCTCGACGGCGGCGGCCTCGTGCTTGAAGCGACCGTAGCCGTCGATCCGCTGCGGCGCCTGCATCGCGTCCGCGTCGGGGTCGCACAGGAACACGTAGCCGTGCGGCGCGTCGTGCGCGTCCTCCTCGCAGCTGAGCCAGCCCCAGGGCGACGGGCCGCCGCTGCAGTTGGTGGAGGTGCCGGCGAGCACGAGGTTGGCGTGGCGCACCGCGAGCGTCTCCGGGTCGAGGACCAGCCGGGTCACCGCGCCGCCCGCGTCCGGCTGGTACGCCCCCTCGGGCCAGCGCCGGCCGATCGCCATCTGCCGGAAGCCGGCCGGGATCTCGTGGTTGCGCATCAGCACGAGCGCGCCGTCCTCGTTCTCGAAGCAGGCCATCCCGTCGGGGCGCGGAGGCACCGGCATCCCGTCGGTCATGCGCCCGCCCGAGCGGTCGAGCACCCGGTAGGTGAAGCCCTCGAGCAGGTCGAGCACGCCGCGGGGATCGGGGCGCAGCGCGCCGAGCGGCCCCTGCGGGATGTCGCCGTCGTCGCCGCGGACGATCCAGGCGCCGATCGGCACCGACAGGACGGCCGCGCCGCCGATGCCGAGCCAGTGCCTGCGTCCGAGCTTCATGGAATCCCCAGTAGTTTGTGGGTCTGAAGGCTCAGCTTCCAGCGTGGGTGTGAGAGACAGTACGCCACCGCCTCGGCGGTGTGTCGCTCGCGGTCGGGTCCATCCATCGGCTGCAGGTAGAACGCACCGAACGACAGGTCTTCGTAGCGGGCGGGCGCCGCGCCCTCCTGGGGGAACACGAGCTTCAGCTCGTCGCCGCGCGTCACGACCAGCTCGGCGCGGGCCTTCGGGCTCACGCAGACCCAGTCCACGCCCTGCGGCACCTCGAGCGTCCCGTTCGTCTCGATCGCGACCTCGAAGCCGCGCCCGTGCAGCGCCTCGATCAGCGCCCGGTCGAGCTGCAGCAGCGGCTCGCCGCCGGTGCAGACGACGTAGGGCTGGCCGCCGCCAGGCCACCTCTGGACGACCGCGTACGCGAGGTCCTCGGCGGTCTCGAATTTCCCGCCGCCCGGTCCGTCCACGCCGACGAACTGGGTGTCGCAGAAGCGGCAGATCGCGCTCGCGCGGTCCTTCTCGTGCCCGCTCCACAGGTTGCAGCCCGCGAAGCGCAGGAACACCGCGGGCCGGCCGGCGCGCGCGCCCTCGCCCTGCAGCGTGTAGAACAGCTCTTTCACCGCGTACGACAAGGCCCGCAGGTTGACACGCGAAACGCGCGGCGCGAGCGACCTCCAGAGGGGCCTGCTCCTACCTCCATCGCGTCGTCACGTAGTGCGGTGGGCCCGGAGCCGCTAGGCTGACTCCATGGAGGCGGTCGCTCGCACGGTCGGCTACGACGAGTTCCTTCGCCTGGAGGCCGAGCGCGAGGAGCGCCTCGAGTTCCACGACGGGGTCGTCGTCGCGATGGCCGCGCCGAGCGTCGCTCATCAGCGTCTCTGCGGGCGGTTGTTCAGCCTCTTGGAGTCCGGGCTCGGACCGGGCGAGTGCCGGCCGATCCCGGGCGTGAAGCTCCGCGTCGAAGCCACCAACCGGACGCTGGTGCCCGACGTCGTCGTGGTGTGCGGTCCCCTCGAGACGTCGCCGCACGATCCGGGCGCGCTCACGAACCCGCGCCTGATCATCGAGGTGCTGTCACCGTCGACCGAGGACTACGATCTCGGCAAGAAGTTCGCCCAGTACCGGCGGCTGCCGACCCTCGCGGAGTACGTGACGGTCGCTCAAGATCGGCGGTTCGTGAACGTCGCGCGGCGCGTCGGCGACCTCTGGCGCTTCGATGAGAGCGACGGTCCTGCGATCGCGCTCGAGTCGGTCGAGGTATCGCTCGACCTCGACGACGTGTACGTCGACGTCTTCGGTGACATCACCGCGGGCGATCGCGCCCCACGGTGACGCCGAGCCACGCACACGGAACGACCGAAGGTCAGCGCTCGCCGAAACCCGCGAGGCGAGCGGCCGATGGGTCGCGTGATGCAAAAAAGCGACGCGGTCGAGCGATGGATCACGAAGCGCAACGGCGCGGGGCTCGCGATCGTGGGAGCGATCGCGCTGCCCATCGGGGTGTGCGGGTGGTTCCTCCCGGCGCTCGTGATGGTCCCGGCGACGATCGCGGCCGGCGGAGATCCGAGCGAGGCGCAGCGGGCCGCGATGGGCGGCGTGTGGGCGCTGACCTCGATCGTGAGCATCGTGTGCACGGTCTGCGTGGCGGTCGCGCCCATGCTCGCGATGGCCGGCGTGGGCATCTATCTGGCCGCCGCCTCCGAGGAGAAGGGGCCGCCGCGCTCGGGCTGAGCGAGGTCGTGTGCCATGCTCCGGGTCCCGATGGTTCGCCTCGCATTCGTGGCCGGCACCCTCGAGGTCCACGGCTTGCCGAAAGGCTCCGCGCTCGTGCCCGACGCGAAGTGGGACGAGCGGACGGCGTGCCTGCGCGCGCCGGCGATCGCGTACGCGGACACGGTGCTCGCGCTGCGGCGCGACGAGATCGAGTACGAGGACGAGGCGCGCCAGTACGAGGAGCTGAGCAGCGGCGCGCTCGCGCGGCACGAGCCGCGGCCGTACCAGTCCGAGGCGATCGAGGCGTGGCGCAAGCGCCGCGGGCGCGGCGTGGTCGTCCTGCCGACCGGCGCGGGCAAGACGCACGTCGCGGTGATGGGGATCGATCTCTGGCGCCGCTCGACCCTGGTCGTCGCGCCGACGCTCGATCTCGTGCGGCAGTGGTACGACCTGCTGCGGGCGACGTTCCGGTCCGAGGTCGGCGTGGTCGGCGGCGGCGAGCACGACGTGCAGCCGATCACCGTGACCACCTACGACTCGGCGTACATCCACATGGAGCACCTCGGGCACCGCTTCGGCATGGTGGTGTTCGACGAGTGCCATCACCTGCCGAGCCCGACCTACGCGCTGAGCGCGAAGCTCTCGATCGCGCCGTTCCGGCTCGGGCTCACCGCGACGCCCGAGCGCGCCGACGGCCGCGAGGACTGGCTCGCGGAGCTGATCGGCCCGACGGTCTATCGGCGCGACATCGTGGACCTGTCGGGCGACTTTCTCGCCGACTACGACACCGATCGCGTCGTCGTGGAGCTGTCGCCGGACGAGCGCGCCGAGTACGAGGCCGAGCGCGCGATCTACCGCGGCTTCGTGCGCAGCCGCGGCATCCGGATGAGCGCGCCCGACGGCTGGTCGCGCTTCATCATGATGAGCGCGCGCGACGAGGACGGCCGGCGCGCGATGAAGGCGTACCGCCGCCAGCGCGAGCTCGCGTTCTGCGCGCCGGCGAAGCTCGAGTGGGTCGAGTACCTCATGCACCGGCACCGCAGAGACCGCGCGATCCTGTTCACCCAGGACAACGCGACTTGCTATCAGATCTCGCGGCGCTTCTTGATCCCCGCGATCACGCACCAGACCAAGGTCAAGGAGCGCAGCGACATCCTGTCGGGGCTCGCCGAGGGGCGCTACGGCGCGGTGGTGACGAGCAAGGTGCTCAACGAG
>Ga0070728_10006452_pt1 | contig 11119 bp, 5 predicted proteins | sample tdDd471_FD_66723 | JGI IMG/M metagenome (GOLD analysis project Ga0070728, IMG submission 66723) | Marine sediment microbial communities from the Atlantic coast under amendment with organic carbon and nitrate - tdDd47.1 | ecosystem: Environmental > Aquatic > Marine > Coastal > Sediment | place...
CAAAAGAAGAGGCACCGTTTGCGGCCCCATGCCGATGAGAAGAGAGCAGGCGGCCAGAAAGGCCGTGTGAAGGCCTAAGGCTACTTTTCGGGAGACAAATCCCATGTGATGAAGGGAAGGGGCACAAAGGGCTGTGAAGAGAACCAGGGCCCCTGACGTCAATGTAAAGAAGAGGGCTCCGCAGAGTGCGGCTTCCCAGCTGTCGAGGGAGGGGCTGGTTGCCGGATTGGGCAGGGCGAGAAAACCGGCCTCGGTGATGGCACGGGTCTTGGCCAGGAGGAACAGGTTGCTGCTCCTCACAAAAAAGGTGGCTGCGATATGATACAGGCCCAAGGCCACAGCGCATTTTAACAGGGTTTTTACGTATCCGTTCATTGTCGCCAGCTCAGCAGGGGTGCATGGTTGCAATGACTATGACACGGTTTTTTTCGTTTTAAAAGCATTCGGTGGGGTTGGGGGAGTAGAAAGAGTGAAAGGTAGGGACAAAAATCAGCCCCGGCGGCGAGGTGTGCCACCTCGAAAGCGGGTTGCGAATGCTCCCGGTTCTCGTTCCTCGAGCCGATCACATTCGCTGACGGGCTTTCCCCGTGGTGTATGACAACGCCTCTTCTATGTCGTCTTCCCCGGCTGTCAGAAATGTGAGGACCGCTGTGCTGTGTAACCATAAGCTTACACGGAACCCTTCGAATGGCCGAGAGACCGGGGATCCATGTGTGGGGCCCCAAATCGCTTAAATTTGTTTTGATGGTTGACTTTCGCCCTAATAACTCGGGAAATAATGGGGGTTGAGCCTATTAATTAGAGCGTGATGTGTATCGATGTTGGTTTGGTGTTTAAGGGTGTCGTTGATGATAATTCATTGATTCAATGTAGGGACGGTGGGAAGATATACCTCTTATGTCGCTAATCAGAACAAGTTTGTTTTTTAGTCAAGGGTAGCGAAGCCACATTGGGAAACAATATTTTAAAGCCAGCCTGTCAAAAAAACTGTTTGGCAAACCCCTCTGATAGATAAGGGCTCAGGCAAAAAATAAATGCACAAGTTTTATAAATATGCCGTTGTGATTTATCCCGAGGAACGAGGGCTAAAGCGCTGCGGCAACCCGCTTTCAAGGTGGCTCACCTTGCCGCCGGAGGCAGGTTTTGGGGTTGTCAGGCGTTTTGAACGGGAGATATGATGTGTGATCTGGTGAAGTTTTCAGGCCTTGGGCTTGTGGGGTGTTTTCTCATTCTGCTGTTGCTGGCGGGGTGGGTGTATCAGGGGGCCGCGTCCTTTGACCCCGTTATGCCCGCTCGGCTTGTGAAAGGTGAGGCGCCGATTCTGTCGGCGGGGCAGAGCGTGAAGGTCATGAGCTGGAATGTGCAGTATTTTGCCGGGAAGAATTACCTGTTCTATTACGACCTCCCCAATTACGCCGGTCCGGACACACGTCCTTTATCAGAGGATATTGAGCAGACCCTTTCTGCGGCAGCCCGGATTATCGACGACGAAGCTCCGGATATCATCCTCCTTCAGGAGGTGGACGAAGGAGCGTCGCGTACCGATGGGCAGGACCAGACCGAGGCGCTTCAGGCCCTTCTCAAGGAACGATACCCCTTCAAGGCGGAAGCCTTTTACTGGAAGGCCCGCTTTGTTCCTCACCCCAAAATCATGGGTTCTGTGGGCATGAAGCTGGTGATCCTCTCAAAATACCGAATCGATACGGCCACCCGCATTGCCCTTCCCAGGGCAAAGAGACATGCGTTCACCGATCGCCTGAACCTCCAGCGTTGCCTGTTAACCGCCGAGCTTCCTGTCGATGGCGGCGGGCGGCTTGTTCTGATCAACCTTCATCTCGAAGCCTTTCCCGAAACCCCGGATCTTCTCACCCGGCAGCTGCAAGCCCTTGAGGCCAGGATATCAGCCGCTGAAACCCAAGGGGCCTCTTTCATCGCCGGCGGTGACTTTAACCTGATTCCCCCCGGTCAGTACGATGCCCTTCCTGAACACCAGCGTACCCTCTACAGCCCGGATGGCGAAATGGCCCCCTTGTTTGAAACATACACTGCAGTGCCCGGCCTGTCCGAAACCCACCCCAGCCACCCTGCCCCCTGGTACACCCATTTTCCCAACGACCCGGATGTCACCGGCCCGGATCGCACCCTCGACTACCTCCTGTTTCCAAAGGAGGCCGCTCTGCACTTCAAACAGGTGAGAACCCAGGGGACAATCCGTATCTCCGACCATCTGCCCGTGGTGGCAACGGTTCAGGTTCCTTAACCAAAAAAAGCCTGCCTCCGGCGGCCAGGTGGAGGCACCTGGAAACCTGGTTGCCCATGCGCTATGTCCCTCGTACCTCGGGTCAAATCGCATGGGCCTTCGCCGTGGGCTTTCCAACGGCAATTTTTTAATTGATTCCTCTCTATCCTCAGCCATGGATTCCCGCGCTCACTTCCGTCAATTGCTGGTATCAATTTCACCAACACCGCCGGGATTACGGAGGTCTCGTAGGATGGGCAAAGCGCGAAGCGTGCCCATCATTGGTCGATTAACCTCTACCGACGTTATTAGCCGAAATATCGGCACCCCGATATCCTCTTTCGGTATGGGCGGTTAGCGCCACCCGTGATGGGCACGGCACTACCTTTGCCCATCCTACAGGGTTCCAATAATACCCATCGTACAGGGGGGAGGCGGCATCAAAGCCTGCCCATTGATCACTCAAATGTGGCTGCTGAAAGGATGGTAATCAGAATTTATTATGCCGTCTTCCCCGGCTGCCAAATACGTCGGGACCAATGTTTTGCTTTGCGTCTAAGGTGGCGCGTTGACCTTCGCAGGGGGGGGCGGGGAGCCATGTGTACGTTCCTAAACCGCCCGGGTTTGATCAGGGCTCATGCAAAAAAAAGCCGCAGAGCTTTAACCTGAGGGACGAGGGTTAAAGCTCTGCGGCAACCAGCTTTCAAGGTGGCTCACCTTGCCGCCGGAGGCATGCTTTTTATGTTTTACTCAAGCCTCGCTCTCCAGCTGGAGTGCTGCGAGGAAACCTCCGTGTATGGCGTGGTTCAGTTTTCCGGGGGCCAGCCCGTCGCCGATGACGGTGAAGGGGACGCCGAGGTCGGGCAGCCGGGACGAAAGGGCTGTCACCGATTTGGAGCCGGTGGCAAGGATCACGGTGTCAAAGAACTTATCCTGATGATTCTCTCCTTGGCTCCAGGTGACTTTTTTGGCTGAGAGCTTGGTCACTGTGGCATCGGTCACCAGCTTCACCCCGTAGCGTTTCAGGTTGGCCATCATGATCCACCGGGTGGAGCGGCCGAGGTCTCCTCCGGCGCGGGGGGCCATCTCAAAGACGGTGACCTCGTGGTTGCCGGTGAAGAGGCGGTCTTTCAGCTTCTCCGGGGGTTCGGCTTCATGGGCGGAGAGAAAGTGGAACATGTCAGGGGAGAGGGTCCCTTTGACCGCAATGTGCATGGCGGTTTCGAGGCCCACGGCGCCACCGCCGATGATGGCCACCCGTTTGCCCAAGGGGCGGTCTTTTTTCAGGAGATCCCAGGAGGAGAGGATGCCTTCGGCGTCTGCGCCGGGGATGGGGGGAAGGGCCGGAGCGGCCCCTTCGGCCACGATAATGTGATCCGGTTGTTCCTTGCTGATCAGCTCGGGGGTTACGGGGGTGGAGAGAGACAGGGCAACGCCGTGTCGCTTCATCATCGCCCGGTAGTACCGGTGGTATTCCAGGAGTTCACCCTTGTGGGGCGGGGCCGCGGCGATGCCGATCTGGCCTCCGATGGCGTCCCGGGCTTCGAATAGGTGGACCGTGTGGCCCATCTGGGCTGCCGTGACAGCCGCCTCCATGCCTGCGGGGCCTGCGCCTGCAACCATCACCTTTCTGGGCGAGGCTGCGGGTTTAATCACCCGTTCTGCCTCAAACCCGGCCCTGGGGTTGCCGATGCAGGTGACGGGGTTGCCGGTGAAAACCTCATCGGTGCACCCTTGGGAACAGGCCACGCAGGGGCGTATTTCATCCACCCGGCCCTCTTTGGCCTTGGCGGGCCAGAAGGGGTCTGCGATGAGCACCCTCCCCAGGTTGACCATGTCGCAGTACCCGTCATTCAAAAGCCGTTCGGCATCCATGGGGGTGGTGATGCGATTGGAGGCCATGACGGGGATGGACGTAGCCTTTCGGATGTTGGCGGCAAGGTAGGCATAGCCGGTGCGGGGCAGGTCCATGGGAAGCTGGGGGACCCTGGATTCATGCCATCCGCCGGTGACATTGATGAGGTCTACCCCGCTTTTTTCATAGGCCTGGGCGATGACAGGCGTCTCCGCATCGGTGTTGCTCTCCGGGACGAAGTCGTTTCCGGCCATTCGGATGGACAGGGGGAAGGCCTCCCCCACCGCTTGTCTGCACGCTTTGATCACTTCGCAGGGGAATCGCAGGCGGTTTTTAAGGCTTCCGCCGTAGTCGTCTTCCCTTTGGTTGGTTTTCGGGGAGAGGAACTGGGTGATCAGGTACCCGGCAGACCCGATGATCTCCACGCCGTCAAATCCCGCTGCCACAGCTCTTTCGGCCGTATCTGCAAAGGCCTTCTGGACGCCTTGGATGTCCTCTGTGGTCATCTCCCGGGGGGTGGATTTGGAGTAGTTGGAGTAGATGGCCGAAGGCGCCATGGCCGTCTCACCGTTGAGAAGGATGGGGTGGGAGTAGGCACCAGCGTGAAAAAGTTGGATCCAGGGGGAGGCGCCCTCGGCTCTGATGGCATCGGTGACCCGTTTAAACTCGGGGATGGCCTCGTCAGTGTCGAGGCCAAGGACCGCAAGGCCCGACCCGACGAAATCAATTCCCACAGGTCCTACTGTGACGACCCCTGCCCCCCCTCGGGCGATTTCCGTGAAGTAGTTCAGGTACCGATCGTTTAACTTCCGGTCCCAGCTATAAAGGAGGCCAAGGGACGGGTACGCAATGCGATTTTTCAGTGTCAGGGTGTTGATGGAGATCGGGGAGAAGAGGGTGTCAAACATCGTGCCTCCTTGTCGTTGAAGAAAACAGAGTCGTCATCCATGGGAACATGTGCTGTGAATGATGCGGTGATCGAACCGACCGTGTTGATTGTGAGCGATTGCCTGATCATCAATGAAATTAAAAATAACCTATCACGCCTTTTTCATTTTTGTCCAGAAAGCGACAACTATTTGAGACAAAACGTCTTTCCGATGGGGCGAGGTCATGTATAATGGGAATAAACGGTGGGGGTGATCGGGGGTAGATTTGTTATCGCCGCCATCCATGGCTACATGCCCGTGTATAAACCGAGATGAACACGACGTGCCCTTCGGACTGCACGAAGCCTGGGGACATACGCGAACCCGCTACAAGGTGTTTTGCCTAATGTGGCTTTGCCCCCCTTGCCACCGGAGGAAAACCGCTTAAAGTTACCTCCGATGGCCCTGCCGTGGGCTAAACGTTTGCCTGACCTAACCCGGATATTTCATGAGAAAACAATCAGATCAAAGCAATGGGTTGTTATCACTGATAGTTACAGTGATAAGTTGAAATATTTCAAAAATGCAAAATGTAATTCACGGTTTCCTGTTCGCTTTTCTCTCCCTTCGGACGAGCCGAGTGCACCCATCTTCCCCGTTATCAGAGCATTGAGGTAAACAACTACATCTTCAGCTCTGATGCCTTGAATATGGATGCACTCAACTCGTGAAATATCCGGGCTAAAAAACATTGTCCTGTGAACGATTTCAGTTTTAAAGGCGGATGCGCTTTGCCCCGAGGAACGAGGGGCAAAGCGCATCCGCAACCTGCTTTCAAGGTGGCACACCTTGCCGCCGGAGGCATTTTTAGGAGAGCTGAATCGTTACTAATTACCGTCGGGACCCCACGGGGGCAACATTTGCGAACCCGGGGTTCAAACTTAAGGAGTGAACCATGGATGAACGCCCATTGATCTTGCTCACTGGGGCCACAGGGTATGTAGGGGCCCGGTTGCTTCGTGTCCTTGAAGGCGAAGGGCTTCGCGTGCGGTGCATGGCCCGGCGTGCAGCGTTTCTCAAGCATCGAACGGCCGAAGGCACCGAGGTGATAAAGGGGGATGTCTTTGATCTGGAGTCTCTTTCCCGGTCCCTTGAAGGGGTTCATACGGCCTTTTATCTTATCCACTCCATGGGAGCCAGCGGCGGGTTTGAGGAGATGGACCGAAAGGCGGCGGAAAATTTTGTCAGGGCTTCAGAGCAGGCTGGGGTGCAAAAAATCATCTACCTTGGCGGGCTGGGGGAGGGGGAGACTCTTTCCTCCCACCTTAAAAGTCGCCAGGAGGTGGGGCGGATTTTAAGGCAATCCACGGTCCCCACGCTGGAGTTTCGAGCCTCCATTATCATCGGGTCCGGCAGCCTCTCCTTTGAACTGGTACGGGCGCTTACCGAACGACTTCCCGTGATGCTCCTGCCCAAATGGGTCAAGGTGCTGGCTCAGCCCATCGGCATTGAAGACGTGATCCGCTACCTCACCGAAGCAGCGGCGTTGCCCCTTCCCGAAAGCCGGATTGTTGAGATTGGGGGATCCGAGGCACTCTCGTATCAGGATTTGATGGAGGCCTACGCAAAGGCCCGGGGCTTTACCCGCCTCATGATTCCGGTGCCGATTCTGACCCCGGCTGTCAGCAGTCTCTGGCTTGGCCTGGTGACCCCCCTCTACGCACGGGTGGGGCGAAAGCTGATTGAGGGTGTGAAAAACAAGACGGTGGTAAAGGACCCGTCCGCACGGGAGCTTTTTACCGTGGAGCCCATGAGCGCACGGGAGGCGATTCAAAGGGCCCTGATGAACGAAGAGCGGGCCTTTGCCGAAAGTCGGTGGACCGACGCGGTGTCGTCGGCAGGGGGCAAACCCCCGGGGCCGGAGACGGCATGGATGGGGACCCGGTATATCGACCAGAGGAAGCGCCGGGTCAACGCCACACCCGGAAGGGCCTTCTCCTCCATTGCCCGTATCGGTGGTCGCAATGGCTGGTACGCCTTTAATTTTCTGTGGCAGATACGGGGCGCTTTTGACCTGATGGTGGGGGGCGTGGGGGTGCGTCGCGGCAGGCCCCTCCGGCGAGACCTCCGAAGCGGTGATCACCTCGATTTCTGGCGGGTGGAACGATTTGAAGAGAAGCAGCTGTTAAGGCTCATCTCCGAGATGAAGCTGCCGGGAAAGGCGTGGCTGGAGTTTGAGGTGAAGACGAACAAAGGCAGGGTGGCGATTCATCAGACCGCCATTTTTTACCCGTCCGGGTTCATGGGCCGTCTGTACTGGCTTGCCGTGTTGCCGTTTCATGCCTTCGTGTTTCAGGGCATGATTCGAAACATGGTGCGGTGGGCTGAAGAGGAGGTTGACTCGCCCTTTGTCAGGGAGCGTCGTCGGTGGGGTCGGTTTAAGCGTTGAGGCGTCTACGGTTAAAGAGCATGAAAAAATAGCCTTCTATGGTTAAAGTGGCCAAAAAAATGCCTCCGGCGGCAAGGTGCCACCTTGAAAGCAGGTTGCAAATGCGCTTTGTCCTTCGTTCCTCAGGTCAAATCACATTTGCTTTAGGTTTTAGGTTGACCCAAGGTTTTTTTAAAAATACCTGCTTGGCAACCTTTTTAAAAGGTTGGCCCCCGGCAGGGCCGCCGGAGGCATCTTTAACCTGGCTGCCTCCGGCGGCAAGGTGGCATGAGGGTTGGAGCATTCGCGAACCCTGGCTATGACTCAATTTGATTGATTCCCCTTGTCCGTGCCCTGGACAGGCAGCGGTCGGCCTCTTTGAGGGGATCGTTGTCCTCTGCTGGGCGATACGCTGCCACCCCGATACAGAGGGTGGTGGTGAACCCTTTTTCCTTCCATGACAACTCTTCCACAGTATGCCGGATGCGCTCGGCAACCTCCCTTCCTGTGCCGAGGTCGGTGTCAGGGAGGACCATCAGGAATTCATCCCCCCCGAACCGGCCCACAAGATCCACTTCCCGCATACATTTTATGATGCACCGGCTGATCCGCTGGAGAACGTGGTCTCCGAAGGGATGGCCATGCTCGGTATTCATTCGCTTGAATCCGTCGATGTCCGACAGCATGATGGTGACAGGATGGTTGTTACGCTTGGCTTTTTTTAGCTCCTTGTAGAGCAGGGAGACGGCATGGTCCCGGGCGTAGGTGCCTGTAAGGGTGTCGATGAGGGAGAGGTCTTTTAGTTTTCTGTTGGTTTCGTCAAGCTTTTGAATCAAGGATTTCAGCTCCTCCTCCGTTTTTTTCCGGTCGGTGATGTCGCGCAGCTCTGCCACGCGGGCCATGCGCCCGTGTATGGGCATGATGCGTGCTTTGATCTCTATGGGGAAGGTGGTGCCGTCCTTATGAAGGCCGGCGGCATCGCAGGGCGTTTCAACACCGGAGAGGATACGGCCCATGACCTGGGTCCGGTATTCGGGGCTGATGAGCGTCATGCTGTCCATGCCCACCAGCTCTTCACTGGTGTAGCCTGTGATATCGGCCAGGGTTTTGTTGCAATCGATGATGCGACCTCGCTCATGGATGACCACACCGCCGAAGGAAGCTTCCTGCAGGCAGCGAAACCGCTCCCGGCTCTCTATGAGCTCCTGCTCCGCTTTTTTTCGAAGGGTGATGTCGAGCATGACCCCGACGATGCCATCCACGTCCCCGCTTGGGGTCGTCATGGTGGCTTTGCTGAAAAAGAACTCACGCTGCTCACCATCCGCGCACTGGACCTGGGCTTCATAAAACTGCGTCCCCGGATTGTCTATGAGCTCCTGATCCTTGGCCTGATACGTTTTCGCCAGGTCGTGCGGTATCTTTTCCGGCATGTCGCTGATGGCTTTGCCGATAATCTCCCCGGGAGAGATGCCCAAGATCATGCGGGCAAAGGCGTCGTTGCATCCGAGGTAAATTCCGTGGCGATCCTTGTAAAAAACGGGACTGGGCACCGCGTTGATCACCGAGGTGATCTGTTTCATGTAGCGTCGTTTTTTTTCCGTGTTCTCTTCCATGGTGTGCTTCAGGTTGGTGTTTATCTTTTGCAGGAAGGCAAGGCGCTTTGTCAGGTGGCGGTTCCATCCAAAGAGGAGAAGCAGTCCCACAAAGGCGATAACACCCCAAACCATGGTAAAGGATGGCATGGCACCGGAAGCGGCAAAAGATGCCTCCGGGAAGGCAAGGATTCCCCCCAGTGCGACGTAAAGAGATGTGGATGGAAGGCGTTGATGGTTGTGACCCATGGAGGTCTCCCGTGGGATTTTCGGGGTTTGGGGCTGAAGGGACAAGTGGAAACTTGAGTCGGCAGGTATCTCCGCGGAAGGGTGGGATGGCCCCTTTGGTATGGTTAACGTCTTTATTATAGAAGAGAAAGGTGTCCTGGGCAAGGCTTCCGGCAAGACGACGCACCGCAGCCTCCGGGTGGCTTTTTCGTCCGTTGAAAGGCGATGCCGGTCACCCTTTCAAGGCCTTGGAATGGCGTCGGATCACAAATGGTGGCATATCGCTTTGCGGGCTCTTTGTCTCCGCGCGATCAGGGGTAGAGGTTCTGAAGGGGCTGTGTTATGAAATATGCTCCTTATGCCATTTTCCGGGACAGCGTGATGCGGGTCCCGTTGCTTTGACTATTATGCGGTATTTTTTTCACAGGGTTTCCTTATGTTGATTACGGATATACTGGCCGAAAACGCGTCCCTTTACGGGTGCGAAACGTCTCTCATTGAACGCGAACCTGAAAAGAACCTTCGGCGGGAAATTACCTGGTCCCGTTTCGATACCTACGCAACGGAATTGGCCGCAGTTCTACAGGGCCTCGGGGTGAGCAAAGGGAACCGTGTGGTTCAGCTCATGAGCAACTCTCTGGAGTGGCTCCCCATCTATTTTGGCATCCTTCGCACCGGCGCCTGGGTGGTGCCCCTCAACTTTCGATTTGATGCCGAGAAGATCACTCTTTGCACCGACGTCTCCGAAGCCGAGGTGTTTATTTTCGGAGAGGAGTTCATCGGTCGGCTGGAAGAGGCGCGTGGGACCCTTTCGAACACGGTGAAGCATTGGATTTTCGACGGCCCCCAGAGGTGCTGCCCGGAATGGGCCATGCACCTGGGAAGCCTCCTGGACGGGGAGACCACCCCGTTTGCTGCCGTTGACCTGGGCAAGGACGACACCGCTGCCCTCTACTTTACCTCCGGCACCACCGGGACCCCCAAGGCCGTGCGCCTTACCCACCGGAACCTTGCCTTTGCCTGCGATGTGGAAAATGCCCACCACGGCCAGACCCACCTCGACAACTTCCTCTGCATCCCCCCCCTCTACCACACCGGCGCCAAGATGCACTGGTTCGGCAACTTCAAGGTGGGGGCGAAAACCGTTATTTTAAAAGGGGTGAAGCCCGAATACATCCTTCGTGTCGCCTCCGAAGAGCAGGTGTCCATCGTCTGGTTGCTGGTGCCCTGGGCCCATGATATCCTCATCGCCATCGAAAACGGGGATGTGGTTCTCACCGACTACGACCTCGACTCCTGGCGGCTCATGCACATCGGTGCCCAGCCCGTGCCCCCGTCCCTCATCGATGAGTGGAAGAAACTCTTTCCCCACCACGATTACGATACCAACTACGGCCTCACCGAAAGTTCCGGTCCCGGCTGCGTTCACCTCGGCACTCAAAATGAGCACAAGGTCGGCGCCATCGGGCTCCCCGGTCACGGATGGGAAGCAGAAGTGGTGGCCGGCAACATGAATGCACTTCCCGGCGGTGAAACCGGTGAGCTTGTGGTCAAAGGCCCTGGCGTTATGACCGAGTACTACAAAAACCCCGAAGAGACAGCCAAATGCATCGTGGACGGCTGGCTCCGCACCGGGGACATGGCCCGAAAAGACAAAGACGGCTTTATCTGGCTGGTGGATCGCAAAAAGGACCTCATCATCTCCGGCGGTGAAAACATCTTCCCCGTGGAGATCGAACACCACATCATCACCCACCCCGATGTCCAGGACGTGGGCATCATCGGCTACCCCGACCACCGCCTCGGCGAAGTTGTGGCCGCCGTGGTGATGGTCAAGGAGGGGCGCTCCATGACCCGTGAAGCCCTGGAGGCCTTCTGCGAGAACCTCCCCCGCTACAAACGCCCGAG
>Ga0070728_10006454_pt1 | contig 11118 bp, 9 predicted proteins | sample tdDd471_FD_66723 | JGI IMG/M metagenome (GOLD analysis project Ga0070728, IMG submission 66723) | Marine sediment microbial communities from the Atlantic coast under amendment with organic carbon and nitrate - tdDd47.1 | ecosystem: Environmental > Aquatic > Marine > Coastal > Sediment | place...
CATGAAAAAGATTGCCATTGGAAACAAAAAGCACATGATGAAAACAATGGGTGTTGCATTGACCCTGATTTTTACGGTGAGTTTATATGCGGGTGGTGTATTCGCTGATACGGGCTGCGGAGCCAAATGCTGCCATCAAATCAGCCCGGGTGGGATGCGCCATACCACAGGCAACCCGATAAAATCCTTGGGGGATTGCCGCTCCAATGATTCCCGAATTCCCTGTGATTTACAATCGAAGCGGGCTGCAGAATTGCCCGAGTATACGTTGGTCTCATCCGGCGGCGGTTTTCCAAATCATGTTGGCCCCATGGAGATTTCCTCCGATTCCGATATCGATGACGATGTTGTTAAACCCAATTGTTCTGTTCAAACGGTGTGGGAAAAATCCCACCCTCCCCCCATATATCTTCAGAAACTATCACTTCTGATCTGATACTTTGCGAAACGTTGCCTTTTGTCTGAAATATCTCAGCAAATTGTAATTCAACAAACCCAACTTTGATGAACTCGTAAAAAGTCTGATTTTGCTCGATGTCGCTCACAAAAGACTTTTTACGAAACCGTCAACTTTGTCGCTTGCAGATGGCGGAGCCGAGTTGGATTGAATGCCAGCGTTTTATCTCCCAAGGATAAATCCCTTGTCTGCGCCGAATCTGATCGGGAAAAATCCCATTAAGCATTAATGTTAAAGGTAAAAATTTTCAACGGGGGAGCGCACCCCCTGAACACGTACAAAAATCTAAACAATAGAAAGGAACAGTTCTCATGTCTAAAAAAGGAAAGAAAAAGAATCCGGATAAAATTACAGCTAAAAAAGCTGCGGTTCTCGGAACCGGGAAAAAAAGCCGTTTGCCGCTGTTTGCAGCAATTGCAACTGTGATCCTTATTGTCGGTGCAGCGGTCTTTTTTGTTGGGCAAGGCAGCAACAACCAGACGTCGGTGGCATCCGCCCCGTTATCTTCGGACGGTACCCTCGTGACATTTCCCGCCGGCCTTTTCGAAGATGGGCAAGCACATCATTTTGAGCATTCGGACGGTAAATTTGTCATACGGTATTTTATTCTCAAAAGTTCGGATGGGATCATCCGGTCCGCATTTGATGCCTGCGATGTCTGCTGGCCCGCAGGCAAGGGATATTATCAAGAGGGTGACTATATGGTTTGCCGAAATTGTGGACGTAAATTTGCTTCGATTTTGGTCAACGAGGTCAAAGGCGGCTGTAATCCAGCACCGTTAAACAGAACCATCGAAGACGGCAAGTTGATGATCCAAATAAAGGACATCTTGGATGGTAAACAATATTTCAATTTTTCCGGAAAGGCCTAAGCATGACACTCAAAACCATATCCATCAGAAACCTTTTGCGCCGCAAAGGCAAGGCGGGTTTCGTACTTGCCGGCCTGGTTGTCGGCGTATCCACGGTGGTGGGCATCCTTAGTTTTGTTGAAGCCATGACCAGCGATATCAACCATAAGCTCGAACAATATGGTGCCAATATTCTGATTGTTCCCAGAACCGAAAACCTTGCGCTGTCCTACGGAGGGCTGACCCTCGGCGGCGTTTCCTTTGAGATGGAAGAAATTCAGGAACAGGAATTGACCCGGGTGAGTACAATAAAAAACTCTAAAAATATCGCGGCCTTGGGCCCGTTGGTCCTTGGGGTGGTCCATGTCGGCACCCATAAAGCTCTCATGGCCGGTGTGGATTTTAAGGCCGCCCGAATATTAAAACCTTGGTGGCACCTGAAAGGTACCGTGCCCGAAGAAAACGGAGTCATACTGGGTGCGGAATCCGCACGGATACTCAAATTAGGGATTGGGGATCCCATAACCATAAGAAATAAAAGGCTGGTGGTTTCCGGTGTGCTCCAACCCACAGGGTCCCAGGACGATCAACTGATATTTACCCGCTTGGTGACGGCACAAAAGATTTTCAATAAAAACGGGCGGATTTCCATGGCCGAGGTGGCCGCTCTATGCAAAGATTGCCCCATCGATGCCTTGGTAAAACAAATATCCGATGTTTTGCCCGGTGCCAAAGTGATGGCCATTCAGCAGGTGGTCAAGAGCCGTATGGAGACCTTGGCTCAATTTAAAAAATTTTCCTTCGGGATTTCAGGAGTTATCCTTTTGATTGGAAGCCTTGTTGTGCTGGTGACGATGATGGGGAGCGTGAGGGAGCGCACCGACGAGATCGGTATTTTCCGAGCCATCGGCTTCCGCAAACGCCACATTATGGGCATTGTCTTCATGGAGGCTTCTATTGTTTCAGGCTTAGCCGGTATCATCGGTTATTTTACCGGTTTTGGGATGGCGAAAGCAGCCCTAAGAATTTTTAGCGGAAATCATTCGGGCCATATCCCCTTCAGCATCGAACTGGCCGTCGGCGCTGTTGTTACTGCACTGATCGTAGGGTTGATATCCAGTGCATATCCGGCGTTTATGGCTTCCAGGCTTGATCCGAACGAGGCATTGAGGTCGTTATAGAACGCATCAGAAGAACGAGCAGTTTAAGTGAGGTAATAGATGAGTTATATAGTTGCTGATAACCTGATAAAAAAATATGGGCACGGTGAATCAGCTGTCTCTGCGGTAGACGGCATTAGTTTTAAAATCAAGGAAGGCGAGTTTGTTGGGATAATGGGTGAATCCGGTGCCGGAAAATCGACGATTCTCGGAATGCTGGGTGCCATGAATGCGCCCACGTTCGGCAGGTTGATCGTCGACGGTATAGACATATACCAATTAAGCCAGGAACAACGGGCAGATTTCCGCAGAGAATTCCTAGGTTTTGTATTTCAAAGCTTTCATCTGGTGTCCTATCTGACAGTTATAGAGAATATCATGCTGCCGTTGGCTGTCGTGAAGGTGCGTAAAAAGAAGAAGCGAGAGATGGCCGAAGAAGCGATGAATCAGGTGGGGCTGTCGGGGAAAGCCCATCGCCTTCCGAGTCAGATTTCAGGTGGAGAAAAAGAACGCGTGGCCATAGCGCGGTCCATCGTTAACGAACCACCGGTTCTGTTAGCAGATGAACCGACGGGTAATTTGGACACCAAAACCACTCGGGGAATCATGGAATTGTTCGGTCGGCTCAACCAGGGGGGCATGACCATCATCATGGTGACACACAGTCCTGATTGCGCGGGGTATGCCCAGAGGATTATAAAAGTTTCCGACGGTAAGCTGGTGGGGTATTATTCTAAAAAATACGCCAATGCTTAGACGCCATTTGAAAACGTCCCATAAACACAACTATGTAGCACTTTTCTCTTGACAAGATTACTCGGAAATAAATTTTTGATGGTGCTTGGCATTCAGAAATGACTTGACACTAAATACCACAAAGTAATACTAATAATTGTCGCAACGGGTCGTCGTTTAAGGTCTTTACCATAATTTTCACAGCATGTTGGCGGGGATTTAACATGGACAGGAAAGAAATTAGGGGTTTTAGAAAGAGACTGGGGAAAACTCAGCGTCAGATGGCCCAGCTGCTCGGCGTGTCCCTTAAGGCCGTACACAGCTACGAACAGGGATGGCGGTCTGTGCCGTTCTATGTGGAACGGCAGATTTTTTTCCTGGTATCAAGGATACAGAAAGGTTTCGAAGACAGAAACCCGTGCTGGGTGGTAAAAAATTGTCCTTCTGAAAAGAAAAAACTGTGCCCGGCCTGGGAGTTTAACGCCGGAGATCTTTGCTGGTTTATCAGTGGAACGATTTGTGACGGAACCGTTCAGAAAAAGTGGGGAGAAAAAATGAAGTTTTGTCGATCTTGTGACATATTGAAATCGTTATTATAATCCGAACCATACATCAAAATGGACCCGTTTTTTACCGGTCGGTTTTTCCGTGCTGTTGTGAAAAATTTCCAAAATGGAGCATTTCCATCTCTTTATCCAATGACGTACCATTCCGATTGATCTGAACTTTAACGATGCTTCCAATTTTGCTGTAAAACAGCTGGAGTTTCAAGTCCGCCAACGATGTTATCGCCTGCCCTCCAAGGGCCTTAATGACATCCCCTTCCTTCAACCCTGCTTTTTTTGCGGGGCCATTATGGCTGACACCCTTGACTTCAAGGCCCTGATCTATTTCTTCAACCATGACACCCAGTTTGGGTGATTCCTCCCCTTTTAGATCTGTGGTTAAAAGCATATAATCTGCAATACTGTCTTCAATTTCTTCATCCTGCACAACAACTTTAAACGGCTCATGGTTACGCCGATACAAGCGACCGGGGATTCCGTATTTATGCCTGATATGGCCGTTGCCCGCTAGAATCACCAGCTTGCTTTCCGGGTTGTTTGCCAGAAACTTTTGGGCAGATTCCGCCATGCCTTCGTCCCACAGCGTTTGCGCCTGGAAAAAATAATTAAAATCTTTTAGGTCCTTTTGTTGAGTGTGTAATGTAAATACGGTGTTCAAATCCTTCCGATACTGTTCATTTGAAAAATCCATTGCAGAAGGCAGCTGTTTCTTTTGGTCGTCCGGCAGGCTGAAAAGGCCTTCCCGTGCAACTTTACGGCTGATATCACCCTGAATGTTGAGCGCTATGAGCGGGATGGTTTGTTGTTTAAGATAATCGATGATCGGTTTATACAGATTGTAATCGTACCCCCATCTGCTGAAATATTCCGATTTTTGTAAAAACTTGTGCTCGTCAATCTGCCCGGCCAGGTATTCATTCACGACCTGTTGAAAAGGCTTTTGAAACATTTCCATACCCACAGCGAGATTATATCCGGCCTCGTGCATCTTTTTAATGATTTGCAGCTGATTGATATGGTGGGCAAACCGGTCGTGCTGCTCTCCAACGTAAATAACGCGGGCGGTTGTGAGCCGGGGAATGATATCGTCAACAGTGGCCAGTGAATCGGGTGTTACGGCTCTGGTTGCCGGATGGGACAACACCAGAATGCCGTTATCTGTTTTGGCAATGGTCTTGAAGGTGTTTCGGCCCTCATCGAAGGCCAGCTCGGTGTATTTACCGTAGTGCGGTATTTTGCGCTGAACCGCCTGAGCTTCTGTTTTGTTTTTTGCGTGTAACAGTGCAATGCGTTCAGATGCATTGTACGGATTTTTGTAAATTTTGAGACGAATTCCATCTTCCGGGACAATCTGTTTGCCAAACAGCATATCCACAAGAGAATTGTCGTAGCCTGCAAACAGCATCGAATTTTCTTTCATCTGGACGAATGAAAATTTTTCCGGCGTAACATAGGTTATATTTTCGACCCCCAGCGCATCAATAAGCGGCTGGTATGTCGAGCGCTGCAAGGATGAAATAACCGCCGTCAGGTTTTTTTTGCCCATTATCCCGGCCAGAACCGGCGGGATTTCTTCAGGGGTCAATTGCCGCATGAGTGCGTAGTTCTCATCAATGACAGCGGTATTGGGCGATTCCTCCAGAGTAAGGCTGATTTTTTCTTTGGACGTTTTTACATCGACTGTGCGCATACTTTTGCCGCTGTTCGTATATAAAGTGATGGGGATGCGCAGCGGATAAGATTCATCTTGCTGCAACAGGTCGAAGTTCAGCTGAAGTTTTCCCTGGGCCACATACAATTGTGCATTTTCCACACCGAGCCGTGGAATATTTTTTCGGGTGAGCCAGTCCCCAAAGTATGTGTAAAGTTCTTCTCCGGTCACTTTTTCAAATGCGTGCTGGATATCATGCCAGGAGGCGTTGCGAAAACGATTCTGCCGGATGAACTCCTGCAAGGCTGAAAAAAATGATCGATCACCATACCGTTTTCGCAGCATATGAAAGATCATGGCAGCTTTACCATACCCGATGACGCTTTGGGCTTTATTGCTGCCGCTTTTAAAACCGTTCAACGATATGGCATTGTCTGCATTGACATAAGCGTTGTAATCCACAAGGATTTTTTTCCGATAGGCGGTGTCTTCGCTCTCCAGGGCAGCGTATTGGTGGTCCGCCAGATAGGTTGTGATTCCTTCTGCCCAATTGCCGGGCCCAAAATCGATGTAAACGGAATTGCCAAACCATTGGTGCAGAATCTCGTGTCCCAGAGAGGTTTGGACGATGAACGGCAAATTTACCACCTGGCTGCCCAGAAGGGTAAAAGTGGGCATGGAATTGCCTGTGGGTAAAATATTTTCAACAATTGCAAAACGTTTGTATGGGTAAGGGGTGAGCAACTCTTCGTACATTGCCAGATATTTTTTTGTACGGGCGATATAAGCATCTGCAAGGTGCGCATCTTCTTCGAAGAAATAAGCTTCAAGAACGATATCGTTGTAGCGGTCTGTTTTTAAAATATAGCGGGTGGAAGCCGCCAGATGCAAACCGTCCAGGGGATAATTAAACTGAAAAACAAATGTTTTTGTTTTGCCATGTTTTTGCACGGTCACCGATTCAGATTCCGAGGTGGCAATAAAATTTTCCGGTAGGGTCACGGTGAGGGCGTACTCAACAAGATCATCCGGGTGGGGATACCAGTCGTCGATTAAAAATACGTGGTTTTCATCGATAAAATTAAGTCCCTTTTCAGGGAACCCGGCTTCATAGCTGATCGTTATTTCTTGGCCGCTTTTCAGGGTCAGCTGGATGTTTTCATAAGGGGTACGGGGGACGTCGTTGCCGTCAATCTTCAATTCCCGGAGGTTCCGAACGGACAGACCGATGTTCATACGGGTATCTGCTTTAAGGTGTCCGGTCCCCGTTATTTTTCGTTCAACAGGATTTATATGAACATCGAGTGCGTAGTGTAGATTCGCACTCCAGCTGGTAACAGGCATACACATCATTAAAACAAAGACCAGTTTTCTGATTATGGACATGCTGAATTTCCCCACAAAAAATTATGAACAAACAGATGTGGTAAAGTTGTTGAACTGTTTGGTGGTTAAGTGGGAATAATTACAGTAATATGTATTGTATGCAAGAGAAAAATCTTCCCATAAAAAATGAAGCTTCCAGCCGTTCTCCGGAGCGGATTTTTACTTCGTTGAACGCCCTGACAGGGAATTTGCGCGGTGTTGCCGTTCAGCGGGCCCTCCCGGAAAAACCAGAATTCATAGGATTTAAGGGGATAGCTGCTACTGTTTCATGCTTTTTTTCAAATTTTCGACCAGTTTTTTCACCGGTTGTCCGGTTGGCGATGTTGCCTGGGGATTGAGCTTGACGAGTTCTTCCCATGCTTGAACGGTGCCTTCCAGGTCGTTTAAGTCATGCATCAGAACGACACCTTTATTAAACCGAACGGTTTCATGGCCGGGGTCGATCTTTATGGCTTTATCAAAGGTCTCGATGGCTTTTTTCGGTTGTCCTGTCCGGCGATACATTACAGCCAAGTCGTTCATAACATTAGCATTGTTGGGGTTTAGCTCCAGGGCTTTTTTGTATGCCGTGATCGCTTTTTCATGGTTGCCGGCATCAAAATAAAGATTGCCCAGATCTATCCATGCCATAACATCATCAGAGGTTTCGGAGGTCCTTTTTTCAGCCTCGAAAATTTGGGCAGCCCTTTCTACGGAAACTTCCTGATCTTTTCCGGCCGGCTGGGATATCACGGATTTCTGTACCGGATCCCCTTTGCTCGATTTATAAACACCGAAAGCAACACCCCCTAAAAAACCGACCACCAAGGCAATGGAAGCGACCATCCACATGGTCTCCTTTTTTACCGTTTTGCTATCGGGTTTTACTTTTTTTTCCATACAATCTCCTGATCCTAATAAGCTGAGACTCGAATGAATTTATTAAGAAAGCGCTAAAACTGCTTTAATATGTTACATGGTGGTATGTTCGTCAACATTTATATAAAACAAAGCCCCATGAGCTTTTCAGGCAAAACTTTCATCTTCTGAAAAATCTCTTCCATAGACGGCAAAAAAACCAGTGCCCACAGCACCAAATAAAAACGCAACAATAAAGTTGGTGGCCGGCCCGATCAGCCAAAGAAAGGCCCCCCCAAAAGCTGCTATTGATACGATACTATCTCGCAAGAGATAATACAGGCCGAAGATGGCTGCCTTAAGGTTTTCAGGTGCAAGGTCCATGATAAGGGCTTTCCGTGTCGGCTCCCCGAACTCCTTGAGGCCGCGCAAGATAAAGGCGAATACCAGCAGCTTAAAGGATTGACAGAAAAGCAGGACCAGTGGAAAGAACGTAAAAAACATAAATGTTATGATAACGAATGGTTTTTTGGTGCTTTTATCCGCCAAATACGCCACCGGAATATACACCAGCATGGCTACGGTCATTTCAATGGCTGTTAGGATGCCGAAAGATAACGCCGTTACAGGTTCAGCGATAGTTTTCATACACCATACCACTACGAAAGCATAGGGAATCTGCTCACAAAACCGAACCAAGATATCTGAAATAAGTAGTCGCTTAAGCGACGGGTGCATGTGATGTAAAAGCTTCAGTGGATTCTTTTCAGGCCCTCCGGGTTGTTTTTTTGTTGAAGTTTCTGGCAGATCGTCTTCGATAAGGATTTGCTGGAGAACCGTTGCAAGAATAGATAATAGAAAGGCGCAACCAAAGGCAGCCCGGACGCCGTCACGCTCACCCCAGAGTCCGATGCATATGCCTCCCAGAATCGGCCCAAGTGCCATCGGAATTCTTCTCACCAAAGAATGCATGGAAACCCCCATGGTTCGCTTGTTCAAGGGGAGAACTCTGGCAATAAGGCTCATGGTTGCAGGCAAAGAGATTGCCGACCATGAAAGAAAAAATACCGAACCCACTAAAACCGCCTGCCAAAGGGGAATCAGTATGACGATGACAAATCCGAACATGGCGATGATGTTAAAAACAAGCAGGGCTTTCTTGGTGCCGATTCGGTCGGAAAGGTAACCTCCGGGAAAGGAATAGAGCGCAGACAACAGGTTGTCGAGACCGTTGAGAAGTCCAATTGACAAAGCGCCGCCACCCAGGGCGATGAGATAAATCGGCAAAAACCTCTCGGCCATCCGCTCGCCCATACCCACAAGGATGACCATGCAAAGCAGTCCGACCGTACTTTTTCGGAGACCGAGAAAGTCAGAGATCTTTGACCGTACGGACATAACTCTGATACCTCGATATGCTGGGTCAGGCCCTATCCATTGTCTATCCATAAACAGCATCTTTTGGCCTAGGGCTGCGTTTTTCGCTTTTTTGCAATCTCGGCTATGCCTGCGGTTGCAAAAAGGCTCTATCCTTGCCCTGAACCAAAATCTACCATTTCTGGATGGAAACTAGATGGGCGGCGCAATGGTCACGAGTACACGCATCTTGCTTGTTGCCCGGATGCCGTGGGGTTCGCTAATATCCGAAATCAGAACGTCTCCAGGGTTGGCAGGAAGTTCACTGTCGTCTTTCCCCAGAAAGGAACCGGTGCCTTCAAGTACCACGATACTGAGTTGGCCTTCAATGTCGTGAGAATGGATGGGTAGTTCTTGACCGGCGTTAAAATTGAAGTTCAAAACCTTAAAATACGGGGAGTCATGAACCAGCAATCTTTTCATGGCCTTATCCCCAAACCCGCTCTCCTTAAACACTTCAATCCTTTTCAACATGGCTGACTCTCCTTTCTTTTTTATATATTAACATTTAGTTACATAAAATACCATTGTGTTTGTGTGTTTGCATTGACTTAGGTCAACTTAGGTAAAAATAACATAATTGAATTAATGACAATTTGAATTATGCAAATTGTTTTAAGACGCAGAGATTTTGTTCTTCAAATCATTTGCTTGTTGACAACAATGCTACAATGTAGCAATTTTAGTCGGTTGTCAAATGGGGCGACATGAGTATTGCCGCGGCGGAGTTGAAGATTTTCAGGGGTGCTCAACCTTTGAAGAAATGATTTTCCAGCCATGGGTGAATTGAAAATAGGCGGTTGACTTCTGGTGAAGGTTATGGTTGATTGCGTGTATATTAAACAAAACTCAACTCATCGATTTGACTGATTAATTTGGATGGTTTTTTTGAGCGTCCATTCTCCAAAGAAGCCAACCGGCTCAAGATCTAACCGTTTATATGGGGCGTGCCATGAACAAAAATATCGAAAAGGAATATTTGCTCAAGGCGATCGGCGCTTTCAAACGAAGGTTCATCGTGGTTTCGCCTGAATTTAAAATCCTGGCTGCAAACTGCCGGCCCGACGAGGTAGCCGAAGCTGAAATTATCGGGAAATGCTGCCATGAACTGTTCTATGATCGATCCTCTCCATGTCAAAATTGTGCAGTAAAAGAGACCATCAAAGAGGGCAAACCCACTTTAATGCCCAAGCCTGAAGATACCTTGGAGATGGATGAAATGCCGTGTTATTATGCGTATCCAATCTATTCCGGAGAGGATATCGAAGCCTTTGTCAGCATGGATTTTGACATCCCCACCCGAGGGGGTCTCGAAGAGAAACTACAACGTACGAATGCTTTTTTGCGGAATCTAATTTTAAGTGCTGTCGACGGCGTTATTGCTTCGGACATGAAAGGGAAAATTCTCATTTTCAATGAAGCCGCCACCAAGGTTTTCGGCTATACCACAGATGAAGCACTCAACACCGTGAATGTTCGGGAGATTTACCCCGGGGAAAAGGCATTTGAGGTCATGCAGGATCTCAGAAGCGAGGATTGCGGCGGCAAGGGAAAACTGAGATCTTATCAGGTAGACGTCATCAGTAAAGATGGTGTAATTATTCCAATCTCACTGAATGCAGCCATTGTCTATGAAAACGGGCATGAGGCGGCAACCATCGGTTTTTTTCACGATCTGCGCGAGCAACTCCAAATGAAAGCGGAACTTGAAAAGACTCAGCTTCAGCTTCTCCAGTCGGAGAAGATGGCTTCTTTGGGCAAACTGGCAGCAGGCGTGGCGCATCAGTTAAACAACCCCTTGGGAGGGATCACGCTGTTTGCCAAACTGATCCTGGAAGAATACGACCTGGAGGACGGTGCAAAAGAAGATTTAAACCGCATTCTGAAAGACGCCAACAGATGCCGCGACACGGTCAGGGAGTTGCTGGAGTTCACCCGACAGACCCGTCATTTAATGCGGCCCAATGATGTCAACCGGGCACTTACCCGCACCCTCTTTCTCCTCGAAAGCCAGACCCTGTTCCAGAATATAGATATCGTAAAAGACCTGGATGCGTCC
>Ga0070728_10006455_pt1 | contig 11117 bp, 9 predicted proteins | sample tdDd471_FD_66723 | JGI IMG/M metagenome (GOLD analysis project Ga0070728, IMG submission 66723) | Marine sediment microbial communities from the Atlantic coast under amendment with organic carbon and nitrate - tdDd47.1 | ecosystem: Environmental > Aquatic > Marine > Coastal > Sediment | place...
CAGTTATCATCTGGCCCGTGCAGGCAGAAAAAAATTCGCGTAATGTAACCACCAGCCTCGCTCACTGCGCTAAGCATTTTGCGATGTATATCCCAAAGTGTATCAACGGTGAATAGACCTCTCCCGACCCCGGACTGATTTGTTGCTACCGCTACAGTGGTTCCGGCCTGGTGGAGTCGGGCTATGGCCTCCAGGCTGCCGGGCAGGGCACGCCATTCGTCGGGTGTCTTAATGAAATCCGCAGAATCTTCATTGATGACACCATCCCTGTCGAGAACCACCACACTGGATTTACTAAGGTGCATTGGCAAGCTACTTTTCAGCCGCTGGTTGGTATGCAGGAGATATCCGCAACATCAAGAAACAGCTCGCGTAATTGCCCTAGCTGCGCAAGACGGTTAGCACGTTGCTTTTCATCGTCGCTCATCACCATGACCTGATCGAAGTAGCCATCGACCGGGCTACGCAGCTCCGCTAGCCGCACCAGCACATTCGCATAGTTGCGTGCCGCCAAATCGGTCTGGTGACCCGGCAAAACCGCCGCAACCGCCTTGTAGAGCGCGCGTTCTTCTTCGGCATCAAAAAGATCCGCCACAACGGGGTTACCCGCAAATTTATCTGACCCTTTTTCGGCCTTCTTCAGGATGTTCGCGATACGCTTGTTGGCAGCCGCAAGACTACTTGCGGCATCGAGACTCATAAATCGTTGAACGGCGAGCAGACGTTCCTGAAAATCCAGCGGTGATGCAGGCGCCCGGCTTCGAACCGCTTCAAACATTTCCGGTGATATATCACCGGCGGGCAAACCAGGTGCCTGTCCAGCGATATACCATGATCGCAAGCGCTCCAGAATAAACTCGTAGAGTTCTTCGGCGGTGGCAGATGTTGGTACTTTTAAGGGTTGCAACTCAATGGCGGAGCGGAGCATAGCAGGCAGGTCGACGTCTATACGACATTCAATCAATATACGTATCAGTCCCAGTGCTTGGCGTCTCAGCCCGAATGGGTCCTTATTACCACTTGGTTTTTTGCCAAGTGCAAAAATACCGGCAAGGGTATCGAGGCGATCGGCCAAACTTAACGCCATGCCAATGGGTGTTTTGGGCAGCCTGTCGCCCGCGTGACGCGGCAGGTATTGTTCTTCGATGGCAACGGCTACGGCTTCCGGTTCCCCGTCATTGCGGGCATAGTAATAACCCATGCGACCCTGCAGTTCCGGAAATTCACCTACCATAGCGGTGAGCAGGTCGGTGCGGGCAAGTGTCGCGGCGCGCTCAACCTGTTCCCCGTCTGCCTGCAAATAGCCAGATACAAGTCCGGCTAACTTTGCAACGCGCCGCGATTTGTCATACAGACTACCCAGCCCTTTCTGATACACAACCGTCTTGAGGCTTTCTATGCGATCGCTTAATGGAATAGCGCTGTCCTGATCCCAGAAAAATGCTGCGTCCGCCAATCGTGGCAGTACGACACGTTCATTGCCGCGCCTGACTTGTTCGGGGTCCGTGCTGTCCAGGTTACTAATTGCTATAAAAGCAGGCAGCAGTTCGCCATCGTTCTGGATGGGGAAATAGCGTTGATGGTCTTGCAGGGTGGAAATCAATACTTCTTTCGGCAAACGCAGGAAACCAGCATCGAAACTTCCGCCTACAGGTATCGGCATTTCTACCAAAGCGGTTACTTCCTCTAATACCTCGCGCTGCAAAATAGCTTCGCCGCCGGCGTCAGTCCCGGCTTTAAGCGCGATCTTCTCGACCAGTGACTGACGTTCGCTGCAATCAACGATTACTCGCCCGGTATTCCGCAACACATCAACATAGTCTGCTGGTGAATTCAGCTTAATAGGGTCGGGTGCCATAAAGCGATGACCATAGGTGATGCGGTCCGCTTTAAGCCCGAGTATTTCTGTATCTACGACATCTTTACCCAGCAACATCACCAGCCAGTGCACCGGGCGTACAAACTCAACATCGCTGGCACCCCAGCGCATCCGTTTTGGAATTGGCAGAGCGGCTAGCGCAGAAGCCACAATATTGCCCAGCAGATCTTTTGCTGTTGCTCCGGATGCGCTTCCCTTGAAGTACAACCATTCACCCTTATCGGTTGCGATCGTTTCCAGCTGATCTATTGCGACACCGCACTTGGCCGCAAACGCTTCCGCAGCCAAAGTAGGCTTGCCGTTTTCGTCATAGGCGATGCGTACTGGCGGGCCACGGTTTTCAATTTCCTGCGCTGCCTGATTCAACTCCAGCTCTTTGATCAGGACACTGAGCCGGCGTGGCGTGGCGTATGCCAGAATCTCGCCGTGATCCAGCCGTGCTGCCTGAATTCCACCAGCAACCCCTTCCTTAAAGGCATCTTGAAGCCGCAATAGTGCCTTTGGCGGCAGTTCTTCGGTTCCGAGTTCTACCAGGAAATCGGCAGTTTTCGCGGTGCTCATGGCGCTTGCTCCGAACCTGCGGTGTGCTCTCCGGAACCAAGCAAAGGGAAGCCCAGCGCTTCACGTCCACTTAAATAAACTTGGGCCACCGCGCGTGCCAGACTCCTAACTCGCAAAATGTAGCGTTGCCGTTCCGAAACAGAAATCGCCTTGCGTGCATCCAGCAGATTAAAAGTATGCGAAGCATCGAGTACGAAATCGTAGGCAGGGAGTGCCAGTTGGGTTTCTATTAGCCTGTTGCACTGAAGTTCGGCCTCATCGAAGCGCCGGAACAATTGCTCTGTATCCGCTTCTTCGAAGTTATAGCGGGAGTTTTCCACCTCGTTCTGATGAAAAATGTCGCCATAGGTCACGGTGCCCTGGGGCCCCTCAGTCCAGACAAGGTCGTATACGCTTTCAGTATTCTGCAGATACATAGCAATGCGTTCGAGACCGTAAGTGATTTCACCTGTAACCGGCCTACAGTCAATACCGCCCGCCTGCTGAAAATAAGTGAACTGCGTGACTTCCATGCCGTTCAGCCAGATTTCCCAGCCGAGTCCCCAGGCTCCGAGTGTTGGCGATTCCCAGTTGTCTTCAACAAAACGGATGTCGTGCACGAGTGTGTCAATGCCGAGTGACCTTAGTGAGTCCAGATACAGGTCCTGAATATTTGCCGGTGAAGGCTTCAGAGCAACCTGGAACTGATAATAGTGCTGCAGTCTGAAAGGGTTATCGCCATATCGGCCATCGGTGGGTCTGCGGCTGGGCTGCACGTAGGCGGCGCTCCACGGTTCCGGCCCTATGGCGCGCAAAAAAGTCGCGGGATGAAAGGTACCAGCGCCCATAGGTGCGTCGTAGGGTTGCAGTACCACGCAGCCCTGATCGGCCCAGTAACGCTGCAAAGCAAAGATGAGATCCTGGAAGGTCAAAGCACAGACTCTGGAGTTATATTTCCGGTTTAGTTAGGTTGCTGCCGCAGCAAAAGCGCGCGCAAGTATAGCGTTTACTGGTGGGAAGGTCTGCATGGCCCTGATTTCAGAATCGAAACAATCGGTATGCGCAGTTCAATGGGCATACGCGCCGTTGGGCCGGGGGGTGTTGTGCGGAGCGAGTTAAGCGGACCGCAGGGAGCCATCGCGGAGTACAACACCCCCCGGCCCAACGGCGCTCCAACCAGCGGTGGCAACTACTCAAGGTTAGCGAATTGCGAACGCTACGTGCAGCTGAAATACAGCGTTCCAGAGGCCTGGCCCTCTATCTCCAAAGTTTGAATTCCCCAGCTAGCCCAAGCGGGGGGCAAACCCCACTGTTAATTCGGCTCAATCGGGTCAGGCGAGATTCGGTTCGCGCAACAGCGCCGGCTCGACGAGCACCCTCTCCAGAACAGCGTCGCCAGAATATAGAATTGCTCCGCAATAGTGCACAAGCGGTCTGGAATGCACTAGAATAGCGCACTACTGACGCACCAATAACTGTAAAAAACTAATAAATACAATAGGTTATATTTGACCCGTTGTTGGCATGGTTCGTGCAATGTACGTTATTCCGTGCACGGATCTTTATCCGGCGCCCGAAAAACAAGTTTCACAAGAAAAAGCTGTCCTGCAGGCTCTGGTTTGCTGGCAAACATACTGAATAAGCCGCTTGTACCGGTTTGGTAAGGCAGTCGCATCGCTCCGCGGCAGTCGCACCGCTTTAAGAATTTTTAATGGAGCAATCACTGGAGGATATGTGATGACATCCGCTGACGTACTCAGCCTGCTGAAAGACAACGAAGTTAAGTTTGTAGATATGCGCTTTGTCGATACCAAGGGCAAGGAACAGCATGTAACCATTCCCGCGAGCACAGTTGATGCTGACTTCTTTGAAGAAGGCAAAATGTTCGATGGATCTTCGGTTGCTGGTTGGAAGGGCATTAACGAGTCTGACATGATTCTTATGCCAGATCCCTCCACTGTCCTGGCAGACGTGTTTACTGAGGATGCAACCATCAATATTCGTTGCGATATTGTTGAGCCATCAACCATGCAGGGATACAACCGTTGCCCGCGTTCAACCGCGCATCGTGCAGAAGAGTACCTCGCTTCTACCGGCATTGCCGACCAGGCTTTTTTCGGCCCGGAAAATGAATTCTTTATCTTTGATGACGTTCGTTACAAGGATGATGTTAATGGTTGCATGTACCGGGTGGATTCCAGTGAAGGCGCATGGAACACAGACACGGTTCACGAAGAAGGCAATATCGGCCACCGTCCTGGTCTTAAGGGTGGCTATTTCCCGGTACCACCGGTTGATTCATTACACGACATGCGTTCTGCGATGTGTCTGGCACTCGAGGAGATGGGCCAGAAGGTAGAGGTTCATCACCATGAGGTTGCTACGGCTGGTCAGTGCGAAATAGGCGTTGAGTTTAATTCGCTGGTGAAAAAAGCAGACGAAGTACTGAACCTTAAGTATGTCATCCAGAATGTAGCGCACAGCTACGGTAAAACAGCGACCTTTATGCCGAAGCCCTTGGTTGGTGACAATGGCAGCGGCATGCATGTTCATCAGTCGCTGGCTAAAGACGGCAAAAACATCTTCACCGGTGATGGCTACGGTGGCTTGTCGGAAACGGCTTTGTTTTATATTGGTGGTATCGTCAAGCATGCTAAAGCCCTGAATGCTTTTACGAACGCATCGACTAACAGCTACAAGCGTCTCGTGCCCGGTTTTGAAGCACCGTGTATTCTCGCTTACTCCGCACGCAACCGTTCGGCATCGATTCGAATTCCTTTTATCCCGAATCCGAAAGCACGCCGTATTGAGGTTCGTTTCCCGGATAACACAGCCAATCCATATTTCGCTTTCGCAGCAATGCTGATGGCGGGCCTTGACGGCATTCAGAACAAAATCCACCCTGGCGATGCCATGGATAAGGATTTGTATGATCTGCCACCAGAGGAAGAGAAGCAGCTCAAGACCGTTTGCGCTTCATTTGATGAGGCTTTGGCGGCACTGGATCAGGATCGTGAGTTCCTGCTGGCTGGTGACGTATTCAACAATGACCTGATAGATGGCTACATCGATCTGAAAATGGAAGAAGTCACGCGTTTGCGCATGAGTACTCATCCTGTTGAGCTGGATATGTACTACAGCCTGTAGAATGGCCGAAAAGCAGGACTTAAAGGTCGTCAGTCAGGGTTCCGGGATTACATAACGCCCGGAACCCTGTACTGGTTGACTGGCAGAATTTTAGGGTATGCTTTGTCCATGAATAAATGGATCCCTCTATTGGCCCTGCTGATCATTACGCCGACACTGGCGGACGATATTTTTAAATGGGTAGATGAAAACGGGCAGATGCACTTTTCCGATGTCCCTGAGGATGGGGCTATGGCGGTAGAGATTGCCCCGGTTCAGACATTTAGCGCACCCGCATCATCTGCGACAACGACCGCGTCTGATGTTGCTGTCGAAAGTGAGGCGTTGGGCTATGAGTCTTTGACAATCACCAGCCCGGCGATGGAGGAAACCATTTGGAACACCGGGGGCGAGATTACGGTCGCAGTACAAATAAAGCCCGGTCTCCAGACGGGGCATCAGATTCGTCTGTACATAGACGGGAAACCGCTGCCAAATCTGCAGCCCTACACGAGCAGTCTGCAAGTGTCGGGGGTGGAGCGGGGCGAGCACAAGTTACGAGCGGAAGTGTGGGACGAAAACGGTCAGATACTGATAGCCTCACAGCCGTCGACCTTCTTCTATCAGCAGACATCAGTAAACCGGCGTTAGATCAATCAGGTCAGTCGCCGATTTCCCAACACTCTTCGCCTAATCGCAAAAATAATCCATCGGGAAGTTTTTCGCAGGGCATAAGTTCCGACGAGGCTAAGCTGTTGGACGATCTCACGACCGGAATCGTTCTGCTAACAATTTCAGGTGAAGTTAACTGGCTGAATCCTGCAGCGGAAGATCTGCTGGGTGTTAGTTTGCAACGAGCCGCGCGAAAATCTCTGGTGGGGCTTTTGCCGGGGAGCGAGAATCTGGTTGAACTTGCTGACAGAGCAGGTCTGGAACGCCAGAGTTTTGGGCGTGCCATCAAAATTCCCGCGCCACAGCGCGACGGCGGCGAGCTGGAACTGGCGGTCCGAGTTAGTATTCTGAGTGGAGTGGGCGAAGATCAGTTGCTGTTGGAGATGTTCAATCTTACGCAAAGGCAGCAGCTCGACAGAGAAAATATCCTGCTTGCTCAGCACGGAGCCAGCCGCCAAATGATCAGGCAGCTTGCCCATGAGATACGCAATCCACTTGGCGGCTTACGAGGCGCCGCCCAATTGCTGGAGCGTGAACTGGTTGAGCCGGCACTGCGGGAATTTACCCAGGTAATTATTGGTGAGGCGGACCGGCTTGCAGCCTTGATGGACAGTTTGCTGGGCCCGGGTAGTAAACCGCGAGCGCGCATGGTCAATGTGCATCTGTTGCTTGAGCACGTAGCGACCATCATTGAAAGCGAATGGCCCGATCTGGCTATCCAGCGCGACTATGATCCCAGCCTACCGGATATTTTTGTGGATCGTGATCAGTTAACCCAGGCTTTTTTAAACCTGATGCGCAACGCCTCACAGGCTGTTGCAGGTGCTGGCAAAGTGGTGGTCCGTACTCGTGTTTTGAGCAACCAGTTACTAAACAGGAGTCCCTTCAGGTTGGTCGCCCTGATAGAAATCGAAGATAACGGTCCTGGTGTCCCGGAGGATATCGCGGACACTTTATTTTTCCCGCTGGTTTCCGGGAGGGATGAAGGTACGGGCCTGGGGTTGTCGTTAGCTCAGGATCTGGTCAACCGTCAGCAAGGCCTTATCGAATACGAATCGGAACCAGGCCGGACCGTATTTACGGTGAACCTGCCGATTGTGGAGCCATCAATTGCTGGTTGAAACATCCGTTATGAATAACAATAAAAATATCCGTGTTTGGGTCGTTGACGATGATGACTCAGTACGCTGGGTACTGGAAAAAGCATTACAGCGTGAGACTATGGAAGTCCGTGGTTTTGCCGCGCCCGCTAAAGCGCTCGAAGCATTGACGACCAATGCCTCAGAATTGCCCGATGTGTTGATTACCGACATACGCATGCCGGGCATGGATGGCCTGGAGTTAACCCGACGAATGGAAAAATTGGGTGTTTCGATACCGGTGATCGTTATAACGGCCCACGCTGATCTCGATAGTGCGGTTACGGCTTACCAATCTGGTGCTTTCGAATACCTGCCTAAACCTTTCGATGTGGATGAAGCGGTATCGCTGGTTCGACGCGCGGCGCTGGTAGCTGAAAAGCATGATCCTGCTGCAACCGGCACTAGCGGCGCTATGTCGGGCATGGTTGGTCAGGCACCTGCCATGCAGGAAGTTTTTCGTACGATCGGTCGGTTATCCCGATCTAGCATGACCGTCCTGATTACTGGTGAGTCAGGCACTGGCAAAGAGCTGGTTGCACGCGCATTGCACGAACACAGTCCGCGTGCCAATGGCCCCTTTGTTGCGCTGAACACCACGGCGATTGCATCCGAGTTACTTGAATCAGAACTCTTTGGCCACGAGCGCGGTGCATTTACGGGTGCTGAGCGGCTAAGACTAGGGCGCTTCGAGCAAGCGGACGGCGGCACACTTTTCCTCGATGAAATCGGCGATATGTCAGTCGATTTGCAGACACGGTTGCTGCGTGTGCTTGCTGAGGGCGAATTTTTTCGGGTTGGTGGGCAGAAAGCGATTCATGTCGATGTACGAATAATTGCGGCGACGAATCAGGATCTGAACACGGCGGTATCAGAGGGGCGCTTTCGTGAAGATCTTTATCACCGTCTAAATGTAATGCGTATTAATACGCCGCCGCTGCGGGAGCGGAGCGAAGACATCCCCTTGTTGTTGGCGCATTATCTCGCGACTTCCAGCGCAGAGTTCGGCATTGAAGCGAAGACACTGACGGTTGCTGCACTGGAGCGCCTAAAGAATTTCGGCTGGCCGGGCAACGTGCGTCAGTTGGTTAATGCCACACGCCGCATGATGATAACGGCCCCTGGTAATGAAATACGGCTCACAGATATACCGGAAGAATTTGGCGGTAGTGAAACTGAGTCTGAGGCCGGGAACGACTGGACTGACGCATTGGCGCGCTGGGCCAACCAGCAGTTTAATGCCGGGCTAAATGAGCCGTTACTGAATCAGGCACAACCTGAATTCGAACGCGCGTTAATACGGATCGCATTGCAGCATGCTAGTGGCCGCAAGCAGGATGCGGCGCGGCTGCTGGGCTGGGGCAGGAACACCCTGACGCGCAAAATTCGGGAACTGAAAATTGACGCCTGATATTTATATATATTCCATTCAATAAAAAAGGCCGCACATTGTGCGGCCTTTTTGCGATCAGGTTGTCTATTCTAATTTTCGTTGATGACTACTTTTAGCATGGTATCGCCCTGAGCAATCGTATCGACGATATCCTGTCCTGTCGTGACCTGGCCAAACACAGTATGTCGTCCATCCAGATGGGGTTGCGGACCATGACATATAAAGAACTGACTGCCATTGGTACCGGGCCCGGCGTTGGCCATCGACAATGAGCCAGCCGCATGCCGATGTGGGTTGCCGTCGAATTCATCCTCGAAGCGATAGCCTGGTCCGCCCATGCCGCTGCCGGTTGGGTCACCACCCTGGATCATGAAGTCATTGATGACGCGATGAAAGCTTACGCCATCGTAAAAGCCTTCCCGCGCCAGAAAGACAAAATTATTCACAGTTTTTGGTGCGGCATCGGCAAACAGGTCTATTTCAATGGTGCCTTTGTCGGTTTCCATGGAGCAAGAATAGGTTTTGCTCGTATCAATCTGCATATCGGGCGCGTTGTCCCACTGCTGGCTCATAGTTTTTCCTTTCTTTAGTGTCAGCCGGAGGCTGCTTCGTCGAGTTCATCGTCGCTGATGTGCATCGCGCCCACCAACTCGGAGACATTATTGAATTTGTGTTGTTCAAGATACGCAGCAATTCCTGCGTTAATTTCCTTACATATCAGAGGATCATAGAACAACGCCGTACCGATGCCGATCGTGGCAGCACCGGCAATTAAAAATTCGATGGCATCGCGGGCCGAAGCTATACCACCCTGACCGATGATAGGCACGTTGTGCCGTGCCGCGACCTCGTACACCTGCTTCACCTTTAGTAGCGCGATAGGCTTGATTGCGGGCCCCGATAATCCGCCCTGGATATTTCCGATGACCGGTTCGCGGCGCTCAACGTCGATCGCCATACCCATCAGCGTATTAATAACGGCAAGGCCATCACTGCCCGCCTCAATACACCGCCGCGCACTTTCCTGAATGTCTGTCTGATTCGGCGAAAGTTTCGCAATGATAGGCTTCGAGGTATTGGCTCTGCAGGCTGCGACGACCCGTGCCGACATGTCCGGATCATTTCCAAAGGCAACCCCGCCTTCTTTGATATTCGGACACGAAATATTGATCTCTATCGCATCGATGGGCGAATCATCAAACCGTTTGGTGACCGCCGCATAGTCTTCGACAGTTGAGCCGCAGACATTGGCAATAAACCGGGTCTCGCCGAAATCAAGTGTGGGCAAAATACCGTCAACCACTCTATCCATGCCCGGATTCTGCAGGCCTATCGCATTCAGCATGCCAGCAGGTGTTTCGTAGACGCGATGGGGTGCATTCCCAGGTCGCGGCTCCCTCGTTGTGCCCTTAAGTACTATCGCGCCGGCATCCTGGTTCGAAAAGCCTGCAACGCGTGTGTACTCTTCGCCAAAGCCAACGCAACCGGAAAGCAGTACGATGGGGGATGCTAGCTCTAAGCCACAAAACTTTGTGGCCAGGCTGGCGGGCAGGTTGTGCCGGTTATCGGGCATGTTTGAGTGACTGTGCAGACTTAAAGATTAAGGATTATCGTGTTTGAACTGATTCTGTATCAGCCGGAGATTCCTCCGAATACCGGCAACATCATACGCGTTTGTGCCAATACCGGCACCACTCTGCACCTGATTCATCCTCTAGGGTTTGAGCTTAACGACAAAAAATTACGCCGTGCGGGCCTCGATTATCATGAATTTACCGCTCTCAGGGAACATACCTCACTGGCAGATTGCCTGACGGAGCTTGGTGCGGGCCGTCGGGTATTCGCCCTTTCCACCCGGGGCAGCCGCAATTATGCGGAAGCGGAATACCGCAGTGGTGACGTGTTTGTGCTCGGTCCGGAGACTCGGGGTCTGCCTCAGAATATTCTCGATAGTCTCCCGCCGGAGCAGGTTGTGCGTCTCCCTATGCGTCCGGACAACCGCAGCCTTAACCTCGCCAATGCGGCAGCCATACTGCTATACGAAGCCTGGCGCCAGAATGAATTTGCCGGCGGATTGTAGCGGGTCGGTCATGGCTTGCGAGGTGCTTTTCTGAGACCCGCCGTAAATACGTCCCTGTAGGCTTGGGGCCCGCGTCCATGCGGGCCACAGTCTCAGAAAAGCACCTCGCAAGCCATGACTGCGCGGGCAAACACCGACTGCGTTTGGGGGCGTACGGCTGTTCCCTGAAGTCTACTGGCAAAAACATTGGGCCAGTTTCCCCACGCCAAATAATGTTAAAGCTGTCCTGTCAGCACGCGCTACTCAACCGCTACTGGTTGTAGTGCCTTTGGTCCGGGGGTGTTGTAC
>Ga0070728_10006458_pt1 | contig 11114 bp, 9 predicted proteins | sample tdDd471_FD_66723 | JGI IMG/M metagenome (GOLD analysis project Ga0070728, IMG submission 66723) | Marine sediment microbial communities from the Atlantic coast under amendment with organic carbon and nitrate - tdDd47.1 | ecosystem: Environmental > Aquatic > Marine > Coastal > Sediment | place...
TCGCCGGCGGTGTCGCCGTTGAGGATTTCGACGATTTGCGGAATTTTGCGGCGGCGCTTCCTGAGCCACCAGACACCGGCAAGATCCCAGAGACCGACCCAGAACCGGTCCCAGATGCCGTATTTCGAGCTGCCGTGCCGTCGCGGCCGGTCGACCACGTCGACATGGACGATCCTCGCGCCCTCGCGGATCACCAGCGCCGGGATGAAGCGGTGCCAGCTGTCGAAATAGGGCAACCTGAGGAACACGTCGCGCTTGACCGCCTTGAGCCCGCAGCCCGAATCCCGCGTGCCGTCGCGCAGGATGGCGCCGCGCACCTTGTTGGCGATGCGCGAGGCGAGCCGCTTGAAGGCGGTGTCCTTGCGTCCCACCCGCTGTCCGGCGGCGAGCCCGACCTCGGCGGGCGCATCGTCGAGCGCCTTGAGAAGGTCGGGAATGTAGGCGGGATCGTTCTGGCCGTCGCCGTCGATGGTCACGACCACGTCGCCGTGCGCCATCAGCAGTCCGGTGCGCACCGAGGCGCTCTGGCCGCAGGCCGAGGCGTGGCGGGCCGAACGGAGCCACGGCCGCTCGCTCGCCATGTCGCGCAGCAGCTTGTCCGTGCCGTCCGACGAGCCGTCGTTGACGACGATCACCTCGAAGGACCGGTCGCCGAGCGCCGTCTCGATCTCGCCGATCAGGAAAGCCAGATTGTCGGCTTCGTCCTTGGCCGGCACCACAACGCTGACTTCCGGGACGCCGACCTGGGGCGGGCCGGCGGACGCGGCACCTTTCTTGTTTTCGGCCATTGCACTCTCGACAAAGCGTGAAGGGAAATCAGCGCGGGTTTTGCACCAATTTCCTGGCGGCAACAAGAGGCCAGCCCAATCCCGTCGCCATCAGGCGCCCCTTGGGCGAAATCCGGAAGCCGAGCCGCCTGCGGGCCAGCCACAGGGCGGTGCGGTGGGAGAAGACCGTTCCGATGAAGATCCCGAGCAGCACGTCGCTGGGATAGTGGGCGCCGACGAAGACCCGGCTGAAGGCGCCCAGCAGCCCGAAGGCGATGATGACCAGCCGCCAGCGTGGAAACAGGATGATCAGCGCCGCGCAGAAGGCCGCGACCGTGGTCGCGTGGCCGGAGGGGAAGCTGGCATTGCCGGCGCCGGTGGTGAACAGGTTGAAATGATAGGCGCCCAGGCTCTCGAAATAGCGCGGCCGGGCGCGGCCGAACAGGATCTTGAGGACGATCACCAACAGGCCGCTCGCCGCGACCGAGAAGAAGATGTAGCCGCTATAGAGGAAGGCGCGGTTGACACCGGCGCGAATGCCGGCGGCGTGGCGCGACCAGTCGAGCAGCAGGATGACGAGACAGAAGAGGCCGGTCGGCACCAGAATGAAGGCGGAATCGCCGACATCGGTGATCGAGCGGAAGAACCGGGCGACCTCGGGAGATATCGTGCGTTGCAGCGGCATGATTTCCGGATCGAGGAACACCAGCGCAAGGCCGACCACCAGCACCGTCAGCCCGATCAGATTCTCGATCCGATAGAGCGGCGGCAGTCGGTCCCCTCCTTTTGGGCGGCGGCGACGGAGGATCGTCCAGAGCATCGAGAAGCCCGCGGACAGCCTGCGTCGAAGCCGCGAGGGCGCGGGTCCCGTATCGTCCCGGTCAGCGGTCATGGCCGTAGATCCACAATTCGACAGGGCCGCCGCCGTTGATCTTCACGCCATCGGCCCTGCCCACCAGCCGCGGCGTCACGCCGACGGGGGCGAGCTCGGAAAGGGAAGCGGCGCGCCTGGCGCCGGTGACGACGAGATGGCGGCAGCCGGATTTTTCGAATTCCGACGCAATTTCGCCGACGCGGGCAAGATCGAGCGGCCGGTTCAGCGACAGGCGCAGGCTCGGCTCATGATAGCCGACGGCGACGACGCGGCTCGTCGGGCAAGCGTCGTCGGAGGCGACGATGGCGGCGACCCTGCCGCTGATCCAAAGCGGTTTCAGTTCGGGAAGCGTCAGGCCGAACAGGCCGGCATTGGCGAGGAACGCCGAAAGCAGCGTGCCGGCGACGATCGGACCGGGGCGCATCGCGCGGCGGTCGCCGATCCAGGTCCAGAAGCCGACCAGCGTCGCGGCGAGAAGCAGTACCGCGCCGGGGACCAGCGGATGTCCGAGCAGAACTCCGGTGAGCGTCAGTTGGCCGGCGAACAGCAGGGCGGGCACGAAGGCTACGAGAAACAGGAACCTGCGGCCCCATTTGCCCGCCTCCCCGTCTGGCTTGTAGACCGCCAGGGCATGGCCGACCAGCAGCGCCGCGGCGGGCGCGAGCGGCAGGATGTAATGTGGCAGCTTGGTCGGGATGATTTCGAGAACGATCCAGGTGGAAAGCAGCCAGGCGACGCAGAAGAGAATGGCGGGTCTGGCGCGCTCGCGGCGGCTGACGACGGCCGCGATCCCGACGATCGCCGAGAGCGGCCATAGGGTGCCGATCGCCGAGACCAGATAGGTCAATGGCGGCGCGCCGTGGTTCTCCTTCGCCGTCGCGGTCTTGGCGAGCAGATCCTTGCCGAGGGATTCCGAAAGGAAGGCGCCGTCGGTCTTCAGCACGATCGCCAGGAACCAGGGCAGCGTCAGCGCCAGGAAGGCGAGCACCGACCACCATGAGAGCAGCGCCCGCGCCCAGGCGAACGAGCGGCGGACCCAGGACAGGCTGAGGACCGTGGCGCCGACGACGAGGAACACCACCGGTCCCTTGAGCAAGGTCGCCGCGGATACCGCGAGCGCGAAGCCGAGACGGTCGGTGTTGGTCGGCCGGCCTTCGCCGATCCAGGCGCGGGAGAGATGCAGCATCGCCCACAGGATCGTGGCGAGCAGCATGGCGTCGGTCTTGGCGAGTCGGGTCTCGAAATTGATCAGCGGGATGGCGGCGAACATCAGCGCGGCGATCAGGCCGGCGCGCGGACCGAACAGCTCGCCACCGATGCGCCAGACCAGGAGCAGCGCCAGCAGCGCGCCGACGAGCGAAGGCAGCCGATAGACCCAGATCGGCGCGCGCGTTCCGTATCCGCTCGCCTTCACCGCCAGCGTCTGAAGCCAGTAGATGCCGACCGGCTTCTTGTAGCGCGGCTCCTCGCCGAGACGGATATCCACATAGTCACCGGATGCCGCCATCTGCCGCGAGGCCTGCGCGAAACGGGCCTCGTCGCGGTCGACCGGCGGAATCGAGAAAAATCCGGGTAGGAAGAAACACAGTCCGACCAGCACGACCGCAAGGATCGCCAGCGGTTTCGCCTCGGCGATCCGGTCGACCCAGCTCGGTCTCGTGTTGGTTTGGCTCGCGATACTCATTCCGGCGAATTCAGCCCTTGGGGCATCGATCAGGGGTCGGGGCTTTTGTCAGGACAGCGCAGCATTCGGGATTTATGGTTATCGTGCCCACCACCTAATTTCCAAGCCTTTCTTCCCGGCAAGCCTTCAGGATTCGCTCCATGACACTGATCGTCCAGATATCCGACCTCCATCTCCGGCCACGCGGCATGCCCGCCCTCAGGGTCAGCGAGACCAACATGTTCGCGACACGCGCCGTCGATTTCCTCAACCGGCTCGACCCGCGCCCCGATGGCGTGATCATCACCGGCGACCTCGCCGATACCGGCGGCATCAGCGAGTACGAGTCGGCGCGGGACATTCTAAGCCGGCTCGAGCTTCCGTTCTGGGCGATCCCGGGCAACCACGACGATTCCGAAACCATGAAGACCGCGTTTTCCGACCATGGCTGGGCAAAGCAGATGCCCGGACGGACGCTGCAGTTCGTCGCCGAAATCGGCGAGTTGCGGGTGATCGGCCTCGACACCAGCGTTCCGGGCAAGCCTTATGGCCTGATGGAGCTCGAGCAGCTCGACTGGCTTTCGGAGCGGCTCGCCGAAGACACGGCGACGCCGACGCTGATCGCGCTGCACCACCCGCCGATCGAGACCGGCATCCGCCACATGGACCGGTCGATGATGCGCGATCCCGGCCCGCTCGAGGCGGTGCTGTCGGGACACGGCAACATCATCGCCACGATCTGCGGCCACCAGCACCGGATGATCGTCGGCAAGTTCGCCGGCGCGCCGATCATGGTGACGCCGGGCGTCGCCCATCAGGTGGCCTTCGACCTCACCGAGGAAGGGCCTTCCGCCTTCGTCTTCGAACCGCCGGCCGCGATGTTCCACCTGTTCAAGGACGGCAAGCTGACGAGCCACATGGCCTATATCGAGAAGTTCCCCGGTCCCTACCCGTTCTGGCCGGATTCCGAACAGCGCTGGCCAGGCTACTGATCGCCCGATTTCTATTCAGCTGATGGGGCCGGTCAGTCGAGTGTTCGCCGGAAACGCAGCAGCGCGAGCGCGGCGAAGCCGAAGGCGAACAGCACCAGTATGCTCATCTCGTGGGCGATGATCGAGTAGTCGGCGCCTTTCAGCATCACGGCGCGTATGACCCGGATGAAATGGGTCAGAGGAAGCACCTCGCCGATCGCCTGGGCCCAGTCCGGCATGCCGCGGAAGGGAAACATGAAGCCCGACAGCAGGATCGAAGGCAGGAAGAAGAAGAAGGTGAGCTGCATCGCCTGCATCTGCGAGCGCGCCACGGTCGAAAACGTGTAGCCGAGCAGCACCAGCGCCAGCACGAAGATCAGGATGCCGGTGAGCAGAAGCCACAGCGAGCCGACGAACGGTATGAAGAACAACGCCTTGGCGGCGACGAGAACAACGACCACCTGCACCGCCCCAACCACCATGTAGGGCAGCACCTTGCCGAGCATGATCTCGACCGGGCTCGCGGGCATGGCGAGCAGGTTCTCCATGGTGCCGCGCTCGATCTCGCGGGTCAGCGCCATCGCCGTCATCATCACCATGGTCAGCTGCAGGATGACCCCGAGCAGGCCGGGCACGATGTTGTACTGGGTGATGCCTTCGGGATTGTAGAGGCGGTGGACGATCACCTCGAGCGCGTTCCTGGCGTTGCGGGCGCTCTGCGCCTCGGCCCCCTGCTCCCTGAGCAGCGCCTGGGAGGCGACGGTGCTGAGCGTCGAGATGGCGCCGGAGGCGACGGCGGGATCGGTGGCGTCGGCCTCGATCAGGATCTGCGGATGGTCGCCGCGCTCGACCCGGCGGGCGAAATCGGACGGGATCGTCACCACGAAGGCGACGGCGCCCGCCTTGATCAGCCGGTCCGCCTCCTCGGCGCTCTTCACCACGTGGCTGAACCGGTAGTAGCCGGTCATTTCCATCGCCGTGACCATGGCGCGGGAATAGTGATCCTGGCTGGTGGTCACCAGTGCCGCCGGCAGGCCCTTGGGATCGTTGTTGATGGCAAAGCCGAACAGGACGAGCTGCAGCAGCGGCACGCCGAGCATCATGGCGAAGGTGATGCGGTCGCGGCGCATCTGGATCGCTTCCTTGCGGATGATCGCGAGAAGCCGGCGAAGGGAGAAGAAATTCATCATGCCATGTTGTCCGCGGATTCGGCCAGGAACTGGATGAAGACGTCCTCGAGGCTGGTCTCGCCGCGGCGGACGTCGACGCCGGTCTCTTCCGCCACTCGCTTGACCGAAACCTCGAGCGCGGCGTGGTCGCGGCCGACCACGTGCAGCGTCATGCCGAACGGCGCGACCTGGTCGACGCCGGGCATGCCGGCAAGCCGGCGCGCGGCCTCGTTGACCCGATCGCCTTCCAGGAACCACGTCGACAGTCCGGCATCCTCGACCACGTCGTGCACCGTACCGCTCGCCACAAGCTTGCCGTAGGAGATGTAGTTGATGCGGTGGCAACGCTCGGCTTCGTCCATGTAATGGGTGGAGACCAGCACCGTCAGCCCGTCGGCGGCGCGCTGGTGTATCTCGTCCCAGAAGTCGCGCCGCGCCTTGGGGTCGACGCCGGCGGTGGGCTCGTCGAGCAGCAGCAGCTTCGGCTTGTGCATGATGCAGGCGGCGAGCGCCAGCCGCTGCTTCCAGCCGCCCGATAGCGTGCCGGCCAGTTGCCTGCGCCTGGTATAGAGACCGAGATCCTCCAGCGTGTCGCGAACGTATTTCCCCACCGGATCGAGCTTGTAGAGCCGGGCGACGAAAGCGAGGTTCTCCTCGATGGTCAGGTCCTCGTAGAAGGAAAAGCGCTGGGTCATGTAGCCGACCTCGCGCTTGATCCTGAGGCTTTCGGTGCGGATGTCGTAGCCGAGCACCTGTCCGTCGCCCTCATCGGGGCGCAGCAGCCCGCACATCACCCGGATGGTGGTCGTCTTGCCCGAGCCGTTGGGACCGAGAAAGCCGGAGATCTCGCCCTCGGCGACCTTGATCGAGACGTGGTCGACAACCGTCTTGTCGCCGAACCGCTTGACCAGATTGTCGACCTCGATGACGTTCATTTCTTCGCGTCCGCGAGATCGACGTCGACGATCTGCCCGGGCTTGAGCTCGCGGGCGCCGTCGTCGGGCCGCGCCTCGATCAGATAGACAAGCTTCTGGCGGTTCTCGAGCGAGTAGATCACCGGCGGGGTGAATTCGGGATCGGGCGAGATATAACTGATCGTCGCCGTCAGGCCGTCGCGGCAGCCGTCGCAGCGCACCTTGAGGCGGCCACCGAGCCTGAGGCTCGATAGCTTTTTCTCCGGCACGTAGACGCGCAGCTTGGTGGCTCCGTCGGGCAGCACGGAAAGCACCGGTGCCTGCGGGCCCGCCACTTCTCCGGGCTTGCGGATGATGTCGAACACCACGCCGTTCGAAGGAATCGACAGGGTGCGTTTTGTGAGCCGCCACTGGGCGTTCTTCAAGCCGGAGCGCGCCTGCTCGATCGCCGCCTCGGCGGCCTTGATCTCCTCGGGCCGCGCCGGCAGGCGCGCAACCGCCAGATTGGCCATCAGTTCGGCGACCTTCGCCTGAGCCAGTTCGACCTGGGTGGCGGCGGTGTCGTAGCTGGCTTGTGTCGATATCCCCTTCCGGAGCAATTCCGTTTGCCTCGAAAGGACCCGTTCCGCCTCCTTGGCCTGGGCCTTGGCGGAGACGAGCGAGGCTTCGATCACGGCAATCTCCTCGGGCCGCTTGCCCTGCAGCAGATTGGCCTTCTGCCGCTCCGCCTGGGCCAGCGCCGCCTTGGCCTGCAAGACCGCGATCTCGGCGTCCCGATTCTCGAGCCGGACCAGCGGCTGGTCGCGTCCGATGCGGTCGCCGCGCGCCACCTCGACGGAGAGGATCTGGGCGGTCTCGATCGGCGCGACGAGGACGTATTCCCCCTCGACATAGCCGACGGCGAGCGGACGCGGGGGCGCACAGCCGGAAAGCAGCGAGGCGAGCACCGGAACGGCGCAAAAGAATTCCATCATGAGGATGCACTCCTGTTGGCCTCGACGAAGGCGCGGAGATTGCCGACGATGAGGGCAAGGATATCGTCGGCCTCGTCCGGGCCGATCTCGCGCCAGTCCATCTTCTTGAGCACCACCTCGCGGCCGATACGGAAGTAGACGACCTGGCCGGCGAGCGTGAACGCCGCCAGCTTGATCGTCGGGCTTTTCGGATCGCGACCGGTGGCGACACCCAGAAGTTCGCACAGCCTGGTGTGCACCGGATCGACCAGCTCGCCATAGATCAGGTCGAGCGTGGGGCCGGGACGACCGATCTCGCGCAGCATGAAGGCTGCGATATTGCGCGCCTCGGGCCGCGTGATGATGAAATGCGCGAAAGCCTTGAGCCCGGCCTCGAGGATACGCAACGCGGCATCGCCGTCGCCTGGAATTTCGTTCGCCAGGATGGCCTCGCCGACAAGGGTTTTCAGCCGCATCGCGACCGCCCGGGCGCAGGCCTCGCGCAGACCCTGCTTGCCGCCGAAATGGTAGGCGATCGAGGCGATGTTGGCATTGGCGCGCGCCGCGATCTCGCGGGACGAAGTCGCCTCGAAGCCCTTGTCGCCGAAAAGCTGCAGGGCCGCGTCGACCAGGGCCAGTCGCGTTTCCCCGGTCGCCGCCTCGGCCGACGATTTCCGTTCCTGCGCCTTTCGCCTTTCCGCCGTCATGGGTATCCCTCGCCTGCTTGTCGTCGTTTCCATGCCACCATTTAATCAATCGATTGATTAATTCAAGATCGATTCATGGAAGGCGCGAAATTTATTTTGCCGGGTACGTCTACGGCGAAGCCGCATTCGCGGCCCGGTTGCGCCCCGGTTCGGTAAGGCGAGAAATTCCCATCGTAAAAACAATAACTTGATCCGGATATCGGCGCTTTACCTCCAAACCGCGACACTTTGGCCACGTTGTTTGGTTCGGGCGCCGGATGAACGCTTTGTTTACTGTAATAGTCGAGTATTTCCGCAAGCTTTCGAGGCACCCAACACTGAGAATGACATGAAATCCCTTTCGATTCGCACCCGCCTGTTCGGGCTCATCGCCCTCGTCGCCGTGGGTATTGGCGCTCTGGTCGCCCTTTCCGCCTGGGAAACACGTCAGGTGATCGTCGAGGAAACCCGCGATAACCTGAAGAACTATGTCGACAACACCTATTCGATCATGGCGGCCTATGCGAAACGTGCCGAAGCCGGGGAGATGACGGAGGAAGAGGCCAAGAAGGCTTCGATGGATGCGATCGGCATGATGCGCTACGCCGACGACGGGTATTTCTGGGTCCACAATCTCGACAACGTGATGATCATGCATCCGATCGCCAAGGCGCTGGTCGGCAAGAAGCTCGACGACCTCAAGGACAAGACCGGGAAACCTTTGTTCGTCGGCATGAACAAGGTGATCAAGGCGAATAACGGCGCCGGGTTCTTCCGCTACTACTGGGGCAAGACCGGCGCCGACAAGGACAAGGCGTTTCCGAAGGAATCGTATATCCGGCTGTTCAAGCCGTGGGGCTACGTCGTCGGTACGGGCGTCTATATCGACGACCTGAACGCGCGCGTCTGGTCGGCGGTCGAGAAGCTCATCCTGTTCGCCGGCCTGCTGCTCGTCGGCATGGTCGTCCTGTCGTTCCTGATCGTCCGGTCGATCAACGGGCCTCTCAAGCTGGTCCGCACGGCGATCGAGAAACTGGCCGGGGGCAATACCGAACTGGATATCGACCATTCACGGATGCCGCTGGAACTCGCGAATATCGCAGAGACGCTGACCACCTTCCGCGACCATGCCGTCGAACGCAAACGGCTCGAGGGCGAGACCGAGGCCGAGCATCGCGCCCGTGCCCGGAGGCAGGCGGAGATCGAACGGCTGATCGGCGATTTCCGCCAGCAATCGCAAGCCGCGCTGTCGGCGGTGACCGGCCAGACCGACCAGTTGCAGGTGACCGCCCAGACGCTGGCGAAAGTCGCCGAAGCCACCTCGGAAAGGGCGACCGGCGCGGCCTCCGCCACCGAGGAAGCCTCGACCAACGTACAGACGGTCGCTTCGGCCGCGGAGGAGCTATCGTCCTCGATTTCCGAGATCGCCCGTCAGGTGAACGACGCCACCGTCGCGGTCTCGAACGCCACGGAGACGAGCCAGACGACAAACCAGAAGATCTCCGGCCTCGCCACGGCGGCCGAGAAGATCGGCGAGGTCATCAATCTCATCCAGGACATCGCCGAGCAGACCAACCTCCTGGCCCTCAACGCCACCATCGAGGCGGCGCGGGCCGGCGAGATGGGCAAGGGCTTCGCCGTGGTCGCCTCCGAGGTCAAGTCTCTCGCCAACCAGACCGCCAAGGCGACCGAGGAGATCGCAGCCCATATCCGCGACATCCAGGGTTCGACCGGCGAAGCGGTGGACGCGGTGCAGACCATTGCCGAGATGATGGAAAAGGTGGACGGCTACACCGCCGCGATCGCCACCGCCATCCAGGAACAGGGTTCCGCCACATCGGAAATCTCCCGCAGCGTCCAGGAAGTCGCCGATGGCACCGGCCAGGTCGCGAGCAACGTGGCCGGCGTCACCCAGTCCGTGTCGGAGACCACCCAGTCGGCGGCGCAGGTCGAGGAATCCTCGGCCGACGTCAACCGCCAGGTCGCCGAACTGCAGGATACCGTCGAGCGCTTCCTGTCGGCCGTCGCGGCGGCCTGACGGACGGCTTTCTCGGGGTCGCCGGATTCTACAGAATCCCGGCGACCCCGGCGACCATCGAAACGAAGCGGACGTCAGCGATCTTGTTGGTCGAGAAAACGGTGTTCTCGCGGGTCACCTTGTAGAGCGCCTGGACGCCGCCGGGCGGGCCGACCGGGATCACCATGATGCCGTCGAGCTTGAGCTGGTCGGTGAGCGCCTCGGGGATCTTCGGGGCGGCGGCGGTGACGACGATCCGGTCGAAGGGCGCCTTGTCGGGCCAGCCCAGGAAACCGTCGGACATGCGGCAATAGATGTTCTTCAGGCGCAGGGATTCGAAGCGCTGCCGGGCGAGCTTCATCAGCGTCTGGTATCGTTCGACGGTGTAGACCTCGCCGGCGAGCTGGCTGAGCACCGCGGCCTGGTAGCCGGATCCGGTACCGATCTCCAGCACCTTGTGGCTGCCGCGGATGTCGAGCGCAGAGGTCATCAGCCCGACCAGGTGCGGCGCGGAAACCGTCTGGCCGCAATCGATCGGCAGTGCCTGATCCCGATAGGCCTGTTTCTGATACTTTGACGACAGGAACAGCCGCCGGGGAACCCTCTCCATGGCGCGCAGCACCCTGAGATCGCGAATGCCGAGACGGCGCAGACGCAGCGCCAGCCCGGCCCGGTCCTCGACGGAATCCGGCTCGTTCCAGAAATCGCGTCTGGGGATGTCGTCGGCGCCGCCCATCAGCCGAAATCCGCGTTGAGTGCCTCGGCGAAGTTCCTGTCGGTGAGGTTGAGCAGCAACGGCGTCACCGAGATGTAGCCGTCATAGACGGCGCGCAGGTCGGTGCCTTCGGCCGGGTTCGACAATTCGCGCTTGAAGCCGAGCCAGTAGTAGCGGAAACCGCGCACGTCGCGGCGTTCGTCGACATAGAGCGTGTTCTGGTCGCGCTTGCCCTGGGTGGTGACCCGCACCCCTTTGACGGCTTCCGGTGCGCAGTCGGGAAAATTTATGTTGATCAGCCGATCGGTGGGAAAGTCCCGCTTCACCAGCTTGTCGATAATCGCCGGCGCGTGGGAAATCGCCGTCTCCCACATCGGATGGGAAC